>Ga0206998_1055_pt1 | contig 30882 bp, 32 predicted proteins | sample Alteio_BWMinCont_FD_153309 | JGI IMG/M metagenome (GOLD analysis project Ga0206998, IMG submission 153309) | Enriched cells from forest soil in Barre Woods Harvard Forest LTER site, Petersham, Massachusetts, United States -... | ecosystem: Environmental > Terrestrial > Soil > Temperate forest >... | reverse complement strand
TCCGGAGGGTGAATCAGCGTCAGGGTGAGAGGCGAGGGCAGGCTCGGGTCAGTGCTGGGAACGCACTGCAGAAGGCCGAGGGGCACAGCCGCCGCGCCCAGGGCGGCTAGCGCGTTGGAAACTGAACTTACATCCGGCGGCTGCGGGGGCGAGGATTGGATCACAGCCTCGTAATAATGCATAAGATCGGCCATCGTATCGAACGGCTGGGGTTCCAGTGCGCTCCAACTGTCATACTCGACCGTTGTCCAGCTTGAGGCAGGAGCGATATTGACGTTCAAGAGGTTGAAGGAGGAACTCACGTTGGCAGACGGCCACTGGAAGAAAACAGGGATCAAGATTTCCACGTCGGCATTCATGTGAAAAGTGGCCGTGATTGGGGTGAACGTCGCAGTTACGTTCAAGTTCACATTGGGAACCCAGTAGTCGAGCAGCAGGGATTGCTTCGAAAGCACCCGAGCCCGCGTTCTGCCCGATTTCGGGATTGGACTTATCGTGAACGAGTCCAGCTTCTTTCCCAAGGCATTCTGCAGTTGAGTTGCGATCGTGGATTGTATTTGCGGCGCGACGAGCAATGCCCAAAGCGCGTCGAGGTTGGCCGGGGTATTCTGAAGAAAGGTAAGAACCGGAACCGGGCCGCTCGGCGTAGTCACTGTCGGGGTCCCAAGAGCCAGCGCGACGGGTCCAGGGATCGCCTGGTCACCGATCGGTTTTGTCAGGGTATTCGCTGGGTTTCCGTCGGGAGAATACTGCAAGTTGGTGCCGACGGTTGTCCCGGTGATATCGACAACGACTTCCAAACTGTCGCCGGGGAAGAAATCGTAAATTAGACCTGGGCTGCTCATAGAGAGGTTCCTTTCATTCTCCTCGTGCTGCGATTTGATAAGGACGAACTTGTTCTCGCTCCGAATGCGACGCGGAATAGCTTCTTGCGAGGCGCCATCGTGCTGTCCTGTAGCCGGCGCCCCTTCCGCCACGGACACCGGCTCACGCCTTCTACCTTTAGTTCGGGGTCAGGTAGCCATGAACGGTTACTTGGGAACCTCCGCTAATCATTGCCAGGTTGGCCCCGCTCCCCACCACGATTCCAGAAGAAAATTGAAGCTCGGTCGAAACGCTACCCGGCACTGTCCAGTAATCGTAGTCATAGTAGGTACCGGCATTGGAATTGTAGAGTTCGACCCACGCAGGGGCGTTGGTATAGGGCAAAATCTCAACGCCGGTGATGACAAGGTTCTGACCAGCGGGTACCAAAAAGTCCGCACTTACTACATTCGCGTCCGGACCCACCTGCGTAAAATGCGGATAACTGTGTTCACCGCCATCGAAACTACCGAAGAGCGTGACGATGTGGGAGGCGAAGTGGGGAACGTCCTCGACGACGGCGGGATGGGTTGCGGTGTTCGCAATGCTGACCAATTGTTCGCCGAGGGCGTGGACAGTGCGCGGCGATGCGACTGCGAGCAGGAGGGCCGCGGCGGTCACTCCCGCAAACGAGATGACACTCTTGCGTAACAAGTTCATGATTCAACCTCCTTATTTGCGTTATCTGCTGAATTCTGGTTAAGGCGCGACTTAGAGCGTTGATATCTGCCGGTGATCCTTACCAGCAGGTCTTAGTCGAGGAGTAGAATCCGACAACTCAACCGGGTTGCCAATGGCGTGTATCTGTAGATCGGCTGACTTTTTCATGACGGATTCAAATCGCTGAAAACATTGGCAACATATCAGTTACTGATCCAACTTAAGTGGTGGGAGAGACCATCTCAGCTTCCAATCCCCGTTGGCTCAATGGGCGTCCCCATCGCCCGCGACCGGCTTGGCCAGGTAGGCGTGAGATTCACTTGGGTTGCTTTTCAAGGCTGCAAATCCGATGATCTCGCCCTTGTCGTTGATGGAGCATGCGGACTCCAGATACAAAGCGGAGTCTTGAGAAATCAGAGTATTCAGGTCGGTTGCGGTTCCATTGCGCCAAAGCACGGCCCGGGGACTGAAGCTCGCGCTAATGGAAACTCCCAGCACCAGGCCGTTGTTGCCGATGGCGATGGCAGAGCTGTACGAGTCACCGGTCAGAGTTCCGAGATCAGCGATGTGGCCCTGCTGCCAGAGAAAACCATGAAAGCGTGCGTCGCCGGTGGTGTCCGAGGTTCCCACAACCTGCCCGTCATCGTTCAGGCCGGTAGCGTTGATTCCGACAAACCTTCCGTCTCCGCCAAGATTTCCCAAGTCGATCGCGTTGCCGTTCGCCACAACAGCATGAAGCGGCGTGAGATTGTTCTGCTCAATCGCATTGAACGGTCCGCAATTTCCGCTGGCGCCCACAGCCTGACCGCGATCGTTGATCGCGAACGCAATGCCGTCCGGATCGGCATCAACGGTGGGAAGCTCGTGGAGCCGCACCTGCGACCAGGGGAAGGGTTTTATCCAAATGACCGGCTTGAACTCGATGGTCTGCGGCGAAACGGACGCAGCCGGACACGTCGAGTCCGCTTCGCCGTTTTCCGCCGTTTTCCGCCGTTCCGGCGACCATGCCGAAATCGTTGATCTCGAGCGCTACGCCGTTACTACCCTCCGTGCCCGCGCTGTTCCGCAGTCTGGGGAGCGCGACCATCGTGCCGTTTTGCCACTGCTTATCGTTGACGAGCTCTCCGATCGCCATGAGGGTCAAGATGTACGGGGTGAACGCATAGCCCAGGAAAGCAAGCCAAGTGTGGTCTAGAGGCAAAATACCGAGGTGGACGGCCCAACTGACAGCGGCCAGTCCAATCAGGGATCGTAGCCCGGAGGCGGTCCCAATTAGAAATGCGTTAATGAATATAAACAGGGAACTCCTTGTAAGCTCGTCCGAGCGTTGTTGGATTGGTTGACACCGGCGCACGCTCCACTCGCCCGGGCATGGCTGATCACGAGCGAGTGATTCGCCGCATCAGCTTCACCGCACAACTGGGGCGAACTTGGAAGTGCCGGGCCGTAGCGTGCTGCGTTTATCCGCGCTTGATTTGCGGCGCGATCCGCACGGATCTGCGAAGCAGATACACCACGAAGAATTGGAGGACGGCGATAAAGAGCGGCCCAGCGCATTTCCCAAGATCATGCTCAAACAGACCGATTCCGGCATCCAGCAATTGCATGGCGCCGGCGAGCGCACCCAGATCAGCAACGCAGGCGTCACCTGCTTGTAGATCGCCCCCAATGCGAACAAAGCCAGAGGAATTGTGCACGCCGCCGCGTACATCGCCAATAGCAGCGACGCCTCCGTTGGAACGGATTCGGCAGGGACCAGGTATTGCGGACGGATGATCGCCGCGATGGAAAAGCCGCTCGATCAGGACATTGATTGCCGTGACCAGCGAAGCCAGCCGAATCGCCTTTATTGTTGTCATTGATTCCTCTCTCTGAGTAAGCTGGTTCGAGCTTAGTTGGTTGATTTGACAACTTGTGTTCGCACTACGCCTGCGCGTAGTGCGAACTCTTCGCTAATTACAGAGCGGGATACCTGTTATGTTTTCCCCCTATCAATTGTCGTCAGACTGTAAGAACTACCCTCCCGAAGGGGCGGCCCTCAACGAGATAACGCAGAGCCTCAGCAGCTTCGACCAAAGGGAACGTCTTCGCCACGATCGGCTTGATCGCACCGGATTGAAGGAGAGACACAATTGCGTTCCACGCGTCCGTAACGGTCTCCCGCGGCTGACGAAACATATTGAGACTTCGGATGCTGGCTTGTGGCACGATGAGATCTGTTACGTCAATGGTTGTCTTACGGCTTGCGGAATATCCCAGTGTTGTGAGGCTTCCTCCCAACGCGAGCGTTTTGAGAGCCTCGCTCAGGACTTCACCACCGATCCCGTCAATGACAATATCTGCGCCGTAGCCGTCGGTGATACGACGCACGCCGTCGCCTAACTTCTCCAAGGAAGTATCGATGACTTCATCGAACCCGAGCGTTTTCGCCTGCTCCGCTTTCGCATGGTTGGTCGTGCTCGATATGGCGTGTTTTGCTCCCAGAGAGCGCGCCAATTGCGTCACCGCGTTGCCGACTGATCCCCCGATCGCCGGCGCCAGGACGGTTTTGCCGGGACGAAAGCCTGCCAGGGTAAGAGCCACTTGCGCTGTGAGGTATGCGACGGGGATGCCCGCAGCGCTTACGTCATCGACGTTATCAGGAATCAAGCAGAGGTCTTCCTTCCGCACAGCGATCCACTCGCAATAGCTCCCATCTTCAAAAGCGCCATAGGTGCCCCAGAACATGACCCGTGAGCCAGCGGGAAAATCCGCTCCGCCTCCCTCTTCCACCACGCCAGCTCCTTCGTTACCGAGGATGAGCGGTTTCTCCGGGATGTGAAAATCGCCGATGAGAAACGTATGATCGAGCGGCGTGACGCCCGCGGCAGTGATTCGCACCAGGACTTTTCCGTCTGTAACCTTTGGTTTTGGAACCTCTACCAGCTTCAACGCTTCATAACCACTAAATTGCTCCGCTCTCATTGCGCGCATAGTGAATCTCCCTTTGCCCTTGTCACTCCTGACCTGCGCCGCTAGGCCGCAACCCCGGAGATTGTGAATGTCGATCGAGACCTCCAGCAGGTCTCGAATTGGTTAAGCCCTGGGCCTTCGCCGAGCACTGTGGATTATTGCTATAATCCTCATTACAGGATTAGATTCGTAATCCTGATTTGGTCGCACATTATTTTCGAGGAGGTTCAGATGGGTTATTCCCAAGCCCAAAAGGAGAAGACTCATAAGCGCATCGTTGCCATTGCCTCAAAGAGATTCCGCGAGAAGGGCCTCGCGGGATTTGGAATTGCTGAGTTGATGAAGGAAGCCGACCTGACTGTGGGAGGCTTCTATAAGCACTTCGACTCTCGTGACGAACTCGTGACGGAGGCACTCAGCGATGCATTCGGAGCCTGGCAGCGCCAAAAGGAAGCTGCTGCATCCAACGGGCGGCCGCTATCCTTCGAGAAGCTTATCGATGACTACGTGAGCGATGTGCACCGCAAAAATCCAGGTGCGGGCTGCGCCTTCAGCGCATTGGCCCCGGAAATCGCTCGCAGCGACAAGCGGACTCGTGTGCTCACCTCTGATCAAGTCAAGGCAGATCTTGATTTGCTTGTCGGGTTGCTGCCAGGCAGGGATAAGCGCGCGGCAAGATCGAAAGCGATCCTGACGTTCAGCGCCCTTGTAGGAGCGATGTCGCTGGCCCGCGCCGTTTCGGATGAGGCGCTTTCACGGGAAATCCTGAAGACGGTGGCAGACCTTCTGAAGAATCCAGCCTAAGAGCGACCAAGCTAGCCGGTGTCATTGCAACGGCTTTCGATCAGACTTGTCCTCTGCCGCCATCTACGAACAGTTCGATACCTGTGACGAAACTGGAGTCATCCGAGGCCAGAAACAACGCCACTTTGGCAATTTCATCGGGTTCTCCCATCCGTCCCATGGGGATGGTGGACACGATTCGTGCAATGGCGTCTGCAGGTTGTCCATCGATAACCGGAGTATCGGTCGGCCCTGGGCTAATGACGTTGGAACGAATATGACGATCCTTGAGCTCCGAGGTCCAGGTTCGGACGAAAGAACGGAGGGATGCCTTCGTTGCGCCATAGACGCCGAAGGCAGCCGTGCCCTTCACGCTCGCGACGGAACCGTTAAGGATAATCGAGCCGCCATGATTCAACAGAGGCAAGGCTTTCTGCACGGTGAAAAGCGTTCCCTTTACGTTGATGTCGAAAAGCTTGTCAAAATGCTCTTCAGTGATTTTGTCGAGGGAAGCAAATTCAGCGACACCGGCATTAGCGAAAACGACATCGATTCTGCCCTTGGTTGCGACAGTCTCGTAGAGACGATCGAGGTCCGTCAATTCGGCAATGTCTCCTTGAACGCCGGTAACGTTGCTGCCAATTGCTTTCACGGCATCGTCGAGCTCCTTTTGACGACGGCCTGTGATGAATACGTAAGCGCCCTCCTTAACGAAGAGCTTTGCTGCAGCCAGCCCTATCCCGGTCGTGCCACCAGTAATCACTGCTACTTTCCCTTGTACCTTCTTAGTTTCGGTCATCGATAGTTTTCCTCCGTCTCGTTGCTCTCAGTTGCCTCCGAAATGTGGATGCCGAACACCTATGAAGGGAACGTGTCGCCAAACATGGGAAGGCCGCTGACGGATTCGTTGTGTGTGGCTTCGTCTTGCAACACGTCCCAATGCTCGGCCAGCAGACCGCCTTCGAATCGGACAATGTCTGCCGCGATCCAGGCTGCAGGCCTTCCGATTCCGGAGAAACGGCCGTGCGCAATGACATAGTCGCCTTCTGCGAGAATGAGTTGGATTTCGTAGCGCAATGTATCAGGCGTCGAACGGACCAGAGCAAACAGACCTTCGCGGCCCGGAGCGATGTGTGCGCTGTGCTGGATGTACTTCGGCGACCAGAAGCGTTCTGCTGCTGTGTAGTCGCGTTTATTGAAGAGAGTGTCGAAGGCTTCGAGGACGGTAGCCTTGTTCTGTTCGGGTGTTGTCTTTGGCATGTTCAGCTCCGTGTGAGTTGTGATGGTTGGTAGGTTGGGTAATCGGAATAGCCACGAGGCCCCGACCCGTAGACTGTGTCCCAATCAACCTCAGCGAGAGGGGCGTTCTCTCTAAACCTCCGGACCAGATCGGGATTTGCAATGTAGGGACGACCAAACGCCACCAGGTCCGCCAGACCTTCCGCGATAAGGCGATTGCCACGATCACGATCCATCTTCACGTTCGCGATCAGTGTGCCTTTGAAGAGCGGACGGAAATGCCGGAACATGCCATCGTCGGCCAACTTCTCAAGTGGAGTACCAGGACCGACTCGACTACGTCGAAAAGAAAACGAGAGCGATTACCCAGGCTCCCGCCGTATTCGTCCTTACGCAGGTTGGTAGCGGCATTCAGAAACTACGAGATCAGATAGAGATAGTTGGCGAGGATCTGGACACCATCGAAGCCGGCTTCCCTCGCGTTACGCGCAGCTCGCCCGAAGTCTGCAACCGTGACTCGAATCTCTCGTTTCGACAGAGGTCGCGGTGTTACCGTGGGCTTTCTCCCCGTCGGGGTGACGGAGATCTGGCCTCCTGCCGTATGGACGGCATCCGTAACACGTCGCCATCCGCGGACCTGCTCCTTTGTCCACACCCCTGGCGTATCCGCCCAGCCAAATCCTTCCGGGCTGATCGCAGTGGCCTCCGCGATGATCAATCCGGCCGAAGCACGCTGCGCGTAATACTCTGCCTGCAAGGTCGTGGGCACATGACCATGCGATTTCGCACGCATCCGGGTGAGAGGCGCCATGACGATGCGGTTGGGAAGATCGAGGTCTCCCATTCGATATGATGTGAACAGTGGCTGAGTAGACATCTCATGAACTCCTGCATGGTGAGGCGGTTAAAGGGTCACCACGACTCTGCCAATCTGCTTCCCGCTCTCCAAAATGTGATGGGCCTCGGCAATGTCTTCAAACGTGAAGATTGAGCGATGGCAGCGTGCCGTCTCCGCAGCGCTGAGCCGACTCCGTTAGGTCGCCGGCTCTCAACCGGGTCCGGACGGACATATAGCTCCCCAGACCCATGGACTGCGCGTTCACGTCGGTTCAAGCGTTCATTCCGCCATCCACGGTCAGATTCGCCCCCGTAATGTACGAGGACTCCGGACCGGCGACAAACGCCACCATCGCGGCGATTTCATCTACGTGGCCATAGCGGTTGAGTGCTGTGGCGGCTTTCTGCGGTACAGCCCAATCACCCGAGGCGGGATTCAAATCCGTGTCGATCGGACCCGGCTGAACGTTGTTGACCGTAATGCCCCGGCTCCCGACCTCTCTGGAAAGCGCCTGAGTGAACATTTTCACGGCTCCCTTCGTGGCCGCGTACGGTACAAGGCCGGGCGCAACGGCACGCTCGCCCACAGCCGAACCAACCATGATGATGCGGCCACCATCCTTCATGTGCTTCAGAGCCGCCTGCGTGGCGGCAAATACGCCGCGGATGTTGATGTCGAGCACGCGATCCATTTCCTCCAGCGTGGCCTCCTCGAACGGTTTCGGAATGGCTGTGCCGGCGTTGTTCACAAGCACATCCAGACGGCCGAAGGTCGCGACTGCCTTTTCGACCGCGCCTTTGGCGGCTTCGGCGTCGGCAGCGTCCGCCTGGATCGCGACAGCCTTTCCGCCACCGAGTTCAATAGCCTTGACCACGGCCGAAGCCGCGCTGGCGTCCTTGGCATACGTGATGGCCACGCTTGCTCCATCCGCGGCCAGACGCTTCGCAATCGCTGCGCCAATGCCCCGAGAACCGCCGGTAACGAGTGCCACCTTCTTCGCTAACTTAGACATAGATCTCCTTTACTTTCCTATGAACGATTCACCACTCCACTGACTCAACTGTCCGCAGCTTTTTCTGGTCTGCGAGTCGGTTTTGAACCGCTCAGTTCTATACGATGAGGGAAGGGCAACGAGGATGCAGAGATATTGAACTATTTAGTTCTTTATCGGACAATATGTTGCATGGGGCGCCCGAAGAACTTTAGCCGAGAGGAAGTACTGGAGAAAGCGATGCCGGTCTTCTGGAAGCATGGGTTCGCCGACACAAGCCTCCAGGACCTGGAGCGGGCCACAGGTGTGAACAAGTCGGGGCTGTATACGGAGTTCAGAGACAAGGAAGATCTTTTTGTAGCGTGCCTTCGGCATTACCTCGAGAGCCAGGGAAAAAGGGGGCTTCTCACTAAGGAGCCTCTCGGTTGGAAGAACGTCGAGACGTTCCTTAAGAATGGCCCTCTGAACAAGGGGGAACAACAGGGGTGCTTTTCCGTCAACTCGATGCGGGAGTTCGCGATCCTTCCGGATGAGGCTTATGGGGTCGTGACGGAGAATCGGACGCTATTGCAGCGTCTTCTCGCCGTGAATATCGAGGCGGAAAGGCCCAAGATGGCTCCTTCTGCAATCGCGGAGATGGTGCTGTCCTTCTTCTCCGGATGATGCATTGAGCGCAACCTCAAATCTGGCAAAGCCTCGTCGACCCGCACGATCGAGAACTTTATGACAGCCCTTCGCAATCTCTAAATCGACCAATTAGCTCCCTGAAGTCGGCATTGCGGACAATGATCTGAGTTTCTCCAGAGTGAAGGACGGACCGGAAGCTATTCGACAAGCAGACTTATCATCCATGTGGAATCCCGACCTCTGCCGTGACAGCGTGAATGGGGCGCTCCGCAAGTAGGCTGAGCAGCCGCGAGACATTGAGTTCGCCAAGGGAAGTGTGTTTACCTTAACCCTCGAGGTTCTCGGTTGTTGATCGCATCGCGGCGCGAAGCCACACATGACGGGGATCGGTGTTGAGTCTTGGATGCCACGCCATCAAGAAATAAAATGAATGCAATTCGTCTGGTGCCCTTACCAGGCGTAGCTTGCGGTCCGTTCGGACAACCGATGTCAGTCCGCTCGTCAAAGTAAGCACGAGTTCTGTGCCAGGAAGGCATTGAAGGGCGACGCCGAAGTAAGGTACTCGAATAAACGAGCTACGCTTTGCTCCAACGGCCGTCAGCCGCTTGTCCGGAATCGTCTGCACGCCGGCGAGCGTGGACACGACGATGTGACTGGCGGTCAGATATTGCTTCAGGGAGAGTTGTTCACCAAAATCGCTTTCACGCGCCACGGCGCAAAGCCAATCCTCCCGATAAAGTCTTTCCGATTGAAAGTGAGACGGAAGGAGACCGTCATCAATGTGTAGAACAAGATCGAGTTGTCCGTGTTCCACCAGCTCAGCAATCCCACTCTGCCAGGGAAGAAATTCAAACTGCACTTGGTAACGTTCGTTCACATATTGCCGACACAAGCGCGGGAGAACAACTGTGCACACATTATCAGGACCGGAAATTCGGAAGTGGCTCTTCTCCCGCATTGGATCGAACAGACTCGGCGTAACAAGATGCTCCATCTTGGGGAGCAACCCTTCAAGCTCCTCGAGGATCTTCCGGGCCTCGCAATGTGAGCTCGAAGCCATGTGGTGATCGGACAAGGAGGTCATCTTGAAACATCGCCCGCGCGCGCTGCAGCGCACGGCTTACAGCGGGCTGGCTCAATAACAGCCGGGATGCAGCCGTTGTAACGCTTTTTTCCTCCGCGATCGCGGCGAACGTAATCAAGAGGTTCAGATCGACTTGGCGTAGTTTCTCTAGACGCATGGCAATCATGAACATTATGCATGAACCGCATGCGATAGTCTCGCCATCTCCGGATGTGTACGTCAGCAGCAGAGGAAGGAGAACTCAATGCAACAAGGGCACGGTTTGCAAAGTAAGCGCGTAATTATCCTCGGTGGATCGTCCGGGATTGGACTTGCGGTGGCGGAGCAAGCGATATCGCAAGGAGCCAATGTCGTAGTCGTCTCAAGCAACCCCGATCGAATTCAGAAGGCTGTTCAATCCGTGGGCGGAAGAATGGAGGGTCAGACCGCTGATCTTTCAGACGAACGTGCCGTTGCCCGGTTGTTCGCAAGGCTTGGCCCTATTGATCATTTAGTGTTCACGGCCGGCGACAGTCTTCAGTTGCACGAGCTTGCTGGTACGGATCTCATGCAGGCGAGACGCGCCTTTGAATTGCGCTATTGGTCTGCGCTCGCAGCGGTCAAATACGCAAGCCCAAATATTTGTAAGGGCGGCTCAGTCGTACTCACAACTGGAGTAGCTGGCCGGCGCCCGCACAAGGGATGGGTGGTTGCTGCAAGTGTCTGCGGAACCATCGAGGCTCTGACACGTGCTCTGGCGGTCGAGTTGGCGCCGATTCGGGTTAACGCAGTATCTCCCGGCGTCGTTCGGACCAACCTCTGGCAGAACATGGATGCAGCAGAGCGGGAGAGCCTATTTGAAAGCGTAGGCAAGAGTCTGCCAGTTGGCCGAGTCGGAGAGGCTTATGACATCGCACAAGCTTACCTATTCTTGATGCACGAAGGATTCAGCACTGGACAAACTGTCATTGTCGATGGTGGAACGGTTCTGGTCTAGCGCCGCTTAAAGGAGAACTGCAAACGATGTGAGTACGGGATCGTAAAGTTGCGCTCGTAACCGGCGCTCCGATTGCTGAACGCGAGCTACTCCCTCATACGTAATCTTCTAGAAGATATCGAATTGATATTGAGCGCGCGCCTGTCAGGACACCCACGACCTCGGGCGCTGCTGATATCGCATTTAACTTCGAATCTCGGCGCAAGGAGTCCCATCGCGAGTTCGAAATGGGGGTCTTACATTGACGAAGACGCCTTTCGAGGGCTGTCTTCAACGCCGCTGATTAGCTTCGAGGCAACTTGCCGCGAGCAACAACAAGAGAGATCACAAAGTGAAGGCATGAGGACCTATCGTCGGAAAGCGAAGATTTCAGACTGCGGCAATCCCCTCATGTTTGATAAGGGCATTGGTCTCGATCTGCGAAACAGACCGCAGCGGCGTACACAAAGCCAATTGATAGAGGCAGAGAGAATGTCGGCAATCGGCAGGATGGCATGCTCGATATCCCACGATATGCGACACTCGCTCACGGGGATCTATGCGAACGCCGAGTTCCTCGAGCGCGACGATAGATGTGCGAGCGCGCGGGCTGGATTGCTGCTCGAAATTCGGGACGCCGTGCTCGTCATGACGGAGCGCATAGATTCACTACTGCAATTCGGTAGTGGCGGACGCAAAACTCCGCTTGTCCATGAGCGCGTTTCCTTGCCTGTTGAGAAAGCTGTTGCGGCAGTGAAGCTTCATCCAGACGGGCGGAACGTGTCCATTACAGTCGGCAAGTTTCCACCGGCAGAAGCAGACATCAATGGGAGGAATCTTGAAAGTGCCATATATAACTTGCTGCTCAACGCCTGCCAATCGGCGACACGCTCAACTCACGTGCCTGAGGTGAAGGTCCACCTTACGGAAATCGATGCGCGGATCTACATCACAATCTTAGACAATGGTCCCGGTATACCTACCTCTGTCCGGAGGACGTTGTTCGATCCGTTCGTGACCGCAGGAAAACCAAACGGAACAGGCCTGGGGCTCACCCTGGCTCGTCGAATAGCTGAAGAGCACGGTGGCAGCGTCTGCCTCGAGGAATCGAATCCAGAGAGGACTGTATTCACACTGAGTCTGACGAAGAACAGATCCTTAGTCTAGAAGATCTGAAGTGTGGCAGAGCCGGCTTCGAAGCCTGCGGCTATGGACCTGCGAACTGCTCATAAAGAATCAACAACCGTAGTGGGCGGTCATGAAATGTCAGGTGCTACCGAGGAGAGAGAAATATGACCGAAGGATATTCCGCTGTTCGCATGAATGCAGAAGTATCCAGCAATCAGGAGGCTCTATGCCCTTGTTCACAGTGACGATGAGGTCCAACGGCTCAACCAACGAGAAAGACCGCCTTTCCAGAGCCATCCACGCTGCAAGCATTGCTGCGGGATATCCAGAGGACGACCTTTTCCAACGTTTCCTTTCGTTGGGACCAAGTGACCTCAGGGTCGATCCGCACTATCCCGCACTGCCCAAGTCGCGCACCGACCAGATGTTGATGATTGAAGTGCTGGTATCTTCAGGAACTGACACCGATAGGAAAAAAGGTCTTGTTGTTGCCCTGGTCGATAAGCTTGGCGAAGTAGGCATCGACCCAAACGACATAATGGTGTTGTTTTTGGAGACCGATCGGGCGAGCGGATCATTTGGTGGCGGTCGGTTCGCGCCGCCTGTTGCCTTCGCCTGATAACCGCGCTTGGCATCCTTGCGGCATGGCTTCGAAGAACCTGGGATATGTAGAGGGTTCTTTCAAGTCTAAGGCTACAAAGAGTCCGCTTCTATCTTTCGCATGATGTGCCCGCGATGAAATTGAGCTGTGTACTCGGTTAGCCGTCGCGCATCCGATGGCGGGATCTTCTTGCGCGTAGCAAAGTCGTTTCCACCAACGATTCCAATGGTACCGACGATTACAGCCCTTTGTTGCTGGACCGTTTTAGCATTCATCTACAACTCCGTAGCTCTCCAGATGTACTCGTCGAGGTCGCCTTGCTCGTTGCTGTCATGATAGTGCGCGCTCTTCCAGCCAGTCGACGAAGAGCAGGCGCTCCGCAAACAGCCACATTCCATCCATCTTCACAAATGTGTCGTGGTAACGAATCGAGGCGAGCATCAAGCGTCGCTTTCCATCTTCGACCACTAAGTGATGCGCCAAACAGTAGGTTTGCCCTATGGCTCGTTTACGCGTCAGCGTGTAGATTGTGCTCTGTCCGAGGAAGTGCATGGTGGCGTCGTACTTGTTCAGATCCGCGAATATTGGAGCGAGCGCCTCGCGCGAGTGTAGTTCCTGTGAAGGCGTCGGATCCTTGGGGTTCATGTACACCACGAAATGGGTGTCTGGGGTAAAGAGCGACATCTGGCCTTTCGCATCGCGGCGATCAGCGCAATGTGCATAGGCCTCGACGAGTTCCCGGATGGCGAGACGATCCGTGGCTTCTTCGGGAGAGATGGTGGCGTGCTAGCTCATGAGTTGGTCTCCGTGTTTGATTCGTTGAGGAAAATGCGGTTGCTCGAGTATGGCCGGGATTCGAGAAATGCCTCGATTCCGAATGTGATGCGGCTGTGTCACTCGCAACACAAAGACACCATCGGATCGGTGCGCGTGGCGCGGCGCGCGGGGACATAACAGGCTGCCAGAGCAATGAGGATCATGCACAGTGAGACGGTGATTAACGTGAGTGGATCGTCTTTCTCAATGCCATATAACAGATGCGAGAAACTCGGCAACAGCCGGACGAGCGGGAAAACAGCTGTCATCCCTAGGATGATCCCGATTGCTGCCATCTTCATGCCCTGGCCGAGGACCATGCGCAAGACGTCAGTCGTGTTTGCACCAAGAGCCATGCGGATTCCGATCTCGCGAACTCGTCGTGTTGCCGAATATGAAACCACTCCGTAGATTCCAACTGAGGCTAGCAGCAGTGCAAGGGTCGCAAAAAAGCCGAGAAGAAGAATGGGAATGCGCCGCGCTGCCATTGATTCTCGTTCGAGGTCTTCGATGGTCTTGATGTTGTAAACGGGCTGGTCTGGAGCGGTCTGGTATACCACGTTACGGATTTCCGGCAGCAACTGAGACGGGGGTAGCGGGCTGCGGACAAGAATGGTTAGCGTTCCGAAAAAGTCAGTCACCAAAGAGGCAGGTAATTGATAAGCGGGAATGTAGATCTGACGCGGGTTGTATGTTCCGGGATCATCCAAGCCCCAGACCCGGACAGGACCGGCAACTCCGATGATCCGGGCGGCGCCCCAGTGGGCGACCGTTACGGTCTTCCCAACCGGGTTGTCGTGTGGGAAGAACGTCTGCGCGAGCACCTGGTCGATGACCACCACTTTCGGCGTTGCTACCGAATCCCCCGGACTGAAAAAGCGGCCTTGCATCGGGGGAATCCCCATAGTGCGCAGATATTCCGGACCAGTCCAGAAATAGAGCGCATGTGGCGCGTCCTGCATTGAGGCCGGCGGCGTTGTGCCGAGCCAGAAAGGCCCGCTGTTATCCTCGCCCGAGAGCGGGGGAATATTGGTCAGGTCCGCAGCTGTAACGCCGGGAAGGCTGCGAAGCCGCTCCAGCAACTGCTGATATGCAATCCTGATTCCTTCGGGAGTTCTGGTGAATGACGACGAAAGCCCAACCTGGAATGAAAGCATCTGCCGCGTATCGAATCCCGGATTTACACGCCAGAGCTGCCGGATGCTCCGCAACAACATACCTGCGCCCGTCAGGAGTACGAGCGTAAGCGAGAACTGCAACACAACAAACTGACTGAGAAGACGGCGATTTTCACTGGTGGCTCCGCGCGAGTCCCGCCCCAGCCCCTCCTGCCTCGGACATCGCCGATTAGCATCTTCTTGATCGGCCAGGTTTCAACGCTCATACTGCGATTTGCGTCCGGGTATTGACGGTCAAGCTCTTGTTGAACATTATTCAAATTCGCTTTGGGCCTGCCCTATGCTCACGCCCGGCCTGAGACGCGCAACAACCGCTAATGCATGCACCGAACGGTCAGCATGGATCGCGGGCATCTGCGGCCGAAGCGGTGTTATCACATCGGCGTCAGCAAGGAATTGGAAGCGTTGCGGCAGAACTCCAAAGATGGTGAATGTCTTGCCGTTGAGAACCAAGGTGTGCCCAACTGCTTGCGGATCTCCTCCGAATCGCTCCTTCCATAACCGATAGCTGACCAACACTACCGGAGGCCCATTGTGCTGATCGTCGTCAGGCGTGAAATCGCGACCAAGTACGGGCTTCACCTTTAGAGTCGCAAGAAATGTCGATGAGGCGCGTATTCCGACGAGGTGCTCGGCTAATCCGGAGAAGAGAGGTTAAAGTTGTGGAATGTAAGTGCGCTTATCTTCTCGAACAAGCACGAATTTCGCTGCCAATCTTCGAAATTGGGTTCAGAAACATCGATCTCAGGTACGCGCGGGCGTCTTTGCCACAGGAAGACGAGCCGATTGGATTCCGGATATGGCAGAGAGGAGAGAACAACTCCCTGTACCACACTAAACATGGCGCTGTTCGCTCCGATGCCGAGCGCGAGCGTCAACAGGGTAACGAGCGTGAAGCCGGGATTGCGGGCCAGCGTACGGAGACCGTAACGGAGATCCTGGACAAAGGTCGTCCCTTTGAGCGCTTCCGAGGTGGGGAAACGGTGCAGCCTTTTCTCAGGCATCATATTGTCCCTTTCGACGCGAAAGAATCGAACTTGGACGACAGCGTTATGAGCATTTGTGCTGTCGTCGAACCTGAATATTGTGGGTTGCAGAGTCAGTCGGCCGGTTCTGCCACCTACTTACGTCGGGCAATCACACGCCTGGTTGATTGTTGACCAACCAGCAGTCTCACCCTCCGAGGCAGTCAAGGCCAGATCCTGTTCGAGTTGATCGAGTTCACCCCTGTCAAATGTGGCAACCGCGAAATCGCTCTGCCCCATCTCCGCACATTGGGCAGATGCAATTGGTCATCTCTCGTGAGATTTTTTCACGATCACACGGACAGCCATATTTTCGTTGAACAACAACTTGCCTCCAAACGTGACAGGTCCCCCTCGAATCAGGGTCTTGAACCCAGCGTATGGTTCTTGACCCCGACGGAAAGCGGCGTAACGACCGGAGCGGAGATGCCGATGAACTCTTTGGCGTAGAAGGTATACGGCATCTGGTGAGAGTAGTCGCCTGTATATAACTGCTGAATAACCCATAGATTGCCGGAGCTGTCCGGGGCGAGATCGGCGAAGGAAACGACGGCATAGCCGTTTAATGTTATAGGTTTATAGGGGATTCCGACGAAGCCGTTAGACGGGGAGATAGGAGATCCGGAGTTAGAAAACTCAGAGAGGGTTCCATTGCCGCCGGATCCACTGATGAGCCAGGCATTTCCGTCGCCATCGATGACGACGTCGCCGCCCCGGTCTTCGATCTGATATACAAATCCGCCTCCTGTGCCAGAGCAAGGCGGAATGGGGGTAGTGCTTTCTTTGGCGAAACCCTCCGAGCCTACCGACCAGAGATCGCCCGAGGCATCGATGGCCACGCCCTCGGTTTCATCTTCGCCGCCGGGAGCTACCCCGCAGCTGTACTTACCGAGCGTGGGTGGGTTGATGGCCGCTCCAGAGCTGGAAAACTCGTAGAAAAAGCCAGTTTGCTGGGGGAAACCCGTTGCAAGCCAGAGGTTATTGTTTGCATCGATGGCCAGGCCTGTCGGTGTTCTTATGCCAGAGGTGCCGGGGTTGGAGGTGATCATTTCTCCGGCGGCTGAAAGCTCGGCTACCCCGAATCCATAAGGAAGCCATGCGTTACCCTGTGCGTCAATGGCGATCGCTACTCCGAGCTGTGGGTTATTTGGGACAAACCCGGTAGACGGCGAAAGCGGAGCACCCGTATTCGAAAACTCGCTGACAGTTACGGTTGTGTTGACTCCAGAGGCAGGGTTTGTAACCCAGACATTCCCGGATAGGTCGACAGCAACGCCATTTGGACTCGATGGGCCTCCACCCATGTAGCCATTGGGCGGAGAAAGGACGGCTCCGAGATTCGAAAGCTTCATCAGGCCATAGGCGGTAGAGGTACTGAAACCGGCGATCCAAACATTGCCGCTTGCGTCAACGGCGATCTGGTGAGCACCTCGGAAGATGGCCTCAGAGTTTCCGGCCCACGTTGAGTTCGGCACAGAAAAGTTCACAGCGACCGAGAAGTCCTTAGGCTGCTGGGAAAGAGCGGGAGTGAAAGCCGAAGCGGCGCTGCCGAGCGTATACAGCTCGGCCACATTCGCGCCGGGATGATGCGCGATATTTATGGCTGCCGTGGCCGTGTCAGTGGGCTGGGCTCCACTGGCCGTGCCATCGGCGGTTGCGTTCTCAAAAAGCGAGGAGCAGCTGTTGCTGCTGGTCAATCCGATACATGCGGCCAGCATGTTGGCCAGCATGTTGATCTCGCTCTGAGGAACAGCTCCATTACCGCCTGGAGTAGCGGTAAGCGGGACTCCTGTCGTACTGTCGGCGAGGTTGATTACATTGCCAAAAGCATTGGCGATGCCGGTTTGGGCAAGGGGCGTGCCGGAGCTGGAGACATGCGTCGCGTCATTCGCGAAACCTGCCATCACGTAGGCCGCTGCAACAGTTGTCACTTCATTCATCGTGAACGGCGAGTTGATGGTAAAGCTACCCGATTGCGGGCAGTTGCCCAAAATCGCCAGCAGTCCTAAGGCAGCGTTATCTCCGGAGCCGGCATTGCCTCCAAGTGCATACGCATACACCTGTGCATTAGGAGTGCACTGATACATGCCACTTATAGTGAAGCTGCCGTCGGCTGCCGTCGTCGCGTAACCGCCCAGCGTGTCGGAAGCGGTCAAGGCAGAGTTGAGCAGAGATACAGAAGCGTTTCCATAGCCGTTTGTGTTGGCTGCCAGCAGGTAAACGTGCGCTCCGTTTACGGGCGTATTTCCGTGCAGTACCCTGCCGTCGGGCGCAAGAGAGATGGTATAAGCTGCCGTCACCGCGGCGCTCGAAGCATATCCAGGCGCGATGGCTACGGCCATCAAAGTTTCAGTTGAGCTCACCGTGATGGGACCGTTATAAGGAGTGGAGGAAGCCGTGGGAACGGTACCGTCCGTGGTGAAATAGATCGCCGCCCCCGCAGTTGCGTCGGTGATGCTAACCGTTTGCACCGAGTTGTAGCTTCCAGGGGCTCGGGAAAACACGGGCGCCGCAGTGGCTGGCGGCGGAGTGATGGTATAGGTTGCGGTCGCGACGGCGCTCGAAGCATATCCAGGCGCGATGGCCACGGCCATCAACGTTTCGGTCGAGCTCACCTTGATGGGACCGGTATAAGCAGTGGAGGAACCTGCAGGAACGGTACCATTCGTGGTGAAGTAGATGGCCGCCCCCGCAGTTGCGTCGGTGATGCTCACCGTTTGCACCGAGTTGTAGCTTCCAGAGGCTGGGGAAAACACGGGCGTCGCAGTGGCTGGCGGCGGAGTGATGGTATAGGCGGCCGTCTCCACCGTGCTCGAAGCATATCCCGGCGCGATGGCCACGGCCATCAACGTTTCGGTCGAGCTCACCTTGATGGGGCCGGTATAAGCAGTGGAGGAAGCCGTGGGAACAGTACCATCCGTGGTGAAGTAGATGGCCGCTCCCGCAGTTGCGTCGGTAATCGTCACGGTTTGCATCGAGTTGTAGCCTCCAGCGGCCGGGGAAAACACCGGCGCCGCAGTGGCTGGCGGCGGAGTGAAGGGACTGCCATACTTGGCGTTACCGGTCGAGCAACCGGCCAGAATCAAGAGAAGACATGAAAACCCGAATATAGCCAAACGCATTATCGACTATCCTTCAGACCGGTAAACTCGAGAGTCTCGCCGTTGACGTAAAACGTCATAAGTCCGGCGAATAGGGCACCGACGCGATTCCAGGTTCCGTTACCCACGAATCGGTGAAACTGGTAACGGCAACAGCTTCGCTGCGAGTCTTGTCGGAGTTTCTAACGGCGAGCGGCTCCGCCAAGATCATGCCGTTCTTAGCGTTGAGTTTCTTGACAACCACCGCTGCGTTCAACAATTGACGTGTATCTTTCCCCAATCGCGGTGCCATGGTCCTAGCCATTCAGCAAACTTCCTGCGACTTTACGGGAAGAGGAACTCCCGTAATCAATGACCGCCGAGAGACGACGCGATCGGTCGCACGGGCCAACCACACCTCCCACGGAAAGAAGAAGACCTTCGACCGCATCCGCCACTTCATCGGTGTGCTCAGTAGTGCGTCAAGGAATCGTCCCGCGACCTTTGTCCGCTGCATAGTATTGCGGATGTTGTTGTTCACCATGAAGTAATCCAGCATGCGTTCGAGGCGCCGCAATTCAGCCCCGCGAAGCCACGGCAGGACGTTTTTTCCCAGCGGAAGTCCAGCCCACTCCTCCAGTGATGCCGGCTCTCTCACGCCCATCTCCTTCAATTGCGGCCAGATGGGAATACCCGGATAGGGCGTGAAGATGTTGGGTGAAAAGCTGACGTTTCTGTGCTTTCGCGCAATGTCATTCATCGTCTGGAGCGTCTCGACACGGTCCTTCTCCTTCTCGCCCGGATAACCGAAGATCAGGTTGAAACTCACGCGGATCCCTCCCAGCTCGGCCTTGCGCGCCGTTTCATACATCTCTCCCAGACGCTGATGACGTTTGTTCATAAGCTTCAGAACCGATTCAGACGTAGACTCGGTTCCGAACCCCATGAACCGGACGCCGCTCGCGCCCATCATCCGGACCTCGTCGTCGGACATCCTGGACAGGAAATCGGTGGAAGCCTGGAAAGTCCAGTTAAAGCGAACTCCCGACTCATAGATGCCGCGCGCGATCGCGACCGCGCGCTTCACGTCTACCGGGAAGTTTGAATCGAGCAGCGCAACTTCTTCGATCCGATACTTCGTAACAAGGTCGATCAACTCTTCCACAACATGCTCGGCGGAGTAAGCATTGAACCGTCGGTGATAAAAGACCGTATCCGTGCAGTAGTTGCAGGCATACGGACACCCCACGCTGGTCGCATAGGTCAGCGTGCGGATGCCCGAGACGCGCTCGTATGCGTCGAAGTCCGCCAGGTGGAAGGCCGGAGCGGGAAGATCCATCAGGCGCGCGACAGAGCGCTCCACGTTGTGGATGATCGTCCCATTCCGCTTGTAGGAAAGACCGGCCACCCCATCCAGACCTTCTCCCATCTGGTAACGCTGAACAATCTCAAGTAAAGTGAACTCCCCGGGCCCGCGGACCACCACATCGACCAGCTCGTTTTGCAGAGTCTGCTCTGCTGTCAGCGTCGGGTGCCATCCTCCGAAGACAACCGGAAGATCGGGAAGCGCAGCCTTCACCATCCGAGCGATGTTCAGTGCGGCTGTAATCATCGGACCAGTCAGCACTGAAATCCCGAGACAGAGCGCATCGCTGCACTCCCGAAGGATGCGCTGCGGCGCGTCTGCGTTGATCGCTGCATCGATGATGACAACCTGGAAGCCGTGGTTCAGCAGCGGCGCGGCCAAAGCGAGAATGCACAGTGGCGGCCCGAGCGCCGGGCCCTCGTACGCGGGATAAAACAATACGACCTTCCTTCTTGTGGTCGACGTGGAGGCGCGTCTCGCCGCACCTCTACTTGGCGCTGGCGATATCTGAGTCACCAGGGGAGGAATCATCATCAGCGGCTCCAAATCCGCGTAGCTTTGTTTCCCACTTTCATGCACACCTATAGAACCTGGCGCGGGCTATTTTTATTCCAGTGATTTTGAATTGAGTTGGGGTCCAGTGTCGAAGCGCTGGTATTCCTATCGTGCGCCGGACACCATACCGGTGCACCACCTCGAGGACCTCCAAAGCCTGGACGGAATCGCCGGAATTGAACCGCTCCCCGGCCCGGTGCGTCACCCGGCTGACGAGTTCGGCATAGAGAAAACATCTGCCTTGGGCTGGGCTTGATCTTACGTGGCTTCATGCGCGGCGAGCGCAGTTGGACTGTCCTCCAGGCCCGAGGCGGGAATGTAGGCACAAATCTACGAGCGGGTGGATATAACTACGGCTGGGGGACAAGCCGCATTTCGCGCCTCACGAACAACCGGCGTCAAAGACATACGGGGTCTTCGGACTGCGCGATGCACGCCTCATCAGCGCGCGCAGTCGCTCCACAAGTACCTTTGGGCTGAACGGTAGTGTCACGTATTCATCGGCACCCATTTCCAGGAGCAGGGGCTTGTCCCACGACATCTGAGCTCGCGCCAAGAATTACAAGGGCCATACTGGGCAACAAAATTCACAATCTCCGTTAACGATTACATCCCGAGGCTTCCGGGTGCGGCAGAATCGAAGATCACTGCAGAAGGGAGGTCTTTGACGAAGCATCTCCAGATCACCCAAGCCGCTTGAGACGATATCGAGCCAGCACGCTTTTATTGGACACTGAACGAGTGCCTCTTGAACCAAGTGATTTTGTTCCGAACGTCCGCATAGGATGACCGTCGCCGCTGTCTTCCACGGAGTGAAGCCCCGCCTTCTCGCTTACTGGCACGTACCTAGAATCTTGCCGGTCTGGTCGTCCAGCGTGGCTACCGGCCAAGAGATCCAGACGGGTTGTTCAGTTGTTGCATGCCCGCCCACAGCGTCCCAGTCGTGCCGCGCCGGCCGACCCCGCACCACTTAATTCCGCTTCCAGACCTCATCCCCGTCGGTGAACACCTGCATCCGTTTGTAATGGCTCTTGAGATAGGCGCGCATGGGTCCAAGGTGATCCTGCCACGGACGAGCCGGATCGTTGGGGGCGTTCAATCGCCGCGACCAGAGGATGTACTTCACCTGTCTCCGGTCGATTTGCTGTATAGCACGGCCGACGAACTCCGGACGCGTTTCTTCGTTTGCGATGAGCGAGTCAACAAAAGTTGGGTTGCGCAGGCCTAGGGGAACGTAGCTCTCAGGCCATGCGGGCTCAAAGAAAAACTCCCCCGGCCTTGTATGTTTTGCCAGCCATAGGAATTTGTCTGCTTTTTGTTCGGGCAGGATCGCCTTGCCCGCGGGCAGCGCAACGGCTGTCTGAGTGTGACTATGCCTTGACCAGCTATTCCCGATTGCTATGCACACCACGACAAGCCACCCGGCAACGATTACGCAGGTCCTCCGCCCGGCAACGCGGGTCGCCGCCCAGACAAGTAGGATGAGCCCTGGCATCGAGACACAGTACACTCGTAGCCAGTTGACGCCGGGAAGAATCTCCAGCAGCAGGAAGAGGCCCGTCGAAGCCAGCAGCAGCAGTTCTGCTAATGGAAGAGCTGCGTTGCGGCGATTCCGCCAACAATACCAGAGCACCGTCGGATAAACGACAGGCGGCACCGCATAGACAAGCAGATACGGGGCCAGACGAGGCAGTGTATGCCAAGCAAGGGGCTCCGGAAGTCCTGGAAACCAGGTCCCAAACCAGTAAGCAAGATACTGCCGCGGATAGACCACCTGGTAGTACCAGAGTCCCCGCCAGCCGACCCCCTTAATCAGCGGGATGTTCAGCATGAACAACACGAGGCTGAAGGCCGCCACCACGACAGTCCCGTTCCACAGGACGCGTCCCCATGGCTTGCCCACAGCAAACCCATCCCACGCAAGGGACATGAGCACAGCCAGCAGCACGGCAGCACCAGCCGTCTGGGTAAAGCACGAGGCAACGCCGAGCAGGGCTCCAGCGGCGGCAACCCGTGGAGTAGTCCTCACCGGCATGATGATCCTGACCGCGCACAGCACAGTCAACAAACTGAACCAGTGATGGGTCGCGTTCAGCAGCCTTGCATAAGTGAAGCTCAGAAACAGAAACGACGCAAGTAGGGCAAGCTCCTGCTCCATCAACCGCAGCGCAATGCTGAAACATATCCAGCAGAGTGCCACACCCAGCAGAAGCACAGCCGCATTCGTCACCCAGATCCGCAGCCCGAAGAACCTAAACAACGCAAGGTAAACGAACACCGTTCCAGGGGGGGTGAACTCGAAGAAGTCGAGATAGGTGTGCTCTCCAAAGAACGTCCGCTGGGCATAGACCCAAAATAAGATCTGATCTCCACCGAGAAGATAAGGAATACCGCGGATGGAGAACAGGTTCAGGTAAAGGTAAAGCGGAGCCCCGATGAACAGAACCTGCCAGACCCTGTTGTGTTTGCCGCTGCGATCGCTGTTCGTCATTCGGACAGCCGTTTGGTCTGAGCTCGGCTTGGGACCCATTTGTCCGGTTAGGTGCTTATTTGCCCGAGGATACTTTAAGAAACCGGATGATATCTGCACGTTCATCAGCCTTTGGCACATGAAAACTCATATCGTTGTCGGGAATCAGGGATTCCGTGTCGGTAAGCCACTTATTCAGAGAAGCGTCATCCCATGTCACGTGCGCCGATTTCAAAGCATCCGAATACTTGAAGGTCGGAATGCTGCCCGCCATCCGGCCATAGACATTTCGCAGCCGCGGACCCTCTTTCTCCTGATCCAGGGAGTGGCACCCTGTACAGCGTTTTTCGAAGAGTTGTTTACCGCGATCAGCGTCGCCAGCTTGGTATCCGACCATAGCTCCGTTCCCGGCTGCACGACCTGTCAGCGGAGATACGAGCAGCAAGATCACCAAGCTGATGAAAAATAGCATTGAGAGAGTTAAAGCTGCGCGGTCTCTCTGAACCTTGGCAGTCATTGCGGTTCGATTCACCATGTTCTTATGCCTTTAGTGTGTCGCCGGGTTGTCTTGTAGCGCTTCAACCTGCTGCTTGATATGTTTGCGTTCTGCCTTGGCCCAGTCATAAATGAGTTGCCGCTCTTCGGAGGAAAGCCGCGCCTTACGATGAAGAATCAAATATTGCTTTACTGGCATCTGCCCGCTGCGCGCTTCAGAAGCGATCTTGGTTAGCAGGTCGACCTGAGTCTCAAGGTTGTAGCGCTGCCATTGCGACATATTCAGATGGTTTCGACCGTCGTGTACGTCGTGCTCTACTAACCAGGAGCCTGGCGCCAGCCTGCTGTATAACGGCCACTCGGTATTGGTCGAATGACAGTCCGCGCACTTCGTCTGCAGCACGTGACGCACGTCGTCTGGGACCGCGCTTCCATCGAGGAGAGGCACATCCGCCGTCACCCCAGAGCGCAGGTTGCCCCAGGGATGAACAAATGAGAGAGCGATGCTCGCCGCAAACAGCGCGCCTGCAGTAAGAGCTATCCTTGTGGGATTCATGCCAACGGCATCTCATGCAACTCGATCGGGGCGCCGGACAGCGACGAGTCGACAATGGCGAGTTGATGCTTCTGCGCCACGAAATTGACGTGGGTAATTCCCAGCACATCATGAAGTTTGTCGGCTGACACCTTCATTGGCCCAGGGGAGGGTGCGGCGCCGGGCGCGGGTTGCGGAAACGCGGTGGACATTGCGGTGTGAAAAGCAACGTTCCCCTCCACCTTCTGCATGACCTGATGGATATGGCCATTGAGTACTGTGACCGAGCCAAACCGCCTCAACATCGCGAAGGCCTGCTCGCTGTCCGACGTTCCCCATCCCCAGGTCGGATACACAGCCCAGAGTGGAATGTGCGCAAAAACTACAATGGGAGTGCTGCCCTTCAGCCCGCCGAGATCCTGCTTCAGCCAGTCAAGCTGCGCCTGCCCTAGCTTGCCCATGCCCTCAAGCTGGACCACATTCACCAGTCCGATAAAGTGGACGCCCTTGTGATCGAAGCTGTACCAGCCATTTCCCTTGGAGCCTTTGCCATATCTATCCAGATACATCTTGCCGTCATCGACTGAGGTGTCATGCTCACCGGGAACGTAGAACACCTGTCGCTTGGCGCCGATCAGCACCTGATCTAGTGTGTCGAACTCCACAGGTTTGGAAGAGTGAGTCAAGTCTCCGGTATGAATCAGAAAATCCGGGACACTGGAATAGGCGCCGATCTTGTCCAATGCGGCCTGCAAGGTTGCTGTCACGTCAACATTCGCCGGCTTATTGAAGCCGATGTGGCTATCGCTGATCTGTATAAAGCTGAAGTCTGACTGCTTCAGCTCATGATGAGTCTGACCGAAGAGGCGCGATACGGGGACGCCTCCGGCCAAACTCCAGATCAGTCCAGTGCCGGCCCAGGCCATGCACTTGAGAAAGCCGCGGCGATCAATGCCGTCCGGACTTAAGCTGCCTTGATTCGCATCAAGAGTTAGTTCGACAGAATGAATATGGTTCCGTGAAGATTCGCTCATGAAAGCTCTCCGGGTTGTTCTACTCTGAATTGCCAACGCACACAGCAACCGCGGTCGGCCATGGGCTGCTGATGTCAACGTCGTCCGTAGATTCGCAAAGCTGGAAGAGGTCACGCTCGACGGAAACTAGCTCGGCCGCTCTCTAGCTCATGCACACCTATAGAACATGGCGCAGGCGATTTTTATTCCAGGGATCTTGATTTAAGTTGTTGTCCAGCTGTTTAAGCACTGGTATTCCTCTCGTGCGCCGGGCACCGTGGCACATTAGTGGACCCCTATCAAGAGACTTTATTGATCAAATCGAAGGAGCTGGAGGGCGACTTTGCAGGGTCATCTTCATTCCATATCGCGCTTTCAGTGAGACAAGGCCCCGGGGTTCTACTTTATGACCTGGCATGAGGCGCAACCGATAGCGCTGGGCGAGTGTTGCAAGGATCAACATTATCTCCGTCATCGCAAAAGATGCGCCAATACATACCCGGGGCCCAATACCAAAGGGCAAATATGCGAAACGCGAGCGGCCGCCACTGCGATGGGGCGAGAATCTTTCTGGATCGAATTGTTCGGGATGATCCCACAACTTTGAATGTCTGTGTAGCACCCACGGAACGATGGAGACAGTAGCACCCTTGGGAATCTTCACGCCGCAAACTTCATCGTCCCGCAGGGCTCCTCGCCACGGCATGGTATGAGTCGGCGGATACAGCCGGAGCGCTTCCTCGACGACCATGCGCATATACGGGAGTCGGGCGAGATCCCCGAACGCGGGTGTGCGACCGCACAGCACTTCATCAAGTTCCGCATGGAGCCTGGCTTCCTGCAGTGGATGTTGCGAAAGCAAATACCATGTCCACATGAGTGCCAGCGCCGCGGTCTCGTGGCCTGTTCCGAGGATGGTAATGATCTGGTTATGTAACTCTTGAGCGCTCAAGCTGCTGCCGGTTTGCGAATCCCTCCACGCCAGCAGCCGTCCTAGAAAATCGTTCTCCGAGGGGGTCGCGCGCCCGTTCCGCCTTACGATAAGGCGATCGATGGATGCATTGAGATCTTTGAATATGTATCGTTGCCGATAGCCCTTGTAAACTTTCCAGGCCCTACCGAGTATCGGCGCAAAATCAAGCAGGTCAACTATCCTGTCTCCCTGATAACGCCTGGATGTGAGTTCCATGATGCGAGCAAACTCCGTGCTGTCAATGGAAAACACGATTCGAGAGATGATCTCCAGCGTCAGCCTGGCCATTTCTGCGTGCACCTCGAGGACTGTCAGTGGCGGTAACGCGGCCCATCTAACGAGCACTCTCTGAGCGGCGTCCACAATAAACGCCGAGTTTTCGAGGATAGAAGAGTAGTCGAAGGAAGACGACATCGTTCGGCGCCGTTGGCGCCACTCTTCTCCGTCGTACGCTGCGAAACCCTTGATCGGCCAAGTACGTAGAGTACGTTGTTCGACACCGCCCCTGATGTAATTGTCCGCATTATCGATCAGAACGTGCTTGATACCCCCAGGATCATTGACGAGGAAGGTATGGAGCTTGAAATACTTGATCTCGGAGAGCGGGTGGTGAAAGACGTCATCGTGAAAACCCGCGACGGCATTGTCTCGCACCGCCCGAATGTATTGGAGGAACGGCAAGGGAGTTGCAGGTGGGATTGGCCTGGCAAGAACGGGCGATCCCTGGAACAAATCAGAATCAACAGTTTCCACAATCGTCGCCTTTAGTGATCGATATTTCGCATGGTCTCTGGCTAATGAGACGGCTGGGGTAATGTGCAACAGACTCAGTTGTCCCGAGCGGACATTTCTCGCCCGCGTATGCTGCCGAGCGCTTTAGCCGCATAGGATCCGATGACCCATCGAATCAGCAAATAAAGCGCGGGCACAAGTTCGAGATCCTGCCTGGCGCGCATGAGCCAGCGTCGTACCAGAACCACGAATCGCTTTGCCCGAATCATTTTCATGACAATACATGCGCAATCGGGAGCGGCCCGAATGCGCTTCAATACCCGGTCTTCATGCGCTCGCGTTGCCCGGCTGTTAGCTCTTGCGATGCCCAACCACGAATTGGTTAAAACCGATTTCAGGGTTGCTGTAGTGCTGAGTTGATGAGCTCAAGTGGCTTTTCTTCAAGAAAAACCACCTGTGCGCTCCCGCTGTGACGCGGAAGGCCCGAAGTGTGCATTTGCAGTTGCAAAGCACGGCTCTGTTAGTGACTCAACCTGCCGCATCGCTTCTTTGACCGGCCGGTATCGACAAGGTGCAGTGCAGCCTGCACACTTACGAGAACTGCCGTCTGCGATTTTTATTCCTGAGAGTGGGCGCGTTTTCAAAAAAAGAGGAACGAATTCCCATACACCGCATAGGTAGACGGAACAGGTATCACCGAGAGATTGTTTTCTTCAGACGCCTAAATGTGCCTACAGCTCCGTCGCTGGGAATAAAAAATGGAGATTCCCGTTTACCTCGGATAGTGGAGGAAAGTTATGGAGAAACATGAAAGCGTGATAAAGCGTCCGGTAAACCGCCGCTCTCTCTTGAAAAGCGGAATGCTGGCAGGAGGCGCAGCAGTCGTGGGCGCTGGCACTGGCTTGTTCAGTGGAGGAAAGTCAGCCTTCGGTCAGGAGTTTGCCTTGGGTCAAGACAGCGGCCGTCGTGGCCTTACCAAGGGCGATGTCGCCATCCTTCGATTCCTGGCTGCGGCAGAGCTTATCGAAAGCGACCTCTGGACACAATATGCGGAACTGGGCGGTATCGGCAATAATCCGCCAATTGAACTAGACCCGAACCAAGAGTTGAACAGCTATCAGGCTGCGCTCTCGAATCTCGACGGCGATGGACCGCAATACATAACCAGCAACACAATCGATGAAATCAGCCACGCGACTTTCTTGAATGGTTATCTGGAATCCAAGGGGGCCGATCCGGTGGATTTCAGCGAATTTGAAACCTTACAGGGGAGCACAGCAACTGGAGCTGAGAATATCGGCCGTCTCACAAATCTCCAGCACCTGAATGTGGACACCAGCTGGTTCGTCCGGTATCGTAGCACGACGAATCCTGATTTTGGCGCCACGTTTCCGCAGGCAATCAATATCATTAACCGCACTGCGATCCCGATTACGAATGCCGACTTCGGCAATCCCAACCACATTCAGGTGATTGCCAACACCGCGGCGTTTCACTTCGGCTACATCGAACAGGGTGGATCGAGCCTGTACCAGGCGCTTAGTCAAAAAGTGAGCAGCCTGGAAGTATTGAAAATCACACTTGGCATTGGTGGAGACGAGGTTGCGCACTTCCTGGAATGGGTAGATTTTGCGGGCAATGGAGTGCAAGCCCCTGTGGCGCCGGTGACGGATGGAGGCCTGACGTTTCCTGACTTTTTCGCCAGCCCACCCCTGCAGCCGCCCAGCCTGGTTCAGCCCAGTCTGATCTTCCCCGTTCCCTGTGAATTTATCAGCCCGAAGCTGCCTCACTGCGCGGTAATTCGCCCATCGGACGATAGATTTGGAGGCGCAGTTGCGACCATCGCGTCCTTTACTCAGGATGGTCTTTTCTTTGGTCAATCAAAGAAGTTCCTAAAGGTACTTCAGCAGCTCGCAGAGGAAGCAGACTCCGCGAGCCGCGAGCGGTAATCGATAGGTTGTCCGCACTAACTATGGTCCCGAGCTTGTCCGAAACTTGTTAAGCGTCATCACATACATGCTGAGTTGGCTTTTGGGCAAACTCGGGAACGCCTTCTGGCGCGCACTGGAGAAGCAAAATCACGCATAGACATGCTGAATCAAACAGAAGTGAGAGTCCAGATGTCGCGGAGCCATATGCAACTTGTTTCCAAAATACGTCCGGCGCGCCGCTCACACGCTGGACATCTGACCGCCACGAACAGGAACCTACAGCGACCAGATGATCTAAACAGGAGAACAATCGATAAGATCCGCATAGTATTCGCAACCATGCTTGGATTGGTCAGCTTGATAGCAGTATTTCCGAGAGCAAGTGCTCAAATGATTGTTCCTGTGGATCGGACACTGCATCCTCCCGAAGGATTTGACTTCGGCGGGCGATGGAACTGCCAAGATGGCGCCTCGATCGCACATCTGGAAGTGGAAAATCGAAATCGTTCCACCGGAGGCGCGTCACTTCGTTTACCGGGACCCTGGACAGAGATTCGTGAAAGTCAAGACGACTTCAACGGGAACTACTTTGTCGGATACGACCGGAACAGGAGCCAGTTCATCATGATCGATGCGGATGATCCCGCTTCAGAAGCCTACTTCACCGAGGGCTGGCACGGAAAAACGCTTCTGCTTACATCGGTAAATGACAAGAGTCAATCGGTTCTACCGCATCGCATTCAATATGATGTCGATGACTCGCATCGGTTCACCGTAACCTGGGAAATGTTGGAGGGCACCGCCTGGAAGGCAGAACCAGGTGTTAAGTGCATCAAGGTCGACCGCCGGCGATCCATTTCCCCGCCTAAGAAGTAGACGAGTCCGAGATCCCCACCGAAATAGCTCCGCGCCTGCGTTCGTACGGATCAACTGACTTCCTAATCACGAGACCGGAGCCTCTTTCTGCACGCCTTCATGAGCACGTTCGCGGTTGAACATCAGGCGGTAGCGATCCGGGCTATTTCTACCGGGCGGCCCAGCAAGTTGGAATAAAAGCCGTCTAGCTCAGTTCTCGTAAGTGGCAATGCACTGCCGCGGCGGAGGTAAAGCCTATGCCGTCCTCGCGCGTAAGTTCCTGGGAGTCATCTATCAGCCCCTACAACCGCGGGCTCTTAAACGGCCTCCCCTAATCTCGTCCAGGCCTCCTAACAACAGGCCACAACTACAGCATGAGTAGGCAGCTATTCATGGGAGAATTTATGAAGAAATATGCAAGGCTTCTAGTTGCAGTCGCCTTCCTTCTTGGGCTGAGTCTGGCTGCTAATGCGGAGATCCGTGGGTGAGATAGTTGTAGCTCTGCCCTTCGGATTTGTAGTCGGTGGGAAGACGCTTCCCGCAGGCACATATAGGGTCAGTCGCTTGTCAGATAAAAAATTCGACGGACTGGTTCTTACTAGCTATGACAAACACACCAGCGTGTTTGTGCGCCCTAATGAGATCGAAAACGCTTCTCCTGGCAAGCCTCAGGTGAGTTTCCAGCAGGTTGGGGATCAGCACTTCCTTAGCACAATTCAGACAACGTGGGACGTTTATCACTTCCATACGCCCCATTCGGTCATCATGGATGCCGCCGCGAAATCACGCGACAACGTCTCTGCTTCAGGAAGCTCTGGAGACAGCTAGATTTTTGGTCCCTCCCTTCACTAGGGCGTGGTTCCATTACGCGGTGTACTTCTTGAGATGCTGGTCGAGCGGACTGGACCTATGAACCTGAGCGGGATTGCTCGCTGGGGCGTGGCGAAAGGAATCGTGATTTGGAATAAAGTTCCGGCTCCATTTTTCCCATCGAGGTAAATCTCGCCGCCATGATCCTCGACAATCTTCTTCGCTATCGCGAGGCCCAATCCGCTCCCGTCAGCTTTTCCGTAGCTCACAAATGGTTGAAAAACGGAGTTCTGAATCGTCGGGGGGATACCGGGGCCGTTATCCCA
>Ga0206998_1054_pt1 | contig 30996 bp, 17 predicted proteins | sample Alteio_BWMinCont_FD_153309 | JGI IMG/M metagenome (GOLD analysis project Ga0206998, IMG submission 153309) | Enriched cells from forest soil in Barre Woods Harvard Forest LTER site, Petersham, Massachusetts, United States -... | ecosystem: Environmental > Terrestrial > Soil > Temperate forest >... | reverse complement strand
TTCTTTGTGACCGGGAGCGTGTACCCGGGCGTCGAGAAACAACTTCCAACCAGTCCAGATAAGTCACCGCGCATTCTGTTTAGAAACCTCGGGGACGGCACATTCGAAGAGATTACAAATCCCGGGCCAGGTGTAACGACACCGCATTCGAGCCGCGGTTGTGCGTTCGGCGACTTCGACAATGACGGCGACTTGGACATTCTCATTCTGAATATGAATGAACCCCCATCCCTGCTGCGAAACGACTTGAAGGGGTCCCATCACTGGCTTAAAGTGAAACTCGTCGGCACTAAGTCGAATCGGAGTGCAATCGGGGCGCGCGTGCTCGCCCGATATTCGGGTCGAACCCAGTTACAGGAAGTTCTCAGCCAATCGAGTTATTATTCCTGTAACGATTCTCGACTTCATTTCGGACTGGGGCTAGCGACTGTTGTTGACTTAACGATTCATTGGCCCAGTGGCCATACGGAGAAGTACCTCAGTGTCAAATGCGATCAACTTGTCACTATTAAAGAAGCGCGCGGTATAATCCCGAATATGGGATGGGCACGCTGACGGTTCATTCAAGAGCGCATATGTGCGTCCACCTTCGACACTGGGGTTTCTTCGGTCGGGACAACTGGGTATGCGTTGGAAACAAGTGATGTGCGCGGCTCGGTTGCTAAAACGTTCTGGAAAAGGCGGATTTATGCGCGCCAAGAACTGTCTAGTGTTCTTTCTTTTGGGATCGTCGTTCGTTGCTCAAGCGCAGCAAGACACGGGGTCTGTCGCATCGATAGAGAACTTAATTCGTTCTCACCAATTTGACCAAGCCCTCGAAGTCCTCAAATCAGGATTGCTCGATGCGCCCAAGGATTTCCGGCTGTGGACATTGGACGGAATTGTACTTTCGACGAAGGGCAACGACCAGGACGCGATTGGGGCTTTCCAGAGGGCACTGAGCCTCTCCCCGAACTACACTGCAGCCCTCAAAGGTGAAGTGCAACTTCTATACCAAGCGCAGGACGTGCATGCAATCCCGCTTATCGAAAGGATCCTGAAAGCCGATCCCAGGAATGAGACTGCGCATGAGATGATTGCGAATTTAGAGCGCGTGCAGGGAAATTGCCTGGCCGCGATCGATCACTTCCGTCTCACTGGTGAATCGATCGCTACTCATCCGGACTCCTTGTATGCGTACGCTTATTGTCTTGTCTTGACAAAACAACCGCAGAAGGCGATTTCTATATTCGAAAAGCTCTCAGCGCTAATTCCTGAGAGTGTCAACCCGAAATTTGATCTCGCAGTGCTCTTGGTCGAAACGAAGCAGGATGCAGCGGCTCTCGAGATCATTGGGCCTTTGCTCGCAACGGACGAAGCAGACCCTGAATTGTTAAGCCTTGCGTCTGAGGCGTACGAGGCAAGCGGTGACACTCCCAAAGCAGTATCTCTTCTTCGGCAGGCTATTGTTTTGGACCCGTCAAACGCAAGCTACTTTAGTGCGTTTGCGTTGCTATGCTTGGATCACGAATCCTTCCAAGTGGGAATAGATATGCTCAATGCAGGCCTTGAGCGCATCAAGGATGACCCGTCTCTATACATTTCACGCGGCTTACTCTTTGCGCAGCTGGCAGAATACAACAAAGCTGAAGCCGACTTTAACATGGCAGAGCACCTTGACTCGGGACAGAGTCTAGGCGCGTACGCTGCGGATATCGCAGAGCTTCAACGGGCCATGTCTGACAGGAGCCCACCGGATAAAGCACTATTGGAAATACGCACACAGTTGAAATCTCATGCGAATAATCCCTTGTTGCTCTTGTTACTCGCTAAGCTGCTTACATATCAAGAACCAAATACAGAAACTAATGCGTCAGCGGAGGCTGTAAGATCCGCCCTGCTTGCCGTTAAACTTAAGCCAGACTTAGCGGAGGCACGGGATTTGCTTGCCGGCATTTACAATCGGTCTGGCCAGTACAACCTTGCCATTGAGCAATGCAGGCTCGCGTTGCACTTTTCCCCGAACGACCAGATCGCCATCTATCATCTGATTGTTGCCTTGCGACACTCCGAGCGAATTGAACAGCGCGACCAAATCCCATCTTTGGTAAAGCGTCTATCCGAGTTGCAGGAGGCTTCCCGCCAGCAGCTGGCTGACAGGAAGCGATTCCAGCTAGTAGAAGAGCGGCCTGATCCATCGAAGTAATGCGACGTGCTTGGAATTATGAGCGCCGGAGTGACAAATTGACCGCATCGCGCTGCGATAGCGCGATAGCGGAGTTACGATTCGCAGTCGCAGCGTCGCAGCGCCTCATGACATGGCACCTATCTTCGTCGCCGTACGGAGTTCAATCACCTGCGCAGACAACTCTCGAGGATCGAACGTCGCAGCGCCGGATAGGCGCCGCTCTCCACGCTGATCATCGCCCGACCTGGAAACTCGATATGGATAGAACCGAACCAGAACCAGCGGTGATAGTGTAGCCGCTGGGAGAACAGTTCCAACGAGGCCGATGATGCAGCCTCATCCAGGCACGCATAGGCCAGCTTCGGCTGGACTTTCGCTTTGCCCACGAGGACGCCACGCCAAAAGGCCCCTTCCTCCCTCAGAGTTAGCCCCTACTGAGTTTTCCACTGACGACGACAAAGCAACGTTCGGGAAGGCGAAACTGCTGGCGGCATATCTACCGAAGCCCGAGGAGAGCCAACTCGGCGGCATCCTGCGTATTGGTGCACCGAACACGTAGATTAGTTATCCCAGACGGCGCTGATTTGAACCGGTCCTATCCTCGCGATCGCCTGTCCACCAGTCAGAAACTGGTGGCGCGCGTAGGTGAAGATGCAGGGGCCGATGTCTTCGGAGTTTTTTCAGCTGGTGGTGATAAACTCTCCCGAACAGTTAGGATTTGATCCACACTCACGTGGGTCAGGACCTGCCTAACACCAGTCGGCCATGCGAGTTCAATCCGATCTACGACTGTCGCGTCGCCAAGTCCAAAGTGCACTCGTTTATCGCTAGATGAATTGTATCCAACGGCCGTAGTGGCTTCGTTGTATTGACTCCCATGAGAGGTGGTAATCTTGACCTTCGTACCCAAGCCATCGCGGTTATCGGCTACGCCAACAAGGTTCACAATGATCCAGTGATTGTGATTGTTTGAACGATTCATAAGTATTTCAGGCAAACCGTTTAACACTGTCACAACAACATCGAGTTTTCCATCATTATTAAGATCTCCGAATGCCGCCCCTCGGTGGGCGGCGGGAATAGATAGGCCACTGCCAACCTTTGACCCGACATCCTCGAATCGGAGATTGCCCATATTGCGGAATAGCCCATCGGGAAGCGCGAAAGGTTCATGCTGCACTTCCATGGAATTGTCAAGAATCGCAGAGTCCGCAGTAAAGATGTCTTTATTCCCGTCGTTGTCGAAATCAAACAATCCTGCCCCCCACCCCGTCAAGCGACTAGTACACGTTGTTAGTCCTGACCGGCTGGTAACATCTTCAAATTGCGCTCCGTCTAAATTGCGATCGAGCGGAAAGCTATTCCCAAACATGGCGGTATGGAAGATGTCCGGCCTACCATCATTGTCGAGATCGCGGAAGTCGGCACCCATTCCAGCCACGGTTTCGCCGTTTTCGCGGTACGCTACCCCGGCCTGCGACGCGACATCCGTGAATGTTCCATCGCCATTGTTGTGAAGAAGAAAGTTCGGGAAAGTATCGTTAGAAACAAAAATATCCGTAAAGCCATCGTCGTCATAATCCGCAAAAGCAACTCCCATCCCTTTGCCAACGTATTGTGAGATACGCGAGCTTTCGGATACATTCGTAAAAGTACCATCTCCGTTGTTGCGGTAGAGGATATTTGGTGTTCCTTCGAAATCATTCGGCGAACAGTATATGGGAAGGCCCTGACTGCTGCATCGATGCGCTGTTTGTATGTCATACTTCAGGTAGTTAACAACGAACAGATCGAGTAATCCGTCATTATTGTAATCGAGCCACCCCGCAGTCACAGACCATGCCTTTCCAATCTTCGGAATAATTCCACTGACGCCGGCCTTTGCTGTTACATCAGTAAACGTACCATCTCCGTTATTATGGAAGAGTTGGTTCTTGTTAACGCCGGCTACATAGAGATCCACAAATCCGTCATTATCGTAATCCGCCGCCGCAACACCCATTGAATAACCAATCCCTCCAAGCCCAGCCTTCTCCGTTACGTCGGTAAATGTACCGTCCCCATTATTCCGAAAGAGGCGGTTGTAGTAACTGGGCTCGTTCTTCTCGAGCGATGGGATACTCGCGCCATTGGTAAAAAAGATGTCCAGCAATCCATCATTGTTGTAGTCGAACACAGCCACGCCCCCGGTCATCGTCTCGATTGAGAATCGTTCCGGGCTGACACTGTTTTTCAGCGTAAATGTGATTCGTGATCTGTCGATGACGTTGTCGAATCTGATCGCTGATGCACCGGTCACCGTTTTCGGGGCTGATCCTTTGGCTTCAAGGGATCTGGGTCGGTGCGCAGGCGTATTCCTTGTGGGTTCCTGAGCCGTTGCGTTGGCCCAATTCTCCGGCGGTAAAATCCCAACGAGCCCGAGATGACAGGTCGCCACAGCGCAGGCGAAGAGAACGACGGCGGCTCTTTGCGACAATTGGGCAATTCCCGACTTCAAGAGCAAGAGGACACTTATCTTGGTCCGGGGCCGGCGTCGATTGATGCTCGTTTTAAACATGTCTCTTGAGATTGGCTAAACCTCTGCTGAATGTATACCTCTAGCTCAGGTGTTCTTGACAAAGCGCCACCGAAGCAACTCAACCATAACGTCAATTGATCGAAAGCGTATGACTCACTTGGAACACTGCGGGAAATCACATGCTAAGGCCCGCTCGATCGAATAGCTCCTTTGGTTTTGGAATCCACCCTCACAGGTTCCTGGACCTTCATAATCCTGTCCACAACTGGACGATTCAATATCTGGACAATTCCGCTGGGCCAGTGAATTTCAACTCTGCCCACTATGTCCTCCTTTCCCAAGCCAAAATGCACTCGTTTGTCGCTGGAAGAGAGTAGACCTACGCTTGTTGTGACGTGGTTATATAACGATCTCCCGGTTCCTGTCACTACGTTGATAGTTGCTCCAATTCCGTCGCGATTGCTCTCCCGCCCAATCAAGTCAAACATGATCCAATGGTTCCCGTTCAGCTTGTTATTCATGAGAATTCGCGGCTTCTGCCCTAATGATGTGACGACGATATCCATAAACCCATCGTTGTTAAGATCTACAAAAGCCGAACCGCGTTGGTACCCAAGGTTGTTGAAGTCTGGTCCCATTTCTGTCGAGACGTCGGAGAATGTTCTGCCGTTAATATTCTTGAACATCGTGTCGTGTTGCTTGCTTTTCTCCCTGATATCGTCAACATCGCCGTTTGCCGAATAAATGTCCTTCCACCCGTCGTTGTCATAATCAATAAACCCCAGACTCCACCCAGACATTGGCCTGCTGAGCTCTCCAAATTTGGTCGATGCGGCCTCATCCTCCATTTCCTTTCCGTCAATATTCCGGAATATGCCAAAGAGTTCTCCCATCAAGTCGTTGTACACAATGTCGACTCGACCATCATTGTCAAAGTCCTTAGCGTCGGTCCCCATCCCGGAGACGACGGCACCGTTTCTATTGTAGGAAACTCCAAAGGGATCTCCGTCTTCCTTAAACGTGCCATTTCCCTGATTGATGAACAGAAAGTTCCGCTCTGTATCATTTGCAACGAAAATGTCCATAAGTCCATCGCCGTTGAAATCGGCGATGGCAATTCCCATGCCTTTGCCAAGAACACTTCCAATTCCAGAGACATCTGTCACATCTTGGAAATGGCCATTTCCCAAATTGTGATAGAGCCTTGATGAAACGCTTTTGTACACCGACGGGACGCAATACGCTTCATCTTTGCCAACGGCGCAGCGCCGGTCCGTCTCCGGAGTCCATGTCGTGTAGTCTGTTACGAAAAGATCAAGCAAGCCGTCGTTGTCGTAGTCGAACCATGCGGCACCTACACTGATGGTATTCTCGGGCTTGTTTTCGAGCCCAGAACCTGCAGTGACATCAGTGAAAGTTCCGTCACGATTGTTGTGATAGAGCGTATTCCGGCCGGCGTTGCAAATAAAGAGATCATCATAGCCGTCATTATCATAGTCGGCTGCGGCGACGCCGAAACTATATCCCAGCTTCGCTCCGGAGAGTCCGGCTTTCGCGGTCACATCTTCGAAACTGCCGTCGCCCTTGTTACGAAGAAGACAGTTAAAGTAAGCAGAACTGGTTTTCTTCAACCCCGGAAACTTCGCTCCGTTTGTAAAGAATATATCCATCTTTCCATCATGGTCGTAGTCCAGGATAGCGACTCCGCCGCACATCGGCTGCGGGAAATACTTGCGCCCAGTAGCCCCGTTGTTCGTTCGATAGGAAAAGTTCGACCGGTTCGCCACATCCGTGAACCAGCCTTTAGCCTGCTTCTGAGACCTATCGTCGCCGGCTTCGACTCGAGGATCGATGCTGACACAGATTGACGTTACCGAAAGGCACATCGTTGCTATGGACAACAGCCGGGTCGCGCAGATCCGCGACGGTTCCAGTTTCAAGGCACCTTTGCGGCCGTACAGCCTTGATAAGGATGACATCTAGAATGACCTACCATTCAATATCATGCTTTGCAGTGTCCTCCAGAACCCCATGTACGATCGCTGGGGCGTTGTGCTGATCGTGATCGAGCAGCCAGCTGAGTTGAAGATCGCGCATCAGGATCTTCGGGCGTTTTTTGGCGGCTGGGTTAGGCCCCCCGATAGATGCTCTACCGAGGAAGATCCTTCGAAGGTTCCTCGGACGTTAGATAGGCCCACAATAGGCGCATGGGATCAGGGCCCAGAGCGGAGCGACAGTTGCTGCGCCAGTGTCAGCTGTCCATTGCGCTTGAGCAAATCAATGAGTCCGTCGAAGATTCTTGGTTCACCCCTGGCGTATGCCGCCAATAGTTCCGAGGCTTCATTAGCACTCTTGACCTCACCGAGACGAAAATAGGAGTCGCAAAGCATGAACAGGAACCTCGGCGTAGTTGTTTTGGACTGTGTCAGTTGGTTCACAGCATCCGACCATCTCTCCTGCCGGTAGCGGACCTCGCCGAGTCCGGCCCTAGCTAGTCGATTGTTTGGGTCATGAGCTAGTTCGGCTTGAAAGTCCTTCTCAGCCGTGGCAAGATCGCCTTGCAGGATGTCTATTATGCCTCCGTAGGTGTGAGCGCCCCGAGCAGTTGGCTCAGTGGCCAACGCAAAAGTCAGGTTGCGTTTTGCATCCTCAGTATTCCCCATTGAGAGATACACAGCCCCAATAAAGACGTATGCGTTTCCTCGTGTTGCGGAGGGCCCGGGTGGTTTCACTCGAGCAAGACGAAGGGCATCGCTTTCGCGGTGCTCCGTAAGCAGTAGCCTGACTTGGTCCCAAATGGCCTTCTGGCGCTCGGCATCCTGTCTCAGGGGGACGGAGGAAATCTGTTGCATCATCATGTTATGCAGATCTGACTCCTGTTGCGCTTCACTCGTCCTACCTAGTCCTCGGAAAGCTCTTGCGAGAAAAAAGTGAGCGGTAATCCGGGTTGGATCGACCTGTAGCAAGTGACTGAGAATATTGACTGACGCTTGATAGTTCCGTAGTTCGAGCTCACACTCGCCGAGCCCTAGCAAGGCCGCGCCATCATCGCTCTTCACGGCGAGAATACGCTCAAAGATGGCCTTGGCATTTTGCCATTGGGAGAGCTTCAGTGCGACTGCGGCATAGAGTGCCAAAATGTGTAAATCATTGGGATCGTGTTCAGCAGCCCTGGCGGCGTACTTCAATGCGCTAGGAAGATCCATGTTATAAAAGCTTGCTACCGCGATGTCATAATCGATCAGTTCCAGCGTCGCATCGAACTGTCGCGCCCTGAGGAGCCAGTGCAATGCTGCGGAATTGTCTCCAGAGCTGGAAAGCATCTCCCCATACTTTTGCAACACAGATGCATTGTCAGCTTCAACTCTTAGACAGTTCCGAATGGATTGTAAGGCGAGTGCATCATCTCCATTCAAGTGATACGCTTGGGCGAGGTAAAATAGACTATCCCCATCCATCGGCAGAAGCCGCAGGCGACGGCGCAGCAGAATGATCGCTTGATCGTTTTGTCCTCCGAGAAGGAGGTGAAGACCCATTATTAGGAGAAGTTCAGCATCATTAGGGGCATCTGACAGAGCTTCTTGATAGATCCGCCAGGCCTCGGAACTCTGCCCGGATCGCTCTAGGAGACTGCCCTGAAGCTTTAGCGCTGGGACGAAATCTGGGTATTTGTCGAGCAATGCACTAGTGAGAGAAAGGGCGGCGACTTGATCCCCCTGTTGAGCTAATTTGGTTGCTTTTTGCAATTCGATTTTTGCGGAAGATTCGACTGACCGCGCAGGCTTCTGAGACAGACTCGTCGCGACAGTCAAGGGAATGAGCAGTGTGACGCATAGCGATAAGGGCAGAGATCGTGCTCGTTTCTTGCTCAACCGTCCGCACGGAGAATACTTGACAGAATGAATCCACAGCATAAGTGCTCTACCGTAATGCGATCGTCCGTGATGCCGCGTCTGTTTTTCAGAATCCTGCATTGGGCACGTCACGCTTAAGAGCCAAGCCTCGTGGTCGTGTCTGCCGGCTGCAGACTCTCTAGTGTGTTTGAACTCAGATCGGGTGAATGAGGAGAGTGCATAGCGTTGACTCTCCGCTCGACCCAAAACGCTCCGCGGGATCGGCCGCGAGATCATAGCAGCCGCCCCCGCGGAGACTCGATACTTCTTGTTACACCTGAAACTACAACATTACATCACTGCACCCAACGTCAAAACGAAAGCTTAGCACCAAGCTGGATCTCGCGTGGTGGCAGTTGATCAGATGTGATGGTCCCAAAACCTCCAGTTCCGAAGGTGCCATTCGGGCTACCGAAATGAGGATGGTTAAAAGCGTTAAAGAAGCCAGCCTCGATTTTCAATTGGAGTGCCTCTTTGAGCGGAGTGACCTTCGCTAGCGACAGATCCCAGTTATTGAGGCCTGGGGAGCGTGCCGGTGTCACTCCCGCGTTTCCGAAAGTATAGAGTGGTGGGTTTGCAAAGCATCCAGTATTAAACCATTCCGTTACCGTCTTCGGATAAGTCACCTTGCAGGTCAGGTCCGGGACATTAGAATATCCATTGTTATTCAAACCTGAAGACGCAGTCGTAATATGCAGCGGCTCTCCGCCCTGGAAGGTGCTGATACCATTCACTGACCAACCCCCTACCACGCTCGTTAGAAACCCTCCGCTGTTCAGAAAGCGTTGGTTCCTTCCGAAAGGCAACGGATACGCATAAGTGAATACGGCGTTGCTACGGATGTCCAAAGCAGCAAGGCCATTGTTCAGCGACGGTATAAAGGGAGAAAGGAGATTATCAGTGTTGTCGGTGTTCTTGGCATACGTGTATGCGCCCAGGAAGTAGAAGCCGCTACTCATGCGACCTTCAACCTTTGCCTGCAAACCATTGTAGTGAGTATCGCCGTTGCCATTTCTGGCGTCGACGTTCACAAGGTTGGGATTGATCGAATAGAACGGCAGCCGCGTCGTCAAATCGCCAGGACCAGGAGTTGCTTGGTTGAGTTGAAGATCGCGGAAGAGATGAGAACCGTGGGTTCCGACATATGCAAGCGTGACTCCTATCGTATCGGTGACTTGGCGCTGCACACTCACATTCCAAACCTGGGCCTCGTCTTGTTTGAAATTGCGGTCTATTTCGAAGACGTTCGTTCCTGGGGGAGGGTCGAAGATTGCGCCAGCGCTATATGGAGTTAGTGTAGGCACGGGCAATCCCTGGTTCAAGCTGTAAAAAGGGGCGAAGGGAGTTGGGGTCACGAGGTTGACGATAGGGAAGAATGGATAATTTCTTTCCAAAGTACCACCGTTGGCCCCAAATGTATCGTTGAACGAACTCATTCCAAAGGCGGCGCGAATGGCGGTTCTACCTCGATTATCGAGGGAATATGCAAATCCGACGCGCGGACCGAAGTTCGTTAGGTTGTTGTCAACATTCGGGCCACGGTTGTTAGATGAGGCAAATTGCAGAAGACCGGTCTGAAGAATGAGGTTGGCTTGCTTGTTGTATGCCTCAACTGGATGAGTATAAAGGTCCCAGCGAATACCAACGTTCAAGGTGAGTCTTTGATTAATTCTCCAGTCGTCCTGGACGAAGGGGCCAACGTTCTTAGTGACGACGCGTGGTGTGTCTGTTACTAAATCGCGCAGCACAGACGACGGATTGCCGATGAGGAAGCTGGCAAAAGCATTTCCAGTATTGTCCGCGCCCTGATTACTTGTGACGTTGCCGTCAAAACTAAAGACTCCCCGTGGATCGTCCTGAGGATTCGTATCGACGAATGTTTGGAAGGTATAATTCATTCCCGCTTTGATAGAGTGCTTGCCGTGGATAAGCGTCACCACATCGCCTAGTTGAAACTCGTTGGTGACGTGCTCGGAGTTGACCCAACCCGGATCGCCCGTAGAATAGTATCCCGGTATGTTAAACGTCGCAATGCCGGACGTGTCTGGCAGGTTTGGCAGGTTTCCGTTGAGAATTCCTAATGCGTTGTTCTCATTGACGCCATAGTCATTGCCAAATTCGGTCAGAAAGAAACGCATGTAACCGAACCGGAAATCGTTGAAGAGATTGTGTGAAAAGATGTGGTCCCATCCTATGGCCGGAGCATGGTTCTGAGAATTTGAGTAGGGCCCTCCCTGCATGAACCGATTGCCCGGTGAGGGACTGACATACTCGCGCTGAGCAAAAGTCTCGCGTGCAAAAATATGATCTTTCGGGGTTAGCTGCCAATCTCCTTTGACATCGAACTGCGGCAAATTCTCACTGGTAACCACGTTGGTGTCGTAATTGTTGACATCTCCAGGAAGGTTCGGCAGCGGATAGATGTTGGCTACGGCTTGCGCGATGGGGTTGATATTCGTGACGATATTATTTTGATACGGTTGTCCGGTCTGAGGATTGTAGGCTTGCGTCTGTCCGGTTAGGATGCCGTTGCGCATATTTTGAGTCGGTACGGAGATGAGAAAGGTCGAGCCCGCATTCTGCAGCAACTGCTGAGCGTCCATAAAGAAGAACAATTTGTCTTTTACGATTGGGCCACCGAGTGTTCCGCCGAACTGGTTAGAATGATAAGGGGACTTGGTGAGGGCAAAATAGTCTGTCGCGTTGAGGTCGTTATTTCTGACGTACTCGAAGACCTCACCGTGAAGCTTATTGGTTCCGGATTTGATGGTGACATTGACAATTGCCCCCCCAAATGATCCGTACTCAGCCTGTGGATCGGCGGTTTCAACCTTGAATTCTTCGATAGAATCGAGAGGCGGCGTAATGGTCAGATAGCCATTTCCTGGTTCGCTGTCGTGGACGCCGTCAATCATTACGTATTCCCCTTGAAACGGTAAGCCATTGACCGAAGCCTCAATGTTGCCGACAGAGCCGCCGGCAGCCGGATCCTCGGCCGAATCACTACCGGAGTTGCCCGATGAGACCGCTCCAGGAACTATCGTCACTAGCTGCTCGAACATGCGTCCGTTGAGGGGAAGTTTTTCTGCTTCTTTATTGCCAATCACTTCACCAAGGTCCGATGAGGTTGTCTGTACGACAGGAGGCAGCGCGTTCACACTCACTTGTGTCTCGACCGAACCAGGCTTGAGCGTCATATCGACACGCGTGCTTTGCTGCACGTTCACCACGGCATTTTTGGCGACCTCAGCGTTGAATCCGGGTGCAGTTGCGGAGATCGTATAGGTGCCCGGCACGAGATTAGGCACCGTGTAGATGCCATCCGCGCTTGTATCCGCATTGTGCGAAGCGTTGGTGGCGTCAGCGGTGACGACAATCTTTGCGTGTGCCACCGCCGCACCCGATGAGTCGAAGACCGTACCGGTCAGTGACCCGTAGGTAACTTGGCCGCTGGCTTGCGAGACCAGTACACAGAACAGGGCGATTGCTGCGCACAACATGCAGAGCCAACCGGGAATTTGCTTCATAAGGGCCTCCATAAGCGTTGGTAAATTTTGGTTTTGTCACCGGCACTCCTTGTCCTGATCCCGGATCCAAGGATAGCTGGAACTCGTTTATCATGAGTCAATTGCCATCGACACGATTGCAAACGCAAACGACAAGCCGTACAATTCCCGCAGTCAACGGATACGTTTACGTTCAGCATTTTGTAAACGAGCCTTTTCCGTTTAAGAATCAACAGCCTACGGGAATCGCTTATCCGTTGGGGGTTGATTCTATGCGGCGCGAATTCTTTTTCGGATAGGCGCCAGAGTCTTGGTTCTCTTTCAGAAGTTTTGACCCTTGATGCTCGGAACCATACGCGTCGGTGTTTTTTTGTGTCTAGTTAAGGAGGGCTACGGATTTGTTAAACGGCGTTATACAATCGGCCCAAGCTGAATGGTGAGGCGAAATTGAGCCCTGTCTACGCTTGAATCTACAAGACGTTACAAGAAACGTTACACGGAGAGATGTACGGGTTTTCGAGAATGGGGTGGCCACAGATTCCACAGAGAGCGAGGAATGCATGACGACCGCGCTTACGTCCTCCCAAACGGAGCACGAGGAATTCTCTGTAGAAAGCCTGAAGGAGCAGATTGATCGAATTTCCAAGTCGCGGGCCTTTGAGAACTCGCAGACCTTGCAACGCCTACTTCGATATCTGGCCGCCAAATCGAACGAGACTCCTGGAGAACAAATTAAGGAGTACACAATTGGAGTGGAGGCTCTGGAGAGAAGGCCGAGCTTCGATCCCAGGGAAGATACAATCGTTCGCGTTCAGATTCACCGGCTTCGCGAGAAGCTTCTGGAGTACTACGAAGGCGAAGGTACTCGGGACCCCATCCGCGTAACGATTCCGAAGGGTCGGTATTTGCCTAATTTCGAGGCGATGGCGCTGTCCATTCCGACTTCCCAAAAAACCGCACCACGCTCTGGGAATGCCATCACCGGCGAGAATTCGACGGCCAATAGTCTCGAAGTCGCCCCTTCGCCGCAGGAAGCATCAAGGCCACGATTTGTGCGTGGTGTTGCTCTTCGTGCAGCGATCGTAATGCTTGCTGCGGCTACATGCTTTCAGGCCGGATGGATGCTAAGAAGCCGATCTTCCGGACGGGCCGGCGGTGATCGATCGTTTCAGTTTTCATCCGACCTTGCCAAGGCAGATCTCACGCGAGTTTTCTGGGCCGACATTCTCGGCAATGATTCGGCCCCGGTAATTGTCTATACAAATTTTCTTTATATTCTGGATGATTCCGGTGACCTATTTTCCTATCCGGAGGGAGCCGTCGACAAGCGTGGGGTGCCGGTCGATCCCAATTTAGCGCGACGGTACGCTTCAAACCCTTCACTCGTCGGCAAGGCTGGTAAAGTCTACTATGAGAGCGGCTATACGGGAACTGGAGACCTCGAAGGCGCATCCGCACTGGAGCACCTCTTCGCGCAGATGGGTCTTACTCCGTAGCCCTTCGGGTAAGGCCATAGTTGACGGGTCGTCCAGGGCGCGGATAGGCTATTTTGCGGAATTGGCGGCGTAGGCCGTTGGGGTGAGGTCGGTCAGGGACTGGATGGAGCGGTCGGCGAGGCCGGGCAGCACGTCGGCCAGGTATCTCCGGATGGGGATATTCAGCTTCCTGCAACTTTCGACTATGGAGAAGATGGCGGCGATTTTGGGCCCGGCTTCTTTGCTGCCGATCTGCAGCCAGTTCTTGCGGCCGATCACGATCGGCCGCATCGAGTTTTCAGCCCAGTTCGTAGATAGCTCGATGACTGGATACTGCATGAAGCGCGTCAACTTCTCCCAGCGTGTAAGCGTGTAGGCAACGGCCTTGCCTGTTGCGGATTTCGGCAGCGAGTGTGCCTTCATCTTTTCGAGCAGAGCGTGCAACTCGTCGAGCAGCGCGGGGGCGCGTTCCTGGCGCAGCGTATGGCGACTGTCGAGCGAGAGGTTCTGCTTGCGCGCCTCGCGATCGATGGCAAACAGGCCGTCCATGAGCACGACTACGCGTTCCAACTCCGCATCGGTTGCTCTGGCCTTCTCCCGGACCTTGAGCGAATCGATGAACTTTCTCCGCGCGTGACTCATACAGCAGGCGTGAACCATGCCTTCGGCGCCGATATCTTCGTCGTAGGCTGCATACCCGTCGGTGTGGAGTATGCCGGAGAAATTCTTGAAGACTGCCTTGGGCACCTCGCCCGAGCGCGTCATCTCAAAATCGAAGACCACACCCTTACCCGGTGAACTGTATTGCCAGAAGTATGCCTTGTGGTTCTCGCCTTTTCTCTCCGGCGTCTGCACGCCGCAGTAGGTTTCGTCAGCCTGGACGTAGCCGCCGCTGAGCAGATCGCGCTTCATTATATGGACAATCGGAATCAGCAACTCGCCCACGCGCAGCACCGCGCCGTTAATCGTCGTCAGCGCTACCTCGATGCCGAGATCGCGCATGAGAATCCCGCGCTGGCGATACAGCGGCACGCTATCACAATACTTGCTTACCAGGAAGTCGATAATCACTTCGTCGGAGAAGATCGACTTGGGCGCGATGCGCTCGGGCACTGCGGCCGTCGCAACGCCCTCGAAGACACATGACACGCAGGCACGCTTCTCGCGCTTGATGACGCGCACGTAGTGCTCGGCCGGCTTTTTGGCCAGCACCTCGGTCGTCTCATATCCGATGACCTTGGTATCGCCGCCGCACTTGCCGCAGCGGCATTGATCGGGCGCACAGGGAATGTTCTCCTCGACGCGCTCAAGATGGCTGGGCAGTTCGTTGCGGCCAGGATGATTCCGGCGCGCACTCCGCTGCTTCTCCGTAGGCTTGTTGCCCTCTTGCGTACTCTCGGACTCATCAGGCAGAGGACCGCTGGCGATCTCCGTCTCGATCTCGTCGCTCGATACCGCGGGTTCCAGATCGAGCAACGCAAGCTGCAGATCAGATAGCTTCTCGCTGCGCTTGCCGTAACGCGTCACACGCTCGGCGCGAAGCTCCTCCCTGAGCTGCTGAATGATCGCCTCTGCCGCAGAAAGTGCCTGATTCTTTTCCGCGATGATGCGGTCCTTGGCTTCCACCTCCCGCTGCATTTCGCTCTGTAACTGCTCCACCACGGCTGCGACAACCGGATCGAGCACGGCAGACAACGTCGTTTTGGAAGCGGGATTCATCTGTCCTCCATCATCCCAGATATTGCTGTGGGTAAGTTATCGAATCGCCTGTATTCATGCTACTTTTAGTGATGAGTTTGATTCTTCCGCCACAGATCTGCGATACCATTTCCGCTTAGTCGTCGCGCTCAGATCTATACCGCCAATCAACAGCGCGAATTCCTCGCGGCTCAGCTGCATGCGACCCTCCTCGGAACTGGGCCAGTGCAGGCGACCTTGTTCCATACGCCGCGCGCATACCCAAAGACTCGACCCATCGAAGAAGAGAATTTTCATTCTGTCCCTTCGTTTGTTTGCGAACAGAAAAAGATGACCGCTTTGCGGATCCTGCTTGAGTTGGCCGAAGACCAGAGCATAGAGGCCATCGAAACTCAGCCTCATATCCGTCGCGCCGGTAGCCACGTAGACGCGCGTGGCTGCGCCCAGGCCGAGCACCGCTACACCTCCTCGAGCGCGGCGATCAGTCGCCGCAGTGTCATCGCATCGAATCCTCCGCCCACGCCGATCCGGCGACCCCCGCACAGCTCGACATACAACGCCGTGTGCTCTGTCTCATGCGCGGCCGGTCGGTCCACCACTTCTACTGGGATCAGCGAGACTGCTGGAGCCGAGTACTCAGCCCGAACAGACCGGCTGCTGCCCCGATCCCCCATGGGCGTGCAATATCTCTTCAGCGTGGATAGCGATAGCCCGTGCTGCCGGCAGTACTCCGTCTGGTTCAGACCGCTCTGTTCAAATGCTGCTACAAGATCTGCCACCTCTAAGCGGCTGCGGCGGCGACGATGATGATCTTCAGACTGGGATGATGTCTTGTTCATGCATCCAGTCAACCACGTAATCTACGCCCGCAAAAGTATGGGCTTGCCCGAACGGATACCTTACTCCCACAGTCAGATCGATTCGTGACCTTACGACGGAAGACCTCAAGGAACATAGCGTAATCGTGCTCGGTTCGACGTTGCAGCACGTTGGCGCAGAACAACTGGTTCCGACCGGAGACTTTGTTTTCGGGTATTCCACGGGACGACATGACGGATGGGGAACAGAGATCGTCAACCTGCGTCCAGAGACAACGGAATCCGGCGCATACAAGACGGAACGCGATCCCGACACCCTCGCCCTAACAGCAGACTACGGCTTGATTTCGATCCAGCCTGGAATTGTTCCAGAGCGCTACATTGTAACGCTGGCTGGTTCAGACACGACAGGAACCGAAGGAGCCGCGCTTTTCGCCACTTCCCAATCAGGGATCGAAGCCATTTTGAATAAATCGAATCTCTTGGCGCGAGACATCGAGCAGAAGCATGCGCCAATATTCCAAGCTCTTGTGCGCGTTAATCTCGCGAAGGGTTCGGAAGTGATAAATTCCAGCTTGATAACGGTTCACGTTCCACCTTGGAAAAGTGCGAATGTGCAGACCGCCCGCGATCCAGATTCGTCTGCTAAACGATAGACCGCCGTCAATTCACATTGACTCACTCAGCGCACGGTGATTGCCGTCAATCCCTCAAGGTCGCCCCGTAGCGTCCCAAATCAGCGTAATCGCGCCGTCCAAGTTCTGGCATGGTCGAACTCGAACCGTTTCATCTCGTTGTTCGGTGGCAATACTCAATGGACTGGGAGCAGGCTCAGTCGAGGGCATCATGTAACGAGTGCGTAACAGCACCCGACCCCGGTGTAACACTTGAATTAAAGCATCTGTCGTCAGCTTTGAGGTACACGTTTATGCGATGCGCTCGGTTTAGTGTAGCCTCGTTTAACTGGACGGAGCTTTTAACGCCTATCTATATTCTCCATGTTGCATGGTTTGCGTCTTCTCGAATCGTGATTCCGAAACAATCTAAGCCCGCTTGCCGCATTGTCAGGTAGGTCCGCTCGGGTTCACGGATAGGCCCAGGGTGAAGACAAGCGAACTCTTTCAAGTAAACACGTCACATCGGCAGGAATGATGATCGTTCTTCGATCACGTTGTTGGCAAACTCGGCAGGATTTTAGCCAGCTCCGTATTTCAATAGAACTTAGGAGTGTGACAATGCCGTTTTTGTCAAGAATGCTTGGGCTGTTGGGTGCAACCATCGCGGTTCTCCCCTGTGCAATTGCTAAACCGGAAACCGAACCCTATGCCTACACCGGACAAATCTCATTTGACATTGCGAAGGTCCCTTTCAGCCGATATGGCTCCAATCTGGCATTTTCGGAAATCACCCAAAGCAACCTCGCTAGATTTGGCGGCACGGGTACTGTCCCCGGACTGTACCTCCGAAGCGTTCTTGGGGACCAACATTTGGTTTTTCGACTGGAGTTGCTCGACGGAGATTCACCTGTTTCATTCCATTCGGAAGCAAGCCCCTCGGTTCTTCGCTTGCAAACGGCCAAGGGAAAAATTGAGATCTGTATCGCTCAATCCGATCAAGTGAGTTTCCGTGGAGAAGGGGTTTCATTGCGGCTTGTTGGCCAGGAGGGTGCTCTGGCGATCCCAGAACACGACGACCACTGGGAAGTCAACTCGGAACTCCCAATAGAGAAGTACATGCTGTGGGCGACCCGTGGTCATTTGCAGATGGACGCACCATGGACTGGCACATCGAATGTGCGCACAATTGTGACCTTCTCTCCTGATCCGGAAAGCCATCGTATGTCGGGCGAGATTGACGCCTATCGGAGTGTCTGGGTGCCACATGAGGACACCGAGAACTTCGATCAGAGTGTGAAGAACGTAGAAAGAGAGTATCTACTCTGGCTCAAGAAGGTGCCAGCGGTCCCTAAAGAATTAGGACCGGGCGGAGAACTGGCCGCCTATGTAAATTGGGCCAGTGTCGTAGGGCAAAACGGATTTCTAGATCGACCCGCAATGCTTATGTCCAAGAATTGGATGGACTCAGTTTGGTCCTGGGACCACTGCTTTAATGCGATGGCACTGTCCCTCAACGACCCAGAGCTCGCGTGGCAGCAATACATGCTGCCTTTTGACAACCAGCTGCCAGAAGGTGCGCTGCCGGACATGATTTCCAATTCTTCAAAGGAAATCAATTTCACGAAACCTCCCATTCATGGTTGGGCGCTTGCGTGGATGATACAGCACGGTGGGTATCGCGACCACGCGCATCTGGCAGAGACTTACGAACCGCTTTCGCGCTGGACCGAATGGTTCTTCAAATATAGAGATTCGAATCGAGATGGACTGCCGGAGTATAACCACGGAGACGACTCTGGGTGGGACAATTCGACGGTTATGTTGTCGGGTGTCCCTGTAGAAACTGCGGATCTCGATAGCTTCTTGATCCTCCAGATGGACACGCTTGCAAATGTCGCAGGTCAGTTGGGAAAGGGAGCGGAGAAGCAAAAGTGGCAGTCCCGCTCAAGCGAGCTCTTGAAAAGGATGTTGGCAACGCTTTGGAAAGAAGACCATTTTATAAGCATTCGCGCTTCCGACGGAGGGGAAATTGACTCACAGAGCTTGTTGCCCTATCTCCCTATCATCTTGGGCAACCGCCTTCCATTGGATGTTCGCAATAAATTGGTGAAAGGGCTGACTGAACAGGGAAGATTCATGACTCCCCATGGATTTGCGAGCGAGGCGCTTTCGAGCAAGTACTACACCGCCGACGGCTATTGGCGTGGCCCGATCTGGGCTCCGACAACGATGCTCATGGTTGAGGGACTGGACTCTGTCGGCGAGACGTCGCTCGCCAAGAAGTTGCGCGAGGAGTTCTGTCAAATGGCCCAGCAAAGTGGCATGTATGAGAACTTTGACGCCGTGACGGGAGAAGGATTGCGAGACCCTGCATACATGGACATCAAGTGTCTACCTCATCTTCGCTCATCAACTCCTAACCAACCAGAACTAATGATGACTAGAACTGTGGAATATCCAACACGAAGTTGAGTAACAAGTATGGTGAGGCTCTCCGCTGAAATCCTGTTGGAAGCACACAACTTGTTCAATATGCATTGGTTCAGCGAATTACTTCCAGTTTTCCGGAAGGAGGGGCAATGAGAATTGTGATGCTAATAAGCCTTCTAACATCGCTTGCGGGCATTCTCGTTCCTGCGCAAACCAAGGAACATGAAGTGTCGTTCCCGTCCTACCTTTGCGATGGGTTTGACTACTCCAGCTTCACCAGGTTCGATGCTCCAGGTCCGCCAAAGAGCTTGATCTATCAATCAAATGGATTTATGGCTCTGCAGGAACGCGGATTCGGAGGGCAAAGAATGTTGATTCCGGTAGCTGGCAACCCTATTCCGAGCAATGAAAGCGATCGGATCGTGGCCTTGCACCTTGACGCCCCTGTCTTCGTTGACTCTTCCGGGAAGAGCTTTGAATTTGACAAAGGCAATGCCAAACGCAGTATGACTTATTTTGCGGACCGCACTGTGTACCGCGAGACGTTCGACGGCGGCCCTCAAGTATCGCTTACTGTTTACTTGGTATACGGCAAACCAGAAGCGGTCTTTCGAATCAAAATCGACAAGGCGACTGGACCAATTCAGGTGCTGCTCCGCAGTCGGGGGGCGGGCTTCCAGATCATCCCCGGCACCAGTCGCGAATTGGTGATCTATGGTTCCCCCAAGTGGCCTTACCGCTCGCTCTTGGGGGTGAGACCAAAGGCGACTATTCGCGAAGGAAACTTTCAGTGGGGCCTTAAAGCTGGTAACGAAGCCGCACTCTTAATCACATTAGGCGGAGATGAACACAAGGCTGAATTGGACCTCTCGGAACTTCGGGATTCACCCGACCTCTTCGAGAGGGAAACCCATGATTTGTGGAATGAATATCTAGCTTCAACACCTTTGGTAGCGCCAGCCGAACCGATCAAGTTCACTATCGACACTACAGGGAAATTCGAAACCATTTCGCCGCAAGAGCTGGTTCGAAGCGAATTGTGGCTCTGGAGAGGACTATTAAATACGACTTGCCAAGTTGATTATCTGCCGGGTTGTCCCATGATGATTGCGGACTGGAATGTTTTCATGGGGATGTGGAGCAACGATGGGATCGCGGAAACCATGTCGATCGCGGCAACCAATCGTCGAGATCTTTCGCGTGCATCCATCTTGGATTGGTTCCGCTATTCCGTGAACGCAAAGGGGGACGGAACGACAGCGTGGACGATCTTCCCTTCGGGAGCAAGCACGTTTCAAGCAACAGGCCCGGAGCGGGATACTCAGGGTGTTCCGGTGCAAGCCGCACTTGTCGGCGAGTATGTCCGCCTTAGTGGCGATACGAGCATTCTGAACGAGAAGATCGGAGGTCCCGCGGGGGATCGAACCGTTTGGCAGGCATTGTTAGCCTACCAGCAGAGCCTCCTCAGCGTGCGGGACCCTAACCGTGACCATTTAATCGATTGGTTGCATACCTACGAAACTGGATGGGACGACAAGAACTCACCATTCATTGATCTCAAGGGCGACCCCACGAGCGCTATCAATGAGCAAGTGTTCAATCTCTGGAGCCTACGGGAGATGATGTATCTCTCGCGCATTCAGGGTGAGGATCCGTCTACCTGGGAACACGAATTCTCGGTTGCTTATGATGCTGTGCGTAACAAATTGTGGGATAGCGACTCCAAGCGATATTGGGACCTGGATCTAAAAACCGGGAAACTGTGGACGCAAGGCGAAAACCTTGACGCTTATTACCTCCTCTACTTTGAGAGAGACCCGGTTCGTATTGAAGCAATGATGGAGCGCCTTAGGAACTCAGCCAAATTCAACGGTGCGCTTTTGCCGACCTTGGCATTCGACACGCCCAAGTGGGGAGGTTACTGGCGCGGCCCGGCGTGGCCCAGAGTCTTTGGATACGTGGCAATGGGATTGACTCGATCAGGGCATGGTCGAGAAGGATTTGACTGGCTTTCGCGAGCAATCAGCTCGAACTTAGGGCCGCTCCTTCCCGAAAACGTCGATCCCAAAACTTATCCGCCAGGACAGCACGCCATCGGTTCTGTGCGCATCATGGGATATGACGCTCTCGATACATTGGTCTTCCCTGATGTCGCAGGTTTACGGACATGGGGAGGAGAAGATCTAACAGTTGCACCAATGGCGGCATTGGGGAAGGTTTACATTCGCAACCAGAAGTGGATGGGCGATCGTTACGACGCAGTGTTCGAGCCGGGGCACGCGACTCTAATCTGGCGCAACGAACAAGCGTTGGGCCCACTGGCGGCCAATCAAATCTGGCGTGCGCGGAAGCAGCGTCAAAGCGTAAGTTTTGAGTCGATCGGAACTGTACCGCAACCCTAGCTCGGCAAGGCAAACTGGCGTCTCAAGCACGGAACGGTATGTGCTTGGCTGGTTTTTCAGTCCCCAACAGTTTGCGGAGGAAGTCTTGCACCTTTCCGGGCTGTCAACTACTCATGAGGGTGTTACATGGGGAGCGGAATATGAAGGCATCGAACGACAACAAAACCCCTGCGAGGCCGCCTTTTGTTGGTGGGAACTATGTGCCGTGCACAATAAAGGACATTGCCAAGAAGGTGGGAGTTTCAACAGCTACAGTGTCTCGTGTAATGAACGGTAATGAAAATGTGTCCTGCGAAACAAGAACAGCAGTTCAGTCAGCAATTTCGCGGTTGCGGTACTCTCCAAATTCGCACGCAGCCGCATTAGGTCGATCAAACGGTCATGGTCCTCGGAAGCGTCGTATTCAAGCCTCCAAGTCGGCTCAGGCGGGGGCAAAGCTGCTTACTGCCCAACAAGCTGACGCACAAAAGGGATCGCGGAAGTCTGAACGGCCGTATTCCTTGGATGAGGAAAACTCACGACTTAGGGAACTAGTCAACAACTTAAGGAAGGAGTTAGAAAAATGGCGAGCGTCGACCGATGGTGACAACCGGCCGAAAACAGCAAGGAGCGTCAGAAAAGCAAAGGAACAAATAGCAGAGCACGTATCCGGTGAGGTCTCCGGACACCCAGACAGGTTGGTTTCAACCTAACTTGAGCATGAGGAATCTCAACAACATGGGCTAGGAGAAAAGCCTGGCGTGCCAATCCTTGGCCGCGCCTTGTTCGGCAGAGGCAAGACGGTGTTTGCGTGGAACTGAAGTCGAACGGATAATCTGCAAACCCTTGTGAAGTTGAAGAGAGGCCCATTCATCGACGTTCACTCTTCGGCAACTCGTTAAGGAATACCGGCTCGAAGCTCACTTGGAGGTTAAGTTAAGTTGCTTTCAAGCGGGGCGTTTGGCAAAACTTGTTCAGCTAATGGCCCATTCGAGCGCGCTGATTGCCGACCCTCGACGTGTTCGCTCGAAGTATCACCTCGGATTAGCGGATGCTTCTGCGGAAATCACATTTCGAATGCGAAGCAATTTGATTACCGACTAAGCGTTTAGGGAACTCGCAAGGGTGAAGGTTTTCGTAATCAGCAATAGCTGCGCGCTGCGGACCGCAAATCCAGAAGCAAAGCGAAAGCAAGCCGCTCGAAATCTTCCGAGTAGGCAACGAGGAGAATAGCGAATGAAGGCGTTGGTCAAGAGTAAGGCGGAACGAGGCCTATGGCTAGAGGAAATTGCCGACCCGTTAATTGGCATCAATGACGTGCTCGTGCGCGTGCATTACACGGGAATCTGCGGCACGGACGTGCATATCTATCAGTGGGACGACTGGGCACAGAAGACAATTAGGGTGCCGATGGCCATAGGACATGAATTCGTTGGGGAGATCGTCGAGGTTGGATCCAATGTCAACGATTTCTATCCGGGGGACATCGTGAGTGGTGAAGGGCACGTCGTCTGCGGACGTTGTCGCAACTGCTTGGCTGGGCGACGTCATCTTTGCGCGTCCACCCTTGGAGTTGGCGTCAACCGTCCAGGAGCGTTTGCGGAGTTCATCTCTCTGCCCATGACCAATATATGGCGGCATAATCGTGGCATCGATCAGGAAGTCGCTGCCATTTTCGATCCGTTCGGCAACGCCGTTCATACTGCACTGTCATTTCCTGTTCTGGGCGAAGATGTGCTCATCACCGGTGCTGGCCCCATCGGACTGATGACAATTCCGGTCGTTCGGCATGCAGGTGCGCGCCATGTGGTCATCACCGATTTAAACTCCTACCGACTTGACCTCGCCCGAAAAATGGGCGCCACGCTAGCGGTGAATCCCAGCGAGGTCCCGCTGGCGGACGTGCAGAAGCAACTTGGTATGCAGGAGGGCTTCGACGTTGGCCTGGAGATGTCAGGCAACGCGCACGCACTACGCGACATGATCGATAACATGAGCCACGGCGGAAAGATCGCTATCCTCGGAATACCCGCAAACAAGTCGCCGATGGATTGGCGTCAGGTGATTTTCAACATGCTGACCATCAAAGGCATCTATGGACGCGAGATGTACGAGACCTGGTACAAGATGAGCGTAATGCTGGTGTCGGGCGTGGACATCTCGACGATCATCACTCACCGGTTCGCATATAGCGATTTCCAGCAGGGCTTCGACGCGATGAACTCTGGCCAAACGGGCAAAGTTCTGCTGAATTGGACGGGCCTGCACTGCTAGACAACGAAGGGAATAAGCATGCTCAAAAATACACAAAGGCGTTTGCGTGAGAAGATTGCAGGAATCGAACAGGCCGGCCCTTCCAAGGACATCTCTCGTCGCGATCTTCTCTATTCTGGAGTGATTCTCTCCGCCACTTCAATTGTGGCTGGCACAGCTTGGGCGCATTCCGCAGCTCTAGTGGCCGGGTATCCGGACGTACCATCCGTCGGGCCAATGCCTGCCGATTCAACCCGCGAACAGGAGCTCTTTGATTTCGGCTGGAAGTTCCAGTTCGGACATGGCACTGATCCAGCCAAAGATCTCGGATTCGGCGAGGGTCAGGGAGATTTTTCCAGGACCGGCGAATTCGAATTCGCGAAAGCCAAGTTCGATGATTCGAAATGGCGCACGCTTAACCTGCCGCACGACTGGGCGGTCGAGTTGCCGTTTGTGCGCGACGAGTTGCAGACCCCGGATGGCGACAAGCCAATGCAGTCGCACGGATTCAAGCCGCTCGGTCGGCGTTATCCGGAGACCAGCGTAGGCTGGTACCGGCGCGAGTTTGAGATCTCGGCCACCGACTTGGGCCGTCGAATCACCGTCGAGTTCGACGGGGCTTTTCGCGACGTGCTGATCTTTGTCAATGGGTGCTTTGTCGGTCGGAACAACAACGGGTATGCGCCGTTCCGTTTTGATTTGACGGATTTCTTGAGCTACGGCGCGAAGAATTACATTGTCGCTCGCGTCGACGCTAGCTTCGGCGATGGGTGGTTTTATGAGGGTGCGGGAATCTACCGACATGTGTGGTTGTACAAGACAGATGCGCTACACCTTGGCAAGTGGGAGACCACGGTACGCACTGCTGTGAACGCTAAGTCCGCGATCTTATCTCTTGGCACCTTGGTTGAAAACCAGGGAAAGCAGGCGGAGAACGTCAAAGTAAGCTGGCAGATCTTTGATGCAGCAGGCAAGACAGTGGCCACAGCCGAAACTACACCGCAGTTGATCGGTGCCGATAGCGTGGCGAAATTCACGGCTAGTGCGAGTCTGGCGAATCCGACCATGTGGTCGGTCGATTCTCCAAATATGTATTCGGCCATTGTGAAGGTGGAGGCAGGCGGCAGCACGCGTGACGCCGAGCGCGTAAACTTTGGCGTGCGGACGGTTCTATTCGACTCCGACAAGGGGTTCTTTCTCAATGGGAAGCCGCTAAAGATTCAAGGGACGTGCAATCACCAGGACCATGCCGGCGTGGGCGCGGCAGTGCCTAATCGGCTGCAATGGTTCCGGCTGAGTGTGCTACGCGAGATGGGCTGCAATGCAGTAAGAACTTCGCACAACATGCCGACCCCCGAGTGGGTCGATGCGTGCGACCGCCTGGGCATGATGATGATGTGCGAGACGCGGCAGATGAGTTCGAATCCTGAGGGGTTGGCGCAACTTGAGACGATGGTCAAGCGGTATCGCAATTCGCCATCGATCATTCTGTGGTCAATGGGCAACGAGGAGTTTACGCTTCAGGACACGATGGCCGAGCAAGGTGCGAAGATCGCGTCGAGCATGGTACAGCGGTGCCATGAACTCGATCCAACGCGCGTTGTTTCGGCGGCCGTGAACGGCACCAACGAGAAGGGGCCGTCACTGGCATTCGACATCATTGGGTTCAATTACAACTTGAACTTTCCCGATGGGTTCCATAAGAGGTTTCCTAAGATCGCACTTTATGGCTCGGAGACCTCGAGCGCGATTTCGACGCGCGGCATTTACACCACTGACCCGCTTCGTAACACGGTGAACGCGTACGACTCTGTGGTGCCGTGGGGCGAAACGGCCGAAGAGTGGTGGAAGTTCTACGGGACGCGGGATTGGGAGGCTGGCGGTTTCGCTTGGACTGGCTTCGACTATCGAGGTGAGCCGACGCCCTATGGATGGCCGTCCATTAACTCGCAGTTCGGCATCGTCGACATGTGCGGATTCCCCAAGGACACGTTCTATTACTACAAGGCCTGGTGGGGCAAGGAACCCTCGCTGCACCTGTTTCCGCACTGGAACTTTGAGGGCAGGGAAGGCGAGATCCTGTCGGTCTGGGTGTACTCGAACATGGACGAGGTAGACCTGTTCGTCAACGGGGTGAGCGCAGGGTCTCAAAAGGTTCCGCATTTGGGTCATGTGGAATGGAAAGTGAAGTATGCCCCTGGATCAATTGAAGCGCGGGGATCGAAGGACGGCAAGGTTCTGATGACTGAGAAGCATGAAACGACCGGCCCAGCATCTTCCATCCGGCTGACCTCAGACAGGAAAGAGATTGACGCCGATGGCGAGGATGTGGCCGTTCTAAAAGTTGAGGTTCTGGACAATGAGGGACGAACCGTACCCACCGCCAACAACCTCATTGCGTTCAAGGTTTTGGGCGAGGGTGCGCTGATTGGCGTCGGTAACGGCGACCCGAATTGCCAAGAGAGCGACAAAGAACCTAGAAGATCGCTCTTCAACGGTCTGGCGCAGGCGATCGTGCAGTCGACCAAGCGCGCGGGCGAGATTCAAATTGAAGCAGTGAAGGAGGGCCGGGAGGGACCTGAGTTGACTCCTGCGAAGCTGACGATCACGACCAAGCAGGTGAAAGCGAGGCCGGGGGTCGAGTGAAAGGTTTCGTCACAAATGCTAATCAATATTCCAGCGCATGCTGCACTGCGCCTTAAGGACTCAACAGGTGTGTAGAGGCGGTCAAAGGATCGAGGTTAATCTTGCCGATAATGAAGATGACCCCAGGACATCTCTCGCAGATTCTGTTAACGCTTTTTCTGGCCACTGCGGTGCTTCCTTTGGACACAACCCGGGCCCAGTCTGGCGTACGCGATAAACAACAGGAATGCAGCCCCGCGTCACACTCCGAGATACCTGATGATTTCAGGCCTGCCGTCGGAAGCTTCGATTTCACAAGACGTGAAGAGCAAATACCGATGCGCGATGGAGTAACACTGCATACCGTTATAGTCATTCCTAAGACCAGTCAGAAAGCCCCCATTCTTCTTACCCGAACTCCTTACAATGCCGACCAGATCACTAACAGCAAGCCGAGCTCGCACATGGAAGTTGCATTGGAAAACGGTCTTGACAACCCTTCCGATGTCTTCATCGAAGGAGGATACATCCGTGTTGTGCAGGATATTCGGGGTAAATTCGGGTCAGGGGGCAACTTCGTGATGAATTGTCCGCTCCGCGGACCACAGAACTCCACCTTAGTCGATGAATCAACTGACGCGTATGACACAGTTGATTGGCTAGTGAAGAACCTACCCGAATCAAACGGGAGGGTGGGTATCATCGGCACCTCATATGATGGATTCCTTTCGCTCATGGCTGCGATTCATCCTCACCCAGCCCTTAAGGTGGCGATCGCACAAAACCCCATGGTCGACGGATGGATGGGAGACGACTGGTTTCACTACGGTGCTTTCCGGCAACCCAACGCCGAATTCATCTACACGGAGGAATCCACGCACGATTCTAGCAACCGTTGGTGGACGAACGACTACGATACCTACGAAGAGTTCCTCGATGTCGGATCCGCTGGCAAACTTGGGAAGAGCCACGGTCTCGATCAGTTGGGCTTTTGGCAAAAGATACTCGCCCACGCCAGTTACGACAAATTTTGGCAAGACCAGGCCGTTGACAAGATCATGGCGCAAGAGCCCCTGGAAATTCCTATCATGTTTGTTCAGAGCCTATGGGATCAGGAGGACATTTACGGGGCTACCGCCGTCTACAGGGCCATCAAACCCAAAGACATTGACAACAGCAAGGTCTTCCTCGTCATAGGCCCTTGGAGTCACGGCCAGGAAATATCCGACCCTGGCACATCCCTTGGTGCAATCAAATTCAATTCCGAGACAGCAGCGCATTATCGGAATGAGATACTCCTGCCATTCCTCGATAACTACCTCAAAAAAGAATCGCATAAGTTGGAGATTGCTCCCGTCAATGCATTTGAGACCGGGACAAACGTCTGGCGGCGGTTGCGCAAATGGCCGTCAGGATGCGACAACGGTTGCACTGTGAAGTTCACGCCCATCTACCTCGGAGCGAATCATACTCTCGATTTCGACCCGCCTCAGGGAGACGGCAACGTCTTCGATGAATATACTTCGGACCCGTCCAAGCCCATCCCGTTTCAGAATCGACCTATTCCTACGGGTGATTTCGGTGGCAATGCATGGTCCCATTGGCTCGTCGATGACCAGCGAAACTTTACGACTCGTCCAGACGTTGTGAGCTATTTCTCTTCTCCTCTAACCAAGCCGCTCATGATAAGCGGGCAGCCGATGGTCCAATTAATAGCATCAACCAGTGGAACGGATTCAGATTGGGTCGTTAAACTCATCGATGTATATCCCTCTTCGGTAGCGGACCAGGCCAAAATGGGCGGATATCAATTAATGGTGGCTGCGGATATCTTCCGAGGCCGTTACCGCAGGAGCTTCGAAAACCCTACAGCCCTGCAGCCGAATGCTCCGCTGCCTTATGCATTTGCACTGCCCACCGTAAATCATGTCTTTCTGCCCGGACATCGGCTGATGGTACAGATCCAATCAAGCTGGTTCCCTCTTTATGACCGCAATCCCCAGAGCTTTGTTCCAAACATCTTTCTAGCTGAGCCTCAGGATTACCAGAAGGCCGTTCAGCGGATATATCGTTCCACGAACTTCCCGAGCAATATTAGCCTCCCCGTCGTTTCTCCCTGACCGTAGGTCGATCGGCCCGCATCTTGAAACAACTTGAATTGTGATGCCCACGACGGTGGTTGGGCAGAACTCGTACGGCATCAGAAGCCAGTTCTAGAAAAGGGTAATGTGCCAATAACGTTCGATGCATCATCGCTCTTTTCGCTGATCGAGTTTGCCGGGGTCTTCGCAGGTGCAATTCGACCGTGCAGATGTTTGGAATGTTGACGACGTTTTTCTGATTTTCGAGCGGGAAAAGACGGCCGGTACCTACATCGGATTGATCTGCAGGCGAAGCTAGGACCGTCCGGCGGAGCGCCTAACGTCAAAATCGAAGGGTCTGGAATTAGTCGAATGTCTGAATTCGTGCCAATAGAGCTACAGCTGTGCGCGGTTGTTCTGGCTCAAGAGCAAAGTTTATGTGCGGCTGCAGAAAGACTCGGAATAAGCCCGGCGATCTTGCACGCTCGGATGGGGGAACTTGCCAGGCGCCTGGAATGCTCTTTGTTTCAACAAGAGGGCGATAGCGTCGAGGTAACGAAGGATGGCCAAATTCTAATCAATGCCTTTCGATCGTTTCTGGCGCTGAAAGGAAGATTGTAAGAACGGAAGATAAGTGATCTACGCTCTTTGGAACCCGTGCGCCTCCAATGTCTCCTCATCAATCTCAGCGGTGTAAAGAGGACAGGAGTTCAAGAAACTGAACTTGTTCAATTCTTGCGCTTCTGCCGGACTGATCAGGTGGAGATTCTCCAGGAGCGCAATCATTGCGGCTCGGTTGTCGAAGCTGCGAGTCCTCATAGAACCTTCGGTCCATGTCCCCCAAACGACCGCGTGGAAGCCGTCCTCGTTAGGGAAGATGATCAACTTTACTTTCATCGAAGGATGCCTCCAGGCACCTGAGTGTTGCACCGGAATCGTGTGCTGGGCTACCGGTTCATCGTAACTGTACTGACTCGGATTTGTATCGACAGCATGTCGAATTTAGGGCGAGTCGTCAGAGGGAATGACCGATAAAAACCCTCCGCAAGTATTATAAGCAGCGCGTAATATACTTGCGATGCCACATTGAACTGTGGCCTCTTTCGGTAAACAAAGACCCAAACTCGATCCATCCGCGGCCTTCGGTGAATTGCTGCGGAAGCATCGTTTGGGGCGGAAGATGAGCCAGGAGGCCCTGGCGGCAAGGTCAGGTTACGAGCGCGCTTTCATCTCCCTGATCGAGTTGGGTAAGACCAACCCGTCGTTGCGCAGCATCTTCGACATCTGCGGGTCGCTTGGGGTGGAGCTTTACTCAGCCATTTCTGGTGGGGTTCGGTCTTCCTGATTAACGTGCCCGTGGTCGTAATGGCACTTATCTTTACTCCATTCGTAGTGCCCGCGGGAAAGGGGAACCCAGAGCGGCAGCTCGACCTCCTGAACTCACTACTCGCCATGGTCTCAATGGTTAGCCTGGTCTATGCGCTGATGGAGGCCGCAAGACCAGAAGCCGGATTGCTAGGGGCCACTTTCGCGGGTGTCATCGGCGTGACGGTTATGGTCATTTTCGTGAGGCGGCAGAACCGTTCCCCAAGCCCGATGATTGACTTCTCGCTATTCGGTAACGGACGCTTCACAGCCGGTGTATTGACCGCGATGACCGGAACCTTGGCTGGTGCGGGCGTACAGCTTGCTCTCACGCAGCGGTTACAGCTTGTAATCGGGTATTCGCCGTTTCATGCAGCCCTGTTCATGCTGCCGATCTCGATCTCGGCATTTGTCGCGGGTTCCCTCAATGGGTTCGTGCTCCACAAAGTCGGCGTCGGCCGAGCACTGTGGACAAGTCTCATCGTGTCTGCGACCGGCCTCATCGGCTACGCTGTTTTCCGAAACAGCAGCGCCATCGAGCAAGTGACAAGCTTTGTCATCTTGGGATTTGGCGTAGGTGTAGGTTCAGCGATGGCCTCAACCGCCATCATGATCAACGCGCCAGAAGATAAAGCCGGCATGGCCGGCGCCATCGAAAGCGTCGCCTATGAACTCGGCGGTGTACTTGGCGTTGCAATCCTCGGTAGCATTATGGCTTTTACCTATTCGAAGGCTCTGGTACTGCCGCCTGGAATTCCCGCCCCAGCGATCGCCAGGGACAGCCTCGATCAAGCCCTGCTGCTCGCTGGACACTTGTCGGGTGACACCATGACGAAATTGATCACTCCGGCTAAAACGGCGTTCGACATCGCCTTCGTAACCGTCTTGGTCGCTGGGACCGCGGTCATGCTGCTGATGGCTGCAGTGATCGCTCAAATCATCAGCCGAGCTAAAACACCTGAGCCTTCAGCCTCGCCGGGAGGCGAGACAACGACGGCGAGTGACGCTGTAACTCCGTGAGGTATTTGAATGATTGGAGCATAATCGCCATAAGCGGCCAATCAGTTCCCGTTTTAAAAGTGTGTAAAATATTGCGCTTGTCGCACGCAACATTGCTCTAGCTTGGTCGAGATAACCATTGGCCGTCCCAGAGCCCTCGGATAGTCGGC
>Ga0206998_1050_pt1 | contig 31352 bp, 25 predicted proteins | sample Alteio_BWMinCont_FD_153309 | JGI IMG/M metagenome (GOLD analysis project Ga0206998, IMG submission 153309) | Enriched cells from forest soil in Barre Woods Harvard Forest LTER site, Petersham, Massachusetts, United States -... | ecosystem: Environmental > Terrestrial > Soil > Temperate forest >... | reverse complement strand
GCAGCCGAAGAAGACGCCGAGCCGCACATAGTAGAACTGGACGATGCCGGCCAGCACGTTCGTGTCGTCATCGAGATCAAACGCCGGGTGCGATCTGACCAAGAGGTGGATGAGGATGATGCCGGTCGGGATAAATGCGAGGAAGTAGATCCACCATGCGCGCCCGGAGAACAGGTTGCGGCGGACTTCGATACGCACGAGACGGCGGACCTGCAGCCACAATAGACCCCACGGCTGCTCCTGCAGAGATCGAACCAGCACATTGCCGCGGGCAGTGCTCATGACGCAATTCCCTCCGAGCCGATGAGGTACTGATAGATGGCCTGTGTGTCGTCATCAACAGGCGCGACGGCTTCGATCCGGATCGAGCCTTCGAGAGCGATCGAGTTCAGCAGCCGATAGAACTCATCGATGTCGCCCGTGCGCAGGAAGACTCCACGGCCGTCGGCGTGCAGACGAGCTTCGACGCAGTGATTGAGCGAGAACATGCGGGACGCGAGCATTTCGGGGCAATTGCAGCGAATGACGACCTGCATGGGCTTGTCGCGCACTTCGCGGCGGACCTCGTGGATGTTGCCTTCGGCCACGACGTAGCCGCCGGTGATGAGAACCACGCGGTCGGAGATACGGTCGACCTCATCGAGAATGTGGCTGGAGACGACCAGGTGCATGCCTTGGCGACTCAGTTCTTCAAAGAGCGCCAGCGACTCAGCGCGCGCCATGGGATCGAGGCCGTTCAGCGGCTCGTCGAGGATGAGAACGCGGGGGTGGTGCGCAATGGCCTGCGCGAGGCGAATCTTCTGCCGCATGCCTTTGCTGTAGCCGCCGATTTTGCGCATGGCTGCGTCGCTAAGACGCACGCGTTCGATGGCTTCGCGTGCGAAGCGGGTGGCGTCCGTTTCACTCATGCCATAGAGCAGCAGGCTGTCGACGAGGAATTGCCACCCGGTGAGGCCGTGCGGGAAGGAATCGAACTGCGTGCAGTAGCCCACAGCGCGGAAGAATGTGTAGGCATCGCCCGGCTCGATGCCGAGCACGGAGATTCGCCCGCTCGACGGCTGCACGAGGCCGGTCATCAAGTTCATCAGCGTTGTTTTGCCGGAGCCGTTGGGGCCGACGAGTGTGGTGATGCCTGGCGGCAGATTGAGCGACACGCGGTTCACGCCAAGGACTTCGCCGTAGAACTTGGAGACGTTCTCGAAGACGATGCGATCGGTCATCGCGCTTATCCTCGCACCACTTCGCGCGCACGGATACGCGCGTTGAGCATGGCCACGCTGAGAGCGCAGAGCAGAAGAAGAACTGCGCCGATGACACTGGTCGGCAGGGTCAGGTCTCTCAACATGATTTGCGGCGCTCCGAGCATACGCTGCCAGAGTTGGGTCATCATGACGGGCACGTTCATGAGCAATCCCCACTTGGTGCGCAGGATGGCTGACGCAATTCCGCCTATGCCCGCCGGTACGAAGATGGCGGCGAAGATGACACCCGTGGCGACGACGCGCCATTTGACCCAGGAGGAGAGCGCAAGGCCGAGCAGGGAGAGAACGACGATCCACAGAAGCGAACCGGCAAGAAGCCCCATGCCGATGCGGAGATGGCTGCCGACCCAGGGCACGGGAGACGAGTAGGCCTGATACGCAAAAAGGCCGATGGAGGGGATCCAGGTAATGAAGGAAAGGAAGGAGAAGAGCGCGATGAATTTGCCGGCTACGTAACCGAAGCGCGAGATGGGATGGCTGAGCAGGATCGGGAGAGCGTTATCGCCGATATCGAATGAGATCAGCCGTGGCGCGACCCACGCCGTGAGGACGAGCGCGAGCCAGCATTGGCTGGAGAGCACCGTCATGAAGAACGAAGCGTCGATGGAAATTAGCGAGTTCTTTCTGCTGAGGATGACCATACGGGCGACTGGATTGTTGGCCAGATAGATGCCGACAAGATAGACGACAGTCGGCAGAAGCGCTGCGACGAAGAGCGCTGTGGTGATACGCGACGACCATGCTTCGGCATACGCATAGCGTGTGAGGACGCCGACGCGCGCCAAAGGAGACGTGAGGCGGCCGGCATAGGCGCGGTATTCGTGTCTATATACCGACAAGTTCACTCCTTTCCGGAACCGTGTCCATAGCGCGCAGGAAGATGTCTTCGAGTGAGTCACGGCGGCTGTCCATGCGGCGAATCTGGACTCCGTTGTCGTGAGCCACGCGATAGAGATCGCGGGGTTCGATGGCGTCGGGCATGACCAGCTTGACGCGCCCGGCCGGGAAGCTGGCACACTCGCAGCCGAGGGCGCGAACTGCGTCGCAGAACAAGTCGATTTCCCCGAGCGCTTCCAACTCGATGAAGTTGCGATGTGAACGGCGTTCTTCTTCGATGTTGCAGAGCGCGGCGATTCTTCCCTGCTTGAGGATCAACACTTCGTCGCAGGTGTCGTCGATGTCGCGCAGAAGGTGCGACGAGATCAGCAGGCGAATGCTTCCCTGCTTCCGAATCTCCTGCAGCATATGGATCATGCGCTGGCGCGCGACGGGATCGAGGCCGTTGGTGGGTTCGTCGAGGATGAGAAGCTGGGGCCCGTGTGCCAGGGCCTGCGCTAACTTGATGAGCTGCTTCATGCCGAGCGAGTAGGTGTTGATCTTGCGATAGCGCACCTCGCCGAGGCCGACGTAGAACAATGCTTCGTGCGCGCGCTCCAGCGCATCTGCAGCGGGCAGACCGGCGAGCTCGGCCATGTAGCGGACAAATCGAACGCCGCTCATGTTGCCGATAAACGAATCGTTCTCCGGCATGTAACCGATCCGCTGGCGGATTCGCACGCGTTCCTGCCTTGTATCGATGCCGAAGACGCGCGCCGCGCCGCGGGACGGAGTGTAGAAGCCAAGCAGCGTGTGAATGAGCGTGGACTTGCCTGCGCCGTTCGGGCCGAGAAGACCGATCGCGTTACCGCGCAACTGGCCGCTCAGACCGTCGAGTACGGTCCGACCGCCCAGCCGCACTTCGAGTCTATCCAACTCGATCACGCTCATGTCAGTTGGTTACGTGCTGCACGCCCGACTTGTTCCGTGCATCCAGAATGGCTCCGAGGGTAAGAAAATCGAAGCCAAAAAGACGGCTGTCGGTGGCTGCCTCGATGCGATTGTCCTGTCCCCATGCACAGATCACAGTGGGGCGGGAGTCGGATGCGAGTTTGCGGAGTGCATCGGCCGCTTCTCCGCTGAACTGCGAGAGGAGCGGCGAGAGCACCGGGCTCAGGTTCTGGTAGGCGACCGCGGAGTAGTTCTCGTTCGCATCGCGCGGAAGCAGGGCACGGAACGCTGCGGAGCGCGCCAGCGAATTGCCCGTGGCGTGCGCGCGCAGGGCGTCTGTCAACTGTGCACGTTCCGGCGCCACGATCATGAAACCATCGGCGTACGTGTATTGCGCCAGCGCCGCGCCGGTCACCTGGTCGCGAATCGTAAAGTACTGCCGCCCGCCCGCGGTGTTTGTTTCGATGGTGACGGGATGGAACTTTGGGTTGCGCATCTCTCCGTCGATAGCCTTGGTCATGCGCTCCAGCGCATTCTCGAGAGCGGCGGGATTGTTCACCTCGATGACTATCTTCCAGGCAGGCGTGGGCAGCGCGGGACCATCGAGCGCAAGAAGGAAGTCACCGCCGAAGTTGGCCATCAGATCATTGCGAACGCTGATTTGCAGCTTGGCATCGGCTTCGCTCCAGTCGACCGAACCTCGTTTCGCCTGCGAAGCCATGGCGATGAAGTCGTCGGCGATCGACGCCGGATCCTTGGTCAGAGTGGCCACGGCCATCGACGCATTGGGGCTTACGAAATCGAGCGAGCCCATGGGTGCCGGACTTCCTAGCCAGGACGCAAGGCGCCGCCGCGTTCCGGCAAATTGCAGATTCAGATGATTGGCCGGGACGCCGTTAAGTTCGCGGTGTTCAGCAATGAGATACTGCACGCCGGCAAGGCCCGTGGCTTCAAGTTGGCGCTGTTTCTCGGCTTCTTGCGACGCGTGCGCCATTCCGCTCTGCAGCATTGCGTGGAGGTCGGCGGCAAGAAGGATGCCTGCGCCGCGCGTGTATGCGGCCGCGATCTGACTGCCGAATGCGCTTGACGCGAAGCCGCTCGCTCCCGCGTCGAGCCTGGCGTTGAAGAGTCTGAGAGCGTCGAGGGTCGCGGCGAAGATGACCTCGTGATCGCGCACCAGAGCATATCCGCCCCGATTGCCGGCGGCACTGGCGGAGGCAAGCGAAGCCGGATCAAGCACAGTCAGTCCACTTTCCGACGTCGTGAACTGGCGCTCCAACTCTTCTTTGAGGCCGCTGCGCTGGACATCGGCAATGACGGCGATTGCGGGGCGGTCGCCGCTGTTGATACCGGCAAGGACGATTTCATCCCCAAGGTATTGGCTTATGTCGTGGATCTTGCCAACGAATTCGTTGAGGGCCTCCTGATTGCGAATCGGGCCGTGCGACCACCACTGCTGCAACTCGGGGCTCTGACTGAGCTGATCCTGGAAGATCGCATTGGCCTCGTTGAGGAACTCGCCGAGGTTCGGAATGCTGACGTAGAGCAGGGTGTTCGCAGGCATGCGCGGCAGAAGATCGCTGCTGCTGCGCGGCTCGGGGAACGGGAGCTGTGCGATGCGGTGCTCGACAAGAGCGAGCTGCGCCATGATGCCGATGTACTTCTGCTGATCAGGACTCCACGCGAACTGCTCCTGCAGCGGCTGCGGCGCGAGGTTGTCGCTGGTGGCGAGCTGTTCGCCTGGATGCAGGACTGCGTTGAGGCCGGCGTGGGCCACCTGCACCGAACCTTGCAGGACCCCGACACGCGATCCTTTCAGGCCCGCGTCGACGGAGAAGATCGTGCCAGTGACGGCAACGCGGCAGTCCGGCGTGCGCACGTAGAGATGGCCCGAGGTGCGATGCGCCGCCTCGACGATGACGGCGCCGCGATCCAGGGCGACGGTCATGTCTCTGCCGCGCGCGCCCACGCTGAGCGTGCTGCGCTGGTTGATCTGCACCAGCGAGCCATCTGCAAGACGCACAGCGGCGCGCGAACCGGCAGCGGTACGCAATTGCTCACCTTCGTGCAGTGCGGCACCCGGCCCGATGGGGCGATCGACGTTGTCGGAGATCAGATAGGCCGCGCCATCGACGGACTGCACTTCTGCACGCACGCCGGGCGGAATCTGCCAGTATGCGCGATAGAGAAACACGGCGGCCAGGACAACCACACTGGCGAAAGCCAAACCCCAATTCCACATGCGTGGGGAACGCAGTGCGCGTTTCGCGATTGAAGGGGCGGACCAGTCGACCACCGCGGCGCGCGAGCCGTCGCGCAGAAGGCGCAGACAGGCACCGCACTCGTGCATGTGCGACTCAACCAGAAGACGCCGGGGCTCGGGCAAGGTACCGGCCCGGTATGCCTCGAGCAGGCTGCAAATGCCTTCGCAGTTCTGGATGGCATGTACCGCTTCGTTTGCGCCGTCGATTCCCAGCCGATGCGCGGTTTGCTGCATGGCTGTGGTTAGGGCGTCCGCAGTGGGAACGTCGGTCCGCAGCGCATCTGTTGCTCTTTCCAAAAGTGATTTCGTGTCCTTCATCGCATCCCCCGCTCCAGTTCTCTGAGCCGTTTCTTCAGCTTTGCCCGGGCCTGATATAGCGTGACCGCAACCACCGCCTGCGAAGTGTTCATCAGCGAGGCGATTTCGCCGTTGCTGAACTCCTCGAGGTAGCGCAGCGCGAACATTTCCGCGGCGCGGGGCGTCAGCTCACCTAGGGCCGAGCGCAGCCATCGAGCCATTTCGCTCGCGGAAGCATCCGCCTCGGGCGAAGTGCCCCGCCCCGTGTCGGCGATGCCGTCGGCTGCGTCGAGCGGCTCCAGCGCTACCCGGTTGCGGCTGCGCAGGAGGTCGAATGCGCCGTTGAGGGCCGCGCGGTAGACGTAACTGCCCGCGTTGGCAATGGCCGGCATCTGGGCCTCGCCAAGCCGCAGAAAGACGCCTTGGGCGATGTCCTCCGCATCCGCCATGTTGCCCAGGACGCGGTAGGCGGCCAGCAATACGCGCCGGTAGTGCTCTGCGAAGAGACGCGAGAGACGATCGGACTCGATAACCGGCATGTCGGTAATGGCTGCGCTCACGGATTCAGGTCAGCTTTCATCGGGATGACGCTTTGGAACACCCAAATATGAATGGGGGCGCGAAGAATTACGCGGAAATAATTCAGGACGTTCCGTTGGAGCTAGAGGGAATCCAGTGCGGTTCAACTTACTTCGGCCCGGGCGAGCTCTTCCGCGAGGGCAAACAATCGGATGAGTTGCTGTCGACGCTGGACCTGCCAGAATGCAAGCGTCGCTCCGGGTATTCGGCGTGGTATTCGTCAGGCTTCAGTCGTCGCACTCCCTGACCCGCCAATTCTGAAGACTGATTTCAAGCTGAATGACAGGCTTAAAGTCTCGGATCGGGAAAATGGTCGCGCCATCCGTTCCCTTAAGCAGACGGAGTGGAAGAAAGTAGATCAACGTATGGCTTCGGATGGAACGTGGGGCTCGATTGCACTAACCAGTATCTGGCACACCGGAAGTCACGCGGGTTTTCGGGCGTTCATAGAACGGCGGCTCAATTCAGAAATAAATGAGGGGACAACTGGGGAACATTAAGAGTTCTCAAGGGTTCCTTACAAGCATTTAGGGTGCCATCCGTCCCTTGTAAGTTGTTGTATTGCCGATCTTTGTTACACTCATAACCGAAAGGTCAGCGGTTCAATCTAGCCCGGTCCGCAACATCGTGCTTGAAGAACTCGCGCTGCATCACTGGTGCTACCCGTTTGACGGTTCAACGCGCGGGCTGACCAATGCTCAGCAGGTTGCCTTCGCTGTCTCTGAACCAGGCGCCTTTCTCCCAGTTCCCTTGATGGGATAATTACCTCGAATTTCGGCGATACCATTCACTGTCTTTAGCCCGGACAGGTCTGACGGGCAAGATACATCTCTCGAACTGAAGACAGATTGCTTGCCGGAACAGGTTCCGCAGCGCCGATCAGCGTGGCCCGAGCAGCTCCTAGCGGATCGCCATCCGCATTCGCTTGTCCAACGAGGGGCTGCATCGCGGGTCCGCCTTCAAATTCTGAGTATGCATGGCCATATTACTAGTCAGCAAGAGCGGTTGGCCTGCGAGATCGAGCGCGGTTCGCAGCGGATTCAGGGCAGCAAGCGCCTATCCTGCTGGCCACAACCAGGCCGCACCACGCACACCACTCGAATCGCCGTGCGTCGCGGATACTATGGGCGTGTCCACGCCGCCACCAAAACTGTAACGCTCCAGAAGAGGCGGAACGTTCTTGTATAAGCACTCTAGCCGCGACAGACCCCCGCCCAGGACGATAATGTCCGGATCGAGCAAGTGCACCACGCTGGCCAGCCCGCGTGCGATCCGATCTTCCAGTCGGCGCAGCGCCGATTCCGCGACGGCATCACCGGCTTCAGCCGCCTCAGCCACTTCCTTGCCGGTCATCGATTTGCCCGTCCGGTGCGCATAATCCAAACCCAGTCCGGTGCCGGAGATCCACGTCTCAAGGCAACCGCGTTTCCCGCAGTAACATGCCGGTCCAGGAAACTCATCTTCTCTTGGCCAAGGCAGGCTGTTGTGTCCCCACTCTCCGGCGACACCATTGCGACCCTCGTGCACACGCGCTCCGATCGTGAGGCCGCCACCGCATCCAGTGCCCAAAATAGCCGCAAACACCACTTGATGTCCGGCGCCACTGCCGTCGCTTGCCTCGGAGACAGCCAAGCAGTTCGCGTCATTCTCGCAGCGTATCGGTCGCCGGAGTTGCGGCGAAAGATCCTGCTCGAGCGGCATCCCGTTTAGCCAGGTTGAATTCGCATTTTTCACCAAACCCGTTGAGCGCACAATCGTGCCGGGGATGCCAACGCCCACCGTGCCGCTCTCGCCGATTTCTCTCTCCAGGCGCCACACCAGCGATGTGATCGCCTCCAACGTCCCGCCGTAGTCCTCCCTTGGCGTCGCAATTCGGATCCGCTCTAGTTCCCGGCCGTCTGCCGAAAGTGCCAGCGCTTCAATCTTCGTCCCGCCCAGGTCAATTCCAATTCTCATCCCGGCGCCAGCTTAACCGCTCGCCGCATATGCCGACAATTCCGATTGCATTGCCTGTCCTCAATAAGGAAAGTAAGTTCCATGCCTGAATAGAAAGCGAGAAACAATTGCAACTCGGTTATATGTCTTCTGAGTCACTGCAGTGCTGTCATAGCCGAGCGACTCAAACAGCTCCGCTGGGAATTCGATCCTTTTGAGTTCCAGCAATAACAAGACAACAGGATTGTTTGTCTCGAAAACTATGCGATCAGTGGATGAAATAGGGGGCTTGGACAACCCCACTTTAGCCCCACCGTAAGAATTCCTATTGATTATTTTGCGGGACTTACAGCGCCAACCGTTCCCGCTAAGTTCTTGATATTATGTTAAAAATCAAATTTGGGAGCAGAGGGTCGGGGGTTCGAATCCCTCCGCCCCGACCAATCGCAGTCCATTATTGGCCCCGGCCAGCAACGACCGCATCATCGGTCATTAAAGCGAAATTCTGCGATTTGCTTTCGAGCAGGAGCTCGACTGATTCCGTACCCCTGAAGGTGAGCATCGAGCCGCTCATCCGTAATGCTGATCCGGCGGAGAAGACGCAGACAGCTACCATTGCTCAAAGAATTACAGATAATCCTAGTAACTTCTCCATCGCTGGCATCTCGACAAGATTCGTTTATCGTCGAACCGAAAAACAAGAAAAGGCAACCTCTCAAATGTGGAATGTAACGTGGAAGGTCCGCTTGAACATTCGACTCATTGTCTTTTCTTCACTCATTGCGCTCACCACCGGCCATGCCGTGGCGATGCCGATTGAGCCGGGCCTTCAGCACCCGGTGCTGGCTTCGAGTCCGCGGCCGTCGCAAGCCAAAGCCATACCAGAGAAGCGCCCGGTTCTTTCCGTACCTTACAAAATGCCAGCAGATGGAGAACTGACGCTTGGTCTTTATGACAAGGACGGACAGTTGGTTAGATGGTTGACGCAGGGTGACTTTCGATATGCGGGGCAAAACAAGGAAGACTGGGACGGCCTTGACCAGTATGGCAATCCGGCCGCACCGGGCAACTACACGCTAAAGGGCGTCTATCACGCACCCATAACGACGGATTACAAGGTGAGCGTTGTCAATCCGGGAAACCCGCCTTGGCCTACGCCGGATGACAAGGGCGACTGGCTCAGCGACGAGTATGATCCCCAGGCTGCGGTGACTGACGGCAAATGGGTCTTTTTGGCTGCGCCGGGTAACGAACTGGGATATTCCATCATCGCGGTCGATGAAACCGGACAGAGGCAATGGGGAATTCGGGTCGATACAGATGGGCGTGCCATCAGTCTGGCCCTGAGCGGCGATTACCTTTACGCAGTCTATTCTGGCGCATCACTCGCCGATAACACGCGCGTATACACGGGCAAGAACGCCATCGGCAAAGCTGTCCTGATGTGTTTCGACAAGCGTACCGGCAAACCGGCACAATTCACGTTAAAGCAGCCCAACCAGATCGTGACAACCTGGCCTTACAGGAACGACTACACCTGGCTGGACGTGCTCCGGAATAAACGGTCATTCGCCCCGGCAGTTTACGGCGGCCAGCCACGTTACTTTTACACGGACGTCGGTGAGTCGACCAACGCTTTAGGTCTCGCCGCGGTTGGCGGCAAAGTCTACGTCTCGTTGAATTACGACAACAAGCTGTTGGTAATTGATCCGGTTACGGGCAAGCCAAACGGGGAGGAAATCCACGTTGAAAGCCCAATTGGACTGGCGCCGATGGACGACCACACGATCCTTGCCGTCAGCGGCAAGCACGTTGTGAAGGTGGATGTTCGAACCAAGACGGTGACACCGGTGGTTACATCTGAGCTTGTCGCACCAGACAGCCTTACAACGGACAAAGCCGGAAATATTTATGTCAGCGATTGGGCCACTTCGTTTCAAGTAAAGGTCTTCAGTTCCAACGGAAGATTCCTTCGTGCCATTGGAAAGGAGGGCGGACGTCCCTGGGTTGGCAAATGGGATCCTGATGGTATGCTGGTGCCCCGCGGCATTGCCGTGACGGACACAGGCAAGCTCTGGGTTGCCGAAGATGATGGATCGCCCAAGCGAATCAGCGTGTGGGACGCACGAAGCGGGTCCTTCCTGAAGGATTACATCGGGCCTACTCCTTATGGTGGTGGCACTCTCTTCTGGGTGGATCCAAAAGATCCGACGCTCGTGCACGCGGAAGGAACCACCTTCAAAGTGGACTTCGGGAGGAAGACTTATATCCCGTTAGCCATCGATTATCGGCGGCAGAATGGCGACGATCCATTCACGCCAGCCGGCCATAATCTGGCGATACGTCAAGGTCGCACACTTTTCCATGACGGGCAGGCATATGTCATAAGCCGCGACAAAACAACGGTCATTTTGCAACGCAAAGGCGATGTATATCGCCCCGTGGCTGCCTTCGGCAGTGTAGCCGCGGGATTTGGTAATGACGGAACCGCTGCCGTCCCCGGGGAGACTCTCGGCTACCACTCTTATGAGGGCTTCTTTCCCCATTGTTTCCTCGGTCATGCGGGTGACAACTACAGCTGGACCGATCTGAACGACGACAATCTGGTCCAGCCGGATGAAATGCACTGGGTCAAGCCGAGCCTGGGATCACAGCCGTCACTGGGGACATATTGGGGTTCGGACGTTTCCCCTGACTGGAGCTATTTTGCCGCAGGCACCTTTCACGACCATGCGGCCATCTTCCGCCTCGACGTGAAGAGTTGGACGAAGGATGGTGCACCGATTTACGACATGGCCGAAGCCAAGCCGATCATCTCTCTGCCTCCAAAACATGTGATCAACAATTTGCATGTCACTGACGACAAGAAGCTCATCGTTACCTTCAACTACGAGGGAATGGGGCAATATAACGACAGCACCGACGCAATAGCCGCCTACGACACCAACGGAAAGAAGCTCTGGGCGATCACGCAGCCAAAGCAACTTTCAGGCAACGAAGTCTATGCCAATGGTGTGCAGTATGACTTCAACTTTCCCACGCTCGGCGATGTCTTCGGTACCTGGCTCTACCACGGAAGCAAAAGACCGTTCCTCATCACGACCGACGGACTCTACGTTGGAACGATGCTCGACGACACCCTGCTGGGCCCCACCTCGCTCCGCGGTGAATCGGCGACCTATTACTACCAGTCGCCCGATGGCACCCCTTATGTCATCAACGGTGCCAATCAGGCCGAGCACATTTTCCAAATCAAGGGACTGGAGCAGGAAGGCCGCTTCGAGGGAGCCTTCCAATTTACTGACAGCGGAGTGAAGCTGGCGGCGATGGTTCGCGCAACTCCCAAACCTATCGTGGTGCCTAAGCCGGTGTTGGCGGTGACCTGGCTGAACACGCCACCGGCGATCGATGGCGACCTGTCCGACTGGAACCTCAATGATGGAGCTTATCTCGAGGGGGGCAATGGCAAGAGTGCCAGCATCGTACTCGGCCGGGATGCGAACAATCTTTACCTCGTCTATAAGGTCAACGAACCCAATCCGCCGATGCGCAACCGAGGCGCGGACTGGCGCAATCTTTTCATCAGTGGCGATTGCGTCGATCTCATGCTTCAGACTGTTGCGAAAGCCGATCCGCACCGCCGCGCTGCCCTTGTGGGGGACGAAAGGTTGCTCTTCAGTACGTTTCAAGGCAAGCCTATCGCCATTCTTTATCGCCCGGTGGTACCCGGGACCGCGTCGCCGGTCGGCGTTGCTTCCGCACGGATCGATCAGGTCATCAGACTCGATGCGGCCAAGGTGGCGATCAAGACCGATGCGGCCCACAAACTCTACACTGTGGAAGCCTCGGTCGCGCTCAAGGACCTCAACATTGATCCGAAGACAACAGATGAATTGCGTGGCGATGTTGGCGTGATCTTCGCCGATGAGACAGGCGCGAGCCGCTCTCTGCGGCTCTACTATTACAACCACGACACCGCGATTGTTGATGATCTCGCGACCGAAGCAACGCTGCAGCCGAACGATTGGGGCAAGATCGCCATGCCTCTCGGTCCGAATCTTCTCTACAACTGGAGCTTCGAAGACCCCTTCGTAACGTCGGCGCAAGACATGGATAAAGGCTGGTTCATCAGCCAGGCTGTTAACGGAAACGATGCCCAGACGAGCACGGAAGCTGCGTACAGCGGTCATCAGTCGCTGTTGCTGAAAGCATCAGTGCCGGTATTATTTCCGGCCGAAGCCTATAACAATCCCGACTACGGGGCTTTCATGAAATCCGCTAATGGCGGCAAGGGTATCGGCGATGTCCAGGTCCGCCAGCGGGTCAAGGTGATCCCAGGCCACCAATACAGTATGCGCTATCAGTACCGCAGTGAGAACTACATGCCTGAGCGGAAGGTACCAGGGCATCCTCGCGGCTATGTCGCATTCGCCGGCCGTATCGAGTGGATCTGTCCGCCTCCCAGTCCGAATCGCGGCAGGTGGATTCTTGTAGGCGATCATTACACGACGAATCTGGTCGACCGGTCTATCTCAGATTGGTATACGGTATATGACCCTCAGCGGTTCGCTCCACCGGGCCCCTACACCGCTCCCGACGGGGCAGTTGCGGCGGACATCGTCTTCGATGTGCGAAATGCGACGGACGGTCTGCCCAAGTTTTTCTTCGATGATGTGGAATTCGTCGACGTCACTCCTGGCCTAGCGAAATGAGATGTCTCCTTCTGATTTCGGGACTCAGATCGAGAAGCGAAGGATCCCGCGCGCCCCTCACTCCACCCGGTTCACGTCACTGCCGTCATGCGAATAGAGTTCGAACCAATCGCTACTGTGGGCGCTCTCCTATGGTTCGTTTAAGGTCAGCCTGCGCCAGCGACAGGTCCAGAGTCGCCTCAGTATAGGAGGCCTTCGCTGAGAGGGCCTTAGCATGGGCTTCAGCCCGCTGAGAGGCCAGCGCCGCATTTTGCTCGAACTGTCGATCTGACAAACGAGCGGCCTCCACTCTGACCTTCAGAGCCTGATCGGCGACGGCCACCATGCTTTGTAGTTGCGTGACTTTGTCGTACGCAGTCTCTACCTGCACGGTGACGTCCTCCTTTACTCGGGCGAGATTCAGCTCGGCTTCCGACAGGAGCGTCCGCGAGTCCCTGATTTCGGCGATTCTGCGTCCTCCGTCGAACAAATCGTAACTGAGGGTGAATCCGAAGGTTCCAAAGTTATGGACGAGAAACGGCACACCGCTCTGGTAGCTGTAACGGGCAAGGCCGGTGACATCGGGGATGTATTCATCTTTTGCTGCTGCAAGGCCGGCTTTTGCTTTTTCTACTGCCTGCTCCGCGGATCGAATCTCGGGACTATGCTCTTCGGCAATCTGTATGGATTCTTCGCGACCAGGTATGGAAAGCGGTGTCGCGGAAGTGTCAGTATCGAGCTGAAGCGGCGTATTGAGCGGGAGTCCAAGCACGTCGTTAAGGGTCAACGACAAAGAATGAATCTGTAGTGTTTGCACGAGCGCGGTTTGCCTGGCGTCCAGCAGTCCTGCGTAGCTTTCAAGAGCGGCTACATCGAGAGCTCGACCATTCTTAACTGCATCCTGAGCTTCTTGGTCGTTGACTTGGCTTGCACTGACCTCTTCTGTCGCAGCTTGTTGTTTGAGCTCTGCAATCATCAGTGCGTAGTAAAGCTGTCGGACTCTAAGTGTGATCTCATTCTCCGCCTGTTCCGACTGAATTTTGGCGGTGTTGCTATCAGCCTCGGCAGCACGGTTCGATTCGTGAATCTTGAACATCTGTGTCAGCGGTTGCGACAGGCCTGTACCGCTTGTGTAGGCGGTGAGGGCACCCTGACCAAGGAAAAGGTTCTCTCCGGGAATCGGTCCTGTGGCTGGGGTAACGCCGAACGCCCCCGCGGGAACTTCTACGCCGGCAAGTTCCGTGATGTGAAGAACTGTGGATTCGTTCCTGATGTGGGGAAAATATGCGGATCGAGCTACTTCCCTTTTGTGCTCGCTGTCGGAAACGGCAACGCGCGCCAGACCAAGAGTCTTGTTCTGTTTGAGAGCGAGGTCGATGGCCTGGGAAAGATTCAGATGCATCGGGGATGCTTCCTGCGCGTCTGTCACGTCGAGGGAGCCGCTCAGCCAGATGCTGCACAGCAGCAATAAAACGCAAATTGGAGAATGCTTTGTTGCCTTGAGTTGCATATCAGTATCCTTCAGGACTCAGCTTTCACTCACGCGGGTTTAGCCGCAGCCGTGACTACCTGGCGATATTGCGTAGGCACGTTTGCCATGCAGGCGACGATGATCAGGCAGAAGACCGCAGAGCAAGCCACCAGCATGAAACTGTCGGCGATTGCCAGAGTGAAAGCTTGTTGCCTGACCTGCAGAGCCAGCACTGTCGCTGCTTTTTCTGCAGCTGCTGCCAGGCCCGCAGAGTGCGGCGTCAGCCCTGCTGTCAGTTCCGAGAGGCGCTGCCTGGTGGCCGCCTGACCGAGTTGAACGTCGAGGCCGAGAATATTCGAATGAAACTGCTCGCGCGTGGGAATGAAGTGCTGCATGAAAGCGGCGCCGATTTGGCCGCCGAGGAGCCGGACCGTCTGAAAGTATCCGGCAAAGGTAAGGACATCGATCGGACGGCTGAGCGCACCAGTATTGAGCAATTCCAGGATGATGGACCCCACCAGCGCGTTGAAAGAGAGGGCCAGACCGATTGCCATCACTATCTGGGAGGCCCAGAAGTTGTCACCAGACCAGACCGATGACACGTGGGCGTTCATTAGACATGCCACTCCAACGAGTGCAAAACCGGTAGTGAGGATGAGCCGCGGATCGATGTACTGGACCAAGTACATCGCGAGGAGCCCAAGCACGCATTGCGGGAGCGCGACCCAGAGCAGGACCTTGCCGGTTTGAGTTGGGCGGTATCCCTGAACTGATGCCAGATAACTCGGGATGGTGACGACCGTTGCCAGGATGACAAAACGGAACAGGATCAAGACTCCGCTAAGCAGGACAGTGTTCCAGCGGAGAAGAAATTTGAAATTGATCAGCGGGTTGGGCACTATAAGATGCCGGACTGCGGACATTATCAGCAGAAAGACTCCGGATGCGATCAATCCGACAATCGTGCCGGAGTGCAACCAATCCAGCCGTTGCCCCTGGTCGAGTGCGATATACAGGAGTGCGACTCCGAGACTGGCGTAAAGGAACCCTCTCCAGTTCGGCTTCGGCTGTCCTTCTTTGGGTTGAGGCAAAGGCTGCCATGGAATCCCGAAATAGATGAGGACCATCATGATTGGCGTAAGTGCTGCGCCGTTCCAGAAAATCCAATGCCAGGACAAGTGATCCAGATACCACCCTTCAAGCGACGTGGCAAAGTTTGTGGCAACAAGGATGTCAAGGGCGTACATCGCTATGCCGAGCAATACATAACGCATGGGCAGGTTGCGTAGAACGAATGAGAGGGTGAGCGGATAAAATGTTCCCGCAGTCAATCCTGCCAGCACCAGCAGGACGAGCATGATCGGAAAGCTGGGAGCAAAAGGAAGCAGCAAACTGATCAACGTAAATAGAGACGCGCACACCAACAAAACTCGCCGCGCACCAAGCAGGCCACCGAGGTAGACAGAAAACGGTCCGATGAACATCATGGCGGCGTTGAATGCGGTACCTATCCAGGACGCTTCGTCCACTCCCAGATGCAAGGCGCCTCTCAGATCTGCCAATCCAACGCTGATGAGACGCCCAGTGCAAGTAGCAATCATGGCGCCGAGCAGCACACCGAAAACTCCAGCCAGAGGGTGAGTTGTAATGACTGCTCCTGATTTGACCGGGGAAGCGCTCACGACCGGGAAGCCTCCGCCTTTTCTTTCTTGCCGGAAGCGTGAATTGTCACTACCGCGGAGAAGCCCGGGCGGAGATTGTCGCGCAGAGGATGTCCGGGATCAAGCACGATCTTCACCGGAATTCTTTGAACGACTTTCGTGAAGTTACCGGTTGCATTATCGGGAGGTAGGAGGGCAAATTGCGATCCACTGGCGGGAGAAATTTCAGCCACTTTTCCGTGAAGAACGACGCCCGGAAAGGTGTCAATCGTTATGTCGGCCGGGTCGTCTTTGCGGATATTGGTAAGCTGAGTCTCCTTGTAGTTTGCTTGAATCCAAACATCGCCTTTCACCAGGTCGACGACCTGCTGACCCGGAGCGACGAGTTGACCTTCCTGTACATGCCGTTCACCAATCGCGCCTTCGACAGGCGCAACTATTCGCGTATAGCCAAGATTCACGTTGGCGACGACGATGGCTGCTTCTTTTGCCTGAATTTGCGCCTCGTAGAGGCTGTCCCTCGTGTCAAGAGCCGTGCGCTGACGTTTTTCCGCTTCGAGGAGAGATTGGCTGCTCGTGAGAGCGGCTTGTGCGCGCGCAAGATCGGCCTGGCGACTGGCGAGCATTCCAGAAAACCGGTCGGCATCGGCGACGGCCTGCTCCAGTTGCTGATGTGTTGCCGCCTTTGCCGCCAAGAGCGCCTGCTGACGTTTCAACTCTAATTGCGTTCGCTCCGCGTCTGCATTGACAGCATCGACGCCAGCTTTTGCTGCATTCACAACTGTGACCGCCTGAATCACGCTGGCTTCGGCACTCTGAATCTTTGCGTTCTGAATTCGTTTTGCCGCCTGGTTGTCCTCGAGTTCCGCTTTCGCGCTTGCCAAGGCAGCCTGGGCCTCCTGCAAAACTGCACGATAGTCGTCGTCGTCGAGCTCCACTAGAAGCTGACCGGGCTTCACTGCCTCGAAGTCGTTCACGTTGATCTTTCGGACGGTCCCCGAGATGCGTGTGCTCATCGGGGTCATGTCAGCTCGCACGTATGCATCGTCGGTTCGCTGGTCCACCCTTCCACCCTCCCACGAGGTCCAGCAACCTTGAATCGTAAACAGGAGGGCCCCGGCGACACCCAGGGTGACGATCGGGATTATGACCGCGCGCTTCGACATGTTCTTATTGACTCCCAGGGCTGTGTACAGGTGACGTGTTTTGTTTGGGCTTGCTGTGGCCCGCGTCTGGCGACAAATGCGTCGAGCATTCACGCGTTGCCTTGAAGGTTGGGCCAGCCCATATCGCGCTTGAGAAAATGCACATTAGTGGACTCCGAGGATATTGCAGGGAGCCGCCTGAGCCAGCGCGTAAACCGTGCTCCAGAGGCTAGACACACGGAGAGAGCGATGGTGAAGGCCAATGACGAGAAGGTCGATCTTGTATTCGTGAACGCAGCGAACGATGGCATCGACCTTGTCCCCATCCACCAGGTGAGTACCAACCTGAACGCCTTCGGCCGGAAGCTCTTCCGCGAAGGTAATCGCCTGAAGACTTGTATTGAGTGCTGCTGCCAGCTGAATCGCCGCGGTCAAGGCGCGGCCAGCCTCTGGCGATTCATCATACGCTACCGCAATATTTCGAAACATTGACCCTCACTCATCTGTCGCCTTGGTGAGCGATGTGTAACTACTGTCCTGAATCGTTCGCGAGCCGGTCTCTGAAACTTTGCGCTGCGCGCAGGACGGCCTCCTGTATTTCAAGCTCAGAAAACGGCTCGACGATGACGTCATGCCCTCCCAGATCCAACACGCTCGTCCACAACTCGAATGGGGCGGCGCGTGCATAGATCAGGATTGCCGGGCGTGGATTCAGCAGACACAGTTCTCCCCAGAGCGCCCACCAATCGGCATTTGGCAGAGTCACCGGGAATATCGCGACATTAAATATGTCTCCCTCACCGACGAGATGGGCTATCTCTCCGGCTTTGGCAACGCGCTCGATTCTGACATTCAGAGGGGCCAGCTGACGAGAGAGTTTTGCCTGCATCTCATCTGAAACAACAGCCAGGACTCGAATTTCATTCCGGCGCTCTTCCACGATGCGTCCTTTGCATCCTTTGACACCGAGAATGACAGCTTCGCCACACGCGCGGGAGTGAGCAACGGTTATCTAACAGTGATTTCCGCGTGGACGGATGATCGACGCGCTATGATCAAAACGCGGCAAGTGCCGAATCCTTGACCGAAAAGCGATTCTGACCTTTGTGCAACAAAAGCTTGAGGACTGGCAGACTTTGGTCGATGGGCTTACATATGAAAACTGCAGCGAACATGAGGTTCGCGCCGAGCTCTCCAGGATTCTGCAGAGTCCGCTGTTTTCACAGTCAGAACGGCTTGGCCGCTTTCTTCGCTTTACGATTGACAGCGTGCTTGCCGCCAAAGCGGATTCGCTGAAGGAATATGTGATCGGGACCGAGGTGTATGACCGCAAGCCTCCTTATCACCCCAGCCAGGATTCCATCGTACGCACGGAAGCGCGTCGTCTTCGGGCCAAGCTCAAGGAATACTACGAGTCGGAGGGCAGGGAGGATCCTGTCTTTATCTACTTTCGTCCTGGTACCTATATCCCGGTTTTTCGCAGGAACGAGGCAGCAGGGGCTGCTCCGAGCAGCCAAAGCAGCGGCGATTTGCTGATTAAGGGAAGCGGCGTTCCTGTTGCTGTCTTGCCGTTTGCGGATCTCTCAAACCGTCCGCTCTCGTCGTTGTGTGCCCAGGGTGTCAGCGACGAAATTACACATCACCTTGCGCTGACAGATGGCATACGAGTAGTTTCGAGCGCCTCGGTTACACAGTTGATTGCTGCTCCCTACGACATTCCGTCACTGTCGCAGAAGTTGGGAGTGTTGAACATTATTGAAGGCACGGTGAGAGAGGAGCACAACCGGCTGCGCATCACAGCCAGGGTATTGAGCTCCGATGGCTTCCAATTGAGCTCGCATCGCTTTGAAACGGCAGCCGAGCCTGAGTCTCTGCTTCAGGTGCAGGAGCAAATTGCGACGGCTTTCGTAAGTCGCTCACGTCCGGAAATATCTTATATACGCAAACGCAAAGCTACGCCGGGGGCTCTCACGTTCGCGGCTTATCCGCTCGTTACGCATGCGGAGACACTGCTGGATGAAGGATCAGCATCGGATTTGCAATCAGCTCTTTTGAAATTTGAGGAAGCAAGCGAGGTGGCTCCCACATATGCCCGACCCTATTGCGGAATCTCACAATGCAGCGCTGAGGTTGCCTTACGCGGCACCAGCTCTTCTTCAGAACTGGTTACGCGGGCAAAGGTCGCCGCCCTGAAAGCTATTGAATTAGATCCCGAGATGATCGACTCTTATGCATGTCTCGGTAGCGCCCAGGCTCTTGACTGGGACTGGTCGGCGGCTGAGCAGAGTTTCGCACACGGCATCCAACTTGGGCTGCACGTTTCCTCTTCACGGCGATATGCGATGTTTCTTGCCGCTCTGATGCGGTTTGATGAAGCACTGCATCATCTCGAGATGGCGCAACGCATCGATCCATTTTCCAACCGGCAGAAGGTAGCTCAGGCAAAGTTCCAACATATTACGCGGAGGTACAGCGAAGGAGTAAGCGAGCTTTCAGAACGGTTCATGTACGGACCGTTTCCAGTTGAAGCTCGGTTTTTACTGGCTTTAATGTCCGCACATTTGGGAGACAGGGCAAAGGCTCGGCAGCTGATCGAAAGCGTTCGGCCAGACTCAGGCGCTCAGTTGCCGATGATGGCCGGTGTCGCAGAGATATTAGCACTTATCGGAGAGATGGATGAGGCGAACCAGATCGTAAATGCGTTCAATCTGCTGTCTCTGGATGCGAGAATCAGCAGATTTCGCCAGGCACTGCTGGCACTTGCGCTCGGCAACAAGAGAGACTCGCTTTCGCTTCTGACCCAGGCCGTCAACGATCGAGAAGCGGAACTCCTCTGGTTGAGGGTCGAGCCGCGATTCGATCCCATTCGGGGGGAACCGGCATTTGCAGATCTACTTCACACAGTTTTTCCGCACGGATATATCTAAGCCACACCATTTGGTCTGGGCTGCTGGCTGAGGCGACGGGAATTTAACGAGAATCCTGGTGTTCTTTGAGCAGGAGGACGCCCTCATGCGTATCTTGCGGAGGAGCGAGCGCTTGTTGGCGGCGAAGAGGTTTGTTTGGCTGCGGGGGACAAAGACTGACGGGATGCCAAGCATCACATGCCTGAGCGACAGCCGGAACACGGTTACGGTCACCGGAAATTTCTGGAAGGATAATCCCATCTTCGGTCAGATCACCAACGCCCTCAGGGCTTGCCCCAGCCGCCGCCGCCGGGCGTTTCGATGTGCAGCGTGTCACCGCTGCGTAGGTGTCGGCTGCATTTCCCGGGTAGATCGAGGTGCTCAGATCCCTCGGCTCCTGCGATCCATGCACGGCCAGGGGCGCCCTCTTCGCCACCCTGCAATCCGTAGGGCCGAAATTTTCTGCGCTCCGCCAGCAGCGTTACCTTCGCGTCAGCAAGTACCTCGATTTCGCGGATCAATCCGTCGCCGCCTCGGAATTGCCCTAAGCCACCTGACCCATAGCGGTATCCGTACCTTCGAATCCGCAATGGGTAGGCGTATTCGAGGGCTTCGATCGGAGTATTGAGCGAGTTGGTCATGTGAGTCTGGACACCGGAAATGCCGTCCACGCTGGGACGCGCCCCCATACCCCCGGCCGTCGTCTCATAGTAGGTGAATGGCTCGCCAGTGCGCGGATCGACGCCGCCGATAGTCAGGTTGCTCATGGTGCCGGCGCTCGCCGCGGGGACTCGGGTGGGAATTGCGGTTGAGAGCGCACGCAGCAAGACGTCTACTATACGCTGCGAAGTTTCGACATTGCCTCCCGCGACGGGAGCAGGGGGAAGTGCATCGACGATGCTGCCCGAGATTGTATGCAAAATGAGCGGGCGAAGGATTCCTGCGGTTGCGGGGGCTTCCTCTGTGAGCAGACAGCGCAGCATGTAGAAGCAGGCCGAGAGCGTGATTGCGCGAACCGCGTTAACACTGCCCGCAACTTGAGCGGAGGAGGCGGCAAAGTCCACACTTAGAGATGCTTCCTGCGGATTGAATTGCAGCTGCACGGCGATTTTGCGGGGGACATCGGCTACGCCGTCGTCATCGAGCCAGTCTTCAGCAATGAAGTTGCCTGCTGGCATCTTCCGCAACTCCGCGCGCACGAGGCGCTCGGAGTAGTCAAGCAGTTCCTCGACTAGGGCGTGCAGCTTCTGTTCGCCATACTTCGAGACGAGTTGCATAATGCGCTGCTCACCCACGCGGCACGCTCCGATCTGCGATTGCAGATCGCCTTCGCGTTCTTTCGGGGTGCGCACGTTCAGCAGAATCAGGTCGAGGATTTCGCGGTCCACGTTTCCTCCACGCACGATTCGCGTGGGAGGGATTCGGATTCCCTCCTGGAAGATTTCGTTTGCGGGGCCCATCGATCCTGGAAACGCGCCACCAACGTCTGCGTGGTGTGCGCGATTCGAGACGTAGAAGGACGACCGATCGCGTCCGGGCAGAAACACCGGGAGGACCATGGTGATGTCGGGGAGGTGAGTTCCACCTGCGTAGGGGTCGTTGAGAATGGCGATGTCTCCGGGGGCGAGAGCAATCGCAGCAACGGCCGCCTGTACTGACATCGGCATGGAGCCCAGATGCACTGGCATGTGGTCTCCCATGGCGATGACTCTTCCCTCCGCGTCGAAGACTGCGCAGGAGTAGTCGCGGCGCTCCTTTATATTGGGCGAGAGCGCGGTGCGGCGCAGGGCAGCGCCCATTTCCTCGGCGATGGAATGAACGGCGCTGTGAAAGACAGCGAGTTCGACTGCGTCCACTGAGGCCGGGCTCACGCTCGCTCCTCCGCAACGGAGATTACCAGGTTTCCATAGCCATCTACCTGGGCAGAGCAGGCGGGTGGCAGGATGGTGGCTGACGTGTATTCGGTGATCATGGCCGGTCCGTGGATCAGGTCGCCGGAGCTCAATTCGTCACGCCGGTAGAGGTTCGACTTCACGAACCGACCGGCAAAGACGATGTTCCGCACTGCGTAGAGGGCGGCGGCACCATCTCCGGGTACGGGGGCTCGATATGGGGGCGAATATGGCTCGGATGCTGCCACGATGCACAAGCGAAGGTTTACGATTTCGACCGGCTTGTGTACGTCACAGATGCCATAGCGCTGTTGATGGAGTTGATGGAAGGCTGCGAGGGCTGATTCGGGTAGCTGCTTACTAAAGGGAACGTTGAGTTCGTAGGCTTGGCCCCGATAACGGATGTCCAGCGTGCGGTGCACAATACCTTCCAGGCCCTCTGCGCGAAACTCTTCTGTAGCATTCGATTCGAGGTCGGCAAAGATGCCTTCGAGTGAGTCCAACGCATTAGCGGGCAACATCACTGTGCGCGAGTAGTCCCGGACTGTGTCTGCAAGGAGAATACCCACAGCGGACAGCGTACCCGGCATCGCTGGAATTAGAACGGTGGGGATGCGCAACGCCTGCGCTAGAGAGCAGGCATGCAGCGGGCCGCCGCCGCCGAAGGCCACCAGAGTGAATTCCCGCGGATCGTGTCCACGCTCGATGGAGATCACGCGGATGGCTTTCTCCATTTGCGTCTCGACGACGCTGAGAACCCCGGCGGCAAATTCCTCGACGGTCGCAAGCGTGCCCTTTTGTTCATGCACCATGTGCTCCGTACGTTGCTGGTCAAGCCTTACACGTCCGTTCAGGAATGTTTCCGGGTCGAGACGGCCGAGCAGAAGATTGGCGTCGGTGACGGTGGGCAGATTCCCGCGGCCAAAACAGATCGGGCCTGGCTCCACTCCTGCGGACTCAGGGCCCACGCGCAACATGCCGCCTGAGTCGAAGCGGGCGATCGAACCGCCGCCGGCGCCAGCAGTGTGGATGTCGAGCATCGGAATACTCACCGGCACGCCAGCCACGAGAGTCTCTCGTGTGCGCTGCGCACCACCGGTTGCCGAATCGGAAAGGAAGACGTCGGTGGATGTTCCCCCCATGTCAAAGCCGATGATGCGATCGAAACCGGCCCAACGCGCCACCTCGCACGCACCGATTACTCCGCCGGCTGGTCCTGACAGTATGGTCCGCACTGGTTCCCGGGCCGCCGCGCGCGCGGGAATGATGCCGCCAGAGGATTGCATCACGCTGATGCAACTGCCGCCGTGCTCCGTGGCGACGCGCTGCTCAAACTGCAGAAGATAGCCCTGCATACGGGGAGAGAGATACGCATTTACGACTGTCGTCGAAGCGCGCTCATACTCCCGGAACTCAGGCAGTATGCGGTGTGAGGTGGAGATAGGCAACCCCAGGCATTGCAGCGCAGCCTCAACGCGGCGCTCGGTTTCGGGATTCGCGAATGAAAACAGCAGAGAGATGGCTATGGCTTCTGCTCTGCTGGCGCCGACCTCGCTTACCAGCGTGTCCAGTTCTGCTTCCGTCGGTGAGCGGAGAATTTTACCCTCGGCACTGACACGCTCCGGCACGCCAAAACGCAGGTCACGAGGGACGAGGCAGATGGGTACAGGCGCAAACCAATCGTAGAGGCGGCTCCGAGCCTGACGACCAATCGCGATCGTGTCCTCGAAGCCCGCTGTGGTCACGAATGCGACCCGAGCTCCATTGCGCTCGAGCATGGTGTTCGTTCCCACAGTAGTGCCGTGGCGCACATTCAGCTCTCTACCCGCACCAATATGCGCGAGAACATCAAGCACCGCGCCTGATGGGTCCGCAGGCGTGGAGAATATCTTCGCGACCTTGATTTGTCCGGCTGAGAGATAGACACAGTCGGTAAAGGTGCCGCCGGTATCAATTGCTACGCGCAAATCGCCCCACTCTCGTATTGTGGTGTCACGGCATCTTCGCGAAGGCCGCTCTAAAACTCTAAAACAAGTGGAGAGGATTTGAACCGAATCTACGGTTGGCTGGCTGAGGCATCGGGTGATCAGAGGCGGACCTTGCTTGCCGCCTCATTAGGCTGGATGCTCGACAGCATGGATGTGATGCTGTATGCGCTCGTGCTAGGGGAAGTGCAGCGGGCGCTGCATCTCTCCGCCGCGCTAAGCGGAGCGATGATGTCGGCCACGCTCGTGGCCGCAGCGGTCGGAGGCATGGGTTTTGGCTGGTTTGCCGATTGCTACGGAAGGGTTCGCGCGCTTACCGTCAGCGTGCTGGTTTATTCCTTGGCCACCGCGCTGTGCGGATTTGCTCAAACGGCCACGCAGCTGATGCTCTTCCGGGTGCTGCTGGGACTGGGCATGGGGGGCGAGTGGGCCTCCGGCGCCGCGCTAGTCGCGGAGACCTGGCCCGCGCATCATCGCGGCAAGGCTCTGGCGCTAGTGCAGAGCTCGTGGGCGATTGGTTACGCTCTGGGCGCAGCTGTGGTTGGGCTGGTGATGCCCCGCTTCGGCTGGAGGGCCGTCTTCTTTGCGGGCGTCGCGCCGGCTCTGATCACGCTCTGGTTGCGGCGTAGCATCCGCGAGCCAGAAGCGTGGCAACAGAAGCAACGATCGCAACCCAATGTGGGCCAACTCTTCCGCGGCACATTCGGCCGCGACACGCTTATCTGCTCCACGATGAACGCTGCCACGCTCTTCGCCTGGTGGGGGCTCTTCACATGGGTGCCGCGCTTTCTTTCAATGCCCGTCGCCGAGGGCGGCCATGGCCTCAGCATTGTCCAGACATCGGAGTGGACGATCGTCATGCAGACCGGCACATTTCTCGGCTATATCGTGTTCGGTTATCTTGCCGACCGTTTCAGCCGGAAATACACCTATATCGGTTATCTATTCTTAGCCGCCCTGATGGTTCCACTATTTGCATTTGCGCGTAGCGCGAATGCGCTACTCTTCATTGGTCCGTTGGTCGGATTTTTTGGGACCGGCTATTTCAGCGGCTTCAGCGTTATTGCCAGCGAGCTCTTCCCTACTGCTCTCCGCGGATCAGCCATGGGCTTTGTCTACAACGTAGGCCGCATACTCAGCGCCGCCGCTCCATACCTGATCGGTCACATATCAGAACGCGCCGGTCTGAGTTATGCTCTGTGCATCACGTCGGGCGCTTTTCTGTCGGCAGCCGTCATCGCGATGGCCCTGCGCACCCCTGCGACGCAGACTATTTAAGTGGAAAACGGTAGCCTCGGAGTAGTGCCGCCACCTCCAGCCTCAGCGATGCAGGTCCAATTGGGGAACCGGTCGGCCCACAGCGGCATAAGCGTGGCACGATAGAGATATGGACATCAGGAAGTCGGTACTTGTATTGGCACGGGAGAACGACCCGCAGCTCACCCGGCTCGAGAAGGTGCCTCATACGACGGGAAGTCAAGCGGCGGTATTCAGACAGGAGGCAATCAAAGCCACGGCGATTTTGCATTGGTCGGCGTCCCGGGAACTGCTCAGAACAGTCTTCGCGATGTGCCCGAATGTGAGGTGGGTTCACTCGCGGTCGGCAGGACTCGACAGCATCCTGTTTCCAGAACTTGTGCAAAGTGACGTGATATTGACCAACGGAAGGGGCGTTTTCAGCGCATCGCTCGGCGAATTTGCGCTTGCCGCGATTTTGTATTTCGCCAAAGATTTCCGGCGGATGATACGCAACCAGTCGGCAGAAAGGTGGGAGCCCTTCGATGTGCAGGTGGTTGCCGGCAAGACTGTGGGAATCGTCGGCTACGGCGACATAGGACGTGCTGTCGCCACGCGTGCACATGCGACGGGCATGCGGGTGCTGGCTACGAAGCGACATGCTCCCCAGGGGGATGACCCGCTGATCGAACGTTACTATTCGCTGGAGCAGCTTGGGAAGATGATGGCGCACTCCAATTACGTCGTCGTTACGGCTCCTCTGACCAAAGAAACGCGGCATATGATCGGTGAGCCCGAGTTTGCGGCGATGAAGCCGAACGCGGTTGTGATCAACGTCGGTCGCGGCCCGGTGATTGATGAAGTAGCTCTGGTGAAAGCGCTGACTTCAGGGAGAATTAAGGGCGCCGGGCTGGATGTGTTTGAACACGAGCCTTTACCTGCCGGGCACCCGTTGTATCGGCTGGAGAATGTCCTGCTGTCGCCGCACTGCGCGGACAACACGCCTGACTGGAAAGATCGAGCGATGGACTGTTTTCTGCGGCAGTATGACCGGTTTGCGAGGGACGAACCGCTGGAGAACGTGGTAAATAAACGACTGGGATACTAGGTCAGCCCTGTCCCGCCAAGCGGTACGCTGGGCCGCTACACCTGCTACACGATCGAGGAGTCATAATTGAGCGATTTGAAGATCACAAATGTGCGTGTCATCGACCTGAGATTTCCCACATCGCGCGAACAAATCGGCTCAGACGCGGTGAATAAGGATCCTGACTACTCTGCTGCGTACTGCATTCTCGAAACAAATCAGGGCGTCAACGGCTACGGCCTCACGTTCACGCTTGGACGAGGGACGGAGCTTTGCGTACAGGCTATCCGTTATTTATCGCGCTACGTCATTGGCCGGACGATAGCATCGATCGCAGACGACTTCGCCGCGTTCAGCCGCTGCCTCACGGACGACAGCCAATTCCGGTGGCTCGGTCCGGAAAAGGGCGTGATTCATCTTGCTACGGCGGCACTCATCAATGCCGTGTGGGACCTATACGCACGCACGCAGGAAAAGCCGGTCTGGCAACTCCTTGCCTCCATGGAGCCGGAACAAATCGCGTCGGCAATTGATTTCCGCTATATAAGCGATGCATTGACTCGCGAGGAAGCCGTTGCGCTCGTAAGGGAGCGTCGCGCAGGAATAGACTCACGCCTGCAACGCTTGAAGACTGATGGATATCCCGCGTACACAACGTCAGTCGGGTGGTTTGGCTTCAGCGACGAGAAGATCGAACGGCTTTGCGACGAGGCTCTGGCAGAGGGCTGGACGCATTTCAAACTCAAGGTGGGTGGCGCTCCAACGGAGGATTTACGACGGGCACGCCTCGTCAGGAACAAAATCGGGCCATCGCGGAAGCTGATGATGGACGCGAATCAAAAATGGGACGTCGAAGAAGCTATCGTACGCACGCGTGAACTGGCGGTGGTGGACCCGTGGTGGATGGAGGAGCCGACGAGTCCAGACGACATTCTCGGACATGCCCGCATCCGTCGTGAGGTTTCGGGTGTGCGCATCGCGACGGGAGAGCACTGCCATAACCGGGTGATATTCAAGCAACTGATGCAGGCAGAAGCCATAGACGTATGCCAGATAGACAGCTGCCGTTTAGGAGGGGTGAATGAGAATCTCGCGGTGATTCTCATGGCGGCAAAATTTAATGTTCCCGTATGCCCACATGCCGGAGGCGTGGGCCTGTGTGAATACGTTCAGCATCTTTCCGCATTCGATTACCTTTGCGTCTCCGGTTCGATGGAAGATCGAGTGATTGAGTTCGTCGATCACCTCCACGAGCATTTTGTTGATCCGGTGCAGATCAGAAACGGGCACTATCTGCTGCCGGAGAATCCTGGGTACAGCATTGAGATCTATCCGGAGACGCTCAACGACTTCAGTTATCCAGACGGCAAGGTGTGGCGCGCCTAGCCTGAGACTCACTAAGGATGGGGACGAATGCCTAATTCGAGCTTCCGCATTTGAGGAGGTAAATACTCACAAGCCATGCTTCGCCGAATCGACGCACATCATCACTTCTGGCGCTACACAGCAGACGAATACGATTGGATCGACGACACGATGTCGAGGTTGCGGCGCGACTACACGCCCAGCGATCTGTCGGAGGTGATGGCGTCGGCTGCGATCGACGGGACAATTGCGGTCCAGGCTCGGCAGGACCTTGGCGAGACACACGACCTGCTTTCGCTCGCCGAAGCTCATCCGTTCATCGAGGCGGTAGTGGGATGGGCCCCGATTGCTAGTAAGGACTTTCCGGCGTGCCTCGATGGGTTGGGAGCGTACTCGAAGTTGAAGGGGTTGCGCCACGTGATTCAATCTGAAGTAGACGATAACTTTATCCTGAGCGACGATTTCAATCGTGGCATCAGGACCATGCTTTCTTCGGCCCTGGTTTACGAGATTCTGATTTACGAGCGGCATCTTCCGCAGACCATAAAGTTCGTTGATGCTCATCCCAATCAGATTTTTGCACTCGACCACATGGCCAAGCCGAGAATCTGCGCGCGGCTCCTATCTCCATGGCGCGAGAACATATACGATCTGGCAAGAAGAAAGAATGTCTATTGTAAGGTTTCCGGTATGACTACGGAAGCGGATTGGCGTGCGTGGACGGAAACCGATCTTCGCCCTTATCTGGACACTGTGTTCGACGCATTTGGAGCAGCGCGATTGATGATGGGATCTGATTGGCCGGTCTGCCTTCTGGCAGTCGAATATCAGCAATGGTTCAGCTTGCTCGACCGGTATGCGGACCAGTTGAGCGAGCATGAACGCGAACTATTCTGCGGCGGAACAGCGATCCAGATTTATCGGCTTGACAGCCAGGACACGGTCGATCAATGAGAGCGCTCGCGCTAAAACAGCCGGGCGAGGCTGCAATCGAGGTCGTCCCTGAACCGGTACGACGTCCAGTAGAGCTTGTGCTCAAGGTACAAAGGGTGGGCTTGTGTGGCAGCGATCTGAACTCGTTTCTCGGTAAGAATCCATTGGTCACCTTCCCTCGCATTCCCGGACACGAGGCAGCGGCCAATTTTCGCGAAGTGATTCAGATGCTCGAGCAGAAGCGGTTTCCAGTCGCCGATTACATAACTGAAGTTGTTCCGCTCGAAGCAGCTGCGGAGATGCTGCGCCGGTGAGCGATCATACGCGCGAATTTCCCAAAATCATCGCACGTATGGATTAACCACGAACCATGGAGACCCATTGGCAATGCTGACTCCGGCCACAACCGCCTCGAACGGCGGGCGCGCAGCGAAACCCGCGGTATCACTGTTCCCCGGGGGCCAGATGTTTCCCTTCTCTCTTGTTACCACTCTCTTCTTTCTCTGGGGCGTGCCGAACAATCTGAACGACGTGCTCATCCGTCAGTTTATGAAGTCTTTTGCGATTACCCGGTTTGAGGCTGGCCTTGTGCAATCCGCCTTCTATCTCGGCTATTTTGCGCTCGCCATGCCCGCGGCTATGCTGATGCGTCGAACCGGATACAAGACGGGAATTGTTACCGGGCTCATTCTGTTTGGTACAGGGACATTTCTGTTCTGGCCCGCTGCGATCGTCGACCGATACGGATTCTTTCTCTTCGCGCTCTTTGTTATCGCCAGCGGGCTGGCGTTTCTCGAGACGGCATCGAATCCCTTCATCGCTGAGCTCGGCGACCCAGACAGCTCGGAGCGCCGCCTCAATTTTTCCCAGGCCTTCAACCCGATTGGTTCGATCACCGGTGTTGCCATTGGCACGGCATTCATCTTTTCTGGGGTGGAACTTACTCCGGCGCAGACCGCGGCGCTTAAAGCTACACACCAATACGCCGCGTACCTCCAGGGCGAGACACTTCGCGTAGTCAAACCGTACATCGCACTCGGCGCTCTGGCATTCGCTCTCGCCGCAATTATTTCTCGAGTTCCATTCCCGTCAACGCGGAGCAGTTCGGCTACCGCTGGCCCGGGATCCGTTAAGAGCAGGCTGTCGCAACTACTTCGTCGGCCATTCTTCGTTTTCTCCGTTGCAGCTCAGTTTCTATACGTCGGCGCGCAGGTAGGTACGTGGAGCTACTTCATTCAGTACGTCCAAGACTATGTACATGAGCCCGAGAAGACAGCAGGATACTTTTTGACCGGCTCGCTGGTCGCATTTGCCGTAGGCCGCTTCGGATCGGCGTGGCTGATGCGGTTCGTGAGCCCTGGACGCCTCATGGGCATATACAGTGCAGCTAATGTGGTACTTGTCACAATCGGTGTTACCCATCCCGGATGGCTCGGCATGTGGGCAATTTTCCTCACCAGCTTCTTCATGTCGCTAATGTTTCCGACAATCTTTGCTATGGGACTTCGCGGGCTGGGTGAAGACACGAAACTCGGCGGTTCTCTGCTGGTTATGGCGATCGTCGGAGGGGCGGTGCTTACTCCATTCATGGGGCTGCTTTCTCTCAGAAGCCTTGCGACCGCTTATCTGGTACCCCTGGGTTGTTATCTGTTCATCACGCTTTATTCCTTCGCGGGAGCAAGGGTCCTGCGAAACCAAAACTAGGGTGGAGCGTTCATGCTGAAGAGCGGCATTCTGAATCCTGCGATCAACTCGTTACTGAGCCGCGTCCGTCATACAAATACACTGGTGATCGCCGATCGAGGCTTCCCGTTCTGGCCGGAGATTGAAACAGTCGACATCTCGCTGGTGGATGATATCCCGTGCGTGTTGGATGTGCTGCGCGCGATCCAGCAGAACTTCGTGATCGGTGCAGCGATTATGGCGGAGGAGTTTCGGTCTGCGAATGGATTGGAGATCCAAAGCATGTTTGCCGGCGCACTACCAGATATCGACATAACCTACGAGCCGCATGTCGAATTCAAGAAGCGCATTCCGAAGGCGATCGGATTGATACGCACCGCAGACACGACCCAATACGCCAACATCATCATCGAGTCTGCCTAACCTGAAGATTTCAGCTATCGAAAGGGGGCTAGCGAGCCCTGGTGGGCGAAGCGTTAGCCGGCAACTACAACGCAGATCGAGTAAGAATCCGAACCTGAGGTGAGCGACAGCCCGGGGATTGCAGGACGCACTTACTCAATGAATTCACGGCAGAACCTTGGCAAACGCTGCAGTCTACCCATCTCGCCAAAGGCCTGGGCATCGCCCGTGAGTCCGAAAACTGACAAAAATCAACCGTCTCCCAGCCCCGGTTCTAGGCAGCCACAATATGGTGCCTGACTGCGTAGCGTACGAGCTCCGCGTTGCTCTTGGCTCCAAGAGCCTCCATCATTCGATACTTGTGAAAGGCAACCGTTCTTGTTGTCATGTTCAAGATATCGGCAATTTCCTTCATTACTTTGCCTTCGGCAAGCAACTGCAGAACTTCGCGCTGCCTTTCTGTAAGCCGCTCATCCTCTTCCACAAGTTTCGTTTCTGTTCGACGAAGGTAATTGACGTCTTCTCTTCGGAGGGTCTTGGACATGTAAGACCGGCCGCGCAGCACTTCATGGACGGCCGTCACCATCTCTGAAGCGGCGCAGGTCTTTAACAAATAGCCCGAGGCTCCGCGGCGGAATGCTTCAGCGGCCAACTCAATGTCACTATTCATGGTGAGAAATACCAACTTCACGGCGGGGCAGGTTTCCTTCACTTGCTGACCGGCATCCAGGCCATTGAGAATGGGCATTGCGACGTCGACTACGATTACGTCAGGCTTGAGTTCTGTGGCCG
>Ga0206998_1053_pt1 | contig 31380 bp, 30 predicted proteins | sample Alteio_BWMinCont_FD_153309 | JGI IMG/M metagenome (GOLD analysis project Ga0206998, IMG submission 153309) | Enriched cells from forest soil in Barre Woods Harvard Forest LTER site, Petersham, Massachusetts, United States -... | ecosystem: Environmental > Terrestrial > Soil > Temperate forest >... | reverse complement strand
GCTGTAATGATTTTTCAATAGGTATTGAGCTTGAAGGGACAGATGATATACCTTACACCCAGGCTCAGTATGAATCCTTAGGTAACTTAGTGAAGGCTTTGCAAAAAACGTATCCTGAGATAACCTGGGACCGTATTGTGGGACACAGTACCATTGCACCAGAGCGCAAGACCGATCCTGGTCCTTGTTTTGATTGGGAGTGGTTAGCTAAATATCTCAACGAATAAATGGTGATGAAGCATGACAAATGATAGTGATCCTATAGAAACCCAAGAATGGTTAGAAGCGCTTGATTCAGTACTTGAGCTTGAGGGGAGTGAGCGTGCTGCCTTTTTGTTACAGTCGCTTTTGGAAAAAGCGCGTGGGGCAGGCTGTCCTGTGGGGGAGTCCTTAAATACACCTTATAAAAACACCATTCCCGTTGAAAAAGAGGCTAAGATCCCAGGGGATCAGGCAATGGAAAGAAGGATTCGATCCTTAGTCCGTTGGAATGCGGTTGCGATGGTGATTCGAGCTGGTCGTATTGATCCTGATTTGGGAGGGCATCTTGGCACTTTTGCCTCCGCTGCGACGTTATACGGTGTTGGCTTTAATCATTTTTATCGTGCGCCTCATGATCAGCACAATGGCGATCTAATCTATGTTCAGGGGCATTCTTCTCCTGGTTTTTATGCGCGCTCCTTTTTAGAAGGCACCATCACAGAAGAACAGCTTAGCTATTTTCGTCAAGAAGTCGATGGAAAAGGGGTGTCTTCTTATCCTCACCCTTGGTTGATGCCAACATATTGGCAATTTCCAACAGTATCCATGGGGTTAGGCCCAATACAAGCCATTTATCAAGCTCGATTTCTTCATTATTTAGAAGCGCGAGGATTTGAAAAAACGCGAGAGCGAAAAGTATGGTGTTATTGTGGTGATGGTGAAATGGATGAACCGGAATCTCTAGGCTGTTTAAGTTTAGCGGGACGAGAACGCTTAGATAACCTTATTTTTGTGATCAATTGTAATCTACAACGTTTAGATGGCCCTGTCAGAGGGAATGGAAACATTATTCAAGAATTAGAATCCGTTTTTAAAGGTGCGGGTTGGAACGTGATTAAAGTTATCTGGGGTGGTCTGTGGGATGCTCTATTTGCTAAAGATAAAACAGGCCTGCTCCTTAAACGGATGGGGGAAGTGGTTGATGGAGAGTATCAGAACTATAAAGCTCATGGTGGGGCTTATACGCGGGAACATTTTTTTGGTAAATATCCTGAATTAAAAGCGCTCGTTGCCGATTTAAGTGATGATGATATTTGGCATTTAAACAGAGGCGGACATGATCCTCAAAAAATCTATGCGGCCTATAAAGCTGCCGTAGAACATAAAGGGCAACCTACCGTTATTTTAGCTAAAACCGTTAAGGGATATGGTTTAGGGAATGCGGGGGAAGCTTTAAACATTGCGCATAATACTAAAAAAATGACGACGGATCAGCTCAAAGCTTTTACAGTGCGTTTTGATATTCCCATTCCTGATGACAAAATCGCCGATGCGCCTTTTTATCGCCCTGCAGAAAATAGCCCCGAAATGCAATATCTTTTGGCACAACGTAAAGCATTAGGCGGTTTGCTGCCTGCTAGACGCAGAAATGCAGATGAAACCTTGGAAGTCCCCCCCCTTTCCATTTTTGAGGGTCAATTAAAAGGGACGGGGGATCGTAAAATTTCGACAACCATGGCGTTTGTTCGATTATTAACCTCACTTTGTCGTGACAAAGTATTAGGTAAACGAGTCGTCCCCATTGTTGCAGATGAAGCGCGGACCTTTGGTATGGAAGGACTCTTCCGGCAATTGGGTATTTATTCGCCGTTAGGCCAGCTTTATCAACCGGTCGATTCTGATCAAGTCATGTATTATAAAGAATGTAAAGATGGACAAATATTAGAAGAAGGTATTAATGAAGCGGGTTCATTTTGTTCTTGGCTTGCAGCGGCCACTGCCTATAGTGCTCATAATATCACCATGATCCCTTTTTATATTTTTTACTCCATGTTTGGATTTCAACGGATTGGCGATTTAGCATGGGCTGCAGGCGATTCCCGTGCGCGCGGATTTCTATTAGGGGGAACGGCAGGCCGTACAACCTTAAATGGAGAAGGTTTGCAGCATGAAGATGGCCATAGCCATATTATCGCGAATACCATTCCTAATTGTTATTCGTATGATCCCACTTTTTCTTATGAATTAGCCGTCATTATGCATGAGGGTTTAAAACGCATGGTTCAGAAAAAGGAAGATATTTTCTATTACATTACGGTGATGAATGAAAATTATGAACACCCTGATATGCCAGAAGGGGTTGAAGAGGGCATTATAAAAGGAATGTATTCCTTAAAAAAATCAGAAAAAAAGAGTAAACACCGTGTACAATTATTGGGTTCAGGCACCATTTTAAATGAAGTGATTGAAGCCGCCAAATTATTGGAAGCAGATTTCGATGTCGCTGCCGATATTTGGAGTGTGACCAGTTTCAATTTATTAGGACGAGACGGGTTAGATATGGACCGTTGGAATGGTTTACATCCTTTAGAAAAGCCTAAAGAAGCCTATATCACCATGTGTTTGAAAAATACGGAAGGGCCTATTATTGCCGCAACGGATTACATTAAACAATTTTCAGATCAAGTGCGAAACTTTGTGCCCCGTCGTTATGTCGTTTTAGGAACAGATGGGTTTGGTCGAAGTGATACTCGTGCAAAATTGCGACAGTTTTTTGAAGTCGATCGCTACTATGTTACGGTTGCTGCATTAAGGGCACTCTCTGAGGAGGGTGCTATTCCTAAAGAAAGGGTGAAGCAAGCGATGGAAAAATACCACATTGACCCCGAAAAACCTAATCCGCGTACAGTTTAAGAGGCTATATGTTAAAAGAAATTGTTGTCCCAGATATTGGTAATTACAGTAATGTCAATGTTATTGAAGTCTTGGTTTCACCGGGTGATGTGATTACTAAAGAATCTTCTCTTATTGCTTTAGAAACCGATAAGGCCAGTATTGAAATCCCTGCGCCGAATGCAGGTACGGTAAAAGCCCTTCACGTAAAAGTAGGGGATAAAGTTTCAGCAGGTACTTTAATTGTCTCCCTTGAAACGGAAGCGACTGAAGCAGGTGCGACAGAAAAAAGTAAAGAACCCACAACTGAGGCAAAAAAAGAAGAACCAAAAAAGACAGAAGAAACAGAAAAGAAAGCTGAGCCTAAACAAACTGAAATCAAAGAAAAAGAAATCGAGTCCCCGAAATTAACTGAAAAGCAAGAAACCCTTGTTTCAAAACCAACGGGTGGGATTGTTCATGCAGGCCCGGGAGTTAGACGATTTGCGCGAGAATTAGGGGCTGATTTAAGCCGTATTCAAGGCGCTGGACCTAAAAATCGCATATTAAAAACCGATGTGCAAAAATATATTAAAACAGAATTAACTCGCCTACAAAGTGGCGCAACGGGAGGGTTAGGCTTATCGGTTGCACCCTGGCCTCAAATCGATTTTGCTCGATTTGGCGAAGTTTCTGTTGAATCGTTATCGCGCATTAAAAAATTAACGGGTACTTTTTTACATCGAAATTGGGTCTCCATTCCCCATGTTACGCAGTTCGATGAAGCGGATGTGACAGAATTAGAATCGTTTAGAAAAGAACAACAAACACTGGCAGAAAAGCAAAATGTTAAATTGACTGTTTTAGCCTTTATTATAAAAGCCGTGACTTCAACGTTAAGCGCTTTTCCCACCTTTAATGCTTCATTGACGGCAGATGGCACTCAATTAATTTTGAAAAAATATTTTCATATTGGTGTTGCAGTCGATACCCCTAATGGATTAGTCGTGCCGGTTGTGCGGAATGTGGATCAAAAAGGGCTCTTTAAATTAGCCAAAGAATTAGGGGAAATCAGCAGCAAGGCGCGTTTGGGCCAATTAACCGGTGAAGATATGCAAGGCAGCTCCTTTACGATTTCCAGTTTAGGCGGCATAGGCGGTACTGCTTTCACGCCCATTATCAATGTACCCGATGTCGCCATTTTGGGAGTTTCCAAAGCACAAATGAAACCTATCTATCAAGAAGGGGCATTTGTCCCTCGTTTAATGTTACCGTTGTCCTTATCTTATGATCATCGTGTGATTGATGGCGCAGAAGGTGCTCGATTTATTACTTATTTAGTAAAACAATTATCCGATATTCGGCGATTGTTGCTCTAATAATACCTTACGTATCCGTTACGTTCCATTCTACATCAATAGGTTTAACAATGTCTTTCATAAAGACAACCGTATCTTTCATATATCCAAAAGGAGAAATACTCCTTTCTTCTACTGGAATAAGTCTGGCTACAGGCACACCTCTTTTTGTGATCAGATATTCTATCTTTTCTCGATTGACAATATCCATAATTTCTAAACAATGCGCTTTAAATTCTCCAGCTTTAAAGTTAAGAAAAATTTTATAAAAAACCTGAGAGTGATTTCATTTGAAATGGGTTTTTTAATTTTTTCCAATGATCTTTTAATGCTTCACGCGTTTCTGATTTTATGGGTAACTCTTTAAAGAGAGCCGGCCAGTGTGCATGTGCGGATTCGACGATTTCATTTGCAATATTCCTCACAAAAGATTCATCGACTTCGATTCGGTTGGCAAATTTTAACAAAACCGTTTTGTCGATAGCATAAAATAGTTTGGTTTTAGCAAAATTAAGGGCCAATTCTTGATTAGGTAGATACTCTAAAGTTGAAACAATATCATAAGCGGGGGCAAGTTTAATATAGGATTCATCAAAAACAAAAATATTTTTAGTATTTTGAGTGCTTGATAAATGACCAACGAAAATGTCACCAAGGTATATTTCTAAAGTGGATACTTGAGATTTAATCGTCGTCATCGGAAATACCATATTTTTCAAGAGGGGTTAACGGTCTATTTGTCACATGATTATCTCCTGGTGATAAAATTGCTTCAATTTCTGTTAATTTATTTTTGGGTACTGCAATAATACTCATATCGAGCGCATCTGCGATACGTTTTAAGGTTGATAATCGAACATCGACTCTTTCATTCTCAAAATTTGAAAGCTCACTCTGAGTTAGAGAACTTAGGCGCGCAATTTCCTGTTGGCGATATTTTTTTGCCTTTCGGAGTTCCTTTAGGACTTTTGCTATAGATTGATTATGTAACATTTTATTATTATATGCTATTTTATATTTTTTGTAAAATTTATATTATATTACATATAATAATGTTAAGCTTTGTATGTATGGACGTTTAAAATTGGTAGCTGGTTTCAAATCGTGTAAAATCAATGGATTGGTATGCACGAGAAACGAAAAAAAGAAGTTCGAGTAAGGATAAAATCTTCTATTTTAAGGATACTGTATGAAAGAAGTTAGAATGAAATTACCCATTGGATACGACAATTTTCGGGAGTTAATTGATAATCAATTTGATTTTGTAGACAAAAGTTTATTTATTAAAGAAGTTATTGATGATACCGCCAAAGTTATTTTAATCACGCGTCCAAGACGTTTTGGTAAAACTTTAAATATGTCCATGTTGCAACATTTTTTTGCAAATTCAATACAAGGTGTTACTACTGCTGGATTGTTTAATGACTTAAAAATTGCTACCCTTCCGGAATACATAAAGTATCAAGGACAATATCCTGTTATCTTTATTTCTTTTAAAGACATTAAGAAAGATAATTTTGATCAAGCCTATGATAAAATTTATGAATTATTAATTGAAGTATATTCCAAATATCCAGAAGTTATGGAAAGTGATAAATTACAAAGTCGAGAAAAAGAGCTTTGCAGACTTCTTTTGTCAAGGCTTGCTACAGGTGTACAATTAGAAGATGCTTTGAAAACATTAACTACTTGTATATTTCAACATTATGGTACTAAACCCCTTATTTTAATTGATGAATATGACACCCCCATACAATCTGCTTATATGAACGACTACTATGAGTCCATGATTTCTTTTATGCGTAATTTTTTAAGCGCAGCATTGAAAGGCAATCCTTACCTACACAAAGCTGTATTGACCGGTATTTTACGTGTTTCAAAAGAGAGTTTATTTTCTGATTTAAATAACCTTAAAGTTTATTCTCTGTTGCATTCTTGTTACAGTGAATATTTTGGTTTTACAGAAACTGAGGTAGATAATCTTTTACAGCTCACTCATTTGCAAGGTCAACAAGATGATATTCGTAATTGGTTTAATGGCTATCAATTTGGAAACTCAACTATTTATAATCCATGGTCAATTATCAATTGTTTATTCGAGGGAGGGAAATTACAACCTTATTGGGTAAACACGGGTGGACATGATCTCATCAAAAGACTGCTAATTCAATCCAGGGGCCCTTTTAAAGAAAAATTTGAAGTGTTAATGCAAAATAAATCTATCGAGGTGTTTTTGGATGAACATTTGGTATTCCAATATTTAGAAAACAATGAAACTTCAATGTGGAATTTGCTCCTGGCAGCAGGGTATCTTAAGATCGTTACCACTGAACAACGTTCACAGGGGTTATGGGCGTATGTGCAAATTCCAAATTTTGAGATTCGAAGTATCTATCAACGTATCGTAGAACAATGGTTATCCGATGGCTATGGTATTGAATGGTATAATCACTTTTTAAACTATTTACTCCAGGGTGAAATAGAAAAGTTTTCTGAGAAATTGCAGGAATTTTTAGTAGGAATCGTAAGCAACCAAGATACTGCTCGATTTCCGGAAGCTTTCTTCCATGGGCTTATGTTAGGTTTTGCAGCCAGTCTAGATCCCAAACAGTATATCTTGAAATCCAATCGGGAAGCCGGGTATGGGCGTTATGATATTGCCATTATTCCTAAAGATCAAACTAAATTAGGTATTTTACTGGAATGCAAAGCAGCTAAAAAAAGAGCAGAATTAACTAAAAAAGCAAAAGAGGCATTATTACAAATCAATACCAAACAATATGAAGTAGAATTCCAACAATATGGTATTAAACAAATTTTAAAATTGGGACTTGCATTATGGGGAAAAGAATTAAGAATACAGTATGAAAAAGGATATCAAGATGCCTAGAAATGGATAGTGCTTTTAGTGATGAATGCTTGCATGCACAAGCGTTTTTGGTGTATCCCAAACAGCCAATGAAAGATGGGTTAAAATACTTACGTCTTTTGTAATTAAAGGATAACTACGACTTAAAGCACTCGCTGCAATTAAACGATCAAAAGGATCACGTGTCCAATGAATTTCTGTTGCTCTTCTGGCCACTATTTCAAAAGGGAGTTCATCAATTTGAAGATCAATTTTTCCGCGTAAGTCTTCTATCATTTCATTAGGGCCACAATTAATGCGCCCAATTTCTTTTAAGTACTGTATTTCCAAAAATACCATGGGGCAAATTAAAAGATCATTAGATTCAATTAAAATTTTTGCCACTTCTGGTAAATTAATTGCATCGTCAGTATAAAGCCAAATTACAACATGAGTGTCTAAATAGATAGATTTCATATTTATTTCTCTTTAGATTCGGACCATTCAGAAAACCAGTCGCAATGTACTAAACTTTCTGGATCACCATTAATCACATTCTCTCGTCTAATAAGCCTTTCGAGTTTAGAAGGGCCATCTGCGAGGATGATCTTAATTTTATGGCCATTACGAAGAACCTCAACAGGGACCCCGGTTTCAATAATTTGATCTACGACTCGATAAAGATCAGTTCTAAGTTCAGTTAATGATAAAGTCATTCAATTTCTCCTCTTGTACGTACATAAGTCTACATTATAAACGTACGTATGTCAACTGTTCTTCAACGTAAACAACTGTTAAATTTTCAAAAATTTGAAGTTGATTAATACGAGTTAATAGTAAGAAAGTGTAAGTCCCCCTATGCTGGGTAGCTAATATCCCCAAAAATAAGTTGAAAAGAGGTTATAACATTGTTATACTTATTGATAGGAAAATTATTTATCATTGATGAGGTTTTAAAATGTTAACATTACAACTTCGGCGCTTGGGAAACTCTTTGGGTGTTATTATTCCTAAAGCCTATTTAGAGGCTCTTAGGTTACATGAGCATTCAAAGCTTAATTTAGAAATGGATGATGGCACATTAGTTCTCTGCCCCGTTACGAAGAAGGCTACTTTGGAAGAACTTGTTGCTCAAATGACCCCAGAAAATACATTTCCAGAAATTTCTTCTGGTCATGCTATGGGTGAAGAAATAATTGGGTATGAATAAAAAAATCAGGAGTAGTCATTAATGCATCATTACATTCCAAAAAGAGGAGATATTATTTATATCAATTTCGATCCTCAAGCAGGATTTGAAATTCAAAAAAGAAGACCAGCCTTGGTACTATCACCCACAATTTACAACGAAAAAGGAAAATTATTGTTGTGTTGTCCAATTACATCAACAATAAGAAATGGCCCCTGGGAAATTTTATTACCCAAAAATCTCGAAACAAAGGGGGTTATTTTAACCGATCGCGTAAAATCAATGGATTGGTACGCACGAGAAGCGAAAAAAATTGAACACTGTCCCAAAAATATTTTTTCTGAAGTTCTAGAAAGGATAAATCTTCTATTATCGTAAAAACTGTATTAGGATATACACAAAGCTGAATCAAGGGGTTTGTTATGAGTATGAGTGAGATCGATATTGAAGTAGTTGTAATGGGGGCAGGCCCTGGAGGGTATACCTCCGCCTTTAGAGCTGCTGATTTAAAGAAAAAAGTAATCCTAATAGAACGGGATCCTTCTCTTGGGGGGGTCTGCTTAAATGTTGGGTGCATTCCTTCTAAGGCGCTTTTACATGCCGCCAAAGTAACGGATGAAACGCAAGAATTTGCGGCGCATGGTATTTCATTTGGCCCACTCAAAATAGAATTAGATAAATTAAGAAATTGGAAAGACAGTATTGTAAAACGGCTTACGTCAGGCCTTAAAATGCTGGCGAAGCAGCGTCAAGTTCAAGTGATTCAAGGAAACGCGAGTTTTATTTCTCCTAATAAGATTGTCGTTGAAACTCAGAATGGCAAGCAAATAATCAATTTCCAGCAGGCGATTATTGCGGTTGGCTCTCGCCCCATTTCTTTACCGTTTTTGCCTAAAGATCCCAGAATAATGGATTCAACGGGAGCGTTAGAACTTAAAGATATTCCAAAACGATTATTGGTGATCGGGGGAGGGATTATCGGATTAGAGATGGCCACGGTTTATAATGCTTTGGGATCGAAAATAACCGTTGTGGAATTAACGGAAGGGTTACTCCCTGGGGTTGATAAAGATATTGTGGCACCGTTACATAAACGCGTTCAAAAACGCTATGAAAATATTTGGCTTGAAACGAAAGTGACAAAAGTTGAAGCGGCGGATGACGGACTTTGGGTCACTTTTGAAGGTAAAAATGCGCCGCAAAAACCTGAACGATTCGATAAAATTTTATCTTCTGTGGGTCGTGTTCCTAATGGGAAAGAAATAGGCGCAGATAAAGCGGGCATTCTTGTGGATGAACGGGGGTTTATTCCAGTGGATAAACAACAACGCACCAATGTTCAACACATTTTTGCGATTGGCGATGTGGCGGGTAACCCTATGTTAGCGCACAAAGCCATCCCAGAAGGTCGGGTTGCAGCAGAAGTGATTGCGGGTAAAAAACACTTTTTTGAACCGCGCTGTATTCCTTCGGTGGCGTATACCGATCCCGAAGTTGCCTGGGTAGGGTTGACTGAAACAGAAGCAAAAACCAAGGGAATTAATTATGGAAAGGGTGTTTTCCCCTGGGCAGCCAGTGGGCGATCTTTAAGTTTAGGGCGAGAAGAAGGCATCACGAAATTAATTTTTGATAAAGAATCGAATCGTATTTTGGGCGCAGGCATAGTTGGACCCAATGCAGGCGATTTAATTTCAGAAGTGGCATTGGCCATTGAAATGGGCTGTGATGCCGAAGACTTGGCTTTAACCATTCACCCTCATCCTACGCTTTCAGAAACCATTTGTTTAGCAACAGAAGCCTTTGAAGGAACCATTACGGATCTCTATATGCCAAAGAAGGAGTAAGGGACTGTGCAAAATTAACTTTCCCTTTTTTCGCTCGCTAAACTCGCTTCGCTCAAACAACTCTCGTTTAAAAGAGATAGTTAATTTTGAACAGTCCCTCACCATTTATCCCATTCCAACTTAGTCAGATATCTTTAAGTTAAAATTTGCACAATAGCAATTAGTCATACATATTTCTATTTATAACATGGACAGGTGTGAATGAGATGGATATGCGATATAATGGTCGTTTTTAAGATTGGCGTTTTTATAGGAAAGGCACATAACAAATGTCTATCTGGATGCACGTGGTATCCAAGCTATTGCCATTAGGGTTAATATTCGGCACTATTTCGGGGCTTGTGATACTATCACGGCAACCGGAACGATTCCCTTTGCGTGGGATTGAAATTCGGGAGGATTTGAATCGGATTACAGAAGGAGAGATTAGAACGGCGGTGTCCCAACATATGTCAGAAGGTTTTTTTTGGCTAGATGTGGAAGCAGTTCAAAAAAGCTTAAAAAAAATGCCTTGGGTTTCTGAGGTTGCTGTGAAACGGGTTTGGCCCGATAAGATTGTTGTTTCTATTAAAGAGAAGCATGCTCAAGCTAAATGGGGGGAAGCTGGATTACTGAGTACAGAGGGGGAAATTTTTTTCCCGGAACAAAGTACGATTCCTGAAAAACTGCCTCAATTTGTTGGATCTCTACTTCGAACTAAAGAAATGAATCAACAATATTTAAATTTCCTTGAGATTTTGAGTCCTATTGGGTTAACGGTACAGGGTCTTGAATTGACTCAAACGGGAACTTGGAAAGTGATGTTAGATAATGGAATTGCCCTTATACTGGGCAAAGGGGGGCTAAGTGAGCGATTAAGTCGCTTTGTGACTGTGTATCAAGGCAGTTTACGAGCACAAATTCAACGGGTCGCTTATATTGATTTAAGATATACCAATGGAATAGCCATTGGTTGGAAAGCAGGTGTTCCATGAACAAACCAGGGATAAAGTTAGGAGGCTTCAATTAAAGATGCCCAAGAAACCAGATAGAAATTTAATTGTTGGACTGGATATTGGCACTTCAAAAGTAGTGGCTATTGTAGGAGATATCACGCCAGAAGGGGAAATCGACATTATTGGTGTTGGATATCATCCTTCTCGTGGTTTAAAAAAAGGCGTTGTAGTGAATATCGATGCGACGGTGCAATCCTTACAATGCGCTATAGATGAAGCCGAGCGCATGGCGGGTTGCCAGATCCATTCCGTGTATACTGGGATTGCCGGAAGTCACATTCGGAGTTTTAACTCGCATGGGATAGTGGCGATCAAAGATCAAGAGGTCACTGAAACAGACGTAGAACGGGTTATTGATGCTGCAAAGGCCGTTGCCATTCCAGCGGATCAAAAAACACTTCACGTGCTTCCTCAGGAATTTATCATCGATGATCAAGAAGGTATCCGTGAACCTATTGGAATGTCAGGTGTTCGTTTGGAAGCGAAAGTTCATATGGTGACTGGGGCTGTCAGTGCAGCTCAAAATATCGTGAAATGTATTCGTCGTTGTGGCTTAGAAGTTGAAGATATCATTTTAGAACAACTTGCCTCTAGTTATGCCGTGCTCACAGAGGATGAAAAGCAATTAGGCGTTTGTCTGATTGACATTGGAGGGGGAACGACGGATATTGCGATATTTGCTGAAGGGGCCATAAAGCATACCGCGGTTATTCCGATTGCGGGGGATCAAGTCACCAACGATATCGCAGTGGCATTAAGAACACCAACTCAGAGTGCGGAGAACATTAAGATTCAATATGGGTGTGCTTTAACAAGGTTAGCCAGTATTGATGAAATCGTAGAAGTATCGAATGTGGGGGATCGCGGGTCAAAGCGCTTATCTCGTGTTACTTTAGCGGAAGTAATAGAACCTAGATTTGAAGAGTTGTTTAGCTTAGTTAAAGAGCAACTCAACCGTTTTCGATTAGAAGAATTTTTAGGGTCAGGGATTGTCGTCACTGGAGGGAGCTCCCGAATGGAAGGGGTTCCAGAATTGGCAGAAGAGATTTTTAATATGCCTGTGCGGTTAGGAGTTCCTCATAACGTATTGGGTTTAGATCTATTGGGATTGGTGGATGGTCTCAGGAATCCTATTTATGCTACCGGGGTTGGACTTTTACAATATGGTCATCAAACTCGTTTAAGACAAAGGGCGGAATACATCTCGAATCAAGGATTTAGAGGATTTATGGGACGTATGAAGAGTTGGTTCCAGGGGAATTTTTAAGTTTTTAAGGAGCGTCTAACCATGTTCGAATTGACGGATAGTTTTCCACAGAATGCAGTGATCAAAGTCATTGGTGTGGGAGGGGGTGGGGGTAATGCAATAAAACATATGTTGAGTGCCAACATCCAGGGCGTCGAGTTTATTCGCGCTAATACTGACAGACAAGCCTTAGAGGATGATCTCCCTGGCTTAGTGTTGCAATTAGGGGCAAATATTACAAAGGGTCTAGGGGCAGGGGCAAATCCAGAGGTGGGTCGTCAAAGTGCCCTAGAAGACAGAGATCGTATCCATGATGTTTTAGAGGGAGCAGACTTAGTCTTTATTACTTGTGGAATGGGCGGTGGTACCGGAACAGGGGCTGCGCCCATTGTTGCTGAAATCGCTAAAGAAATAGGGGCGTTAACGGTCGCCGTGGTAACCCGGCCTTTCCCGTTTGAGGGAAAAAAACGCATGCAATATGCGGATGAAGGCATCCATAAATTAAGCCAGGCTGTAGATTCACTTATTACCATTCCTAACCAAAAACTCTTGAGTGTTTTAGGGAAAGGGGTTACCCTATTGGATGCTTTTAAAGCGGCCAATAATATTTTGTTAGGTGCTGTTCAAGGTATTTCAGAACTGATTACCCGTCCAGGATTAATAAACGTGGATTTTGCAGATGTGCGTACGGTAATGTCAGAAATGGGTGTCGCAATGATGGGTACTGGAATTGCCACTGGGGAAAACAGAGCACGTTTAGCAGCCGAAGCCGCCATATCGAGTCCGTTGTTAGAAGATATCAGTCTTTCTGGTGCAAGAGGGGTATTAGTGAATATTACTGCGGGTCAGGATATGTCCATTGCGGAATTTGAAGAAGTGGGGGATGCGATTAAGAGCTTTACCTCGGATGATGCAACCGTTATTGTGGGCACGGTTATTGATCCTTCGATGACAGAAGAGTTGAGGGTAACGTTAGTCGCCACGGGTTTAGGTAAAAGTATGATTATGCCAAATTCAAAAACAACTGAAACAAGAGGTTTATTACATACTTCTATTGGAGGAGGTTCGTTTTCTGACTCAAACAGAGGAGACCGCTCACCCTTACGTCATAAATCGTCTGTTTCGCAAACACAAACTCAAGGCACGCAACTACAGTCTAAGTCTCGAGCTGTTGAACCAATAGCTGAATCGACGACAGATTATCCCTTTCTTGATATTCCTGCTTTCTTAAGACGACGTGCGCCAATAGAGGGAGCTGAATGTGATTAGTCAAAGAACACTTAAAAATACCATTCGCGCTATGGGCGTTGGTTTGCATACAGGTGAAAAAGTATTTTTGACCTTAAAACCCGCACCCATTGACACAGGAATTCTTTTTCGACGTGTCGATTTAACGCCTGTGGTAGAGATATTAGCTCGCTCAGAAAATGTGGGGGATACCACCTTATCGACGACCTTGGTTAAAAATGGGGTTAGAGTTTCAACGGTAGAGCATTTGATGTCTGCTATGGCAGGTTTAGGGATTGATAATGCCATTGTTGAAGTGAGTGCACCTGAAGTGCCTATTATGGATGGCAGTGCAGGCTCTTTTGTTTTTTTGTTACAATCAGCAGGTATTTTAGAACAAGAGGCCCCTAAGCGATTTTTACGCATTAAGCGAAAAGTTAAAGTATCCGATGGTGATAAATGGGTAAGTCTAGAACCCTTTGATGGTTTTAAAGTTGCCTTTACATTGGATTATGATCATCCTGTTTTGAAAAATAGTATACAAGAAGCCACCTTAGATTTTTCAACAACTTCTTATGTTAAAGAAGTGAGTAGAGCGAGAACGTTTGGGTTTTTGTCAGAGTATGAATGGTTGCGTGCAAATAATTTAGCGTTAGGGGGCAGCCTAAATAATGCGATTGTGATTGATGATTTTCGTATTCTCAACGAAGATGGATTACGATATGAGGACGAGCTTGTTAAACATAAAATTTTAGATGCCATCGGCGATATGTATCTTTTAGGAACAGGTCTGATAGGGGCATTTCGAGGCTTTAAATCGGGTCATACGCTTAATAATAAATTGCTTCAAGCATTATTGGCTAAAAAATCTGCTTGGGAAATTGTCACTTTTGAGGATGAAGCCGTTTCACCCATTACTTATTTTTATCCGGCAACCGCGATCTAGATTGCTTCGCTACGCTCGCAATGACGGGGATCTCGCAATGACGAGGACCTCGCAATGACGAAGGTGCTCTTTTTGCTAACCGCAGTAAGGCTTTTTGAAGGGCGAGAGAATTAATTTCTGTTGCTGCCATTTTAATATAATAAGCGCCTATACTGGATAAATGCGGTTTAGGTAGACCTGTTTCAGTAGAACGCAAAACGGGCTCAGGCGCAGGACGCACTTCTGTTTCAATGGCCTTTAACCCCATCCATTCAGGGTTACTGCGAAGGGTCGTTAATATATCTGTTTTTGCAAAACGCAACTTATGCCCCCATATTGGGGATGTGGTGGTCAAAATGAGAATGCCATTACGAAGATTTGCAACGCGACAATGTGTTGAAAGTGATGGATCTAACTTTTTCAGTACAGCACGGTTGAGTTTTGCTAATTGCTCGACTTTATCAACAATTTCGCGTAGCATTGGCGAAGTTGTAAGTATTTCGGATAGTGAGAGCTTTTTGTTCTCCATAGTAAACGTATTTTAAATGAAGTAGGCGAAAATTACCATGTTTATTACCAAAATGGTTCGTAAAATTGTAGGTAGTCGTAATGAACGAATTTTGAAGCGATTACAAAAGACAGTCGAGACGATTAACGCTTTAGAGCCTAATATTATGGCGCTTTCTGACGAGGCGCTTAAAAGAAAAACAGAAGAATTTAAAGATCGGTTAGAAAAAGGGGCGAGCCTGGATGATTTATTGCCTGAAGCGTTTGCTGTTGTAAGAGAGGTATCCAAGAGAACATTATCGATGCGACATTTCGATGTGCAATTAATTGGAGGCATTGTTTTACACCAAGGCCAAATTGCAGAAATGCGCACAGGGGAAGGTAAGACTTTGGTAGCGACGCTACCTTTATATTTAAATGCTTTAACCGGGAAAGGTGTTCATTTAATCACGGTGAATGATTACCTTGCCAAAAGAGATGCTGAATGGAATCGACCCATTTATGAATTTTTAGGGTTAACCGTTGGGGTTATTGTGCATGGCTTAAACCGAGAAGAAAGACAAAATGCCTATAATTCGGATATTACTTATGGCACGAATAATGAATTTGGTTTCGATTATCTTCGCGATAATATGGTTTTTTCCGAAAGGGACCGTGTTCAGCGTAAAAAATTGCACTATGGGGTGGTGGATGAAGTCGATTCCATTTTAATTGATGAGGCACGAACGCCTTTAATTATTTCAGGGGCCGATCAAGAAAGTTCAGAACTCTATGAACGTATTAATAAAATCGTGCCAAAATTAACTCGGCAACAGGAAAAAGACGGACCGGGTGATTTTAGTGTTGAAGAAAAAAGCCGCCAAGTATTTTTAACGGAAGAAGGACATATTCGAATAGAAAAAATATTAGCGCAGGAAGGATTGCTTAAAGAAGGCGAGAGTTTATATGACGCGGCTAATATTGCATTAATGCATCATCTTTACGCAGGCTTAAAAGCTTATGCGCTTTTTAAACATGATGTGGATTATATTGTGCGGGATGGTAAAGTGGTGATTGTGGATGAGCATACGGGCAGAATGATGCCCGGCCGTCGATGGTCAGATGGCATTCATCAAGCGGTAGAAGCAAAAGAAGGCGTAAAAATAGAAAGTGAAAATCAGACTTTGGCTTCTATCACATTTCAAAATTATTTTAGATTATATGAAAAATTAGCCGGTATGACAGGCACAGCCGATACAGAAGCCTACGAATTTCAACAAATTTATGGTTTGGAAGTGGTGGTGATTCCTACGAACAAACCCAATCAACGTAAAGATTTAGGGGATTTGGTTTATCTTACTCAAAAAGAAAAATTTGATGCCATTATTCAAGACATAGAAGCCTGTGTGAAACGCAGTCAACCCGTTTTAGTAGGAACCATTTCTATTGAAACTTCCGAATATTTATCGCAGTTATTGAATAAACGAGGGATTTCGCATCAAGTGTTGAATGCTAAACACCATGAACGAGAAGCGCAAATTGTGGCAGAAGCGGGTCGTCCTGGTGCTGTTACCATTGCGACTAATATGGCGGGTCGAGGAACAGATATTGTTTTAGGGGGTAAAAAATCTCTTGATCTAAGTGAAGAGGAAAATAGAGATTGGCAACAACGCCACGATGAAGCCATTTTTGCTGGTGGATTACATATTATTGGCACCGAACGCCATGAATCTCGTCGTATTGATAATCAATTACGGGGTCGGTGCGCAAGACAGGGGGATCCGGGCTCAACGTCATTTTATTTATCCCTAAAAGATAATTTAATGCGAATATTTATTTCCGATAATATTACGGCTCTTTTAAGTAAATTAGGATTAAGAGATGGAGAAGTCTTAACGCATCCTTGGGTGACGAAAGCGGTTGAAAATGCACAACGTAAAGTCGAAGGCCATAACTTTGACATTCGTAAACAATTACTGGAGTTCGATGACGTTGCAAACGATCAGCGAAAAGTCATTTACGAACAAAGAAAAGAACTTTTAGAAGCAGAAGATATTTCATCCGTGGTTGTAACCATTCGAGAAGATGTGGTCACAGCCGTTATTTCTGAATTTATTCCGCCCGACAGTCTTGAAGAACAATGGGATATTCCGGGATTGACTAAGAATTTAGAACGGGATTTTGGTTTAAAACTAGACATTGCTGATTGGCTTGCGGCAGACAATGAACTGAATGAAGATTCTTTAAGAGCACGATTGTTTGACGAATGTATAAAATCCTATCAAGAAAAAGAAAACCAAATTGGTGGGCCTGCCATGCGTCGATTAGAAAAAACAGTGATGCTGGATGTGCTAGATACCCATTGGCGAGAACATTTGGCGGCGATGGATTATCTTAGACAGAGTATTCATTTGCGAGGCTATGCGCAAAAAGATCCGAAACAAGAATATAAACGCGAAGCCTTTACTTTATTTTCAGACATGTTAGATCATATGAAAAGAGAAGTCATTGGCGTTTTAACGCGCATTCAAGTTCGCACGGAAGAAGATGTTCAATTGCTGGATGAACAACGGCGTGAGCATGAACCTCAAAATCTTCAATTTACGCATGCGAATGCGCCTCAAGTGATTGGGCATTCGGTTCTTGAACCGAAAGAAGAGTTTGAAGAGGAAGAACCTCAAGGCATCCGTATTGCGCCTTATACTCGAAAAGGCCCTAAAGTAGGGAGAAATGAAGCCTGTCCCTGTGGTTCCGGTAGAAAATATAAAGCTTGTCATGGCAAGCTATAGACCTTCAGAAAAATTTTTTGTCTCGGTCGCTAAACTCGCTTCGCTCAGACAACTCTCCCTCACAAAAAAATTTTCTGAAGCCTATAGCATAAAGGAAATTTAAGGTGACCAGACTCTTTCATCACGCTGCGGTAGGCATCGTTATCAATTCCGAACAACAAATTTTAATTTCAAAAAGACCTTCGCATAAATTAAAGGGAGGATACTGGGAATTTCCGGGTGGTAAAATTGAAGAACAAGAAACGCCCTCTAATGCTCTGATTCGAGAACTACAAGAAGAAATTGGCATTGAAGTGAAAGCAGTAGAACCATGGATGCAATACCAATATAGTTATAATGATGAAGCCTATGACGTGCTATTGGAAGTTTTTTTAGTGCGAGAATTTTTAGGATCCCCCAAAGCCTTAGAAGAACAAGAAATTTTATGGATCAATATGGCTGATTTTGATAAATTTAATTTTCTCGAACCTAATCGGTTCATTATTAAAAAAATAATGAATGATTATCTTCAATGAATTTATTTTGGTCGATTTTTTTAGGAAAATTAATATGATAAATGAAGAATTATTTGAAGCTGTCAGATCTGGTAATACTGAAGTAGTAAGTCAATTGTTAAAAAAAGGAGTAAATATTCAAATCAAAAATAACATCGGTAACACGGTTTTAATCATTGCTGCGTCTAGAGGTCACACAGCAATCGTGAAGCTATTTTTAGATAATGGTCTGTTTATTGATGAAGAGGGCGAGGAAAAGCACACAGCATTACTAGCTGCTTGTAAAAACAATCATTTTGAAACAGTTAAGTTATTAGTTGAGCAAGGTGCGGATATTTCAAAAGAAACCATTCACGGCGATACGGTATTAACATTTTCTGCTTCGAATAATAATATTGCAATGATGAAAGTTTTACTAGAAAAAGGACACGCTATCGATAAAAAATTAATCGACAAGCAAGGTGGGTTTGGATTCACTGCATTAATGTATGCAGCTACTAATAATAATTTTGAAATGGCCAATCTATTATTAGATAGAAATGCAGGTACGGAGGCTAGGGAGTGTGATGGGAATTCTGCTTTAATACTTGCAGCAGGTGGAGGTTATACAGATGTTGTAAAATTATTATTGGATAAGGGAGCACTTATTGATGCAAAAGGATGTGAACGGGGTGACACTGCTTTAATGTCAGCCTCTGAAAATAATCATTTTGAAACAGCAGCGTTATTAGTTGAAAGAGGTGCAAATATATCGGAAGAGAGTTGGTGGGGGGATACTGCTTTAACCCTTGCCAAAACTCAAGGTCATGCAGCAATCATAAAACTGTTGACATCCAAAAATTGACAAATGTCATTTTTCGGATGTATCCTCTCTAAATCTCCGAGAATTGACAAATGTCATTTTTCGGAGATTTCAAAAATAGGAGGGGGTGTAATGGCACGTTTTATTGGTAGAAAAGAAGAACTTATCGCGCTAAAAGGCTTAACTGAAAAGCAATCTGCGAGCTTGGCTGTGGTCACAGGAAGACGTAGGATTGGCAAAAGTAGGTTGATTGAAGAATTTGGTAAAGACCAACACTATTACAGCTTTACGGGTATCCCACCTACGCCTCATACAACAGAGCAATCTCAACGAGAGGTTTTTTCAAAACAACTTGAAAAAAACTTTGGATCCACCGCTACTTCTTCTGAGGATTGGTTGACTTTATTTTGGTTTTTAGCTGAAAAAACCGAACAGGGCAGAGTAGTTATTCTGCTGGATGAAATTTCTTGGATGGGTTCCAAAGATTCAGATTTTTTAGGCAAGCTTAATGCTGTTTGGGATAATCATTTTAAAAAGAATCCAAAACTTATTTTAGTATTATGTGGTTCTATTTCCTTGTGGATAGAAGAAAATATTCTTTCAAGCACGGGGTTTATGGGAAGAATCTCTTTAACTTTAAAATTGTCCGAATTGCCGCTTTCAGATTGTAATTTATTTTGGGGGAAAGAAAAAAAATTAATATCTGCTTATGAAAAATTTAAATTTCTCTCGGTCACGGGAGGCATCCCTAGATACTTAGAGGAAATGAAACCGCATTTATCAGCAGAAGAAAATATAAGACAACTCTGTTTTAAGGATTCTGGTATTTTATTTAATGAATTTGATCAAATATTTTCGGATTTATTTTCGTCAAAGAGTGAAACTTACAAGAAAATTGTTATCCAATTGGCCAATGGACCTAATGAACGAAATCAAATTGCACAAGCATTAGGTCTTGAATTGGGTGGTGTAATAAGTGAGTATTTAGAAGATCTAGAGAAATCAGGTTTTATACAACGTGATTTTACCTGGCAATTTAAAAATGGGGAATGTTCAAATCTCAGTCTATTCCGACTATCAGATAATTATGTCAGATTTTATTTAAAATGGATCTTGCCTAATAAAAAGCAAATTGAAGCAAATTTGTTTAAACAACGATCACTCACCTCTTTACCGGGTTGGAGTAGTATTATGGGATTACAATTTGAAAATTTGATTTTAAACAACAGACATCAAATTCATCGATTGTTGAAGCTTCATCCGGAAGAAATTATAATAGATGGACCTTATTTTCAAAGATCAACGGTTCGTCATCCGGGTTGCCAAATTGATTATCTCATTCAAACAAAATTTGACTCACTTTATGTTTGCGAAGTCCGTTTTTCTAAATACGGCATTAAACGTGAAATCATTGATGAAGTAAAAACGAAGATTGCTCGATTAAAGAAACCGAGAAATTTTTCCATACGCCCTGTGTTGATCCAGGTAAATGGCATTTCAGAGGCACTTGAGGAAAGCGAATACTTCGCTTCCATTATTAATTTTGGTCAACTGTTTGAGTAATTTTTAAAAATTTACCGATCGGTAAATTTTAATTAATCACCAAAGTATCTTGTTTTTTTGCTTTAATAGCAATGTTAGTAAGATTTTTTTTAACTTTAATGCAATCATCTGAGTCTTGATCTCTAATGATAATAAATTTTTGTACTTGAGGACTGGGTTGATAATTCTGTAATTTCTTGCCGATTTGCTTTTCGAGATCTTGTTTACCTTCAAAAACATGATAGCGACGTTCGACATTATCAGGTAGGATTTTAGGTAAAAATATTTCCAACATTGCTTTAGCGGAAGGTTCCTCTAAAAAGAAAATAAGGATAAGGTTCATATAGGATCTACATCCTCAAAAAAACCTTGTTTCCATAGATGACCCATTTTGTCACCATAAAGCTCGAAAATTCTTAATTTTTAATGATTCAATTTTCATCACATTCCCTGCTTTATCAAGTGTCTAAACGTTATTTTAACATTTTCCTTCCTATAACGCATAACGTTCTAAGTGCTTGTAGGGGAGGCATAAACGACATTCCAAGAAAACCTATATAGCTGACTTTTTTGTTTCCTGTTTGTTAGTAAACTCTGAAATAATATTGGGTAAAATTTCTATAATTTGATCTGATTGTTCTTTGTTAATAATGAGGGGGGGAAGCAATCGAATAACGTTTTCGTTACTTACGGTAAAGAGTAATCTTTTCTTTAACCCTAACAATAAAATATCACGACAAGGTCGATCTAATTCTATCCCGATCATTAATCCTTTACCCCGTATTGCTTTAACATGGGGACGATCTTTCAATTTTTCTTTAAGACCTTGTAATAATCTATCGCCTTGTATTTTGGCATTTTCCCAGAGTTTATGCTTTTCAATTTCTTTTAAGGTAGCCAGTCCAACAGCGCAAGCAAGCGGATTACCGCCGAAGGTAGAACCATGTTTGCCGGGTTTAAATAAGTTACCCACAGCTTCATTGGCAAGACAAGCGCCAATGGGGACGCCATTGGCTAAGCCTTTGGCAACCGCTAGAATATCAGGCAGAAAAGAATGCGCAAGGTAGGCAAAAAGCGTGCCTGTGCGACCCATGCCGGTTTGTACTTCATCTAGTATCATCAACCATTTTTGTTCGTTGCAAATGGTTCGAATATCGCTAAGGTAACGATCGTTCGGCACCTGAATGCCACTTTCACCTTGAACAGGTTCTACTAAAATCGCAACGATATCACTGATTTCTTGGGCTTTTTTATGAATTGCATCGATATCATTGTAGGGAACACGAACAAAACTAGGGACTAAGGGCTCGAAACCCTCTTGGGCTCGCTGACTTCCCCCTGCAGAAAGAGTAGCAAAGGTTCTGCCATGAAAAGCGCCTGTCATGACCAGAACTTTTGGATCGTTAACGCCTTTTTGGTGTCCATATAGACGGGCTAATTTAAGGGCGGTTTCGACCGCTTCAGCCCCCGAGTTACAGAAAAAGGTTTTAGATAACCGCGTTAAACGACATAATTCTTTGGCTAAGGATTCTTGATTGGCAATATGGTAGAGATTGGAAGTATGAATCAATTTAGCCGCTTGTTTTTGAATGGTCTCCACAATAACAGGATGCGAATGCCCTAAGACCGTGACGGCAATGCCCGCTAACGCATCCAAATATTGATTGCCTTCCGTATCCCAAAGCCAAACACCTTCTCCGCGCTCAAAAGTCACAGGAAGGCGTTTATAAACATCCATTAAATAATGGTCATCCATAATTTTCTGCCACAAAGGACCAATTGACTAATTTCCAGAAAGATTCTACATATTTGGGACGCGCATTACGGTAATCGATATAATAAGCATGTTCCCAAACGTCGCAAGTTAATAACGCTTTTTTATCTTCTGTCATCGGTGTCCCCGCATTAGAGGTACTGATAATTTCCAATTTGCCTTGACTGTTTTTGACAAGCCATGCCCAACCAGAACCAAAAGTGGCAATGGCCATTTTGGTAAATTGTTCTTGGAAAGCAGCGATTGATCCGAAGTCGCGATTAATTTGAGTGGCGAGTTCCCCCGTGGGGTCTCCTCCTCCATTAGGGCTTAAACAATGCCAATAAAAGGTATGGTTCCAGACTTGAGCGGCATTATTAAAAATTGCGCCCGGTTTGGCTCGTTTGATGATTTCTTCAAGGGGGAGATCTTCAAAGCCACTGCCCGGTAATAAATTGTTAAGGTTAGTAACATAGGCTTGATGGTGTTTGCCATAATGGTATTCGAGCGTTTCGCGAGAAATGTGAGGCTCTAAGGCGGTTTTATCGTAAGGTAATGGAGGTAATTCGATGGCCATGCTTTTTCTCCCTGATTCAAATGGTGAATATAAGTGTACCAGTGGTAGACGGGTAACGCAAAGAGGGATAAAATAAAGTTTTAAAATGAGGTAAAACATGCAGACCCCCACAATTGAAAGAATTAAGCGACAAATTGCCAATAATTCAGTATTACTCTATATGAAGGGTACGCCAGATTTCCCAATGTGCGGCTTTTCAAGTAGGGTAACTCACATTTTGAATAGCTTAAATGCACAGTATGCTTATGTGAATATTCTTGAAAATCCGGATATTCGAGCAGAATTGCCCCAATATGCAAAATGGCCTACTTTTCCGCAACTCTATATTCAAGGGGAACTCGTTGGAGGATGCGATATTGTGGTTGAACTCCATAAAAATGAGGAATTAAAGCCTATGTTGGCTGCAGTACAAGCATTATTACCCGCTAAGGCTGAAGCTGTTCTTGCACAAGATTAAAACCAAATTAGGACTCGTTAGCCTTTTATTTGTCCTGTTCTCTTTTTCTGTAGGTGCCTATGTAGATTCACCGAGTGAAAATGAGTGGGTAAACTTCAGAATTGCAAAAAAATGGGCTAAACAACTTCATGCTGATCATCGAACCACTTTTTATTGTGGTTGCCAATACGATAAGCAAGGAAAAATTGATCTTAATTCCTGTGGCTATCCCATTCAAAAAGATAAAAAACGTGCAGAACGGTTGGAGTGGGAACATATTATGCCGGTCAGTTTTTGGGGACAAGATTTAGCGTGCTGGCAAAAACCTTTATGCTGTGATTCAAAAAAAAAGAAATGTTACAAAGGGCGAAGTTGTTGTGAAAAAATAGATATTGAGTATTCTAAAATGGAAGCCGATTTACATAATTTGGTTCCAGAAATAGGGGAATTGAATGCAATGCGTTCAAATTATCGATTTGGTCTCTTGCCCCATATTAAAACACAACAATTTGGGGCCTGTGAAATAAAGATTGATAAGGAAACAAGAAGAGTTGAACCTCAAGATAAGGTTCGGGGTTTTATTGCAAGGGCGTATTTATATATGTCTGACAGGTATCAAGTTCATTTAAGTGATAGTCAAACTCAATTATTCATGGCATGGCATAAGCAATATCCCCCTGATGCATGGGAAATTGAAAGAGATAACCGCATTGCAGATGTTCAAGGTAACCATAATCATTTTATTTTTGATTACCCTAAGGGCCTGTCAAAAAATAACTTTCACTTTTGAGCGAGAGTTGTTTGAGTCATGCGAGTTTAGCGAGCGAAAAAAGGGAAAGTTATTTTTTGACAGGCTCTAAAAAGGATTATCAATAACATGGGTAATTTAACTTTGGTGCAAACGATTTGTATTTGGGCATTACCTATATTATTTGCCGTCACCATTCATGAAGCGGCACATGGTTGGGTAGCCAATAAATTAGGAGACAGAACCGCTTGGCTTTTAGGGCGCGTGACGATGAACCCTATTAAACATATCGATAGGGTGGGTACCATTTTGGTGCCCCTATTATGCCTGTTATTTGGCGGATTTGTTTTTGGTTGGGCCAAGCCTGTGCCTGTTAATTGGTATAATCTCCGGCATCCCAGAAGGGATGGGGCATTGGTAGCAGCGGCAGGGCCGATATCTAATCTAATAATGGCTTTACTCTGGGCAATCGTCGCTAAGATAGGGACGTTTTTAGTCTATAAACAAGGTCTTCAGGCGGGGGTATTGCTTACTTATATGGGATTTGCAGGCATTTCAATTAACGTCATGTTGATGGTATTAAATTTTGTTCCCATTCCCCCTCTTGATGGCAGCCGTGTTGTAGCAAGCTTATTACCTCCTCGTCTTGCGCTTATTTATGAATCGATTACCCCTTATGGGCTTATGATTTTATTATTATTGATTTTTACGAAAGTGTTAATTGTAGTGATAGCCCCTCCCTATGAATTTTTGTTAAATTTCATCATCAATGTCATTGTTCGATAAAGGTAATTAGACCTTCAGCCGTTACTTTACCTTTTCGAATTTGTCGTAATTTTATAAGAAGATAATTGAAATCTTTTGCGAGCCATAATTCAGTGCGTCGCTCTTTATTATCAGAAATATGAACCAGTTTTAGTGTATTGATATTCCCCATAGGGGTTTTGAGTATTTCAAAACCCTGACGCGTGAAATGATAGGTTTTTAATCCCTTAGGTTCTATAACAGAATAAGATAAGGGTTGATGACGACGTTCTAAGTCTTTTTGGAGTTGAATAATATAGGTAATTTTATCGTGTAGATTATCCTGTAAAGGTTTTATCTCCGTCATGCTTGTGTTTGAAGCGTGGGTGAGTTTTTTTCTATTCCAATCAAAGCGGAAAGTCCCTTCTTTCTTTTTGCCTTTATCAAGGGTTTTATATTGATACATTTTGGGTTCAATTTTATCTTTTTTTATTGTAAATTCACTTTTTTCATAAGATTCAAAAGGCAAAAAAGATAAACTGGGGGTTGAAATAGATTCGATGATAAAATGATGTTTCCCTAGTTGTTGTACTTGATGGGTACTCTTGCCAACGTGCATACCCTGCCATTTTAAAAGATAAGTCGCTTTATAGGGTTTTAGGTCTACACAAAATCCACATTGTGAAAATAGGAGCGTTGGAAGCACCAATAATAAGGAGTAGACAGACCATTTTTTCATAAAATATTACCTTAGTACGGAATGATTATGTAAAGTTGTTCTCCCAAATTTAACGCTAAACCGCTATAATAAGCAAGCAGCTCAAAAGGGAGAGGAGTGAAAAGATGATTTTTAAGTTGGAAAGAAAACTGAAAAGCAATAAATTTAAGTTAACTAGCTGGTTTAAAATGCAGTTGTTTTTCTTATTTTGCATTGGCAATTTTTTGGGTAATGTGAATGCTTCTTCTGCTCATTTCGAAGTTGAAGTTCCTCTTAAAAGTTTTCAAGGACAAACACCTAATGCTGCTTCACCCGTTGTTCATCACGCGTTTAAAGAAATGTTGGTTAACGTGACTGGAACAGAAACTATTTTAACGACAAAAGAAGTCATTCAAGCGATGAGTGAAATGGATAGATACATTAATCAATTTTCTTTCCATCAACCTACCCCCACTGAACGAACGGTTAAAATTCAATTTAATGGGGCTCTAATCAATCAATTGTTATCTGCAACGAAAATGCCCATGCTGGAAGACAATAAACCGCTAACGTTAGTTTGGTTAGTTGTAGAGCGTGATAAAAAACCTAAATGGGTGAGTGCCGACTCAGAGCTTGAGTTAAAACAACAAATTGAAAGCGCTTTTGCACGTCGAGGGTTCCCTGTCGTATTTCCCTTGCTGGATTTAGCAGAAACCACGGTTATTTCAGAAAAAGACATTTGGAATGGCATGGTAACACCACTCGCTGAGACTGCGAATCGCTATGATGCCAAAGCAGTTTTGATAGGTAAATTAAGCGGACAACCGGGGGATTATCAAAGTCATTGGACTTTTTTGGGTGAGGGGGAATCTTCTCATACTTGGGATATTAAAGAAACGGAACAAGGCACTTTATTTAATAAAGCCCTAGAACAATTAGCTTCTCAGTTCATAAAAGGAAAAAAAGAGCAGAAAACAGTTGCCGTGCAGACCGAAAATAAAGCGAATCATGCTTTTCAAAATATGAAATTAATTATTTCAGGTATTAATAATATGGAACAACATGCAAAAATAGAAGGGTTATTAAGGAATTTTTCATTTGTGAAGGAGGTGGAAATTGTACAAATTTCTCCGGAAGAAACTATTTTTAAAATGCGAGTAACAGAGGGTCGTGATGCGGTTGTAAAGTCTATGGCATCGATTCAGTTTTTAGCAGAAGATTCAACAAGGTTAGGGTTAGAGGGGGAGGACAGGAGCCAAGCGTTGGTTTATAAAATGGTTGAAGAATTATGAGTCATCAGTTGTCGCTCAATCTTCAATTGCGAGATGATGCAACTTTATCTAGTTTTTACCCTGGAGATAATCATCAAGCTTTGATGGCTGTAAGCACCTTTGCAGAGGACCAAGGAGAACCTTTTTTATATTTATGGGGGAAGGAGGGGGTTGGGCGGTCTCATTTATTACAGGCTGTTTGTCATGCTGCAACTGAAAGAGGACTTTCAGCATTATACCTTCCTTTAGGAACTCAAAATGAGCTTTTTCCAGAATTTTTAGAGGGGACGGAAACATTGCCTTTAGTTTGTATTGATGATATACATTTCATAGCGGGCAATCGGGTATGGGAAGAAGCCTTATTTCATTTGTTTAATCGAATTCGGATGGAAAATGGGCGGTTACTCATGGCAGGCGATCTTCCCCCTGCCAAATTAAAGTTGGGGTTACCTGACTTGAAATCTCGTCTGAGTTGGGGGGTTGTTTATCAATTACACGCATTAACAGATGAACAAAAGCTAAGTGCCCTACAAATGCGGGCGTCTTGTAGGGGATTACAATTAGACAAAACAGTGGGTCGGTTTTTGCTTAATCGATGTCCACGAAATATGGTGGAATTGTTTCAAACTTTGGAGGTGTTGGACAGGGCCTCGCTAACAGAACAGCGTCGCCTTACCATTCCTTTTGTGAAACAAATCTTAGGTGTATAATACAAACTTTAGTGGTATTTCAGAATGACAACTAAACCAGAAGCGCAGGACGACAGCAAGGCCAAAAGTGCCTATGTTTTATATTCTCAAGGTCGTTATGGAGAAGCATTTGCCTTATACGCAGATATTCTAAAACGCAACCCTTCACATTATCCTTCCCTATTAGGATATGCAGAGGAAGTGACCCGTCGAGGTAATTTTAAAGAGGCCTTAAATGTTGCTTTACGTGTCTTAGTCCATTACGGAACGAGCAACCAGAAATCAGATGAGGGTGAACGGGCCGGCATGTTGTTTGCTAAACTGATTGGCCAGACGGGTAGTGTCCCGCATCTACTTCAATTGATGCAGAGTTCAAATTCGAAAGGGGGCGCTGAAGCCTTAGATTTCTTAGCTAGAACGGCAATGCAAAATGGGGAAGTAGGCGGCAGTATTGAGTTATTTCGGGCAGCTATCAAATGTTACCCAGGAAGTGTCAAATATACCAATAATTTAATTGATGCCCTAGAAATAGTAAACCAATTTGGAAAAGCGTTTGAAGTGGCCAAATGGTTTTTGCAAGCCAATGCAAATGCTGAAGTCGGTGGCGTGTTGTGTGGTATGGTTCTTAAGGCTTGGAATGAAGGAAATGCCGTTATACAAGAAGAAGTGAATGTCCAAGGACCCATGGAACCTGAAGGGATAGAAGAAAATACTGCAGATTCAACTCCAAAAGGGAGGATAGAAGAAAATACTGCAGATTCAACTCCAAATCAGGCAAAAAAACCAACATCCTATAATGAAGAGCAACTCGATTTATTAAATTTTTATTATAAAATTATAAAACTTTTATATGTTGCAGGATTGATGAAAGCAGCTGAAGCGCTGGTATTCACTGTGCAACCTGCTAAAGCTAAGGGCGGGGACTTACATCTTACGTTTATTCGTAATAGCAACAGTTATTTTAGCTATATTGAAGCATTAGTAAACGTGGGAGACTATACAGGGTCGAATGAAAGAAAAGATAAAAAGACGCTATTTGTCATGGGGGACAGCCATGTTTTGAGTCCTGCATGGCGAACGCTACAATTAGAAAAAAAAGGTGAAGTCTTAATGAAACCTTTATTAGTGACAGGCTGTAAAATTTGGCATTTACGTAAAGAAAGTCATTTTTATCCTAAAACTCATTTTTATCAGCTTTTAAGAGAAGTACCCAAACAAGGTGAAGTTATTTTTATGTTTGGGGAAATTGATTGTCGTGAAGGTATTCTGCTTGCTCTGGCCAAGGGAATTTATTCAACACTCGATCAAGGCATAAACGTTGTTCTTGATATTTATCTTGAAATTTTATACCAAATTGCATTTCAGAAGAAATTGCATCGTCTCTATGTCCATCCTGTACCGCCGGTTTTGGAAGAAACAAGATGGATTATTACGGCTTTCAATAGGGCTCTGGGTGCAAGATTAATTGCAATCCGACAAAAAGACTCTAAAACGCCATTACGGTGGTTGCATATTGAAACCGAATTGCTCAATTTAGGGCGAGAGACGTTTAAGGAAGAATATAAACTGGATGGTACCCATTTGCATCCTCATTATATCTCGTTAATCTCAGATGCCATTAATACTTTGGAAACGTATAGTTAGGAACTGTGCAAAAATAACTTTCCCTTGTTTCGCTCGCTAAATTCGCATGGCGAGGACAACTCTCGCTCAAAAGAAAAAGTTATTTTTGCACAGTTCCTTAAGGGTTGAAATCTAATTCAGAAGGGGTGCTTGGTTCTTCTCGGCCTTTCTTTTTTGTTGGTTCAAGGTGAGATCTGCTGTGTTTCGTGTCTAAAACTGGGCTAAATTGTAACGCCTCTTTAGTGCCTTGGAGATGAGCCTGTCTTAAAAGACGATCTTCATGAAAAGAAAAATGACTACCATTATAGGGTTCATCAGGCAAAATATTCATTTTAAAGTAATCGACTAAGGGCTTTACCGTTTCAGATCTCATCCAAACGTTCCGCCGAACATCTTGACTTAAAGCGTCTAGATCCCCGCTAAGGTATTGAACTTGTTCCATAATAGCTTGATAGTCTCTAAGCCTAGAGACATTCTCCGGCTGTTTCCCTGCATAAATCGTTTCTGAAATAGTTTGGATCCAGATCTGGGGAGGCGTTTCATGTTGAGAACCAATGTGGTTTGCCAAAAAACTTGCTTCAAATTGTGTGATGAGTAGCGTTTGGATCTCATCCCCTTCTTTACGCATCAACATAAATCGAGGCGGTTTTTTAGCAAAGCCTGAAAGCTTAGTATCCCCCTGAAAGGTATTACGGTAATTAGGGGAAACCTTCAATTGAGGGCTTAAATGAAGACTCTCACCGTTCTCTAAACAACTGCTTAAAGGACAAATGGTTGCTTCTTGAACTTCTTTACTATCCCGTCTGTTTAAACTTTCGAGTCGACCTTCACGCCATAATTTCAATGCCTCTTCTGTCCAGGGAAATGCTTGGTAAATAGGGCCTAATGGAGGCGCTCGCCTGGTGCGCGCCATTAAATTTTCTTGGTGTTTTTCAGCCTTTTGTTCTTTTTGTTGCTGTTTTTCAGCCTTTTGTTCTTTTTGTTGCTTTTGTTCAGTGTGTCTTTGCCCCTCCATTTCTGCCCCCAAATTGCCCAAATCGCTTTGTTGCTTAATAGTAGTGGGTAAAACATCTGCCATACTATCAAGAATTCTAGTCATTTTAGTGTTCATTTCATTTTTTAGTTTAGGATCAACCTCCACAGAAGCTTTTGTTAATGCATTTTCCCAGTCTCCCAAAAGTTTTTCTTGATAGGCTTTTAACGTTTCTCGGGTATTCTTTGCAACTTCTATTCCCCCGAACTCTTGAAAAGGATCGAGTCTGATTTGCGCTTTAAAAAAGCCAACAAAGGCAGGATAGGCAACCCGTTTCCTAGCAGGATCAGTGATGCTTCTTAAAATAGATTGAAGGTGGCTGCGTAAAAGATTATGAAGCTTTCGGGCAGCAGAAATTCTATGATGCAGCGCTTTTTGTTCCACTTGATTATCAATACTAAGTTTAATTAGCTCTTCACGTCTAGGCATAGTATGAAACTGCTCGCGTAACTCAGGCGAAATGATAATATCAATATTTTGAGCATCATTATACCCCCTCATCCTCATGACAGCTTGGAGAAAGTCTCTAAAGGTGGTTCCTGAGCCAAAGGTCACTAGACCCTTCGCATCTAACGCTTGGCGAATATCAGTTCCCGTACTACGGGCCTGATCATAATAGGTAAACCATTCTTCTGGTTTACAATTCAATGTTTTTTTAATTGTATCGAAATCACTGGTGCCAATTTCAATAATCTGAGAATTTTCTATGGATTTCGCGCATAATATATTTCTATCATTATAATAAAGTACATATTTTGCAGCGTGTCCGATTTGTTTCAGCTGCAGAGTTAAAGCATCTACTACTTGTTCATTAGTATGTTCATTGAACAATGCCCCCGCGTCAATAATCGCATGGACAGTTTTATTGTTCTCACACTCTTTAAAATAATCTGACAGAATATCCTGCAAATTGCTGCTTCGGGCTGAAAAAACACCCATGGGTTTACTGAGTAAAAGATCTAGTGTTTCACCATCCACACCTGAATTTCTCATTGATGCTTCTTTCCTTTTTTTGTTGTGTTCAATATCCGATTCCGCTTCCATTTCAAATCGGGAGTGACAAGAGCGCAGATTCCAAGTGGTTCCTGAAACGCCTTGCACTGTTCCATAGAGATCGGCTTCATTAATCGCATTCATTTCCAACATTTCAGTATGAACTGTTAACGTGGGAAGAATAAAATGTTGTAAGCAAAAATGAACGAGGGGTTCAT
>Ga0206998_1045_pt2 | contig 31472 bp, 26 predicted proteins | sample Alteio_BWMinCont_FD_153309 | JGI IMG/M metagenome (GOLD analysis project Ga0206998, IMG submission 153309) | Enriched cells from forest soil in Barre Woods Harvard Forest LTER site, Petersham, Massachusetts, United States -... | ecosystem: Environmental > Terrestrial > Soil > Temperate forest >... | reverse complement strand
ACTGGCGCAGCAGCGGGCGCAATTAGAAATGCAAGAGTTGCGCGAGCAACTGAAACTCGCGAATGCGGAACGCCAACTGGCAGAGGAGCGTGCCCGGGCGAGTGTGATCTTACGCGAAAAAGAAGACCTGTTGCAAGTTGCCCAGCAAGCCAATGGCACAGGATTTTGGGTGTGGGATCTGGATCGGAATGCGATGTACCGATCCGACGAAGTTTTCCGAATGGTCGGCCGCGAACCAGGATCCTTTGGGGGTGAACCTGAATCATGGATGAGATTCGTCCACCCTTATGACGTGGAGGGACTCAAGGAAGCATTCGCTCACAGCATTGAGACCGGGGGCGAATATCACGGTCGGTACCGCGTCGTGTGGGACGATGGGTCGGAGCACTGGCTGGAATCGCAGGGCAAGTGCCAGCGCAACAGCGAAGGGAAGGTGATTCGCATTCTGGGCGTAATGTCCGACGTCACTCACCGAATAAGGACGGAAGAGGCTATGCTGCAGGCAGAGAAGCTCGCCGTGGCCGGACGCCTGGCGGCCTCAGTCGCCCACGAAATCAATAACCCTCTGGAAGCCGTGACGAACCTTCTCTACCTGGTGGGCCTGGCGGACACGACCGGGGAAATGCGCGCTCTGGCGGGGCAGGCACTCGAGGAATTGATGCGGGTTTCGCAAATCACGCAACAAACCCTCAAATTTCATCGACAGGGTGGGGAGTGGAAGGTCATAAGGCTATCGCAGTCTTTCGAAGATCTCCTCGAGCTCTTTCGTGCACGAATTCGGGCTGCGGCAGTCGACGTGGAGGTTCGGACAGAACGTGAGACGAGCATTGCATGCGTGCCCGGCGAGATCCAGCAGATTTTCTCGAATCTACTGGCGAATGCAATTGAAGCTATGCCAAAGAACGGTAATCTTGTGGTGCGTATCCGGCCTTCACGGGACTGGCGTGACCGCGCAATCTCGGGGATGCGAATCACTTTTTGCGACTCAGGCGTGGGTATGGATAAGGCCACAAGACGACGAATATTCGATCCCTTTTTCACTACTAAGACCGACACTGGAACGGGGCTCGGAATGTGGGTAGTGTCGCAGTTGATTGAGCGGCATAAGGGACATATTCAGGTCTGGAGTACGCAGCGTGTGGGACGCAGCGCGACGGTTTTCTCTATATTCTTGCCATTCGTTGAGTTATCGACAAAACTTCGACCGGCCAGGACCGTCGAGTCGCAAGCGACTATCAATACCATCCAGTGGTGAGGTTCATTCCCGATCGAGCGACCTCCTGTCGCTTTCACTGTGTTGACTCTCACTTACGCGCCAAAAAATGATTGTCCGCTCCTGAGCATTGACTGCGTTGGATCGCGGGTCGAAAGGTGACAACAATGTCATTTTACATTTCGGGCGTTGGTGCGAATCGATGCCCGTAGAAACTGTGTTTTGAGCTATGCTTGGTCAATTCCAAGTCGGACCGGGATTGGAGTGGACAGGTCGACGTGGAGCGGGGGCAGCCGCTATGCCAGGGGAGAAGCTACCGAGTGGCCGGGTGGGTGTGTTCTTTGTGGTCGATGTGGACCACGAAACTCGCAGCGTAACTCTGCTTCCGGGCGACACCGGGCGACTGCTCGACAAGATTCCTGTGGAAATTCTGGCGATCCTTCCGAGGCCAGAGTCAAATGGGGCGACGACGGCCTAACTCGTTCGGCGCAGGTGTTCTGAGGCAGTGAAATGGAGAGCATGCCTGGGCTGCTTGCGATGGTTCGACTGCGCCAAGGAAGTGAACTGTACGTGGTGGTGCAAGAAGACACCCGGCATCGGAGGGTGGATCTGATGTCCATCACCGGGAAGCAAATCCTCTTGCGGGGGGTGTCCTTAGCGGCCATCCTTGAGGTCGTGGAGGGTCCGCCAAGGGAGCCGTGAATCCTCCCGCGCGCGGTGGTTGGCTGTGCGTCGCGAGGGCACCGAGTTTCGGCGCTACATCAACGCATCGCGGTAGCAGTCCGTCCGGGCTCCTGCGCTCCCGCTTGAGACTTTTCGTCTGCGAACCTTTCTGAGCCTGTGCGTGAAGAAGCGACAAGAAGAAGCACAACAGGCCGAAACAGAGCGCACGTGGACCGATCTTGTCTATCCTTCTCAATCCCCACGCTTCACTTGCCATCGGTTTTCTCACGGCAGAATGATCGGCTTCATGACCCGAAGCAGCGGAGATACGAAATAGATTCAGTCCCGCCGATCCTCAGAGATACACCCCTCATTCAGAGCTCGTGCGATTGCTTCAGCGCTGTCACAAAATACGACGTCGACGCCCGACTGCTTAGCATATTGCGCGAATCCTGCCTTCGAACGCACGCTGAACGTCCAGAGTTGAAGATCAAGATCCGTACATCTCCTGATCAATTTACGATTCACCAAATGTCTCTGGACACATATCCCACCGCGACTGTTCCTTAGGACATCGACCAACGCGGTTGGCAGGCCAGCGCAGAATAACCCGTGCTGAAACCCATGAGCCAACGGTCCAAGCGCTTCGTCAAAGCGATTGCGGCCCATGACTACGAACCAGCCGAAGCGCCCACATCGGTCGGCGAGCATCCGCTCCATGGTCGTGCCTAACCACCCGAACCGCCCAAGATCGCAATAGGACAGAACCAGTGGGGAGGTCGTACCTAGGAGATGCAAACGAAGGATCGTTTGAGGAATCCAAGATACGAAATATACCCGTTCCTCCAGTCCCGCCTGACGAACAAGTTCGAGATGCAAGCCCTCGAAACCGTGGTCCTTAATATCGATACATAGCTTTTGTGATGCATTCGAGCAAGTTGAAAAGAGGCGGAGCGCTTCCTCAAGTCGAAACAACTCGCTGCGCTCTGCGCGCGAAAAGTCCTCAAAGTTATGTGCAGTGATTGAACGTACGCTGAACGATCGAAGCAAACTTGTCCAAGGGTTATGCCTGACATAGATTGCGCCGTCCAGACTGACGCGCGTATCGATTTCGAGGTAACGAATCCCGGCCCTACACGCCGCTCGCATCGCGGCGCCGGTATTTTCCGGCGGGCCAAAGCCTCGGAGCCGATGACTAAGCAGCTTCCCGGTCAGCATAAAGGTTAGCTGCCTGGGTGACCGGCGAGCCCAAGGAGATTTGAGGCCATCTCTTTTATGAGTGCCGGTAGCCATGGGGCTCCGATTGACAAGGCGATGCGTGCCACTGACATGACATCAAATGGCCATTCCTTCATCTGTTTCACCTCGGCGAACAGCCGACTATAGGCCTGCCGCTGTTCATCAACCGTCTTAGTATCCTGCGACTCGTTACTCCTTGGCGGCTCGAGTAACATCCACTCACTTAAGACATTCATTTTGTCGGCGATCACGCTCAGCATCCGGTCTTTGCAACCTACAATTGCTCGGTGAACGGCAAGGACCGGGGTCAATGCCAGCCAAGCGCCGATCGGGATGTACAGACCCATCAAAAGGTAGTCATGCCACGCCGAGGGCACCCCTTCCTTAAAGAACGATAGACCCAGGAGTGCAGCAGGAACCGACACACAATAACAGTAGATGACCGCGGCGTCCGCAAGCGCCCCGAGGCCACCGAAGCCGTCGGATTCGAATGGATTGATGTGAAGATTCGGCTCCTTGTCGCTGCCGGGCTCCTCCCACCGCTGTCCAGCGCTCAGGAAGTGCGTCGCGCCCCAGACCAACAGCACGATCTCGCGAAGCAGAAAGGGGAGCGAGCAATAATAGAAGAGTGTCCAAGCCCGGGCCAACCAGAATGAAAACGGAGCAATTCTTGGCTCGCAATCCCATTTTCTCAACGGTATCGGTTGCTGCAGCTCACGTGTTGTGCTCTGTATCCTTCCGGCCGGAACAAGGGAAACCTCCCTGCCGTCGAAATGGGTCTCATTCGGTGATTGAACCGGCGGATGCACAGTTGGGTTCGCATGCGGTGCAAGCGCGTTCACAGCGGGTTCGATCTCAATCAACGTCACATGAGCGCTCGTGTAGGGGTACTGTAGATACGCCAGATCGTGCAGTCCACAAGTGAGCGCGTTATAGGCCAACATGGCTACCGCAAGGATCCATGGTGCGACCCGAAGGATGATGCGGATCTTTGGGTGGCCGGCGGGTTCGACGCGCCAGATCTGGCAGGTCTCCCTTACGGCTTGTGCAAACCCGGTACTGGACTTGTCCGATCTCCAGGCGGGGGTAGCCTTCGCTGACGCAGTATTGACGAGATTCAAAGTTCGCTGGGCGGCAACTCCCAGCACGGCGACCAGAAATGGGACTAAAATCGAATATCCCCAGACCATTGGGTCGCCGACGAAGCTCACGCCGACAATCCGCCAGGCCTTCCCATCGACGAATCCTTCCTGGACCAAGCTATTAAGCAGGAAGCGGTGCTCGCGACTCGTTGCGCACCAAAATAGGATAAGAGGCACGACGATCGCAGCCGCCAGTGTTAGGCGTTGGCGCCAGTTTCCAAGGCCTACGTAGGCATATACGGCTGCAAATCCGCGACCGTCCAACACATCTAATTCGGCGAACGTCGCAGCAGAAATACCCGGGGCTGAACTCATCGTAGTAGTCTTCGACATTCCGAAGCCGGGTCGAGCTGACCAATTTCGGGATAGTTGAAAAGCCGCTCGGCGTAGGGTTTCGCGTTTCCTGCAAGCGCTGCGATCTGCGGCAGCCCGGCGCCAACGAAAAACATGGGAAGATTGCGCTGGGCGACCTCGTGACAGGCGACGATCAGTGAAGCCAGCTCCTCGGGCGAAAGGTATTGCACCTCGTCAAGGAAGATCCCGAGCGCCATCCTGCGTTCCTCAGCGGCCTCGCAGACGGCTACGAGCAGGTCCGAGAGATCCTGTTCCAGGTTTCCGGAATCACCCTCTCCCCGCGCCGGGTCAATACCGATTTCTATGTCCCCCACTTTCACCTTGAACGCCGCAGCGAAATTCCTCAGCACCGAGGCCGCCTGGTGAAGCTTGTGTCCCGTGGCAGCTTTCAGATCGAGGCTATGGAGAACCTGGCGCAGTTCCGGGACCAGGAGCTGGGGCAACATGCCTCCCTCAGGGGCCTCAACCTTGGCCGTCGTGAAACCATTTTGCTCGGCTGCGCCATGCAGCCGGTTCAGGAGAACGGTCTTGCCGGCGCCTCTCAGTCCGAGCAGCATCATGCCCTTGGTAGGCCGCCGGAGCAGCACGCGATCCAGATCGATTGCCGCCTCTTGGAGAAGCCGGTCGCGTCCTGCCAGTTCCGGCGGTTGCAGCCCGGCTCCGGGCGCGTAGGGATTGGTCCGGCGGTCCATATAGTGACAATCATAGCTAAATTACTAGCTTTAACGAGTTAGTCGTTAAACTACATAATATTAGTAAAGCAGGTGCTGGGCTTCTACTACGGAGCCAGTTGAGAAATTCTACGATCTCTTCTCATCAGTTCCGCGCAGTTGGCGGGTGATTCGGCAGTGCCAACCAGTAGGTCGAGATTCAGCACTGTACCGCCTGCGTAGCTTACATAAATGGATACAGGTGAGAATGCTGATTGGTGGGCCCACCAGGACTTGAACCTGGAGCCAACGAATTATGAGTTCGCTGCTCTAACCGATTGAGCTATGGGCCCTTACAGTCTTCCGATGCTAAACAACTGAAGTTTGAGGCAATGGACCGTAATCAACGGTAGTTGAACGTAATTTGGAGATTATGAGTTTCCGGGCATCTCTGTAAGCCTATGATAATACAGGGTAAGCGAGCGTAACTGAGCGTAACCGTAAGTAGTTGAGCGACCGTAATTTAGCGCTGTTTGCTGCAAGTGAGAAAAGCTGACGAGTGTACTGCTAACGTCTTCGCCCGAAGTCTCCATATCGTCAGCTAGGGTGCTGATTAAAACAGAGGTCCAGAACGACGGGACCGATGCGGGCGAGGTCTCGCTCAAAAATGTTGTGATAGATCAATCGGGTGCAAGGTCAGGGGAATCGATCACAACGATCGCACTTCAGGCTGGTATCCCGTCGTCGTCAACGCAGGAGATTACTCTCAACCAACCATCGCTATGGTCGCCTGGGCGGCCTCACCTTTATCGCGTCATCACCCAGGTGACGAAAGGCAGCGAGCTCTCGGACCAGGTGGAGACCCCATTTGGTATCCGGTCTATCAGCTGGTTAGTCGAAAAAGGGTTGTTGCTCAACGGGGCTCCCATCAAACTTGCCGGCGGAAGCGTTCATCACGACAACGGAATCCTTGGGGCTGCAGCATTCGATCGAGCGGAAGAACGAAGAGTGGAACTTCTGAAGTCCGCAGGGTTCAATGCCGTACGTACAGCGCACAACCCACCTTCCCCTGCGTTTTTGGATGCCTGCGATCGATTGGGTCTGCTCGTACTGGATGAGCCATTCGATGTTTGGACGGTGAGCAAGCGTAAATTCGATTATGCCCGCTTCTTCCAAGGATGGTGGCAACAAGACGTTGACGCTATGGTGAAACGGGATCGCAATCATCCATCCGTGATCATGTGGGGAATCGGCAATGAAATTCCCGAGGTGTGGTCGGCGGAAGGTGCACCCTTAGCCAGAGAGATCGCGGCTCGGGTGCGTTCATTGGATACGACCCGTCCGTTGACACAGGCATTTCCCGGCGCGACCTACGGCCCTAATCCGGATGCTGCGATTTCTCAAGTCGACATCGCAGGTTACAACTACAACCTCGCTCAAAACGGACCCGAAGATCATCGCCGGGTCCCGGGGCGAATCATGATGACGACGGAATCTCTCCCGGCAGATGCTTTCGAACAATGGAGACTCGTACAGGAACACCCATACATACTCGGGGAGTTTGTGTGGACTGCAATGGATTATCTTGGCGAGTCCGGAATCGGCGCCTGGAGCTACGGCGACCCGAAGCAGGCTTCTCAGATGATTCAGATGAAGAACTTCATGCGAGTGTACATGGCCAAAATGGGTGCAGACGGAAAGAATCCAATGGCACCTTTTTTGAAAGGTCAATCACCAAGTCCTATTTCGCCCGGTTTTCCGTGGCACGCTGCGTACTGCGGCGATGTGGACCTGACGGGGTATCGAAAGCCCTGGTCGTACTACCGAGATATTCTCTGGAACGGTGGGGACCGCATTTATGCCACAGTCCGCTTGCCCGAACCAGAAGGGAAGGCGATTATCGCAGCTGGCTGGAGCGTCTACCCCACTCTGCCAAGCTGGACCTGGCAGGGTCAGGATGGAAAGCCAATGACCGTAGAAGTCTATTCCGGTGCAGAGCGCGTTCGACTCTATCTCAACGGTAATCTCGTCGGGGAAAAAGCAACCGGAAGGGATCAGGAATTCAAAGCCGACTTCGACGTGCCGTATGCGGGAGGAGAACTCAGGGTCGAAGGCCTTCGCGGAAGCCGCGTCGTCGCCCGAGACATGCTGAAAACTACAGGAAACCCGGTTCGGTTGAAACTGGCATCCGATCGAACTGTCCTCAATGCAGATGGACAGGACCTCGCCTTTGTGACCGTCGAGGCAGTCGACGAGAAAGGCCAACTCATTAATGAACAGCTATCAGAGCGTGCACATAACTCTAAGCGGTTCGGGAACGATTGCGGCGGTCGGAAATGGCGATGGACAATCTCTGGCTCCCTCCTCATGCGACACATTCGCTCTTTTCCACGGACGTGGACTTGTGGTCTTGCGAACCGGCCGGAAGTCAGGTCCGATAAGAATGGCCGCAACGGCTGATGGGTTGGCTGTATCGTCCGTTACCCTTCAATCCAAACACGAGGATCTTTGCCCGACCTTCGATGATTTGGCGAACAGCGAATCCTCTGATAATGATGTGCAAAAAGGGAGGCCGAGCTAGATTCGGATTGCACTAGATCTGGTGCAGCTTTTGGTGCCATTTTTTCATTTTTTGCCGCGATCTGGTTCTCTTCGTGCAGCCGAGCCGTGGTGAGCGAAACGCACGGCAGAGATAGCGAGTTCAACCGTCGGGCCATCTCATAGTCGGCGCCCGGCCGAGCGGGCCCGGACGACTCGGCGCTGTACCGCCAGTGCGCTTGCGAAGTGGTCAATTGAGATCTGGTGGGCCCACCAGGACTTGAACCTGGAGCCAACGAATTATGAGTTCGCTGCTCTAACCGATTGAGCTATGGGCCCTTACCGTCTTCCGGTGCTAAACAACTGAAGTTTGAGGTAATGGACCGTAGTCAACCGTAATTGAGCGTAATTTACGGATTATGAGTTCTCGGACATCCCTGTAAGTCTATGATAATACAAGAAATATGAGCGTAATCGAGCGTAAGCCTAAGTAATTGAGCGACCGTAACTTAGCGCAGTTTGCTGCAAGTGAGGAAAGCTGACGAGTGTACCGCCACTGTACCTAACCGCAAGGTAATTGACGGTGGCGCGGTCATTTGGCTCGCGGCAAGCGAAGGGCAGGGACGAGTTGGCACATTCCAGAAACGCTCCCGAACACTGGGGCGTTTTTCAGGACCGATCCTGTTTTGAGTGAGTAAACCATAACGGATGAGCTTGCGCCAATCGAGGATAGTGCATGCAGATCGGGGGCGACTCGTCGGCCTTCCGGGACCGTGATGGAGGTACTCGGGATTGCTCGACGTCTCTTCCACACGGGCTTGGTGACAACGGTTTGTGTGATGTCTAGAATTGCGCAGTTCTCTTTAACCAAGCATTTGGAGCTTGCTGGAGTTTGATTATGAACGGCTCTGATTTTCTGCTTGTGCTGTGCCTCGTGCCGCTTGCCGCGGGGGGGCAGGCGCCGAAGACGCAGACGAGCGGGACGCGCCATTCCACAACTGCGGACCCCCGCGTCGAGATGTTGCTCCGCGATGGATGGCATTTCAAGCCAGGCCCAGAATCTGCGACAGAGCTCCAGGCTGAACCGGATGCGGCATGGATAACCGTCAGCGTGCCCCACACCTGGAACAGGGTGGGATACTACAAGGACGCGCCCGCGTCCCACATCAATACCGCGCAGAACGTGGTAACCACGCAGGGCGTCGGCTGGTACAAGCTCGTTTTCACGCCTCCAGCGAACGTGGCTGGTATGGAGAGCTTTCTGCAATTTGACGCCGCAAGCCGCATCGCAACCGTCTGGTTGAACGGAACCATGCTTGGCACACACCACGGAGGCTTCTCGCGCTTTCGCTTTGACTGCACGGCAGCTCTGAAGCCAGGCCAACAGAACGCGCTCACGGTGAAGGTGGACAACACGAAACCCGCTCCAGGAGGCCCGACTGCCGACGTGTTGCCGCTTACCGGAGACTTCTTTGTTTACGGCGGTCTCTATCGTCCGGTAAGCCTCGTCTCCACCCTGAAGGTGCACCTTGATTTAATGGACTATGGCTCCTCCGGAGTGTACGCGAAGACGACTTCCGTCGCGTCGGACGAAGCGCGGGTGCAGGTGCGCGCGCGCGTCCGCAACGACAGTGAACAAAGTGGTGCCGTTTGGGTTCGTGCCCTACTGATGGACGCGCAAGGCAAGGTCGCAGCGCAACAAGAGCAGTCCGTCACAGTGGGGCCAGCGAGCACAGTGGAACGCACAGTGGCCGTGGCCGTGCCGCATCCGCATCTCTGGCAAGGGGTGGGGGATCCTTATCTGTACCACCTGGTGGTGAAACTCTCAAACAAGTCCTCCCAACTGGCGGATCGTGTGTCTCTCCCCTTTGGCATTCGGGAGGTTCGGTTTGATGCAGACAATGGGCTGTTCCTGAACGGAAAACACGTGGCCGTGCACGGTGTCGGTTATCACCAGGATCGCGAAGGGAAGGGCTGGGCGTCAGAACCGGAGGACGTCGCCGCGGACGAGGCGACGATGCGTGAAATGGGGGTGACCGGCATACGCCTGACCCACTACCAGCACGGCCAGCCGATTCACGACTTGGCGGACCGCGATGGATTGGTGCTCTGGGACGAGATACCCCTCGTAAGCCAGTGGACCTTGGGCGAGAGCCTGGAACCGACAGCAGCGCTTCGCGAGAACGCCCGGCAGCAACTGCGGGAGCTGATCGCGCAGGACTTCAATCATCCCTCGGTCATCGCCTGGTCCATCGGCAATGAGATCGATTTCGGAAACAGCATTCCGGCCTTTGTCGGGAACAAAACAGGCGCCGTTCCTGACCCCCTGCCCTTACTCAAAGAGTTGAATCAGTTGGCGCACGAACAGGACCCAAGCCGGCCTACAACACTGGCAACTTGCTGTGAGGGAATACGCTACGCACCCGATACCGTGGTGCCCATCACGGCCTCGGTCACCGACCTCTCCGGTGCCAACCGCTACTTCGGCTGGTACTACGGCCGACCGTCCGACTTGGGACCTCATCTTGACACCCTCCACCACACTCGCCCGTCACAACCCATGGCGGTAACAGAGTACGGCGCCGGCGGCGCTGTCTCGCTCCACTCTGACAATGCGCTGGGTGGCCCGGAATCTCGCAACCGGCCGCAGGCGGAAGAATACGAGTCCTACATTCACGAACAGAACTGGTCCGCACTGCGCAGCAAACCGTATCTATGGGGCACGTTTCTCTGGAACGCCTTCGACTTCGGAAGCACTACGCGCAAAGAGGGCAATGCCCAGGACATTAATACCAAGGGCATCGTGACCTTTGACCATAAGTACAGGAAGGACCCGTATTACTTTTACAAAGCCAACTGGACGAAGACGCCAACGGTGCACATCAACTCCAGCCTCTATACCGAGCGAGCCTACCGCATAGCCGATGTGCGCGTGTATAGCAATGCGCCCAAGACGTCGCTGAAAGTCAACGGAAAGCTGGTTGGAGCGCTCGCGGACTGCCCGGATCGCATCTGCGTCTGGAAACGCGTCGCTCTCAGCCCTGGTTCCAACAACATCGTTGCGACCGGCTCCTTCCCCGGCGGCGATGTGGACGATAAAGTTCAGTGGCATCTTTCCGACGAAGCCGCCAAGAATACTCTTATCGATTGCGGCGCGCTGGTTGCCGGCCCAAGCCCGGACAAGCGCTTCGGATCAGACACCTTTTTCGAGGGCGGAACGGCGCAGATGATTACCGGTCCGGGAGCTGGGTTCAGAGCTCCGGCCCCGGCGTCCATTGCCGGGACAAGCAGTCCAGAGGTGGAGGCCACTTACCGTGCCGGATCTTTCACCTATCGAATTCCCGTTGCTGACGGCCCGCGCAGCGTAGTCCTGACGTTCGTTGAGCCGTCTCTCCATCCGGGCGAGCGCATCTTCGACGTTTTCGCGAACGGGGACAGGATTTTGGCCGATCTGGACGTGGCAGCCGCCGCTGGAGGTGCGTTGACCGCATATCAACGGCGTTTCGAAGTAAATGGCAGGGACGGCATGATGACGCTTGAGTTCAGACCGACCAAAGGCGACGCGATAGTTTCAGCGATAGAGGTGCAATAGCTTCTCATGTAGGCCTGTCGCCAGTTACCACTCGTTGCGCAGGTGTCAGGGTTCACAGATCTGGGAATAGAAATCTGGAATTGCGAGAACTCCAATTGACTTTCAGCCGCAATCCACTACCATATGGTTGTGGATAGGTTGGGTACAACATTTGCGGCTTTATCGGATCCAACCCGGCGGGCGATGATCGAACAGCTCTCTCATGGGCCCGCCACCGTGCATGGATTGACGGAACCGTTTGTACTCTCGCAGCAGATGATTTCAAAACATATTGCCTGCCTGGTGCGAGCGAGGATTGTGATCAAGACGAAGCGTGGACGAGAGAGTGTGTGCACGCTCAGGCCGGAGGCGATTAAGAGAGTGAGCGACTGGGCGTTCAGCTATCGCCAGTTCTGGGAAGAGAGTTTCGACAAACTGGATGCAGTTGTAAAGCAAATGAAGAAAGAGGAGGTCAGAGATGACAAAAAACACGGTGAATGAAACAGAGCCGATGGTTATCACGAGAGTTTTTGATGCCCCACGCGAATTGGTTTGGAAGGCGTGGACAGACCCGAAATATGTGATGCAGTGGTGGGGGCCGAAGGGTTTCACTGCGCCCTTTTGTGAGATAGATTTTCGCGTGGGAGGAAAATTTCTCCTTAGCATGAGAACGCCGGATGGGTGGGAGGGCTGGAACGGTGGTGAATACTATGAGATTGTTCCGTACGAGAAGATCGTCTCATCCATGTACTTTTCCGATTCGAAGGGAAACAAGATTGAGCCTGAGCAGCTGGGAATAGAGCTTGAGGCCATAGACGATGCGCACAACGTGATTCTTTTTGAGGATATTGGAAACGGCCAGACGAAACTCACTTTCATTGGAAACGAAACCATGCAGAACGCAATCGAGAGCGGGCAACTCGAGGGCTGGGCGGAGCAACTCGATAAACTTGCTGCCGTTGTTGCAGGACTGGTGCAAACGAAATAAGAAGCTGAAGCTTTGATTCGCGAAACTCAAGCGTGGAGAAAGAAATGAAAACAATACCGTTTCTCGCTTTCGTCCTGCTGGCATTTGCATTTCCCGCCCATGCCCAGGACGCGATGAAGAAAGATGCAGCCGACAAACCTGCCGAACCGGAAGTGAAAGTCGTGCTCGATTCCTGGAATGAGATTGGCCGCAAGCTCACGGCGATGGCCGAAGATTTCCCCGAGGACAAATATGACTTCAAGCCGACACCCGCGCAGCGGAGCTTCGCCGAGCAGTTGCTGCACGCGGCGGGTTCAAACTACTACTTCACTGATACGGTGATGGGGCGGAAGCCTCCCGCGGGAGGTAGCAGAGTCTTGGAAACTTGAGGACAAGGAGAGGAACGAACAGTAATGCTATGAACAGGGTCTGGGCGCGAGGACGGTCTACGACAAAGGTCGCGACCGTTCTGCAGGGCTTCGGGCGCCACGGCAAGACGGGCCTGATGGAACGTGGGGCTGGCCGAACTACGTGGAGACGATTCGTCCCGTCTACGAACCCGAGGAATTGCAGGCAATGTTCAACGCGGCTACCGAGGAGGAGCAGGACCTCTTGAAGTTTATTGATCCGTGCGTTTCCGTTCAGAGTGTCAATCGCTAGAGCTATGGAACAACTACCGATGTATGTTCGAATGCGTACTCGCATCCGATATTTCGTGGGTTTTATTCTGGCATGCTTTGCTGGTCTTGCGACTGCCCACGCTGGTCACCCACAAAGCCGCATAGCCCTCAAGCCCTCCGTGACGATATACCGGGACAATTGGGGAGTTCCGCACATTTACGCCGAACGAGAAGAGGACGGCTTCTACGGCCTCGGTTACGCGCAGGCTCAGGACCGGCTGCCCGGTCTGCTCCGCAAATACCTGGAGGTGGAGGGGCGCTCAGCTTCTGTCTTCGGCCCTGCGGCTGCAGACACGGATCTTCGCAATCGACAGTGGATGCACCTGAAGCAGGCGAAGATTGGTTTCCATCGATTTGCTCCTCAACTTCAACGCGACTACTCGTATTTCATCCGCGGAGTCGAGAGATACATGCGCGACCATCCGGGAGATGTGCCGTCGTGGGCGCCCAGACTCGATCCGACGCTGCCGGTCGCAGTGTTCGACTCTGATCTGTGGGGTGTCAACGACGTATTGGGCATCGAGGACTGTGCTCGCGGTGGGGTCGTGATTTCCCAGATAGATCAGGCCAGCGAGAAGAGAGGCGGCCTGAGCAAGGCTTCGAACGAGTGGGTGGTGATGCCCTCGCGCACCGCCGATCACGTTCTGATGCTGATGGAAGATTCTCACGTGCCGTTTGAAGGCGAAGTGCGGGCCTTTGAGTTTGGGCTCCACGCAGGTGCGCTGGAGGTGGCCGGCTTCTCAGCTGACGGGCTCGTTCTTCCCGTGGCTGCTCACAATCGAAACGTTGCATGGGCCATGACGGCTGTGGGGCCAGACGTTGCTGACTGCTATGCCGTGAAGGTGAATACTAATCATCCAAGGCAATTTCTCTTTGACGGCAAGTGGCAACAAATGTCCACGCGCACCGTCACCATCCAGGTCAAAGGCCAAGCACCCATCACTAAGGTCTTTGAATACACCCATCACAACGACGTGATCTCGCCCGTCGTTGCCCGCCAAGGGGACACCGCGTATGTCGTGAGCTCTGCCTATATGGGGCAGACGGGGCTTATTGATCGTCAACTCTACCGTATGGACCGGTCGCGAAACATGGCTGACTTCCGACAAGCTATGAGCATGCTTGGCATGTTCCAGCAGAACGTAATGGCAGGCAGCTCTGAGGGACATTCCATGTATGTGCGTGCCGGTCGCGTTCCTATCCGCGCACCCGGCTCCAACTCACGACTCCCAATGCCCGGAAATACGTCCGCAAGTGCGTGGCGCGGTATCCATCCGTTCAAAGATCTGGTCGTCGTGGAAGACCCCCAGGCTGGCTATATGGCCAACGACAACATTGCGCCGGATATGATGACAGCACAAAGAACCGTCGATGCAAAGCGCTACGCATTTGAAGCCTTTTTTGACTTATCCGGATTCACCAACACACGCAATCAACGGACCGTAGACATTCTGGCCCACAATGCGCGCTTGACGCGGCAGGATGCATTTGCGCTGGCCTTGGATGAGAAATGGGTTGGGTGGGAGCAGTGGACCGGCGCTCTTCATCACGCCATATCGATGAATCCCTCAGCGATCCGATCGCAATCGCCGCAAGAAGCATCCTTTACCCAGCGAATCGAGGAGTTTGACGGCTTTGCTCACAAAGAATCCGCAAGTGGACTCGACTATCTCTACTGGCGCGCCGCCGTTGGCGACAGAACGGATGCAGACGCTATTGCTCACGCGGTTGAGCACCAGGAGACGCTTTCCCCAGAGCAGGAAGGCGGTCTGATAGCCGCACTATCAAGCGCCTACGCGAAGTTGGTCGAAATCCACAAGAATCCCGAGGCCACACTCGGAGATGAGTACGAGATTGGCCGCGGCGGCCAGGCTTGGCCGATCGGGGGCGTCAAGTTCCACGCCGGTAATGAAGAGATCACCACAATACGTGCAATGGAGGCCGGCCCCTTGGATGCAGAAGGCCACCGGTGGGTGTTCGCAGGACAACGTCAGCCCAATCTCACGATCTTCTCTAATCCGATCGAATCTCTTAGCTCCGCCCCCTGGGGACAGAGCGACCAGGCCGGCTCGCCACACTACAATGATCAGTCGCGGCTGGTGAGCGAGCCACAATTTAAGTCGACCTACTTCAACCGTGCGGACTTGATCCAGCATATCGAATCTGTTCTCGTGCTCCGCATTCCGACAGCTACGCGACAGCATGTGCCTTGAACAGTTGAGTGTCATTTGCGCGGGTTCAGGCGGCGGTCTGACTGCGAATACTCTGGCGGAAGTCGGCTTCTGTTTACCCAACGCTTGGTGGTCGTTACCGAATCCGACGCCGCTACTTCCGAGATGCTCGTTTCTGGGTGTTAAGGCTCCTGCCCAAAAGCGAGCGCGGCCGAGAGTCCAACTTGCGGTTGAAACAGAGAATTGGGAGGGCTTCTCAGGCGTCGTCCCCCGTGTACTCAGCCTTCAGCAGAGAAATAAACGTGACCATCTGGATTCGCGCGTTCGTGGCAAGACTTCGGGGACTCTTTGGCCAGCGACGGACCGGGCACGAACTCGAAGACTAAATCCAACTGCACATCCAGATGCTGACGGATCGCTTCATCCTGCAAGGCATGGAGCCCGGCGACGCCAGGGCTGCGGCACGACGCCAGTTTGGGAATACAACCCTGCTCAAAGAGCGCCACAACGATCACGGGTCTTTCCCCATCTTCGTCACGCTGTAGCGGGATTTGCACTTTGGACTGCACCGGTTACGAGGGAATCCACTGTTCGCAATCGTAGCCATCACCTCGCTGGCTCTTGGCATTGGTGCAAATACAGCGATATTCACGGAGGCAAAACGAGTTTTGCTCGACACACTGCCAGTGGTGAGCCCTGATCAATTGAGGATGCTGACCTGGGTCAGCGGTCAGGAACAACCCGTTCCCTCCGATCTGGGGCGATGTGGGACCAAATGCAACCGGCGGCCTTTCAGGCAACGGCCAGCTGCGAGCTTTGCTGCACCTTCCGTATGGCCAGTTATTTGTCCTGTAATGGACAGTGTTAATCGAAAATGGACAGTTCGGCGTCAGCGTTCCGAGCCCTCCGCATCCTGTTATCTGCTGACAACAGAGAGCTAGCACTTGGCGCACCAATTGGAACCGTGCGTGCAAACGTCGCCAGGAGGGAGGACATCGAATGCAATACTTCTCGAAAAGAGTTGGGACCTGGCGCATTGTCCCTACGCTAATGTTCCGATCCATTGCTCGGGCCGTGATTCCTGTTTTGATGGGGCAACGGCGAGTACCTCTTCGAGATCGGGAACATGTCCGGGGGTTGTCGCTGCGGCACGTCTTGACACTAATTGCCAGAATCTCGAATAGGGAAATATCGTTGGCGACATTCCAAGCGGCAACGCAGCCGTCGCTTCTGACACCTGGGCGGCGCTTCATCTATCGAACCCAGGGGTCCAAAGCTGCATAGTTTTCTGAGTAGCTAATGAAGACACGTTTAAATGCGGCTGTCGGAAGCAGGCCATCCTCGCGGGGACTGGGACCGCGGCCAATTCCATTCATGGGTATTACGAATGACATCTGTCTCACCGTACATGCGCCCACGAGGATCTCCTGGCGGGGTAGAACAGCAAATGCCTGCTCCACTCCGTTGACTACGCGCCTGAGCACTGGGCTCCCGATTACGGAAGGTACCCGAAGGTGCGGCCGGGGTTTATACAGTACTGTCGCGTTGCTCCCCGAATCCAGGCGAAGCCGCACAGGGGACGCATCAGCGGTGGCGAGTTGCACAGAGACAATCAGCGGCCGCATGAACGGCAAATCATCTCGCGGACCGTAAGGCTGCTCAAGCGGGATATGTTCACCTTTGACCGCTTGCGCAAGGGCTCTCGACTCATCAAGGCATAGAATTTGCTGGCGGTTATCGATGAGTAGATCGAAGTGCGCGAGGAAGTTCTCGCCCAGTATCCCCCGAATATGCGGATCTGCTGCCTTTAACGCAGCGATGTTTTGAATGACTGCGAGAGACTGTTGGACTGAGTGACTTCCGACCTCAATCAGGTCGAGCAAGGTAAACGCGCTCCGCGATTGGGTTCGAACGCCGCTCACTCCCGCCGTCCCTTCGATTTTCAAATGAAGTTCTGAAGCAAGGACAGGATCAATCGTCGTGATCTGGGAGCCTGTGTCAACCAGGAAGTCGTATGGCCCGGTGCGGTTTATCAGGACCCGGATAACGATGAGATCGTCCTGAATGCGACGCAAGGTTGAACTTCTAAGGTTCCCCGGGCAGCGTGATTCGGCATGAAGGGCGGAAAGGGTTAGTGTGGCGAGACTCGCCGCGACATAGTATTTGACGAGCGACATTGAAGGTCACCTCAGCCGTGTTGGCTGAATGCAATGTCGCCCTGTGCCATCGCAGGGTAATGACGCAAGTCTGACGATTCTCTGAAAAGCGAGTGACGGATTCGTGACGCATCACAAGTTCTCTGTATTCAGGTTTGAAGATATCGAGGTCAGGGAGCGCGAGTTCCTGCTGGTCAAGGGTGGAAGAGCCCTACCGGTGGAACCGAAGGCGTTTCGCGTGCTTTTGTTTCTGTTGCGAAATCCCAAGAGACTGGTGACGAAAGACGAGATCCTGAACGCGGTCTGGAATGACTGTGCAGTTTCTGACAACTCGCTCACTCGCAGCATCGCTACATTGCGCAGGCTGCTTGGAGATGACAGCCGTGAACCACGATTTATCGCAACTGTGCCCACGGGAGGCTACCGATTTCTTTGCGATGTGGTGGCTGCGGAGGAAGTCGTCAACGGGCTCGCTACGGAAGAAACTCATCTTCCGCCGGAGATCGATACCAACGATCGCCGCACGGAAAAGGAGCAGCTCAAGCAACAGTTTGCCGCTGGCCGCGAGAGACTATCTGGTTTGTCCCTCGTTGGACTGTGCGTTCTAGCGTTCGGAATCGTCGCAGCGGGGTTCTTGATACGCCAGGCCGCCAGCACACGCGACGTGCACCGACCCTCCGTTCCACATCTGGCTACCGAAGAGCGAATCACCTCAAATCCGCCTGAAGCGCCCATTGAAAATGCTGTTGTATCGCGCGATGGCAAGTATCTCGCTTTTCATGACAATTCGGGGCTTTATCTGCGGCAAATCGCGAACGGCGAAACCCGCGCCTGGGGACTGCCAAAGGACTTCGTCGCCTGGCCCGATGACTGGTACCCTGACGGTACCCATCTGCTGGTGACACGGAGAGAAGGCCCGTCCAGAACACTCAGTCTTTGGAAGCTTTCCCTCTTCGGCGGCAATCCGGAAAAGCTAATGGACGATGCGGCAGGGGGATCTGTGGCCCCGGATGGATCCAGGATCGCCTACGTGCCCGGGCCCAAATTCGGAAGCGAACTCTGGGTCATGGATTCCGATGGTGCAAACGCCCGAAGAGTAGGCTTGGCCAGAAAGCCGGAACAGCCAAACCTGGGGGATGGCTGGATCCAACACCCCGCCTGGTCCCCAAATGGCACACGTCTTGCGTACGTCGAAGCCCACTTGGCAAGTCCTCAAGCCGATCCGCCGCAGTATGCTAACTCGCTCCTCACTCGCGATGCGAATGGCGGCGATTTACAGGTTGTGTTGAAGGATGACGCTCGGTTGCGGTCGGCCCTGTGGTGGGCTGCGGATGGACGTATTCTCTTCGCCTATCTTAGCGACCCGACGAGCGAACGTGAAGACACGGGCATTGACTCGATTTCGATTGACGAGCGCACGGGGAAGGCTGCCGCCCCACTGCAGCGGGTGACGGAGGGTCAAGGGTGGATTGGCGGTTTGAGTGTCACGTCGGACGGGAAGCGGCTTGTTGTGTCGAGGGGAAACACAACGCGCCAGGTGTTTATCACCGAACGCGATCCGAGCAACCACCGGTGGAAGACGCCTCGCCGCTTGACCCTGGACACAAACGAGAGCCTGGGCACGGCGTGGACCGCTGACAGCAAGGCAGTCCTTTTCGCTTCCGATCGGAATGGTACCTGGAATCTTTTCAAACAGAATATCGACGAGACCACACCCGAGGTCCTCGTTGAAGGGCGCAGCATGCGTTTTCCGCGTTTGAGCGCAGATGGTTTGCAAGTACTTTATCTTGTTGAATCGCCGCGAGGCGATCATTCGTTGCCTGCATCCTTGATGTCCAAGCCTTTGGCCGGAGGGCCTCCCCGGTTAGTTCTGCGGGAAAACGGAATCAGCAATTACCAGTGTGCGAGGGCTCCATCGCGATTGTGCATTTTCAGCAAGCTCGTGGGAGACGATCACATTCTTGTCTCGTTCGATCCGGAACACGGTGCAGGTCGCGAGATTACCAGAATTCCGGGTGGCCTGTCTCACTGGAGTCTTTCCCCGGATGGATCGCGGCTTGCACTCGTCCTCGACCCGCATCGAATTCGATTTCTCTCACTGGAGACCGGTGCCGCTCAAGATGTTGGCCTGAACGACCGGCCGGTGTTTAACGTCGACTGGTCAACCGATTGCGCGAGGCTCTTCATACGGAGCATCACGCCGGCAGGCGTCCCAATAATTCTTGCCCTCAATGGGACAGGGAAGGCCGAGGTGGTCATTGAAGGGCAAGTGGATTCCAATTTTGCCTTCTTTATTCAGTCTCCCGACGGGCGACACGGGATTTTAGAGATACCAACCCCGGGAGACAATAATGCCTGGATGGTCGAGAACTTTTGAGTCGCCCGCAAACGACCGGTCAGTGCATATTCCCGCTTTTTCTGACTACCGAGGAACCGCAAGAGATTTTCGACAGCAAGGGAGTGCTGCGCCTCGCTAGTGCAAAACATGGGCTCCGAAGAAGGTAAGGAGCCAGCGATCTCTTGTCGAAAGCCCGATGCGGACCAGCGATTCAAGTGCACCTGGCGGGAACTCCCCGCCGAGTAATACGAAGGGCAGACATTCAGAAGTTATCTTCGCCGACGGAGGCGTCAAAAAGAGTCCGCTGCTGAATGCGCTGAGGTCACTCGTCGCAGGATCGACGTGAATTATTGGGCAACCGCGCGGGCGACGAAGCAAAGATCCTTAAACACACGGGCCTCAAAGAGACTCGTGGTCCCAGCCACTCGCATGACCTCATCGACCTGTCGGCGGACCCGGCGGTAAGTTCGGAGCATCTGCGGGACTCCAGGTTGAGGTCCCCGGCGCACAAACGCATTGCACAGTTCGCGCATGACCCCCTCCACAGTGGCGTCGTGGATGTTCGGGTCGGTGCCGTCAAGGTCACTCAGCGATTTTTGGAGGCGGCGATTGCTCGACTCGAAGACAAACCAAGTGTGACGAGCCGGATTGAGCTGATGCCAAGTGATTGTCATGCCGAGTTCGAACGGCATGTTAAAGCGGGGAGTCTGGGGAGGATTTCGGTCGATTTCGATACGCGAGAGATCATGAATCGAGTAACGGCAACTTTGGATGAGAGCTAGAATTCGGTTCAGGCGGCGTTCGCCGCCAGGAATTCCAAGGGTCGCCCGCGGTTCAAGACCAAGTTCTGTCAATCCGACGATATAGGCCAGATAGAGACGACTGAACCGGGCGTCGTAAGGAATATTGAGAAAGACCGCATTCTGTTGAACAGCGGGAATAGGCATTTGGTTTTCAGACCTTCGGCTATTTAGTCGTTCTGAAAACCGTGGCCCTTATCTTTGAAGCCGCTGACGAATCTCGGCGCCGCGCAACGATGAACTCACCCGACTTTGAGTCGCGACGCACAAGACGCAGAAGAGATTTCTGACGGCTCTTGCTGAGGCCGAGGCTCTTTCCAAACTCCTCGAGAGTCGGGATCGGGGTCGAAATCGTAACGGAACGCGCCATTAGTCCTATTGTAAGAGATGTCCGCCAGAGCATGCCAGAACTTTCGGAATGGGGCTGGACTCTGTTGTTGGACCCGTGTCAGGGGCGGCGGGCAGAGGTCGCGGGTTCGAGCATCTCGTCCCATCCAATCGCCGATTAGGGATTACAGGCGGCTACGACTCGGAGCTGTACCACGTCCGTACCACATAAGGCGTGAACCTGGTCTGGTGGGCCCACCAGGACTTGAACCTGGAGCCAACGAATTATGAGTTCGCTGCTCTAACCGATTGAGCTATGGGCCCTTAGCTGATTTCGGCACTGCGTTGCCGAACTTTACCGTAATGGACCGTAGTCAACCGTAATTGAGCGTAATTTGGAGATTATGAGTTTCCGGGCATCCCTGTAAGTCTATGATAATTCAAGAAAAACGAGCGAAATTAAGCGTAACCCTAAGTAGTTGAGCGACCGTAATTTAGAGCAGTTTGCCAGAAGAAGAGATAACTGATGCGTGTACCCCTGCTGTACCTCGGGTGCTCACGTTTTGCGGCTGATTGAAGACGAGACGGATGGGGTCCGCTTTAGTGTACTGCTGGGGGTTTCGCGATTGCTGTTCATTCGCTCTTGGGGCTGGGTCATGTCAACGGCCTTGCGGAAGGATCCGCCCCGGAGGACCGCCTTCGGCAGCCGGCACCCGGGTTGCTGCCGGAAGACCCACAATCCTGCAAGAACTCGGGAGAGCGCACTTCATTCCGGCTCGATGAGATTCGTCGGCCAGTTACCACCGTTCGGGGACCGGCGTGGTTCACTCGCGCTCGCCCAACGTCAGTCTCCACGGGGCGAGCAACCGCGAAAGACGAATCCAGAGAGAATCGCATCCAATCGGTCCAGGACATGAAGAAATGACAAACTCAGAACTGACTCAAGCTCTGTTCCTCCTGTTGCTTCTGGTCGGGCTTGCTCAGTTACTGGGCTGGCTGTTCGTAAAGATGCGGCAGCCGAAGGTATGCTCAACTCCCGAATTGTCGGCGATCCCGAAGTTGGCCAGAAACGTTAGATACACAACCGGCATCCGTCGGCAGTGGAGCGCGACGCCGCGCAAGATCCGAGACCGGGGATGTACCAATCCGGCGTGTCGGCGCGCCGACTCGGAGCGTGCGCAGCGCAGACATTATTCGTAAAGCCAGGGCTTGTAGCAGATCTCCACATTGTAGCCGTCGGGATCGAGCACATTGGCCGCATAATAGCGGGGATCCCACTGCGGCCGCAGCCTTGGCGCGCCATTACCTTTGCCGCCATTGTCAAGCGCTGCCTCGTAGGCCTTGTTCACTGCCGCCTCGCTTTTCGCGGCGAACGCGACGTAAAGCTCGGCGCAGGTGGTCTTTGAGGCTTTCAGCCAGAAGCCCGGAATACCCGGCTCGCCAAAGCCCGCAAGATCGGAATAGCCTGCCTGCGCCTTGAAGTGCCAGCGCTCGGACTTACCGAGCGGGCCGAGCATGGCGCCGTAGAAGGTTTCCGAGCGCTTCAGGTCGGTCACGGGAAGATAGATATGGTCGATCATTGTACCTCCAGAGTGTTCGTAACCCCATGCTTTGAGTAACACTCAAAGCCAGAGGTTTATGCTGAGTGCCCCATCAGATAGCATCGGGCGCGAGATGAAACTATTCGCCTGAAGATCGGTTGGGCCGCCCGTCTCATCGAGTGTCTTCTCGCGTGTAAATGTCAGGAAGGCGCTCATTTCTGGTGTTCTCCTGAAGGCGTTTTACTTGTTGCCGCCGTTCGCGAAGATGATTTCTCCCGTGAGCCACCCCGCATCATCCGAGGCAAGAAATGTTGCCACGCGCGCAATGTCCTCAGGCTGGCCGACGCGGCCCAGCGACGTACTGGCGATTATCTGCTTCTTAAACTCCGTTCCCATGACGCCCGCCGCGTGCGCACCCTCCGTTTCGGTTCCACCCGGATTGAGAGCGTTAACGCGGATCTTTCTGGGGCCGAACTCTTTTGAGAGCACGCGCGTCAAGCCATTGACAGCGCTCTTTGACGCCACGTAGATCGAAAGGGTCGGGTAGGCAGCGACACTGGCCGTCGATGCGATGTTGATTATGCTGCCGCCTTCCGCCCCGAAGGCCGGCAAAGCGGCTTCAATCATGAGGAACGTGCCGAGCACGTTCGTGTTGAACTGCCGGTGAAATTCCTGTTCGCTGAACTGCTCGAATGGCGCAAACGTGAAGACGCCCGCGTTGTTCACGAGCACATCAAGGCGCCCGAAGGCTTTTTTCGCCTCCGCGACGAGGCGTTGCGCGTCGGACCTCTGCGCCACGTCGCCTTCTACGGCGACGGCCTGCCCGCCTTTGCCGGTGATCTCGCGTACCACCCGCTCCGCGCCCGCTTGATCGCGCGCGTAATTCACGATCACCGCGGCACCTTCCGCGGCGAAAGCCTTTGCAATACCTGCTCCGATTCCTTTTGAAGCGCCTGTCACTATCGCAACCTTATTGTCGAGCCGTTTCATGATGGGTTCCTTTCTTCCATGCGATTTGCCACGCTGACCGTTTCGCCCGCCCGTAAATGGACCACGAAATATGAAACCGTCAGTTTCGTTACTACACTGCAATAGATGCTTGTCAAAATAAAACGAAACAACTATTTTCGTAATTGGAAGCGTTGTGATGAGAGGACCTAAAACCAAGATCGCACCAAAAACCAAGATCGCACCGAGACCCCGCGGTCGGCCAAGGAGTGAGCACGCCCGGCAGGAAATCTTGGAAGCCGCTTACAAGCTGCTGAGGGACAAAGGTTTCAACGCTGTCGGCTCACACGAGATAGCGCAGGCAGCCGGCGTGAGCAGTGCCACGCTATACCGCTGGTGGAAGTCGAAGGAAGAAATCCTGTTTGACGCCTGCTTTGAACGCATGAAACCCATTCTTGCGATTCCTGAGACTGGTTCCGGCTTGACGCGGCTTCGCCGCTACGTCCTGCGAGCGGCTGAGTTCCTGGTATCAGAAGAGGGTGCGGTCATGGCTCGCGTCTTTACTGGTGTCCACGAGGATAAGCGACTCCGGCAGGCGTTCTTGGAGAGATATGTCATGCACAGACGTCAGATCCAACGCAGAATCATCGAAGACGCCATTGCGTCCTGCGAACTGAAGTCGACGACGAATCCAGAGCTGCTGATCGACGCGCTTACTGGACCCCTGTTCTTCCGATGGCTGCAGGGACACGCTCCGCTTGATAAAGGCTTTGCTAAAAGCATCCTTGACAGCGTGATTCCCGCCTTTCAGCCACACTGATTAAGCTCCGACACATTCAGAGCCGAATCAGTACCGAGCACTCCGCGATCTCTGCAAAACAAGCTAGCGCGGATTGTCGGCAAACAGGAACTTATCCAGAAATGCCCTTGTGAAAAGTCGGACGACATCGAGCCGGTCGGCAGCTCAGAAGCAAATCTGATCTGGGTTAGTAACGATAAGTCGATTGGTAGTGAAAAACGCGTATGTAGCCAGGAGGAATCTCGCTTCGTGGTAAATCGCCAATGCTTAAGGCGGCCAGCAGAAGTGTTGAATTTTCGTGTCAGATGTCTTGTTGTTGAGTTGTTGACCGCGCGGTGGTTTTTCTAGCTGTCAGATTTGCGCCATGCCCCCGTCTACAAAAAGTTCAATGCCGTTGACGAAGCTGCTGTCGTCAGACGCGAGAAACACAACCACCTTGGCGATTTCATCAGTTGTGCCGACGCGACCAAGCGGGATTGTGGTGACCTGGAAGTCCACGAAACCCTGCACCTGCTCCTTAGTCAGTCCCATCAAATCGTAACCCGGAGTAGGCACGACGCCCGGACTGACGGCATTGACGCGTATTTTGCGCTCCTTGAGGTCAAGCGTCCAGTTGCGTGCGAATGACCGCACTGCCGCCTTCGTTGCGCTGTAAACACTGAATGCTGGCGTGCCTTTGATCGAAGTGGTGGACGCGGTGAGGATAATCGACGACCCCGGCGGCATTAGCGGCAGCGCCTTCTGCACGGTGAAGAGCAGACCACGGACATTGGTATTGAAGGTATTGTCGAAATGCTCCTCGGTGATCTGACCAAGGGGCGCGAGGCCACCACCTCCGGCGTTGGCAAAGAGAATGTCGAGCCGACCCTTCTCGCTTTTAATGGTGGCATAGACACGGTCGAGGTCTGCAAGGTTGGAGACGTCACTGCAGATGCCAGTAACGTCGCGTTCTATGAGTTTCACGGCAGCGTCGAGTTCGGGTTGACGGCGGCCAGTGATGAATACATACGCGCCTTCGGACACAAACCGTTTGGCTGTTGCGAGACCGATTCCGCTGCTTCCGCCGGTGACCAGGGCGATTTTTCCTGAAAGTTTGTCGGTGCTCACGGCTTTGGCTCCTTTGATGTTTCTGTTGGTTCGTTGCTATTCCTTACCAATCGGTACATAATAAAACATCATAGACAGGAAAGCTGTCAATGATTTATTTACTTATCGGTATGAAACGCGAGAAAATCACATCGGTGGTCGGACGTCCCCGCGCTTACGACACAGAGGAAGCGTTGGACCGCGCGATGCAGGTTTTTTGGCGGAAGGGTTACCTTGGCACGTCGCTTTCCGATCTCACAAATGCGATGGGCATCAATCGTCCCAGTCTTTACGCCGCCTTTGGCAACAAGAAATCTCTTTTCCGCAAAGTGCTCGACCGCTATCTAAAGGGTCCGTCCGTTTATCTCTCTGAGGCGCTCAGAGAGCCGACAGCGCGCGGCGTAGTCGAGCGGGTGTTCTATGGGGTCGTGGATCTGTTGACCGATCCGCATACGCCGAGAACTTGTATGTGGGTGCATGGCGCACTTTCTTGCGGGGACGATCCGTTGCGAAAGGAATTCGCGGCGCAACGTGTTGCTGGATTCGAGGAGTTGCGTGCACGGTTCCGGCGCGCAGTTTCCGAAGGCGACCTGCCCATCAACTCGGATGTGGACACGCTTGCGAACTTCGTGCAGACGGCCAACTTTGGCTTGACTGTTCAGGCGTCCACTGGTGCCACCCGCAAGGATCTGTTGTGCGTGGTTGCCGCCGCTCTTCAGGCTTGGCCGAGGTAAAATTCAAGCTAGCACAATGCCCCGAATGTGTGCGGCTTTGCAGAGCTAAAATCTAACGTCCTCGCTCATTCCAGAAATGCTCCGGGCCCCTGGTGCGTTCTTCGGGAGTGATCCGGCCGCCGAGCAGTCCTAACTTAAGAGTGATTTGAGAAAGCGGTAATCGATTTCAGCGGCGTCCATGGCGGGGACTCCCTTGAACGGCCCTTCCTGCTCTACAAACATGTGCTTCACTCCAGCCTTGAGCCCCGCGTCGACAATCGGTTTCAGGTCAATGCTTCCGCGGCCGAGTTCGGTTGGTATCGGCCTGTCAGGGGAAAAGAGTGCGGTGACCGGCTTTGTAATGTTTTTGAAGTCCTTGACGTGCAGCATGGCAATGCGATTGCCATATCGCCGCAGATACTCAACTGGATCCTTGCCCCCGACCTCCATCCATCCACAATCCGTTTCGAATTTCACAACCGATGCGTCGGTCTCCTGGATGAGGATGTCATAGCCTGTCTTACCGTCACTCACTTCGCGGAATTCAAAGTTGTGATTGTGGTAGGCGTATTGCATGCCTGCCGCCTTTGCTTTCTGCCCAATTTCATTGGCCTGAGCCGCTATGCGTCGGAAATCGTCTGCGGACATGCTATTCATATTCTTGAAGAATTCCCCCACCCCCTGATCTTTGGGAGGAAGCATGGAGCTGACAACATACTCGACTCCCAGTGTCTTGGCGTCATCCAGCAGTTTCCCGGTGTCTTCCGTTCCAAACCCGAAATGAGCGCTGGGGGCCCGCAGCCCGGCATCTCGCAGCAAGTCACGGAATTGTGCGGCGGAAAGTTTTCCCCACCCCGCTGTCTCTACTTCGGAGTAGCCGATCTCGGCGATCCTCTTGAGGGTGCCTGCGGGGTCTTTCATGAGGTCGGCATTCACCATGTAGAGCTGAATCCCAATCGGCAATCCGTGCGGCCTTCGCGTCTGCTGCGAGAAGGCGGCTGCTGCCAGCGCTCCTCCGGCCAAAGGAAAGAAACTCCGTCGAGAAATATTCATTTTGCTTCGCATGCGCATGATCTCCTTTATCAAGCGTTCGGATCTTGAGTAGCTATTCATCTGTGCCGAAGCCTCTGGAGATTCCACTCTGCGAACTCCTTACGGCGCCTTCAAATGAGTGAGATCGTCGACGACAACAGCTGTTATTTGGAAGGATCGGGAGCGGTGAACGGAGAGCAGCAGGGCTCCGTGGTGTGATGGAAGTTCATATATTCCACACGAATTCCATCGGGATCGAAGAGATTGTACTGTCCTTTGCCGTCCAGTCCCACCTGCGTGCTATCAGCCACAGGCATTCCAACAACGAAGCGGCGTGCTTCAACCAAGCGGCCACTTTCCTTGAGGTTGGCTAACGTATCGTCAACGGAGACTTCACCGATCGAAAAATGGTCAAGCACACCGAGATACATCTTGTTCATGTTCGCCGGAATGCCCGTCCCGCGATCGGCGACCAGCATATATTCGAGCCAGTCGGGGCTGTCGGGAGACTGCTCACTCACCCAATCAACTTTGCCTTTACTCCTCCCGCCCCACCAGTAAGGACGGAAGTCGAGCAGCGTGCGGTAGAACTTGTCTTCCGCTTCTCGGGAGTGGACAAGAAAGCCGATGTGGATGATGTGGTGGCCGGTAGCATCCGGCGCCACTAACGGTTTGCTGTGAGGCGGGAGCTGCACGAACTGAACCTTGTTGCCCTCCGGATCCAGGACTTCGAACCAGCGGGAGCCGTCAGATCCTTTCTCTACATGGTCGGGAGTTTTCCAGTTGTTGGCGGCTAGATAGCGACGAAGCTGGTCAGCATTATCGGTATTCCACGCGCTGTGGTCGAGGCGGTTGATGCCAGCTCCGGCGGGCAATGGCAGCACTTCGATAAATTGCGTGTCGCTCAAGGCATAACGCGCGCCTTGCGGATTCTCGGGATCGGACAACTTTACTGCGCCTATGACCTCGCGGTAGAAATGGTCGGTGCCTTCGGGATTCGAAGTGTAAATGGCCAAATGCGAGAGCCCTGTGATCTTAGGCCGCTCTAGTGCAACGTAGGCGCTTGCTACAGGGTTCAGAGGCTTCAGCTCCACATGCGAGAACGCCGCCTTCTCCAACTGGCCGTCTTGGTGCGAGGCAACTCCCAGCCCCACATAGAACGGCTCATCAAAGTGCAGCTTGATCGAAGCGCCTGTCGGATGCAGCGGCTCGCCCTTCATGCTCACGAATAGCGTGATCGTATCTCCGCGCTTCTCCAACTGCACGGTCTTGGGAGCAGCAAGGTTGATGGAATGAGCGAGGCTGGCGGCGCGCGACTCGGTTGGATTGCTGTTGGGAGAGTCCGGGTCGAAAGCGATTTCCTGCGTCAGAGCGCCCTTGCCGGGCCGATACTGCAGAGCCGTGTAGCCCGACCCGTGCACCGCCACATACGCTGTCGCCGAGTCCACATCGAGCGTCTGCCGGAACATTACGACCGCTTTGCGGTGCGGATTCGACTTGGGCGACGGCGCCGAAAACTCGACATCCGCGGTCAGGGAAACGTCGCCCGATACCTTCTTCCAGATCACATGGAACGCGTCCGTCTTGTTCCAAAGATTCGTCCCCGCCGATTCGATTGTGTACACGCCGCTTTTCACATCGAACACCGCCGTGCCGGTGGGATTCGCTTTGCCAACGTCCGCTTGGTTCTTAAAGATCCCCCCCGGACCCGCCTGCACCACAAGGAGTTGGTCCGCGGACGCATCTTCTGTAACGAACTGTTCCGCGGCTGCCCGGCCAGACTGCGAAGATGCTGAGCTTGTGGTAGCGATAAAGTCGCCTGTAACGCCGTAGGGCTGTACTTCGACAGTGCCCGCAATCCTCTTTGAGTCATCCAGGGTCGCCTTGTAGATGAGGGTCAGCGGAGAGCCGTTGTACTCTGATTGAAATTGCCAGGTGACCTTGTTTCCATCGACCGTGCCGGTGACCGGAAGATCCTTGTCTTGAGATTTGCAGCTTCCGGTGATCTTGTTGGCGGTGACGACAAGCTTGCATTCCTGATCGTTTTCGTTTCCGGCGATGTTTTGATGGATCGTCCACTGCCCCGTCAGCGCGCTCACCTGTTCTGAACCGGATTGTCCAGCGGCCGCCTGCCCGGACTGCGACCCCGTTGCGGGGGTAGCGGCGAAGTCGCCTGTAACGCCGTAGGGCTCTACCTCGACAGTACCCGCAAACTTGTTTGAGGCATCCAGGGTTGTTTTGTAGATGAGGGTCAGTGGAGAGCCGTTGTATTCTGATTGAAATTGCCAGGTGACTTTATTCCCCTCGACGGTGCCGGTGACCGGAAGATCCTTGTCTTGAGATTTGCAGCTTCCGGTAATCTTGTTGTCGGTCACAACCAGCATGCATTCCTGGTCGTTCTCGTTTCCGGCAATGCTGTTATGGACGGTCCACTTGCCTGTGAGGTCTGTCGCTGCGAATGCAGACGATGCAAACAGGAGAGCAGATATTGCAAGAGGTCTCTTCATCGTAGGTCACCTTTCGAATTCAATTTGCAAGCTCGTTACTTTGGGGATCGAAAGAGATGAGGCGGTGTTTGCCGCCTCATCCGAGCGCCGAATCGACTAGAACAGGAGCTTCAGCGCGAACTGGAGCTGCCGCGGGTTGATGTTGGCAACTGTCGAGTTCACGGAGCCGAAACCGCCAGCGCTCGTGGGCGTGTCTCCCGGCAGCAGGCCAACCGAAGTGCAGCCCGGGGTTGCAGCGCTGCAGAAGTTCGGATTATCTCCCGCCTTAATCGGGTACAGAAAGCCATGTTGCGAACCTTCCGTCCACCCGCTGATGCCCGCATTTGGAGGTGCAAAGTTGGGTGTGTTGGAAATGTTGTAGGCCTCGGCCCGGAACTGCAGCGTCATCCTCTCGGGCAGCTCGAAGTTCTTGAAGATCGACAGATCCGCGCGCCGCGTGTGCGGTCCGAAGAACTGATAGCTGGCCTCCTTGCCCGGAGTCCCGGCAGGCTGTGGTGTAAAAGCATTCGGGTTCAGCCAGCCCGTAAGGCTCGCATTGGCGGCCTTGTAGGGTTTGCCTGCGACCATGCTGGGCCGGTCGGTGGTGATGGTGGGCAAATTGATCTGCGCGGAACCGTTCGCGTTGGTAAAGCCATCTACCGCCTCAAATGCCTGTCCCGTCTGCCAGAAGAGGATCATGTTGCTGGTCCAGCCCTTGGCAAGCAGCGCCAGGGTACCCTTTGTGGTTTTGCCGAATGGGAGCGCGTAGGTCCAGGTTGTGGCAAAACGATGGCGGATGTCGATGCTTGCGTTGCCGTAGTCGTAATGCGGGTTCGTTGGAATTAGACCGATGGCAGTTCCCCCGCTGCCGCCATCCGGGGATCCATTACCCAGATCGTGCGCCCAGGTGTAGTTGACATTGAACTCGAGACCGTTGGTGAGCCGGCGTGCGAAGACCGCCTGCAATCCGTAGTAGTTGGTGGTCGCACCGCCACTTTGATACGAGATCGTACTCACGTTCGGCAGCGAAGTTGCCGTCAAAAGCGGAGGAGGCGTCTGCGGTCCCGTGGTGGCGTCGTTGGCATACGGCCCGTTCGGGAAGGGCAGGTTGATGGTAGAGACGAAAAGCGCGTGCCGGCCCAGCTCGCCAACACCTCCCACAGTTAAGACATTGGCGCCGAGTTCCTGCTGCACCATCAGGTTGAATTCGTGCACATACGATGTGTTGTAATTGCGGGCCACATCGGTGAGCGATCCGGAGAGATTCGTTGTAGACGATGGCGTGGGCACCGGCAACTTCGGCCACCAGCCAAAGCAAGGGACGCAGTTGTTAGCGTAGTTGAAGGGCGGATTGGCGATCAGGGGAGTGCCTATGGGGTAATAGCTGATTCCATAACCGCCACGCACCACTGTCCCAGGGCGAACCGAAGCTGAGAATCCAACTCGCGGCGCGAAATTTGTATGATTGGCGGCAACGCCGACATGCGGATCCGTTGCTCCTTGTATCAAGGTGAGGGTTGAGAAGTCGAAGTTATCGTACCGGTTGTGCGCCTCGGTGAAAGCCGTGAAGATGTCGTAGCGGAGTCCCAGGTTCAAGGTCAGCTTGCTGTTGACACGCCAGTCATCCTGCGCATAGTAACCTTCTTCCCATCCTCTGTATCCGGGATTAATAAGCACATTGCCACGTTCATAACCTAGTGGGAAGCCGACTAACATATCTTGCGCCGAATTTCCCGTCAGGCCCGCAAACAAGATAAAGCCCAGCGGAAAGGTGGCTTGAGCGTAATTAAGTTGTCTGCGGGTAATCTGCGCACCAGCTTTGAAGTTGTGCGCCCCATGCGTATAGATCAACGACCCATCGTAGATGAACGTATTGTTGGTGTTAATGATAGGCGTGAAGAATGCATCGCCAAGATCCGCGTACCCTCCCGTGAGCAAGTAGGTTGGCGCCAGTCCCGTAGTATTCGGCGCGGCCGGCGTGTTGGCGTTTTGAAGTCCTATCGCCGATGAAACATTCTCGCCGGAGTTGCGGTTCTTCGAGAAGATATCGATGCGCGT
>Ga0206998_1052_pt1 | contig 31582 bp, 29 predicted proteins | sample Alteio_BWMinCont_FD_153309 | JGI IMG/M metagenome (GOLD analysis project Ga0206998, IMG submission 153309) | Enriched cells from forest soil in Barre Woods Harvard Forest LTER site, Petersham, Massachusetts, United States -... | ecosystem: Environmental > Terrestrial > Soil > Temperate forest >... | reverse complement strand
AGCATAGGGCCGAAGGAGAGATATTCGAGCCAACGGTACGGCCGAGCTATAGCGTTGAAGTTGGGTGCGTCGAAGTCGGGAGCCATCAGTTCAAATCCGCAAGGAAGGAGCCATCAGCGTGGGACCGCGAGTAAGAGGAGCGGCGTGAGCAGAACGGCGTCTGCGGCGATGCGGAGATCAAAACTGTCGAGTCGCGATCGATCGAGGGCGAGGAACAGCAGCGCCGATACAGTGCAGGCGAGATAAAGGCTGGTCATGACCACGGGTGCAGCAGAGACAATCGATGAGGCTGCGGCGATCACGGCCATCATCGCGATTCCGCAGGCCACGAGCGGGAGGTGGCGTTGTGTCCAACGTGTGGAGAGATGCGGCAGTGCGGAACTCGATGCTCGGGCATGGCTCGATGAGGGTGGTTCCGACTTCTCCCACTTTTCAATGGCCACGCAGTTGAGCCAGCAGAGCAGGGAAAAGAGAACGACCAAAGGGGTAAGCAGGATCCTCTGACCCTGTATCCGGGACCATGCGGGCACGGCGACCGCGGCTGCGAAGACGACGGCGACGGCGATCTCTTTTGGGAACCAGCGCTCGATCCCCGATGGGGACTGCGGCGCCCAGACATGGATGAGGCAGAAGTAGACGAGGGCAGCTGCGAAAAGTACGACATCTTCCCGGCGCGCGGCCGGATTCATGCGCATAAAGATGAGCCAGAGGAGTGCGAGGCTCGCCAAAGCACCTACAGCAAGCGTTCGGGCGCGATGTCTGGCGTAGAAGAAATGACGTTCGCGCAACGTGCCGGATGCGCCGCCGCGAAGAACATCCAGGATGCGGTCAGCGATATAGATGAGCCACGTTCCGAGCGCGAGCAGCAGTGGAGCGCTCCAGGGGAGGTGGATGTGCATGGCGCGGGCGAAGCTCCACGACCATAGAGCGGCTACGGTCGGCGCATCGAGCGAGAGCAGGTGCCACCAGCGAAAGAGAGCAGGAAAGCGGAAGGTGCGCCGGGCAGCGGTGGCAAGAGGAGTGGGGGCAAGGACCACGACTTCATTCTACGGCGCGGGCGCAATACTTTTACGGCGAGTGGTGCAGGCTGCGGGGCTAGTCAGCGGCGGACTTTTCCTTTGGCGTGACTCGCTTCGCCGGGTGCGCCGCGGCTTTCTTTGCCGGGCGCTTTGCCTGGTGGTGATGCACCTGCGGCGGAGGAATGCCAGGAATCTCCTCGGCAGACGCCTTACCCTCGGCAACCTTCATCAGAAACTCCTGGGCGCTGAAGGCGGGCAGAGCGCGGCCGACCTCGGTCTCGTATACGCGGTGATAGGTTCCGTCGCCGTTGAGCAGACGGGCCTTCAGGGTGTCGGCCAGATATGCGGCAAGAATCTCATTGCGGAGGCGGGCGCCGATCTGCGGAGAACGGATGGGGAAGATGACTTCGCAGCGCTCGAAGAGATTGCGGGGCATCCAGTCGGCACTACCGCAGTAAATCTCTTCAGTGCCGCCATTTGCGAAATAAAAGATGCGGCTGTGTTCGAGAAATCGCCCGATGATGGAGCGAACGCGGATGTTTTCACTCAGACCCTTTACGCCGGGCCGGAGTGCGCAGATGCCGCGGACGATCAGGTCGATCTGGACTCCGGCCTTGGAAGCCGCATACAGGGACTCGATAACGCTGGGCTCGAGCAGGGAATTCATCTTAGCGATGATGTGGGCGGGGCGGCCCGCAGCGGCGTGCTCGGTCTCGCGATGGATGAGGCGGATCGTGTTTTCCGCCAGGGTGAGCGGCGCGACAAGCAGGGGGGCGTAATCATCGGATTCCGAATGCGCTGTCAGGTAGTTGAAAACAGCGCCCATGCTGGCGGTGATTTCGGGATCGGAGGTCAGGAGGCTAATGTCGGTGTAGAAGCGGGCGGTGCTGGGGTTGTAGTTGCCGGTGCCGAGGTGTCCATAACGGCGGACGATGCCGTCATCATCGCGGCGGACTACCAGGGCCAGCTTGCAGTGCGTCTTGAGCCCGACGATGCCGTGAAAGACCTGCACGCCGGCGTCCTCGAGGTCGCGAGCCCAGCGGATATTGGAGGCTTCGTCGAAGCGCGCCATCAGCTCGACGACGGCGGTAACTTCCTTGGTCTGGGCCGCTTCGGTCAGTGCCTCAAAAATGGGTGAATCGGCGCTGGTGCGGTAGAGCGTCTGTTTCATCGAGACGACATTTGGATCCTTTGCCGCGGCCTGGATGAACCCCACGACGCCGTCGTAGGAGTCGTATGGATGGTGCAGCAGGATGTCGCGGTGCCGCATCTCGTCGAACAGGTCAGTCGATTTGCGATTGAGACGCAGCTCGTGCGGAACAAAGGGCGGGAATTTCAAGTCGGGACGAGGCGTATCGCTGGCCAGGTTCATCAGGCGCGAGAGATTTACCGGGCCGTCGGTGCGGAAGACCTGCGAGTCGTCGAGCTCGAAATTAAGCCGCAGCCGATCGACGATTTCGGTGTCGGCGGATTTCTCGATTTCGAGGCGTACCGCATCGCCTTTGCGGCGGTTGTGCAGTTCGGAACGCACGGTTTCGAGAAGGTTGCGCGACTCTTCTTCCTGGAAATACAGGTTGCTGTTGCGCGTGACGCGAAAGGCAGCCTTGGAGAGGATTTCGTATCCCCGGTACATGCCGGCGGCATTGTGCTCGATGAGGTCATGGAGAAAGATGAAGTCGTGGGTGCCTCCGGTCGAAGGCAGCTCAACAAAGCGAGGCAGGGCGCGCGGTACAGTGACGACTCCAAGCACGGGCCCTGCGGGTCCCTTGCGCTTGCGCTTGAGCAACAGGGCGATGCATAAGGCCTTGTTCAGCACGCGGGGAAATGGATGAGCGGGGTCGATAGTGATTGGCGTCAGCAGAGGATCAACTTCGCGCTGGAAGTAAGTGGTGGCAGCCCTGCGGGCCGCGTCATCCGTCTCGTCCCAGCGCAGGACGCGCACCCCGGCGGCGCGGAGAGCGGGCAGGAGCTGCTTGTTCCAGCACTGGTACTGCTCGGCGACAAAGCCGTGCATCACGGCGTTCATGACGGCCAGCGATTGCTCGAGGGTGGTGCCGTCGGGGTTGAGCTCGGCGTAGCCGTCTTCAATCCGTTGCAGCACTCCGGCCAGGCGGATTTCGACGAATTCGTCCAGATTGCTGGCGGTAATGGCCAGGAACTTGGTTCGTTCGAGAAGGGGATTGGTTTCGTCCTGGGCTTCTTCGAGCACCCGACGGTTGAAGTTCAGCCAGGATTCGTCTCTGGCGAAAAAGAGGCTCTGCTGCGGGCTTTGCGTTCTGGCCATAAGTTGGGAGCAGGCACCTGTCGCCCAAAGTTTACATAAATTGCTATACAACAAGACTTCTACGACGAGATGAAATCCGGGCAAAAAGATTTTCAGTAGGCCAATTTGACTCTGGAGTGCGGGTCGGTAAGGATGAAAGAGGAAGCGTAGCGGAGGTTCAGACCATGGGATTCGAGGATTGTGAAGGCGGCGTTCTGAAGGCGCAGGATACGGCAGTGGAACTTTACAAGCTGGCGGCCCTGATGCTGGGAGACGAGGGCGAGGCGCTCAACCTGGTTGAATCCACGGTAGCGGAGGTCGAAGTCGATCCCTGCGCTCCGGAAGATGGAGCGGTCGACGCCGCGCGCCATCATCTGATCGAGGCGGCGGTGGCCCGCATGAACCAGGCCGATCCAGGGGCCTTCGCGGTGCCAGCACCTGTGGACGGTCCCGTGAGCTGCATTGAGGATGATGACCTTTCGGCGGCTGGAATTTCCGCCACTCAGATTGCCGAGCTAGTCAACGGAGCAGCAAACGTTGCCGGCAGTGGAAATCGACTGCGCACCTGGCTCGATGAGCTGCCGCTAGCCCAGCGCGCGATCTTCGTGCAGCGGGCCGTCCTCGGCTGGGATAACCGAGCCACGGCGGCCTCGCTGGCCAACGGCGTGGGTACGCAGCCGGGATGGTCGGCGGCCCAGGTCGGCGAAAGCTTTCGGCAGGCGCTCTGCTCGCTGGCCAATGCGCTAGTGCATTCCGAAGCGGAGCGCGTTACAGCGTAAACGCGCGGCTGACGAGTAGTTTCCCTGCTCGCAACGAAAAGTGTTCCTGGATCGCGCCAAGGGTATTTTGGCGTGTTTTTTGAATACTTTCCGGCATTCAGGCATCCAAAACGACGTACCCTGAATAGATAGCTGTCATAGGGAACATTTTCCAGGGGTGAAGTTATTCGTGTTCAAGGCTAGTTCAAGCAGCCGATACGGCAGTGCGCGCATTTGGGGGCTAGTTCTGGCGCTTTTCATTCCCGGGGCCGGTCCTGCGGCTCACGCCTTTCAGTTTGGCCAGCCAGGCGGGGGCGGAGTCGTCCAGCCACAAGCGCCGATCCAGGTCACACAGCCGCAGATCAACAGCACGACCTACCAGGGAAGCGAGGTCAAAGAGGCGGCGACCGCGGGGGTCATGGATCTGTCGCTGGACGACGCGATCGCGCGTGGACTGAAGTACAACCTCGGCCTGGTTCTTACCAGCCAGAGCCAGCTGAACTCGCACGGAACGCAGCTCCAGCAACTGCAATCGCTGCTGCCGACAGTTACCGGCGACTTCAAGTCGTCGGTGCAGCAGACTGACCTGCAGGCCCTCGGACTACGGGGCGGGGGATTTCCGGCGATCATCGGCCCGTACGGCTACATGGACGTTCGCGGGACCCTGAAGTGGTCGCTGATCAACGTCTCGTCGCTGCAAAACTATCTGGCCTCGAAGCATAACTTCGCTAGTTCGCAGCTCTCGGTGAAGGATGCCCGGGATATGGTTGTGCTCACCGTCGGCAATGCCTATCTCGTCTGCATCGCCGATCAGGCTTTGATCGACTCAACGCAGGCGCAAGTTGATACCTCGAAGGTGTCGCTCGACCAAGCGGTGAGCAATCATCAGGCCGGTACGTCACCGCTGCTCGATGAGTTGCGTGCTCGCGTCGACTACCAGACGCAACAGCAGTCGCTAATCACGGTGAAGAATCAGTACGAGAAGGACAAGATTGCGCTGGCACGGGCGATCGGCCTGCCCCTGGAGCAAAAATTCCGGCTTACAGATCAGTCGCCCTATACCCCGCTCGACAATCTCGATCCGGGGGCCGCGGTCAAGGAGGCGATTGCCAACCGCAACGACCTGAAAGCCATGCAGGAACAGGTGACGGGAGCGCAGCACGCGCGCAGCGCTGCGACGGCGGAGCGTTATCCGACGGTGAACTTCGACGGCGATTACGGCGATATTGGCGTCAACTTCGGCAATTCGCACGGCACGGGCAATGCGACCGGCACGCTTGATGTGCCGCTGTTCGAGGAGGCAAAACTGCGCGGCGATGCCAAACAGGCGCAATCGCAGCTTGATCAGAAGCGCGCACAGCTGAGCGATCTCGAGGGACAGATAAGCGCGGATGTGCGCGACAGCATTCTTGACATCCAGGCGGCCGCCAAGCAGGTAGAGGTGGCACGCAGCAATTCGGAATTAGCAAAAGAGGCTCTCAGCGAAGCGCAGGAACGCTACAAGGCGGGCGTGTCGGATAATCTGGCCGTCTCCCAGGCGCTCGCGTCCGTGGCACAGGCCGACAACCAATATGTCAGCAGCCTCTACCGGCACAACATCGCCAAGCTGTCGCTGGCGCGGGCACTGGGAGTGGCGGAGAGCAATTACAAGACTTACGTGGGAGGAAAGTAACAGTGGCGGACGAAAAGCCCGATCAAAATACAACTCCGGATGACAAGCCGGAGAAACCAAAATCGCGGCGAAGATTTATCGTGATTGGCGTAATTGCGCTTCTGGTGGTGGGGGCGCTGCTCTTCTGGTGGCACTCGACTTATTACGAGGATACGGATGACGCCCAGGTGAATGGCCACCTGATTCAGATTAGTTCGCGCATCGCCGGCCAGGTTATCAAGGTCGATGTGGACGAGAACCAGGAGGTCAAGAAGGGCGATGTCCTGGTCGAGATCGATCCTAAAGACTTTCAGGTCGCCGTGCAGCAGGCCGAAGCGAATGTGCAGAATGCCGAAGCAAGCTACGAGGCCGCACGGGTAAATGTGCCGGTGATTAACATCAATACGACCAGCGCGCTCTCGTCGGCCGGCGCCGATGTTCATGGATCGAACGCGCAGGTGGCACAGTCCGAGCAGCAGCTTGACGCCGCGAAGGCGCGAGTGGTGCAGGCGCAGGCAAACGCGACCAAGTCGGATGCCGACCTTGAGCGGTATAGGCCGCTGGTCGAGAAGGACGTGATTTCGAAGCAGCAGTTTGACGCCGCGGTCGCCGCCGCGGACGCCAACAAGGCGGCGCTGGTGGAAGCAAAGGCGAATGTGGTGGCAGCCGAGGACGCGGTTCGCGTGGCAAAAGATCGTGTGGCCCAGTCGCAGGCGCAGTTGCAGTTCGCCCAGACAGCGCCTAAGCAGGTGGAGATCCAAAAAGCCAAGGCTGATCAGGCAGCCGCGGCCGTGGCCCAGGCCCAGGCCGAGCTGGATCAGGCCAGGCTGAACCTGAGCTACACGAAGATTATCGCGCCTGAAAACGGCATCGTTACGCGCAAGAGCGTGGAGATCAACCAGAACGTCAGCGTCGGGCAAAACATGATGACGCTGGTTTCGCTTGACGATCTTTGGATTACGGCGAACTTCAAGGAAACGCAGCTCGAGCACATGCGCAAGGATCAGCCGGTTGTTATCGAAGTCGATGCCTACGGCGGCCGCAAGTACGACGGCAAGATTTCGCAGATCGGCGGCGCAACGGGTTCGGTGCTCAGTCTCTTCCCGCCGGAGAATGCGACCGGTAACTATGTCAAGGTGGTACAGCGAGTTCCGGTGCGTATCGATCTAACCAATCCCCAGCAAAACTCCGATCATCTGCTGCGGCCGGGGCTCTCGGTTGAGCCCAAGGTGACGGTAAAGCAATAGATCCCGGGTTCTGGATTTCCGTCCCCCAGACTGAGGGCCGGGTCGTGATGCGATCCGGCCTGTCGTTTTGAGGCGAATCGTTTCGCGCGGTCGATACATCTTCACTATAGTCGGAGGCAGGTGACTGTCTCGGGGGCCATGGCAATGCCGCTCGCGCTGGATTTCTTCCTACATTACGCTTACTGGATTCTCTTTCTCTGGGTGATGGTGGAGCAGCTTGGCGTTCCGATCCCCAGTGCGCCGGTGATGATCACGGCGGGTACGTTGACGGCCACGCACCGGCTTAGCCTCCCGCTGGTGCTGATCTCGATTGGCGCCGGGAGTCTGGTCAGCGACAGCGTCTGGTACCTGATGGGCAAGAAATACGGAGGGAGTGTGGTTAAGCTGCTGTGCCGCCTCTCGATGGAACGGTCAAGCTGCGTTCGGAAGACGGAGAACTACTTCACGAAACATGGGGCGGGCGCTCTGGTGCTGGCGAAGTTCGTCCCCGGTCTCGGGTCTGTGGCGGCACCGATTGCCGGCCAGACCGGGATGAAGTATCGCTTCTTCGCGATCTTTGATACTGCCGGAATCCTGCTGTGGGCGATGGCCTTCACTCTCGGAGGACGCTTCTTCGGCGATGTGCTCAAGAAGCATCCAGATGCGCTGGGGTGGGTCGAACACTTTGCATTCCTGCTCTTCGTGCTTACGCTACTGGGCTTCTTCATCTGGAGATTCCTGCGCCAGCGAGCATTCCTCCGGGAAATCCGCATGGCGCGCCTGGAGCCCGACGAGCTGAAGGGCATGCTTGATCGCGAACAGCCCGTCTATATCGTTGATTTGCGGCACCCGCTCGACTATCTACCGGATCCGCGGACCCTGCCCGGAGCAGTGCTTCTTTCGCCGGACACGCTGGTTCAGCAGAGCGCGGAGATTCCTCGCGATCGGGACGTGGTGCTTTTCTGCACCTGCCCGAGCGAAGCCACGGCGGCGAAGATGGCCCTGACGATCCGCAAGCTGGGCGTGTACCGGGTACGTCCGCTGCGGGGCGGTTTCGATGAGTGGAAGCGGCTGGGATACCCACTGGTGGAGATTCCACCACAAGCGGTTGCCCAGGTGGGTTAGCGGGCGCCGGCGCAAAGTTTGGGTCCATTTGCTTCGGGGTGTTGTGCTAACTTCCAGAGACGTGGCACCGACATCCTGAGCGCGAAGGTTGACCAATGGCCTGGACTGAAACATATTCCTGCGACGTCTGCGGCAAGGCGAAAAGCGAAGAGGCGGGAGACTGGTGGCTGGCGTGGAGCGAGAGGCTGTCGCCGCATCCTGGCGATCCGGAGCAGCCGGTGCTCAAAATCACGCCATGGAACGTATTTCTATCCCACGATGCGACAGCGAAGCACTTATGCGGGGCGCGCTGCGCGCAGACCATCATGAACCGGTGGATGCTTGCCAAGAACGAAGAGTTCGGCGACTGAGCGAGGCGATCTGAGAACTCTTACGGTCTTTCCGATCCCGGCAGGGAATTAGTATGTAGTGTTGCGTTCGTCAACCGGAGTTACGGGCGAACGCCGGGGAAGACGATTGGCATACGACGACCTGAGGCAGTGGATTAAGGCTCTTGATAAGGCTGGCGAGCTCAAACGCATCCGCGAAGAAGTTGATCCGATCCTGGAGATCGCTGAGATCACCGACCGGGTTTCCAAATCCGGCAAGCACGGTGGGACGCCAGGTGGTCCGGCGCTGCTCTTCGAGAATGTGAAGGGCTATCGCGGATCCAGCGTCCTGATGAACCAGTTCGGCAGCGAGCGGCGCATGAAGCTGGCCCTTGAGGTCGATTCTCTGGATGACATTGCCGGAAGGATTCGCGCCTTCATGGAGATCAAGTCGCCGGAGGGTTTCCTCGAGAAGTTCAAGATGCTGCCCATGCTGGCGGAAGTCGGCAAGTTTTTCCCCAAGACAATTGCGGCCAAGGATGCGGCGTGCAAAGAGGTGATTCTCCGCGAGGGATTCAATCTGCTTGATTTTCCGATCCTGCAATGCTGGCCTCTGGACGGAGGCAGGTTCATCACGCTTCCGTGTGTTGTTACGCGCGACCCGAAGACAGGCAAGCGCAATATGGGCATGTACCGCATGCAGGTCTACGACGGGCAGACGACGGGCATGCACTGGCAGCGGCAGAAGAACGCTGCCGAGCATCTGCGCGAGCGACTACGCGCGGCAGCGGGTGCGACCGCCGCAGATCGCGTTCACGCCATGGCGGAGACGGCGGGTGGCACGACGAAAATTGCCCTGGGCAATGTGAAGGACGACCGGCTTGAAGTGGCGGTGGTTATCGGGACGGATCCGGCAACGACGTTCTCGGCCATTGTGCCGGCGCCCCCGGACGTTGAGGAGTTCATTATCGCGGGATTCCTCCGCCAGAGCCCGGTCGAGTTGGTGAAATGCGAGACGGTCGATCTTGAAGTGCCTGCGCATGCGGAGATTGTCCTCGAAGGCTATGTGAAGCTGGACGAGTTACGCGTCGAGGGGCCTTTCGGCGATCACACCGGGTTTTACACGATGGAGGAGGAGTACCCGGTCTTTCATCTGACGTGCATCACACATCGCAAAGACCCGATTTACTCCTCAACCATTGTGGGCAAGCCGCCGATGGAAGATGCGTGGATGGGCAAGGCGGTCGAACGCATCTTTCTTCCGCTGATGCGGCTTACGCTTCCGGAGATCGTCGATATCAATCTCCCAGTCGAGGGCGTCTTTCACAACCTGATGCTTGTCTCGATACGCAAGAGCTATGCGGGGCAGGCGCGCAAGGTGATGAATGGTATCTGGGCGCTGGGGCAGGCGATGTTTACCAAGTGCATTGTGGTGGTCGATGAGGATTGCGACGTGCAGGATATCGGTGAGGTGACGCTGCGGGTTACGAACAACATCGATCCTGAGCGCGATATTCAGCTCACGATGGGGCCGGTGGATTCACTGGATCACGCATCGCGGCTACCGAACTACGGCAGCAAGATGGGCATCGATGCCACGCGCAAATGGGCAGCCGAGGGCTTCACTCGACCGTGGCCTCCGATGATCGAGATGAATGGGACGACGAAATCGCGTGTGAATGCAATTTGGAGAAAGCTGGGACTGGATTGATGCTACTGGTGTATACAAGGGCATAGATTAGTCGCCAAGGACGGAACGACGCTCGTCAACGCTCGCAAATGCTCGCACGCCGCTCGCTCATCCTCGTGCTGTCCTGGCCGATTGTCCTGATCGGCGTTGCCCGCGCCCAGAACGTTCAGCCATCTTCAACCCGGCCGGGCTCCAGCCCGAGAACCTGGTCGATCTTTACCGAGTACTCGCCGGGCTCCAGTCATATCATTCTGGGCTACAGTAATCAGCGGGAATTCGTCACACTCGGCGCGTCTTTCACACAGCGACTGTTTCAGAACCGCATCTGGAGACTCGACTATCGGGCGGAGATCCGGCCGCTGATGGTGGAAAGCGATCCGGTGCTGACGGGGAACTACTACAACATCAATCTGCCGCCGTTCGATGGGTATCCGGGATTGCAGGAGTCAGGTTATTACCGCCAACCGCACGAAACGCCGGTCCTGTCGACAGCGGTGAAATCCTCGAATTACACCTTCACGTACAATGGCCAGACCTACTACCAGGATTACACTTTCACCTATGGGCGTCGGTGGACCTACGTCGCCGGCCTCAGCCCAGTGGGCCTCGAGGCAAAATTTCTTCCCCGCTCGAAGGTCCAGCCTGTGCTAACCCTGATGACGGGCTTTGCCGTCTCTCCGCGCGATATCCCGATCTTTGACAGTTCCGCGTTCAACTTTACGTTCTCGTTCGGAGCAGGGTTTGACTTTTTTCGCCGGGCAAACCGGTCCATGCGCTTCGAATACCGCATACAGCATTTATCGAACGCAGACCTGGGGACAGACCCCGGTATCGACTCACAGATGATCCATGTTGGATACAGCTGGGGGCGGTAAGCTTATTCCGCCTGCTTCACTTCAATTGAGACGAGGTTGTGGACGGATCGGGCCGGACGCTTGTCTTCGGTGACTACGAGGCGGAGTGGCCCGATCTTGGCGTCGAGCGGCTTGCCGTCCATCTGATCCGCGACGAGGACCTCGCCGGGGTGAAACTCGGGGTCGGCCTCGGCGAGTGCGAGAACGGCCTTGTATCCATCCGATCCGGTGACGACGATGTAATCGGAAAGAGCCTTGCCGCGCAGGTCATGACCGTGAGGTACGCCTTCTTTAGCCAGCAGATCCATCAGGGGCACGCCGGAGTAGGTCTCGTCAGCGTTGGTGTGGGGATTGTGGACGGTGATGGTGTGATGGGGGAGGGCCTTGATGTCGCTCTGCGAAAGTACCGAGCTCTTCTGATTGACGCTGATCTTAAGCTCCGCCGCTGTGGGTGAATTCACCGCATTGGAGTTCGTCTGAGCACCGGCTCCCCCAACTGTAAGAAGCGTGAGCAGGCAGATCGATTTCGACAAACGAAACTTCAGCATAGAAATCTCCCTCAATTGGCAAACGTTAGCGATACAGCTCTTGATTGTCTCGGATTCAGCCGCGAAGTCCATCGTATTGAGCAGGTTTGCCAGGCCACAAGCGGAAAATTCCGTGCCGCCTGCGCGTATACTGTTGGCATGTCCATCGTGCGCAACATCGCCGCCATTGGCAAAGGCATGAGCATTACCTTTGGAGAGATGTTCAAGCCGACCGAAGTCGAAAATTATCCTGACGGCCCGGGACCGACGCGCGGCGCGATGCTGCAGGAGCGCTTCCGCGGTGCGCACGTTCTGCAGCGCGACGAGAATGGACTCGAGAAATGCGTGGCCTGTTTCCTCTGCGCAGCGGCCTGCCCGTCGAATTGCATTTATATCGAAGCCGCTGAGAATACAGCGGAACAGCGCATTTCCAGCGCCGAGCGGTACGCGAAGGTCTACAACATCGACTACAACCGCTGCATCTTTTGCGGATACTGTGTCGAAGCCTGCCCGACTGACGCGATCACGCACGGTCACGGCTTCGAGCTTGCCAGTCTGAACGCCACCACCATGGTGATGCGGAAGGAAGACATGCTGGTGCCGAAGGTTGGCATGCCGGGCGAACTGGCTGCTCATTCCGATTCCGTCAAATAGTCTGTTTCTTCTCGTCCGCCTCTTCTCGTCTCTTGCGACCGACTTAACCGCTGAGCATCCAAAAATAGGAGGGTGCTCATGAAGAAGCTTGGAGTGTTGACGGCGTTTTTCTCTGCTCTTCTATCTGCGAGTTTTGCGCAGACTGTGACGGAGGGCGCTACCAGGTACGTCTCTCCGAAGGAAATTACAGCATCGGGCCAGGCTCCGGGGATGAAGGTCCAGGTGCTCAACGACGCGGGAGGGCAGAAGGACTATGCGGTCATCTTCAGTACGGGGGACGACGCCTACGCTGGCATGATAGATTTCGCACGGAAGTACCAGGTAACCAGTGCGCATTTCACAGCCATCGGCGCCATCGGCGGCACGACGCTGGGATGGTTCGATCCCAGCCGAAAGATGTATAAGCTGATGCCTTTTACCGGGCAGATGGAGGTGGCGGCCATGGTGGGCGATATTGCGCTTTACCAGGGCAAGCCGATCATTCATACGCATGCCGTGCTGGGATTGCCCGACGGCACGACGAGAGCTGGTCATGTGGTTGCAATGGATGTTCGGCCAACGCTGGAAGTTATGGTGACAGTCGATCCGAAGGGGATGCAGCGGCAGTTCGATCCGGCGACAGACCTGACACTGATCAGCCCGGTGGCCGGCCAATAGTTGCAATCCAAATTACAAATGCGTCATGCGAGCAGCAAGACAGCATTTGCCCAATCTTCAGAGCGCTCGTCTCTGGTAGTCTAAGACGCGAATGAGCGCCGATTCCCCTCCTCCCCCTATCCTTCTTCACATATGTGGACGCGATACGATCCTCGGTCTGCGGGACCAGATTTTTCGCATGCACGGCTATGAGGTCGATTCCACTGTGTCACTCGACGACGGTCTGAAACTTGCGCTCACCCGCAAATACTCACTCGTGATCATCGATGTAGAAGGGGACGGGCGCATCCCGGCTGCGGAAAAGGTCTGCACCCAAATCAAGGAACACCGTCCCGATCAGGAAGTAGTTTTCATTTGCAACTACAGGGTCTCTGTCCACACTGACTGCCCAAATGACGTCATCCGCAGTGAGTTCAATCCCCAGGCGATGATCGATGGCGTGAAGGCCGCACTGAAAGATAAATCGTAGCCGCCGCCGCCCCAGGACAGGTTTGCGAACAGTCTCAAGGCTTACTCACAAACTGCATAGTGTACGCAGTCGCGGGATCGATCGGGTGCTGGATCAGCTTCAAATCGACTAACTGCTGATACATCTGTGACCAGCGGGCTGGGTCGAAGTCCCCGGTCCTGGACGGGTCGTCGTCAGGATAGATGAAATGTCCGTCATTCAGGGCCTGGCAGGTGAACTGCATCTGCTCGATGGTCATGGCCGGATTCAGCTTCAACAACCGGGCGTTTACCGCACCGGGGTCGGCGATGTAGTCACGCCATCCGCGCAACGATGCGCGCACGAATTTCGCGACCACGTCCGGGTGCTGCGTGAGATAGTCACGGGTGGTGAAAAATACGCGGTAAGGTGCGTAGCCGGTGTCGCTGATGAGCAAGGTGCGCACCTGTGCTCCGGCCTTGCGCGCGAAGTATGGCTCGGAAGTCACGAAGATCTGCTGAATGTAGTTCGGGTCCTGAAGGAAGTTTGCGATCGAGTAGGTGGCCGGCGTCTCGCGGACGTTCTTCAGCTTATAGCGCGCGATCAGGTACTCGAACCATGTCGATCCCGGCTTTACCGCGACGGTGTGCCCTTCGAGATCCGGAAAGTCGTGCACTGGGGAGTTTGTGTGCAGCATCACTCCCTGCGGATCGTGCTGCATCGTGGCAGCTACGGCGACGAGTGACTGGCCCTGAGAGTCCGCCTCCAGAATGCGATCGGACGAGCCCATTCCGAACTGGGCTGCCCCCGTCGAGACCTGCTGGTCCGCGATGACGTATGGACCCCCTGGGGTGATGGTGACGTCCAGGCCTTCCTGCCGGTAGTAGCCCTTGAGCTGCGCTTCATAAAAGCCGCCCTGTTCCGGCTGCGGATACCAGTCGGTCTGAAATGTGACCGGGATCAGGCCGTTGCTGCCTTTTCCGCCGTGGCAGCCGAGCAGGCCGAGACAGATCACTGAAAGCGCGAGCCAGTTTTTCGCGGGAGTCATGCCCGAGCTTAACAATGGCAATCCGGCGGATCAAGCCTGTTCCGCAGCGAGCAGACGGCCGAGCTGAGTCGCGAACTGCAAGAGTCGGGCGTCTTGACCTCGCGCCGCGAGCAGCTGGACGCCCGGTTTGCCGGGCAGGACTACGGCAGGTAAACCGGCGAGGCTTCCTGGTGTGGTGTAGGCGAGTATTCGAGGGCGAGCGGCGGTTTGATCTTCGCCTGCGACCAGTCTCGCGAGCGGAACCGCGGGCATCAATAGAAAATCCGAGCCTTCGAACAGAGCATTCATCTTCTCCACAAAAATCTGGTGCTTCTTCCGCCACTCTGCGACCTCTTCCGCTTTGAGAGAGGCGCCCCAGCGTAGTCGGTCTGCGATTGCAGGCTCGAACTCGTCGAAAAAACCGTTGTGCAGGCGGGCAGCCTCGTTTGCTTGAAGCGGGGCGTAGATTGAATAAGCCTCGGAGAAGAATTCCGGCTGGACTTCGCTCACGGGCGCGCCCGAGGTGAGGAGCCGCTCTTTCCACGCCGCGATCGACGCGACGACAGGAGGTTCGCAATCCTCGAGCATGCCGCCAGACAGGACACCTATGCGCGGCGATTCCGATACTGTTGCGGCCGAGGGCAGGTCGAATAGCGCTTGCGTTAGCCGGGGCAGATCGCGCAGGTCGCGACAAAGCCAGCCGATGGTGTCAAAGGACGCGGCGAGATGCGCGCCTCCGCGCCAGTCGCCCAGGCCCAGCGATGCCCGGTATCCTGCGAGGCCGCACAGGGCGGCGGGAGCGCGAATGGAGCCGCCGGTGTCGCTTCCAATGGCGGCGACGGCGGAACCCTCCTGCACGGCTGCGGCTGATCCGCTTGAGGATCCTCCGGTCAGACTCGTTGGATCAGCCGGCTGAACGCAGTCCCCATAGTCGCGATTCTCGCCGGTGATGCCGTAGGCCAGCATCTGCATGTGCGTTTTGCCGGTGATCACTGCGCCGGCAGCCTTGATTCGTGCTGCGAGCCATGAATCCGCGGCTGCCGGAGAATTGCGGCGTGCGTAGAATCGCGAACCGCTGCTGGTAACGAAGTTCTCCAGGTCGAAGCAGTCTTTGAGGGCTATGGGCAGGCCGTACAGGAGCTGCCGCATATTAGTGGTGCGCTGCGTCAGGCGGTTAGTCTGATCACGGGTCCAGGTTTGGTCCACTGTCAGATACGAATTCCGGCTGGCGTTGCTGTTCACCCGCGCCAGCGCTTCTTCCGCTACGCGATTTGGGTCGGCGGCTGCCAGACCGCTCATAGCCTCAACAGGAGATGCCTCAATTTCCATGCGCTGATTCTACTCACTGGGCGGCATGAAACAGTCAGCTCGAATTCACACAATCCATGCTAAATTTCGTCAATGGAGAAGGTTTTCAAGCCGGAGCGTGATCGTGATGAGGCGATCATGACCGAGCTTGTCCAGTTCACTGCCCGCAGCTTTGGCACTCCACGTCCCGTGCCGTTCGGCGCAGCCATTGTCGACAGCAGATCCGGCGGCCTGCTGTATCGTGCGCGCAACTCGGTGATGCGGGAAAATGATCCCAGCTCCCACGCAGAGCTGCGCACGGTTCGTCTGGCTGCCAAGAAGCTCGGCAAACCGTCGCTTGCGGGATACACACTCTACTCCACCTGTGAGCCCTGCCCAATGTGCATGGCGAACGCACTCTGGGCCGGCCTGGACCGCGTTGTTTATGGAGCGACGATTGAAGACGCGAACCGCCACTGCAACCAGATTCACATTCCAGCGGAGGAAGTCGTGCGGCGCAGCGATATGTCCTGCGTTATCGAGGGGGAGCTGCTTCGCGACCTGTGCTATGGCCTGTTTACCGATCCGCGAATGCTGAAGGCGTTTGCGGGGTGGAGCACGCGCAAGACAAATAACAGCACCAGAGGTAGGCATGACTGAGGCCCTGGAAAGTGCAATGTCTGAACTCATCGCTGACCGGCGGCGCTGCATTACCGCGCCCGGCGTCGTGGAGCGGCTGTCGAAGGATTTCTACTGGTATTCGCCGGTCTTGAAAAAGCGCCTTGAGAATAAGCATGCTGAGGTGGTGGTTCAGCCCGTCAACACTGCTGAGGTACGGAGCATTTTGCGCCACTGCTTTGCGCACGACATCCCGGTGACTCCACGCGGAGCGGGCACAGGCAATTACGGCCAGGCGATTCCGCTCGATGGTGGTGTGATCTTAGATCTCTCGCTGATGGACAGGATTGAAGCAATTACCGGCGACGGTGTGGCGATCTGCGAGCCGGGCGTTCGCCTGGGAGTGCTTGAAACGCAGGCCCGGAGAGTGGGCTGGGAACTGCGCTGCTATCCGAGCACGATTGTCAAAGCTTCGGTCGGTGGATTTTTGGGCGGCGGCTCAGGAGGCGTGGGGTCTGTACTCAACGGGAATCTGCGCGACTATGAGACGGTGCGCGCGCTCGAAGTGGTGACGATGGAAGAGGAGCCGCGGGTTCAGTTTCTTGAAGGCCAGGCGGTGCACGACATTTTGCACGCGTGGGGGACCAACGGTGTGATCACCAAGATCTGGCTTGCGCTTGCGCCGAAGATCGATTGGGCGCAGTGCGCGGTCAGCTTCGATACCTTCGCTGCGGCATACGACTTCAGCGAACGCATCGCGAACGCACCGGGTTGGACCAAGCGGCTGGTGACAACATTTGAGTGGCCGATCTCCTCATACTTCAGCCCCATTAAGAAGATTGCGCCGGAGGGCAAGCACCTGATTTTTTTCCTGATTGCTCAGGATCAGCTCGCGGCCTTCGAGCAGGAAGTGCGGAGCACCGGCGGCGTTGTCACTTATTCGGGGATCTATGACGGTCTGAGCACCAGGCCGCTGCTCACTGATTACACCTGGAACCACACCACGCTGTGGGCCATCAAGCACGATGACGCGTACACCTATCTGCAGTGCGGGTTTGATCCCGACAGCGTGCGCGACCAGATGCGCCAGTTGAGGGAACGATACGGCGACGAGATCCTCTTCCACATGGAGTTCTGGAAGAACGCGGCGGGGCGGATTATCCCGGGCGCGCTCCCACTCGTTTATTTCACCACCGAGGAGCGGCTCCACGATATGATCCGGTTCTGTCGGGCGATCGGTGTGTTTGTGGCGAATCCTCACGTGAATAACGTCGAAGATGGAGGCCGCTATCGCGAGGACAACGTGCAGCTCGCCGCCAAGCGGCGCAATGACCCCAAGGGGCTGTTGAATCCCGGGAAAATGCTCAGCTTTCAGCCGCAGACGGAAGAGGCCGCTCACCTGTGAAGACCTGGATTCCCGACTCGCGTAATTTTTCTTATTTGAATTGGAAGCAGGTTGAGGCACTCCCTAAGGACTCAACGCTGCTTGTGCTGCCGACTGCCGCCATTGAGCAACACGGACATCATCTACCGCTGGCGACCGATACGCTGATCAATAATCTTCTGCTGGGGAAGGCACTCGAGAAGCTGCCCGTCGATTTGCCGGTGTATGCGTTGCCGCCGGTCTGCTATGGCAAGAGTAACGAACATATTGGATTTCCCGGAACGCTGTCTGTTTCAGCGGCAACGTTCATGGCGGTGGTACGCGATATCGGCGCGAGCCTTGCTGCGTCGGGATTCAAGAAGCTTGTCCTATACAACACCCATGGCGGCAATTCATCACTCGTCGATGTAATGGCGCGCGATCTTCGCGCTGAATTCGGGCTGCGTACGTTTGCGCTGTATGGCTCGGGAGGCATCACCTTTGAAGGAGTGAGTGAGCAGGAAAAGGCTTACGGATTTCATGCAGGAGAGATTGAGACTGCGTTCCTGCTGAGCGCCGTACCGGAACTCGTGGACACGACGGCGTACACCGTCAACTACATCGCACAAGTCGACAAACCGGAGCTGTTGAAGCCCGAAAACGCCTCGGCTACCTTCGCGTGGCTCAGCCGAGATATTGCTGCGAGCGGCGTGATGGGCGATCCGCGCCCCGCGACCGCGGAGAACGGCGCGCGCTGGGCGGAGCAGGCGGCAACTCGCATCGCGGCTGCACTCGAAGCGATGGCACGCTATGAGAACCTCTATCACCCATGACGGAGTCCGGGCGTATCGACTGCGGCGACGGCGTGCAACTGGAGCGTGGCGTGGCCTGCGCTATGCCCGATGGGACTCGTCTGATCTCCGACCACTACTATTCGGCTGAGCCTGGGACGCACCCGACACTGTTGATGCGCCAGCCGTACGGCCGCGACATAGCGTCCACGGTTGTGTACGCGCATCCCGTCTGGTTTGCGCGCCACGGTTACAACGTGGTCATTCAGGATGTGCGCGGACGAGGCGATTCGGAGGGAACGTTCTATCCATTTCGTTATGAGCGTGACGATGGAGCTGCTACCGTCGAGTGGTTGCGCGAGCGTCCTGAATCGAATGGCCGTGTCGGTATGTACGGCTTTTCCTATCAGGGCGTGACGCAGTTCCTGGCCGCCGCAGCGCAGCCTGAAGGGCTCGTCGCCATTGCGCCGGGCATGGCCGCGACCGATCTGTATCGCGGCTGGTTCTATCACAATGGAGCGCTGCGACTCGGGTCGAGCCTGGGATGGGGTTTGCAGATGCTCAAGATGGACGCCCGACGTCTTGGTTTTCGCGAGGCGAGTGACAAACTGGAGCAGGCCTGGGTAGACCTGCGGAATCAGTTCGGGGTGCTGCCGTTTCGCGATCATCCCGCGCTGCGATCTGTTGAACTGCCGCCGTATGTGCGCGACTGGTTCGATCACGAGATGCCCGGCGAATACTGGGAATCACTTGACGTGAGCCGATGTCTCGACCGAATCGATGTGCCCGCTCTGCACATTTCCGGCTGGTTCGATCTTTATCTCAAGGGGACCATCGACGGCTTTAGGGCGCTGTGCGAAAAGGCAGCGACTGCGCGTGCGCGCGATCATCAATATCTAATCGCCGGGCCGTGGGTGCACATTCCGTGGGGAGACCAGATCGGCGAAGTTAACTTCGGACCGGGAGCTTTAATTGATACCGACGCGATCCTGCTGGCGTGGTTTAATCACTGGCTGAAGGACTCCGGAGAATTCGCAGACGAGCCTCGTATCCGGCACTTCTCATTGTTTGAGAATCGCTGGCACTCGGCGGAACATTGGCCCGTAGACGCAGAGGCGACGCTTTACTTGCGGAGTGGCGGTCGTGCCAACTCGCGCAAGGGCGACGGCACACTCAGCGCAAATCCGGCGGGTTCCGATGAGCCCTGTGACGTCTTTGTGTACGATCCCGAGGTTCCGGTGACTGCGCCGGGCGGCTCGGGTTCATTAAGCGGAACTTACAATCAGGCTGTTCTTGAGCTTGGCAACAATGTGCTCGTGTACACGACGCAGCCTTTGTCTGAGCCGGTCGCTGTTTTTGGCTGGCCGCGTGTCAGCTTATATTGTGCCGCCTCGGCAAAGAGCACCGACTTCACAGCGAAGCTTGTTCGTGTGCGGCCCGACGGACGCGCCGACTTTGTGTGTATCGGGATCGCGCGCTCGGACGTACTAGCTGGTGCAGCCTTCACGACGGATGCGGTGCATTGCTGGCAGTTCGAGCTCGAACCGACCTCATGCCGATTCGAGGCCGGCGACTGCATTCGCCTCGAGATCGCCAGTAGCGCATTTCCGCTCTATGACCGAAACCCGGGTAGCGGTACCCCGTCGCCGCGTGCAACCTCATGGGACTGGGTGCGGTCTACGCAATTCGTCCATCACGATTCTGCTCGACCATCAGCCCTCCATCTCCCGCTGCGGAGTGACAACGCATGAATACGCAAATTAAACCGACGGAGTCTCTGCCAGGGTCACAGGATGGAGCTGTTCCGCAGATCGAGCTCCGCGGTGTATCGAAGAAATACGATCGCCTCATTGTCGACAAGCTGGATCTCTCAGTGGCCAAGGGCGAGTTTCTCAGCATTATCGGGCCTTCGGGCTGTGGCAAATCCACGGTGCTCAAGCTTATTTCGGGACTGACGCCGCCAAGCTCCGGGGAAATTGTCGTCGACGGAATGACTCCCAAGAATGCGCGTGAGACGATGGCGTTTATCTTTCAGGATCCGACGCTCCTGCCGTGGCGAACGGTCCGCGCCAATGCGGGGGTCGGCCTCGAACTCGAGCGCGTTCCGAGAGACAAACGCCAAGCCAAGGTCGATTCGCTGCTGGAACTGGTTGGCCTTTCGCATGTTAGCCGCGCGTATCCGCGCCAGCTTTCCGGCGGGATGAAGATGCGCCTCTCGATCGCGCGGGCGCTCGCGACGGGTCCGAGGCTTCTGCTGATGGACGAGCCCTTTGCCGCGCTCGATGAGATGACTCGGGACCGCATGAACGAAGAGCTGCTGCGGTTGCGTGATGAGCAGAAATGGACAGTAGTATTTGTCACGCATTCGGTCGCGGAAGCGGCGTTTCTCTCGACGCGCATTGTCGTGCTCGCGCCGAATCCGGGGCGCATTCATGCGGATCTGCCAGTGAATCTGCCGAGCCCGCGGACAGCTGATCTGCGCGCCACTCTCGAATATGAACAGACGGTTGTCGAGATATCGCGCATTCTGAGGGAGGCACGTTCGGCATGAAGCGTCGCCTGCTTGTTCTTCTAAATTCGTTCGGTGTATTCGCCGCGTTCCTGCTTCTGTGGCAGGTAGTCATCTGGATTGAGCGGGTCCCTGCATTCGTGCTGCCATCGCCACGGCGTGTGGCGCAGATCATTGTCGAGCGGTTTCCGACGCTGGTCCAGTCTTTTGGAATCACCGCCTTCACGGCAACCATCGGCCTGGTGTGCAGCATTGTCGCGGGGGTCGCTGTGGCACTCCTGTTCGCCCAGTCGCGCTGGATCCGGCGATTGCTTTATCCCTACACGCTGCTGCTGCAGACGGTGCCGATCGTCGCTGTTACGCCGCTTATTATCCTGTGGGTAGGGGCCGGCACGCCTGCGGTCACGCTCATTACCTTTATTATTTGCCTCGCACCGATCATCGCCAACACCACGCAGGGGCTCATCAGCGTCGACGAGAATTTTATTCACCTCTTCCTGATGCACAACGCCACACGCGGGCAGATTCTCTTCAAGCTCCGCCTGCCGAACGCGGTGCCGTCACTCTTTGTGGGCATTCGCATCTCGGCCGGCATCGCTGTCATCGGCGCAATTACCGGTGAGCTCTTTGCCGGATCGAACAGCGTCGGGCAGGGCGGTCTGGGCTACTCGATCATTTTCGCGTCGCAGCAATTGCAGACGGATTACCTCTTCGCGCTGATTGTTGCGTCAGCGGTGCTGGGTTTCGCTTTTTACTTCATCGTTTACTTCCTCGAGTGGTATTTTCTGCACGATTGGCATGAATCCGTGCGAGTGCCCGAGGTGGAGTAGCGCGATGCGCTAACGTAGTACATGCTTCGACTCGAGACCGAAACCGGATACTGGCTGGTTACGCACGTCGACCATGCGAATCTTGCGGGCGCCTTTGCAGCCAGTTGGGGAAATGAACTGTTCAGGACTCCCGAGCCGCGCGCCCACGTGCTCAAAGGCATCTCGCGGCACGACGATGGCTGGCGAGAACGTGATGCACAACTGCAGATCACGCGCAAGGGGAGGCCGAGCGCCTTTTCGGTTGAGTTAGTCGGGAAATATTCCGCGTTTGAGGAGATCGATCTCGGTGATTATCTCGCGGTGCGCGATCGGGCGGTGCGATTGATGGCGGAAGAGGACCCTTACGCGGCAGTCCTCGTCTCCATGCATACCTACAACCTGCTCAGCGAGCGCGTCGACCGATCGACAATCGAGCCGTCGTCGCTTCCGCTGCTTGACGATTTTCTTGCTCAGCAGCAAGTGCTGCAGCGAAACCTGCGCAAGCAGATTGCTGCCGACAGGAACTTCACTTCCGAGCAAGCGGGAGATGTGTCGATTCGCGACCATTTCCGGCTGCTGCAGGCGACCGACAATCTCTCGCTTCTCGCATGCGTGGACTATCGCCATCCGGCTACCCTCCTGCATTCACTGCCGCTGAACGATGGTGGATATCGACCGGTCGCTGTCCTGTCAGTGGGAGAGCGGAGATTCAAGCTCGAACCGTACCCCTTCGCAGAAGCGTCGTTGACCTTCACTTTTCCTGCTCGGTACGTCGAGGGAAAGATTTTCAGCCATGCTGACGAGCTGCGCGACCGCTTCGCTTCGGCTCGACCGGTGGAACTGGACGTTACGCTTGTCTGATAGTCTCAGCGCCATCAATTGAAGGCTCCCAGCCAAAGAAAAGCAGCCGATCGCTCGGCTGCCTTGTAAGGGGTGCGAGGAGTCTCAGAAGTTCAGACTAAGAGACATCTGAATCTGGCGGGGGCTACCGATGGTGTGTTTCACGATGCCCAACCCGGTTGGGCAGCTATAGAAGGTGCCGGACGGAGCATTGTTCGATTGGCATTGCGCCGGGGTCGGAGCCACTGCGGTGTAGCTTGAGGCCACGCTAGGCGCGTTGTTATACCCGGCGTTTTGCGTGACGTTATTGGTGGGAATGTCGAAGCTCGAAGTATTGGTCACGTTATAAACATCGAACGTATATTTCAGGTTGTAACGTTCCTTGATCTGCAGCATTTTGACCAAAGATGCGTCCGTGCGCTTCTGGACTGGCTGCCGGAAGATATTGCGCTGGCCGCTGGTAAAGTCAGTCTCGAAGTTATCTCCATTCGGAACGCCCTCATTCCCAGGCGCGATCAGCGGCAGGGTAAAGCAGGAAGCCTTCAGGGCTGCGCCACCTCCGGTTGCATTGTTATAGAACGCGCCGGACTTGCCCGTCACCGCGGTCTTGGCCGTGCAGCCGGGAGCAAGCGGAACGATGGGATTGGTGATGCCGTCGAAGGTGCTGTAGTAAATACTGCCGACAGCGCCGGAGAAATCGATGATGCTGTACGGCTGGCCGCTCTGAATAACGGCGATGCCGACCAGCGACCAGTTGTTCAGGATTTTGCCGGCAACCGCGCTATCGTTGTAGAACTTCGGCATGAAAAAGCCATAGGTGAAGTTCAGCACGTGTTTGCGGTCGAAGTCGGCCGATCCGTAACCGCTCTGGAGATTATTGGCATTGTTGCCGTTGTAGAAGAGGCCGAGGGCGCTCTGTTCGTCGGTCGCGTGGGAATACGTGTAGGAAATGCCGGCCTGGAAGTTGTGGCTCAGCCGCTTTTCAACGTGCACCTGCAGAGCGTTGTATGAGGAGACGCCGGCGGCCGTGTAGGACTCCGATTCAGATGAATAGCCGATGAAGGGAACGCGGAGGTCGACGTTGCCGCCTTCGTAGTTCTGCTGCATGGAACCATACGCGCAGCCTTGGTCCTGATTCACACAGATGGGCAAAAAGGTGTTCGGATCGAGGACGGTATAGCCGTAAGTAAAGGACTGTCCGTTTATCTGGTGACTGGGGGTGGCAATCTGTGACTGGTTGAAGGGCAGGGGAACAACCTGGTGACGGCCTACATTGCCTACATAGCCGACCTCTATTGCCAGGTCATTGCGGGGCTGCCACTGAATGTCGAGTGTGTAGTTGATCGAGTAGGGCAGCTTGTTTTTCCGGTTATAGACGCCGAGGGTAAAGGGCTCAGCGCCCTGAACAATCCCGGCCGCGTTGGGAAGGTAGTTGACCAGATCGGCGGCGCTGGGGTTGGAGGGCGGAGAAGAGCGTGTGGGTCCCCATGGATTGGCCAGATTATAGGGCAGCTGCGAGCCGTCGACCGGACTGAACGGAGCGAGGCCGCAGATGGGAATGTAGAAGTTGTAAAGGTAGCTCGTGTTGCCGTAGGGCGACGCGCTGTAGGGGCAGTTCTGATGGGTTACGAAGGGAGGAGTCTGGCTGACACCGAAGGGTCCGCCGGATATCTCGCCGGCGGCGTATCCGGGTGAGAAATAGGTGTAGAGCTCACCACGGTCATAGTAAGAGCCGACTCCGCCGCGTATGACAACCTTGTCGTGTAGCTCATGAGGCTGGAGCGCGAATCCGAGACGCGGTGCGATACCCCATTGGCGTCCGGTAAGGGTTGTGTTGCTGACTCCGCTCGTGCCGTTCTTGTTATTGCCCGCAATGATGAAGCCGGGATCGGTGATCATGTCAGAGCCCGCGTCGTATTTGTACGTGGAGGGATCGAAGTTGAAAATACGCCCGTATTTCTCCGTCAGGCCGCCGTTCCAGTCGTAGCGCAACCCGGCCGTGATACTGAGGGTGGGAAGAATCTGATACTTATCCTGAACATAGAGCCCGGTCTGGTTGGCGCGATAGTAGCGATTGGCGTCGCCCTGAAGGAACGTGGTAGCAACAAAGCCATTGGTCGTATACGGGGTGACCCAGTTCATTGCGAATGTAGAAAAGTCGGGGCTAGATACGTTGCCCTTGTCGGTGCGTAGATCGCGAACGTTGAGCTGCGTATAAGCGTAGCTTCCGCCAAAGGTGACGGAGTGATTGCCCTTCGTCCAGATGGCATTGGCCGACGGCATGAAGCGGTTCTGGAAGACGCCGGTGAAGGGGCCCTGATTCGCTGCGCCGGGTCCGATATTCAGCATCTGCTGCGGAAGCCCAAGACTTGAACCGTAGGACCCCAAAGCATCGACGATGGTGATGCCAGGGAAGTAGGAACCGAACGAGGTTGTCATGTCCGCGACTGGGGTTCCAGACTGACCAGGCGACCATGGCTGCTGATTGGTGTTGTAGGCCTTTTCCCGCAAGTAGCCGAAGGTTTCCGTCAGGCTTAAGTTGGGCCGGATGGTCTGGACGTTGTTGATGGAGGCGACCTGCGAGCCGGTATCCATGTACACCGTGAATCCGGGGACGCTGGAGGTTGCATATGGGGCCCAGTTGGGATCGTGCTGGTAGTAGTACTTGAAGGCGACCAGGTCTTTCGGCGAGGCGTTCCAGTCGACGTCGGCGACGGCCTGGTCGGCTGTGAAGTATGAAGTGCCCGTCTCGAAGGCGTTAGAGGGCGAAAGCGGGTCGGGGATATGGCCGTTATCGTTCGGAATGAGCCATTGCCCGTTGGGTAGTTTGGCCTGGAAGAGAGCCAGCCCGACGGGGTTGTTCGCCCAATCGGAGGGGCCCACCTGGAAGCCGTTTACTGCGTCGGTGTCTCCCCAATATTTGTTGGCAATCGCCGCCAGTCCGTCGGCGGTTCGGTTGGTATCGCTGAGCCCTGGCGGAACGGCAATCAGGGTATCGCCTGTTTCCTGGTCGGAAACATGCAGGTGCTGGTAGGCGACGAAGTAAAAGAGCTTGTCCTTGATGATCGGTCCACCGACGGCGCCACCCGCGCTGTACCGGTGCAACTCGGGATTCTTGTCGGCGTCGGGAATTCCGGAGTTGTTCTTGAAGAAGAATGGCGCGGCGTTGATCCAGTTAGTGCCGCGGCGGCCGTAGAGACTGCCGTGGAGGGCATTCGTGCCCGACCCGGTACTCATGTCGATGTGTGCGCCGCTGGCCGAACCCTGCTGCGCATCGTACATCGAAGCGTTGACGCGGACCTCCTGCAGCGTCTCCGGTGCAGGCGTGGGGATTGCATTCCCGATGGAGAGATAGACCGATGACGAACTCGGCTCGACGCCGGCGCTGGTTGTGCCGCTGGAGGCGCTGCCGCCGGTATTGTTGACAACGCGTGAGGACGTCACCTGGCTGGTGCTCTTGCCGTTGAAGAGGTTGCTGGCGTCTACACCATTCAGCAGGAAGGCGTTGGAGGTATCGCGCTGGCCGTTGGCCCAGATGGGTGCGTTGCCCAGTCCGCTGTTCGAGCCGGTTCCGCCGGGCAGCTCCGCGTTGACGCCGGGAGAGAGAATCGCCAGGCCGGTGAAACTGCCAGTGGGCAGAGGAATAGACTCGATCTGCTGCTTGTCGAGCACGTAGCCATTGGTCGTGTCGACGGCGTTCATCAGCGGTGACTCTTCGACCGTGACCGAGGTGCTGACCTGCCCGATCTTCAACTGCGCATTGACCGTCGCGGTGCGGTCGGCCTGCACCGGGATGGACGGCACTCGCTGGGTTTCAAAACCCTCATGCACAAAAGTTAACGTGTAGGTTTCAATCGGCAGGGTAGGAAAAAGATATGAGCCGCCGGCGTTGGACTTCGCGGTTCGGGTGAGTCCGGTCTGGTCGGCAACCGCAGTCACTACCGTATCGGAGAGAACTCCGCTTGTAGCGTCGCTCACGGTTCCGGTGATTGCGCCAAGAGTCTGTTGAGCCCAAGTGTAGCTTGTTAGCGCTGAGATGCTGAGGAGGAAAAGGAAAGCAGAAACACCTAGTCTCTTAAACATAGTCTCTTGGCCTCATTAAAGTGAAAAGGGACACTACGGCCGTGCGGCCATAAACCGCCCTGCATCCCGGAAGGAATGTCACGAGAAGACCGGAACTAGAAGGCGCGGTAGCTGCTGAATTGACTACCAGCTTTTGTGAAAATCTTGTTTGCGAGCATAACGCAGATTGCGTCGGCCCCCACAGGAAAATTCGTCACATTTTGATTCAGGGCGGTGAGTTATAAAAATCTGTTATGGGGCCGAATTCAAGAGGATGCTCGCACGCGGACAGCAGCCCATTCGATGTGGACTAAGGGAGGATAGAAACGTGCGCCGAGACGATGCGCCAGCCTTCGGTAAGTCGCACCCACACTTGACTTTGCCTGCCCAGAACACTGCGGCCGTCGACCTCCCGGGTGAACTCGAGTGTGACGCTGCCGAAGTCACGCCCAAATGTAACTATGTCCAATCTCTTTATGGTGCGCGCAAGGTTCACTCCGGGCCGTGCTTTGCGAAAAGCCGAGATTTCCTCAAAACCGTGCAGGTTTTCCGTAGCCCCAAAGCGAAGTGCATGCTCGGAATTCCAAAACATCGCAGTCAAGGTCTCAGCGTCGTTGGAGACGAGGGCGGCTTCATACCTCGGGTAAAGCGCAGCCAACTCAGCAACGACTTCGGGATCGTTGATTACCATCGCTAGAAGAGATCCCTTTCCGGCAAGACCTGTTTCGGCATCGCCGCGCTGATGGTAAACATTGGTTCGTTGACCACCTGGCTGAGGCGTAGCTTCATGGCAACGCTGCACAGCAGATAAGCATGGACCGGTGAAAATCCCCAGTGCGCGGCGAGCAGGTCGATCATGCGGGAGGTGGCGGCGCGTGCGGCGCCGACTGCGTCCGCAGCGGATTCGACGACGATCCATGAGTCGGCCGTAGCGTCAGGGCTCGCGGCCTCAACTGATTCGATCAGCGGGCCGGATATTGCTCGATGCTTGTGCAGGCGGAATCGCAGCGTCACATCAGCCGGGCACTCGATGCCGTTGATGCAGACCTCGCCGTCTCCCTGGGCGGCGTGGGCATCTCCTGCGGAAAAGAGCGCACCGATGCTCAGCACGGGCAAATAAAGCCTGGCACCGGCGCACAGCTCGCGTACGTCCATGTTGCCGCCAAAGGCGCCAGGAGGCCGGGTACGAAATTCGCCATCCTCGGCAGGCGCCACTCCCATCACTCCGCAGAAGGGGCGCAGCGGAACGACGGCGGGAAAGAGCGAGCGGGTGAGGGTTTCTTCGAGCGTCCAGTGAAAGAGGAACGGCTCAGCGAAGCGCTCCTTCAGGAATCCGAGGCCGGGGAGCACGCTGGACCAGCCCCAGCCTTTGTGGGAGATTTCCAGCACATCGATTTCGAGCGTGTCGCCAGGAGTGGCGCCGTGGACTGCGATCGGCCCTGTCAGCGCGTGAATCTTTCCCCGGTCAATGGCGAGAAACTGGTCGACCGTTGTTTCTGGTCGCACTTGAGCGCCGCTGGAGTCGACGCACTCCAGGTGGACAGTGTCGCCTGAGGCGATCTCGATACGGGGCTCGAGGCAGCGGTTCCATCGCGAGTGTGTGGGCTCGGCGGACAGTGTATGGTCGGCCATGAGGGTTCAGATCTCCACCGTCATCTGGATCTCGACCATCGCGTTGCGCGGCAGCGCGGCCACGCCGAGCGCGGCGCGGACATGCCGGCCCACTTCGCCAAAGACCTCGACCAGGAGATCGGAGGCACCATTGATCACCTTGGGAGAATCGGGGAAGCTGGACACTGTGTTCACGTATCCATTGAGGGACACGACCTGCTTGATTCGGTCGAGCGTGCCTATGGTCTGCCTCAGAACGGCCAGTTGCGTAAGCGCGCAACGCCGCGCGGCGGCATAACCTTCCTCTATGGACCGGTCCTGACCGATGATTCCCGTCATGACGCCGAGCTCGTCGGTTGAGATTACGCCAGAAAGGAATACAAGATTACCAATAATCTTGGCAGGTAGATAATTGCCGCCCGGGGCAGGCAGGTCCGGCAACGTGTAACCCAGCTCACTCAGTTTTTGATCGGCCTTCATGTGCCCGTACTCTAGCATGTGTCAGGTTGAATCTGTGAACGGGCCCGATTTTACTCACGACTTTATGTTCCCGGGGTACGATAACCCAAATGAAAGTCTCGTGGATGGCTGGTTTCCTCGCAATCTGCACTGCCTTGATTGTTGTGCTGGCCGACGCAAACAAGCCTGCAACGCAGGGGGGTGAGACGGCGCCACGAAATCTGTCGCTGCACGACAGCCGTACATCTCCGACCGACCTGCAGCTTTCCGGCGACGTGCTTGGAACAATCGACTATGCCGGGCGCTACGTGGCTTATGACGAACTGCTCAAGCTTCCACAGGTTACCTTCACAGTTACAGACGATTCGAACTTTCCGGGAAAGGCAGAGATCAAAGGCGTCTATCTCGATGAGGTGCTGCGCACATTTGGCATTCCCAATGCGAACACGCTCATCGGGGCTTACAGCGATGACGGATACGAGGGGCACTACCCGGCAGAGTATCGCGCAGCTCACCATCCGATCCTTGTTCTGCAGGTGAATGGCAAGGCGTTGCAGCTTGCCAAACGGTCGTCCAGCGACGGCATTTATGGTCCGTATCTCGTCTCCCACCCATCTTTTACTTCGCGGTATCGCACCCTTGCCCATCCGGAGGAAGCACAAATACCGAACGGGGTGCTTGAGCTTCGTTTTCTGAGAGAAGACGAAGTTTTCCACGCCATTGAGCCGGGTGGAGATTTCGCCGCCGGCTCACCGCAGATGCAGGGCTACCTCATTGCGCAGCAGAACTGCTTCCGCTGCCACAATGCCGGCGCATACGGCGGGAGTAAGGCAGGTATTTCGTGGACTGTGCTCGGCAAGATCGCCACGACGAAGCCTGCTTATTTCAAGTCGTATATTAAGGACCCCCAGTCAGAAAGCGCATATGCGGAAATGCCCGATTTTCCCGACTACGATGACGCGACGCTCGCCGCGCTGACGGCCTATTTTCAAGTGATTCCTGCGAAGGCGCAGAAATGACACTGCGGGTCGCCAAAACTCTTCTCGTCGCCGCGGTCGCTTTTTTTTATACGCTCATCGTCTTCAACAACACGACCGATTATGGTACGAACTATCAGTTCGTTCATCACGTGCTGCTGATGGATACGATTTTTCCCGGCAACCAGGTAATGTGGCGCGCGATTCACCCGCCGATCGTTCAAGTAGTCTTTTACGACGGCATTATCTGCTGGGAATCGTTGACGATGGTGCTGACCTGGGCGGGCGTCGTGCAGTTATTGCGGGCTCTCCGCTCGTCGGCGCCTGATTTTAATTCCGCCAAGCGCTTTTCGATTGCGGCGCTCACGCTGGGCATGCTGTTGTGGTTTGTCGCCTTCATCAGCGTGGGAGGTGAGTGGTTTTTGATGTGGGAATCGAAGTTATGGAACGGGCAGGAAGCGGCCTTTCGCATGTTCACGGTGATCGGCATCGTCTTTGTTCTGCTGGTCTTGCCGGACACGGAAACTCAGCCCTGACCGATTTCAGGCTGAGGCGCGCTTGTGTGCAGAGCTTGCTTGCTTGCCCGCCACCTTGCTGGCGGAGCCTCTGCTGCTCGCGGTGCGAATGACTCGCGTCTGGTGTTGGCTGCGGCGATGCTTTGGTGCTGGATGCAGCACGGCATTCACACGCCGCTCTGCTCCGCTGGGATTATCGAGATAACCGGGATCGAACATGGCAATCACAGTTGAAGCTCGGCCGCGATACCGCCGTGCCCACTGGCTGTCGATCAGCGTTGTCTGCACCGCCCGCCAGCGTTCTGTGTCGTCAGGGGAGATGCTGCTAGCGTTCATCGAAACAGTCTGAACGCTGTCGCCGTTGATGGCTCCGAGAAACTGCACAAACTCTTCGAGATTTACGCCCATCTGAAACACAAGCTGGCTCAGCGCCATCTGCTGCGGTCCGGTCAGCTGGTCAAAACTACGGCAATAAGCTCTTGCGTTGTAAACGGCTTGGACGGTCGAGATTCGCAGGAGCCTCGTGGCTTCTTCTTCGGTCAATTCGGGCGTCAGAGCGTGCATCCGAATCTTCCTGCGATACTGCCTTGTTGTCCAGATGCTCGAATCATGGTTGAAGCGGTCGAGGATCTTCTGCAGCAGCGCCGGATCGAGTCCCGCACCCTGCCAGAGCTGCGCCGACGATGGCTCGAGGAACGGATGCGGATTCAGAGGGTCAAGTTGCGGGTGTTCGGTCGCCGGGACATCCAAGCTGAATCCCGCGCCAATCAGCGGCCGATGCGTGTTCGGGTCGGGATAGGCGGCGAGCACCCAGCCCTCATGCCGCTGGTCACGAAGGATATCCATCAAGGTCTGCAGATGGAACTTGATGTCCGAGTCCTTAAATTCGAACAAAGATGGAGGCGCGGACAAAGATGAGCCAGTGCTCTCGCTAGCGGAGTTGTTTGGGTCGACGGGAGCGGGTGGGAGCGGCAGAGCTTGTGCCTGAGGTGGTGCCGGAGTCTGACCGACGGCTTGCACGGCAGGAGGCGCGGCGATGCAGAGAAACACCGCAACCCAGACGCATTGTCTTCTGAAAGTCACCTTGTCGCGCCGCCGGCGGGAAGCCTATGGCCACACGATACTCGAAAATCGCGGCTTTTGGCACAAATAGAATCCAACCCGTTATAGCTCGATTGGGTAAGAAGCGCAGTTCGACACATATACTTTCACAGACAGCGCCATGGGGAAAAATCTTCCGATATTGCTTCGCCGCGCAATGTACAACCTTCGCGGCGGCTTTCTGGTACGCCCGCTCATTATCGCCGTCGTGCTGGGGGGTGCGGGGACGCTGCTCTCCTGGATGGAAGAGGAGTACCCATCGATCAGTGCCTGGGTGCCCGTCACCATCTTTCCTTCGCATGCCGATCCGCAGATCGCCCAGGTGATTCTCGCAGGAATCGCGGCGTCAATGATGACGGTCGTCTCCATCGTGTTCGCCATTCTGCTGATGACGCTCACGCTTGCGTCGATGCAGTTCTCGCCACGCATCATCGTCAGTTTTTCGAAAGACCGG
>Ga0206998_1038_pt3 | contig 32105 bp, 22 predicted proteins | sample Alteio_BWMinCont_FD_153309 | JGI IMG/M metagenome (GOLD analysis project Ga0206998, IMG submission 153309) | Enriched cells from forest soil in Barre Woods Harvard Forest LTER site, Petersham, Massachusetts, United States -... | ecosystem: Environmental > Terrestrial > Soil > Temperate forest >... | reverse complement strand
GGCTGTCACACTGGGCGCGGCAAACCTGACTGTCTCCACCTATAGTGATACGAGCATCACAGCCAACCTGCCTCCGGGAACCGTGCCCGGAACGTATCTACTGACTGTGCAGGCCGGCAAGAACTCTGCTTCGTTTGAAGTAGCACTTGGGCAGATTGGTCCCGTCGGCCCCGCCGGTGCAACTGGCGCACAAGGCCCTGCCGGGCCGACTGGACCACAGGGATCGCCGGCGACCATTCCGGCGAATTTAGACACCTTGTCCAGAGCTCTCAGCACCAATGGAGGCACTGCCTTCGGGTACAACAAGATTTCCGCCGCATGTCCCAACATGAATATCGGGGATGTCCTCCTGTCTGTGAACTCATATGGCCAGGGAGCGCTGCCCGCTGACGGACGCCTTCTGGCAATCAGCGATTACCCAGCGCTCTTTGATCTGATCGGCACGCTCTTTGGCGGCGATGGCAAAAGCACATTCGCCCTGCCTGATCTGCGGCCCTTTGCGCCACAGCTTCTGCAGTATTCCATTTGTGTTGAGGGAAACTTTCCTTCTGGTACTTAGATCGGATCGAGCCCGGCGGCGAAAGTGCGTCCGTTCCGTGCCGCGCAGATCGGTTGGCATGAGTCACAACAAAGAGGTGAATAGAGAATAGTAGTTGTCAAAAGCACTTGATAGAAGGCACATGCGGGCAAAGGGGGACTTTCGTCGACTGGGACAATCATGTGATCTTGGCGGCGAATGAAACCCGGACAGGTCGCCGGCCACTGTGGATCTAACGCATGGCACGAGGAGGCTACAAGTGACAAGGATATTGCTATCACTTCTATTGGCTGCAGCAATGATTGCAACCGCCGAGAGCGGGTCCGCTCAGAGCCCGTTCGACGGTACATGGAAGCTGGACATAAATACCATTCATCAAACACCTCGTGGGAAGCAAGAGGTGCTGTTGCTACAAGGTGGTGTTTACGAGTGCCAGGACTGTCCAATCCAAGGCAAGGCTGACGGAACAGACCGACTGGTCAGTGGGGAGCCCTCCTACAATGCCGTTGCTATAAAGATCATTGATGACCAGACGGTCGAAATCACCGGAAAAATGGACGGCAAGGTCATCTGGGCAACCCAATTGGTCGTTTCCACAGATGGCAATATGCTCATCCGGAATTCCAGGACTACAAACGGCGGGAATGCGATCATCGCCCAGGCGACTCTCAAACGTATCAGCAAAGGACCCGCAGGTTCACATCTGATATCTGGAACGTGGGAGCCTGGAAAACTCGAAAGTATATCGGACAATGGGCTCGTGTGGACTTTCAAGGTCAACGGAGATGAATTGAGGAAATCAAGTCCAATGGGCGAATCCTATACTGCGAACTTGAACGGACCAGAGGCACCCGAGATTGGCGATCCTGATATAACCAGTGTTTTGCTCAAGACGCTGGATAGCCGAACACTGCAAGAATCTCGGATGCATGATGGCAAACTCATTTCAATCATCACGATGGTTGTTTCATCCGACAACAAGACTGCCAAAATCAAATTCGAAGACATACGACAGAACACGATTAGCGAGTCGGTTGCCATCAAGCAGTAGTGTCTCTTTGAGAGGTGAGAATATGCGCCTTCCGCGTGTTCTTTTGTGCGTTATGGGTTGCGTTTCTATTTCGGCGTTCGCAGACGGACCGTCCGACCGCAAGCCCACAGATCCGCACGCAGTCGAATCAGCAAAGCAGACCGGCGCGACGCCTTCGGTGGTAGAAGCGCTCCTGACGACGACCCGCAGTTACCGGGCAGGATGGCCAAGATCGCTCGATTGCCCTTTCCAGTCAGAGTTTGTCCATCAGGTACCTGCCAGAGCGCCGCCGCCTCACCAGCTGTGAGCCAGTTGCCCAAGCGAGAGCCCAGCTTGCGAACTCCCTTAACACGATGGATGCCCGCGGCCAATTCCGGGCTCAACAACCCGCAGTCAGCTGCCTCGTACGCCAATCGTCGCACGGCCTCTAAGCTTCTGGAATTCCTGATGCGCACTGGTCTGGAATACCTGACCTCTAGCATATGCTCCGCCGAAGACTTCGCCGGGAAAGAACTGAATCGCTTGTTCGGAGCTAACATTGACTCCGGCATTCTCGAGGCCGCGGAGATAGTCCTCGGCGAGCCCTCGGCGCTGATCGAGATTGCAGACATCGTCTACGGCGGAGCACAGTGCAGTAAAGCTTCGGACGGCAGAATATCTGTCATCATTCTGAATGCTCGGCGCAGCTCGGCCGCCAACTGCGCTCTGGTTTCGCGATCAACCAGACCACCGGAACGCAGCGATTCCTCGTAAAGGAGCATGCCGGGGCTGGTGTCTTCGCGGAAGTACGTGTGCATAAGCTCCGCGATCCGTATACCCAGCATCAGATCGCTCGTGAATTGACCATAGAACGCTTCTCGAAACGCGACGACATCTATGGCTGAATTCAGAATTGCGATGATATCCGCCGCATGAATCGGGCTTCGTTGCGATCATGTTCTGCGTGTTCTGGTCCGCGCAAATTCCTGTATCGGTCGTCGAGGGCGAGCAGCTTTAGGAACCCAAGTGCGTGCGCACGGGTAACGCGGAGACTAGCGCGCGCAGGTGTCCCGTCCGGCAGTACACCATGCACCTCATGGATATCCGATTCGTGGAGTGCGATAGTGCCCCCGAGGCACTCCCGAGCGTGCAATCCGTTTTCGATGTCGACCCTGAAGTCGTTATCTCGTTTGAGTTCGCGCGGCGCCATGAATTCGACCCGCATAACCTCGTTCGTGCCCGGAATCGGTTTCTGGTACTGGAAATTACGCGATTCGGGCACGACTTTATATCCCAGAGCGCCCAGCTTTTCTGCGATATTTGCCGGCTTCTCGCGAAGTGAAATCGCATCAAGGAGGAAATCGAAATCCTTTGTGGCTCTGGCCTTGCCGAGCACAAATTTCAGCGCCTGACCGCCCACGAGGACAAATTCGTCCGCAGCAGGCCCCAGCACTACAAGCAGTTCCAGGAGATACGTTTTCTGCGGTTCGGGAATCATGTCGCCTTCCACATTGGCTCAATAGCCTTTTCGAACAGGTAATCTGCCTGCTTTTGGTCGCGCCCTCCGCGTGCAATCAGATCGAGATAAGCCTGTACGTCAGAGACGGTTGGAATCCGATCAGAGCGTTTGCCATACATGAATACGCCGAGATCGTATGGCTCCAGGAATCGGAGCGGCGGACCATCTGCCTTGCGGTTCGCAAGATCCTTGAGGTTTTCAGCGCTGTAAGGTGACGACAGATATACGTCTATTGTGTCGAGATCGATGAAGGGCGCGCGGACGTTCGCTGCCGCGGGGCCAGTAAAGGCAAACTTGGGGATCTCAAGAGATTCGAGAGCATTGCTGATCGCGGTCAGATCTTGCCCGAAGGGATTGCGATAGGTAACGCTGTTCCGCAAGCGCGAGCGATAGCGTTCCCGGTACTTCGCGGTCCAAGCGAGCAGAAGGCGTTTGGGCTCAGGCACCAGCGCCGATGTTCCGCGCCGACGGATCCAAAGCTGGTCTTCGAGCGTGCGGAGAGCCTTCGAGATGGTGCCGAGACTGACAACGAAACTGCGGATAGAAACTCCATCCTCACCGACTCCGGCGAGAACTGAATTGTCGCGGGACTCCCTATCGAGTTCCTGGGCAATCTCGCTCAAGGTCCAGCTGCGAGGATTTTGGAGAAGTACTCGGACGATGCGCGAAAAGCGTCCTGAGAAGACATTGACCTCGCGGGGGCCCTCCGTCGATTCAACGCCACCCTTGCTGCGTTGGCCGGTTCGCTGAAGTACGAACTTTCCAGGTACGTTGATGGAGATGTTGCCGGCGAGGTCAAGGAAATCAATCCCTGCTTCAATGCAGAAAGCCTGCGCCTGCTGGGAGAGAGTCGGAGAGACGATGGCGAAGGCAGCGTCCTTCTCGATCGCCTTGAGCCGGGCAATCCAAGGGGCGATGTTTTCCAGTTGCCGGGGACTGATTGACTGCTTGATCTCCGCGTAGACTCGAACCTTGTTCGTTCCAGATTCAAGGTCAAAGCGAATGTCGAACGGGCGGCTGTCAACCACATCGGTGGCCTGTATACCCAGAAGCTGCACGAACGGAACCTGGTCCTTGAGAGCTTGGACAACGTAGGCTTCGGCCGCTGTGGCGGGGGCTTGCATGCTTTGATTTTCCCAAAAGGGAAAGTTGATGTAAAGGAAAATTTTCCTGCTGCACTGCTTTCCAAATCTGGAAAATCAATGCAAGTTGGTATTTATGTGTGATTTAAGAGAGTTCCGCTTCATTCCTAGATCGTCGATGATGAGCAGGGGCACAGTGGTGAGCAGTTCCATGTGCTGCTTGCGGTTGCCGTCCAACGTGGCGTCTGCCAACTCTTCCAGTAGGGCATGCGCTTCGCGATAGAGCAGCCGATAACCCTGATGGATCACAGCGTGTCCGATTGCCTGAGCGCAGTGGCTTTTTCCGCTTCCAGGCTGGCCAAGAAAAAGTGCGTCTTCGCGCCGTCCGATCCAGGCGGCGGTGGCCAGATCGAAGACAAGATTGCGGTTCATCTTCGGATTGAACTGGAAGTCGAAGTTGGATCCCGCACATTGCACGGCAGCGCTGTCACACCATAGTGCGCCAGAACATCGCGATACAAGGGATTCAGGCCCGGATCCCAGATGTCAGGAGACAACACGCCCTCGCGAAGATTGTCCAGAACTACGACCCGAGTGGAACCGCCAAGTCGGCGAAAGGCCTTCTCATGTAGCTCGGCCCAAACCCGCGTACTGGAACGGAAGGCCAGCAGCCGAACACACTTGCGACTGCAGCCCAACGTCAGAACAAACAGCCGCGTGCGCCCGTACTTGCCGCTGTCCGGATCGCGTACCATCGGCCCAGTGCCGTAATCAACCTGGCATTCTTCACCGAGTTTCGTCTCGATGATCACTAGCGCTTCAGGCGATGCTGCTCCGCGCAGCTTGCGCACCAATCGCTTGACGCTTTGGTAGCCGCCCGTGAACCCGTGCCCATCGACAAGGTCCTGAAAGATACCCGTCGCGTTGCGGCCCCGCGAAAGCTCCAACTCGATCATCTCGCGGTACGCTTCGCTGGCTCCGGATGAGCGCTTGCCGTACTGATCCAGCAGCGTCGCTCCGGGTAAAAAGCCGGCGATCACTTCGTTGGCCGGCTTTGAATTATCAGTGGGCGTGGAGCCGGAAAAGCCGGTGGTCACCGAAGTGGCCGCTTTTGAATTGTTGACTGGTTTTGGACTGTCAAAGCCGGTGGTCACTAAAGTGGCCGCTTTTGAAAGAGACATCGGTCCCCAAGTCCCGGGCGAACGCACCAAGACCCCTGCTGAACGCAGGTAATCGCCCGCCGTCTCGCGACGGACTCCCGTCGCCTGCTCAATCCGCCGCAGGGGCCAACCAAGACGCCCCAGCGCTATCACCTGTTCACGCTTCTGTTTGCTCAAGACATTGCCCATGCTGACAGAGGCTAGTCTCCCCCTGTCGAAGGTAATGTCTCAGCCGCTCAAAGTGGCCGGTTTTGAGGTGACCCTAAGTGGCCGCTTTTGACTGACCCCCGAGGGTTCGTCGGAACTTTGAGGGCGCAATAGCATGCGCCCTGGATTATTCCGCTCCGGCCAGCGCGCTGAGTCTCGCCAAAACTTCTGTGCTGGGAATTCGCACGGCACTCGGTGCGCAACGCGATCAACTCTTGCAGTTGATGCTGTTCGGCGGTCTGTGTCTGCGCCCAGCGCTGTTCGGCCTCGGCCTTGGCTTGCCGTTGAGCTTCGCGGCAACACGCATCTTCCAGTCAATGCTGCACGGAACCAGGCCTCTCGATTCCGTAGTTCTCTCCGCCGTGATTGCGACGCTGTCGGCGGTCACGGTTCTGGCCTGTCTCGCTCCCGCACGGCGCGCTTCTCGCCTAGATCCAATGCGAGCGCTCCGAACCGAGTAGGACCGCGTATACAGTGATGCGTAATCGCCGAGGTGTTCACAGACGCCGGACAGACACTTCCACGGCACATTCAATTTAGCCAACGACCTGCAAGCCCGCGGGGACTGCCTAGGCACGCGGAAGTCGACAGACAGCATCCAGTGTGAGTTGGACTGTGGATGGAAAAACTGGACATCGTACCGCTGACCCCACATGCTTCAGAGCATCGAAAAATCGCCATCGCCAAAAACATGCATGGCTGTTGCGCAACTGGTAACTGACGAGTAGCGGGTGATCCTATCGGAACACCGAATTTTCGCTCGATGAGTGACTCGGCGATTTGCACTAAGCTACTGTTAGTGACGGCGGGCAGAGGGGCCATTTGGGCGGAGTGATCCGGGCCAGCCCGCCAATGGCGGGTGGCGGCGATGGCCCCCCCCGGCTGACGCCCGGAGGCATACCGCGGACCGAAGCTCTCGTTATGAGTTTTTTGAGGCATGGGCAGATCTATCAATCCGATCTGCCTTATGTTTCGATGTTTCGATCGGCGCTTGACTTTCGTGGCCACCTCGAAGAAGATGACAATGCTCTCGCAGGCTCCCCGGTGCGGCATGGATCGTGGCCGGTTGCCGCAGGGCAACCAACCACAGTTCAGGCACCAGTCCGGGTTCATCGCGTAACCGCACTACTGGCCCCTTCTCACCCGGCCAAAATGGCCCCATTTTTCGCCGCCACCAACATAAGCTACCAACCTGCTTGCGTGTGAGGTGTTGTACGGCAACCTAGAAGCGAGCCCCGACTCACTCCTCGTGCAGCACGACCAACGGATTGACGGATAGCGCACGCTGCGCAGGAATCCACGTGGCCACCAGGCCCAGCAGCAGCATCGCCAGGACCACACCGGCAAGGACCAGGGGATCGCGCGGCGTGGCCTGAGAAAGCCATCACCTTCGTCGCAAGCAGACCCGGAACCAATCCAACCCCCGAACCAATCGCCAACAATTTGAATGCACTTCCCAGCGCGGCCTGCAACACTTCCTTGCGTTGCGCGCCGAGAGTCGGCACTCCCGTCGAAATCAGACCGTAACAGTCTCGTATTCGTGGGAGCGATGGGGCGCCCCCATGCAGGCTTTGCTTGGGTGGGAACGAACTCCCCCGCCAGGTCATCCCGGCGTTCACCCGTAGTACTGAAACCCCTTCCAGAATTCCGGCCAAGGCACGCGAATGTTGCGGCAAACGTAAACCTGACTGCGGTCGCCGATGGCTTGGTTGACAATCCCGTACGGGTTTGAAAGTTGAGCGGCAGCTTCACACGCAGCAAAGATGTTTTCCACTTCTTCCCGCTTGAAGCCAACAGCAATCACGGTTTGCGGGGGAGGGGTCCCATAGCCGCGCAGCCAGTTGGAGTTCATGCCGCTGATCGCCTCGGGCAACCCATAAGCGCGTCCATACAGATTCACAGCTCCGGCCTCGCCCTCGTCTGCTGCCAGCACTCCAACCTCGGAGCGATCTTCCACGGGTAGTGAATCGCACACTTGGGCGACCGTGGCAACAAGCTCGGGCCAGCCAATTTCCATGCTGAAACTTTGCTTGTTTGCGGTCGCATCGGCAAGACGCCACCACGCCGACTGGATCGGCGCAATGGGAAGCGTCAACGCGAACACGGCCAGTGCGCTTACCGTGAACCCTATCAATAGGGCTCTTTTGATCCTCCGCTGCGCATACGTGCTCTTGGAGTCAACCCAACGCTCGCCCCACGCTGCACCAGCGGCCATCAACATGGGATACGCAGGCGCGATGTAGTACTCGCGCCCCCTCGCAACCACAAACAGGATCAGCGTAATCACATACATCCAGCCGAGCATGCGGAAGGGCTTGCCGGCTGGAGTCGCAAACAAGAACCACAGTCCGGCGCACCATATCGGCACTGTCGCCAGGTTGGTCGTATTCCAGAATTGGCGGGGAATGAAGTAGTTGGTCACTCCCCTCGACACGTCGCGCGCGTGAATGCTCTGCATCCACGCAAGGGCTACAAAGTTATGCTGGAACTGCCACACAATCACCGGCAGCGCCATCGCAAGCGCAACACCCACGCCGCACCAGAACCACCCCGAGCGAAAATAACGGCGGTTCGGCGTCAGCAGCATTCCACCCAGCAGGCCCACCGCAAAAAACACGATAGTATACTTCGTCAGCAGCCCCAGTCCCATGCCGGCGCCGATTGCAATCCACCAGCGCGGATCTTCCGTCTCCAGAAGCCGGGCCGTGGCCCACGCCACCAAAACCCACCACAGAACGTCGAACGACATGTAAGACAAGAACGAGCCCGCAAAGCAAATCGGGCCCGCGATTCCCGCAGCCACCGCGGCCACCAGCATCGATCGCCGTCCTCCGCCCATCGCGCGGGCAATCAAGCCGGCGAGCACGCTTACCAGTCCAACCGCGACTGCCGGCAAAAGGCGGTAGCCCACGAGAATTGGTCCGAAAGCAACCAATTCCACACGCGCCAGCCACGCAGTCAGCGGAGGGTACACCACATAACACCAGTCCAGGTGCATCGCGTTGCTGTAGCTCAACAACTCATCGCGGTGGAAGCCGTATCTGCCGCTGAACGCGACGTGGATCGCCGTGAAAGCCAATCCAGTCAGCCACAGGGCTACTCTGCCGTCCGCGTGAACCTGACTCGTGTGGGTCGAATAGTGCATAACAGCCCCAATTGTCGCAGGGTATTTGCGCAAATGAAGTATCTATTCGCCTATGCCCAAGTATTCGCTGGTTGAAAACCAATGCATACGAAACACCACCGTATCTGAGCCTGATCACCTGATCAGGGTACGGGATCAAGCGATCCTCTCTTCCGGGTTCCGATTGGTTCGTGGCCGAACATAGTCCGCTTCGGGATATGGCAGAGATTCTCACGATCTTCGCCGACCCAAAGGATGAATGGACGCTGGCATTCTGGTTCGCGGGCTTGAACAACTACTTCGACGACGAGCGTCCGCAGGATGTCCTGGCCACCGATCCCGAGCGGGTGATTGCCGCGGCCAAGGATGAAATAGCCGAAGTGCAACGTGATTAAGACTTTAGAACCCACTATGTCGACACAATTCTCGCACTGGGAAGGTCGAGAGGCGCACGCTGCGAACAGGATCGACTTGACTTCTGCCTTTAACATGGCCATGATAATTACCACGGCCACGATAATTAACGCCACGATAAGCCATGGTGCCGCAGCTTTCCAATCCGAACTCTCCAGGCCCGCGCAACGAGCGCGAATTCGAAGACCTACTCGCCCACCTCTTCCGCCAGCACGGCTGGAGGGTGAAGAAGGAGCACTCCGCCGCCGAAAAGGGCATCGATCTTGTCGTCGCGCGCGGCAACGATCGCTACATCATTGAGCTCAAGGCAGCCTCCGAAGGCCGACCGGACCGGCTCGTGCCCTTGCTCTCGCAGGCCATCCTCCAGGCCCGGGCCTATGCCCAGGCATTCCCTCAGCCGGCCGCGCCGCTCGCCGTCATCGCCGCCCCGGCAATCTCCCCAAGCGCCGCGAACAGCCTGGTCAGTTTCCTCTCCCAGTTCGCGCCCGATGCTGCCGTCGGCATCCTCGACCGCGAAGGCTTCCGGCACTTCGTCGGGCCCGGGCTCGACCAGCTCAATGCGGCTCCGCCCCGCGCCGCCCGCCGGCAGAAACTGCCTTCGCCCGACTCGGCGTATCTCTTTTCCGATCTCAGCCAGTGGATGCTGAAAGTCCTGCTCGCGCCCATGATTCCAGATGGTCTTCTGCGCGCGCCGCGGGGAGAATATCGCAACGCTTCGGAGCTTGCAGAAGCGGCCGAGGTTTCCGTGATGAGCGCCTTCCGCTTCGTGCGCCGGTTGCGCCAGGAGGGATTTCTCGACGAATACGACGAGCCGTTGCGTCTGGTGCGCCGCAAAGAACTGCTGCGCCGCTGGCAGGCCGCGCACCTGCGCGGCGCGCCCGAGCTTGCCCTCCGCTGGATCATTCCTGTCAAGAGCGAGCACCAGCTGCCGGCGGCGCTACACTCCTACAGTGTCCAGCCCAACATAAAGCGCGAGCGGGCGCCACGAGCCTGTCTCGGGCTGTTCGCGGCCGCCGAGTCCCTGGGATTCGGCTTCGTGCACGGCGTCCCGCAATACTTCTATCTCGAAAGCCTCGACCGCGACGTTCTAAAGCGAATGGGGCTTTCGCCGGAGGGCGCCGAACAAAGGCCGGACGTTTATGTGCGTGTTCCTGCTTTTCGGGAGTCGATCTTCCGCGCCGCGGTCGTCCGCGATGGCGTGCCCGTGGCGGACGTCCTGCAGGTATGGCTCGACGTCGGCTCCCATCCCGCCCGCGGCGAGGAGCAGGCCGAAGAGATCCGCCATCGCGTGCTTGCGCCGATCGTCGGGGAGGAGCGGTAATGGCCAACATCTCGGAAGTCGACTATTTCGCACGTTTGGTCGAAGCCCTCGAACCATGGCTTGACCGCGTCGTGATCATCGGCGGGTGGGCGCACCGTCTCTACCGCCTGCATCCTTTGGCGCAGCCACTTGATTATGAGCCTCTGGGTACCTTCGACGCCGATGTCGCCATTCCCCTCGATCTGCACTCGACGGGGCGAGCAGATTCGCGAGCGGTTGCTTGCGCGAGAATTCCGCGAAGAGCTGATGGGCGACACGCAGCCCCCAGCCGCACACTATCGCGTTCAGAGCGGTGACAACAGCTTCTATGCGGAGTTCCTCACGCCGCTCGAGGGCAGTGAGGTCAAGCGTGGAGGAAAGCGAGACGTCACGGCGCGCATCTCCGGCGTACCGGTCCAGAAGCTCCGTCACCTCGAACTCTTGCTCCAAAATCCCGTGGACCTGATGATCGCTCCAGCCTTGGGCTAATCGACCCCGGGAACGCGGCGCATCCTCGTTCCCAACCCGGCGGCGTTCCTTGTGCAGAAAATTATGATCCACGAGAAACGCAGCCGCGACAAGCGCGCCAAGGACATCCCCCAATCCGTGAGCAGTGGGAGACAAGCGTACGGCCCGCGCTGCACGCAAAGGCGGCCCGCCTGGTCGAAGGCGCCGCGGAAGTGTATTTCCGTGAAGTCGACGATACGATCCGAGAAGCCGCGCGCATCACCACAGGTCGGAATCTTACGCCGGAGATGGTGCGGGAGCCTTGCGCGTATGGATCGGAGCAGATCTTTGTCTGAGAGCACACGCGCTGTCTTTTATGAATGAGGAACAGGTAGAACCATGGAGAAAGCGCCTCAACGTACCGGTTTCATGTACATCCTGATCCAGGAACCTTAGGAGGACATGACCCACGCGTCACAATTCCACCTTATCGACAGTGAGGTCAGGATGGATTCGCTACTTCCTTTCCTGCAGGGACTTGCACCCCTACAACATGCCGGTTTATCCCGGCGCTCGACGAGTGCGCGGTCACTCGACCGCATGAGGCTAGTTCATTCGATTCAGTTTCACCCAAGAATCCCTCGCGAACAAAACGCGCCAGAGTGCGCCCACGATTCGGCCTCCTCGTAAGCCTGACTTTGCTTGAAAGGCAGCGAGTTCCTCTTCTCCGATGCTGAACTTAACGGGCTGTGATCCGCACTAATCGATCTTGATGCGCAGCTCGTGATCTCCACTTGCTACAGGAAACTGCTTTACCTCGCCGTCTCGAATCTCGCCGACAACGGCGCCATCGATCCACACTTCGTAAGCTCTAACCCTGTCCGCATAGCCGCTATCACGCCTGATCTCTAAAAGAGGCACATGTCCCCCAGTTGCAGAATCGTGGAGAAAGGATAACCCGCTGCGCCCGAATCCCGCGTGCTCCTGGTTTGTGGGCGACGGGGAAGTTTCGGGTGGAACGGAGCACGGCCCGCCAGCCGGCGGCTCGGCAGGAAAGGCGAAGGTTCGCCAAAGATCCGCATACGCGGTTATTGGACCGGAACAGGGAAAATAGAAAATCCAGCAGCTTCGCACTTTAATGTTCGGCGGTTTGGCATCATTCCAGAAATGCTCCCGGACACTGCGGCGTTTCCGGGGACCTATTTTTTATTCAGAGCTCAAACCAAGCTCGGGGTTCGATTTACCCCCGAAGTCGCCAATAGAATTGAAACTTTCGGCTTTCCGGCAATCCACTCAGTTCTGCGCGTCAGTGCCCCTATGTTGCGCGGACGTGCTGAGAGCACAAAGCCCGATTGCCGACTGAAACTGACAAGATGCGCCCCAGAATCCGAACGAGGATCTGGGGCTCTGTGGTTTGAATTCGGGCGGCTCTCGCCAACTGAACTACCGTTCCCGCGCGGGTGTCCAGCTCAGGCCGAACGAGTAGGTGGGGTGGTAGAACTCACGCTGGGTGTCATATTTCGGGCTGCCGTAGTAGAAGCCGAAATCCTCGTTGGTGAGGTTAAGTCCGGAGACGAGTAACTTGAAGCCGTGTGGAAGCGCATAGCTGCCCTGGGCGTCGACCTGGGTGTGGGGGTAGTTATAGTTGTCCCCGAGCGGGCCCGTTGGTCCGCCTGGCGCCCCGTCCGTGTACTGGTAATAGTAGATGCTGGACCCGTTGAAGTTGATGTTCATGGCCATCGACAGAGGCCCCTTTGTGTAGGTGGGCCCGATGTTAAAGAGGTTGGGGGCATTCTCCAGCAGGCGCGGCTTATCGCTGCGACCTTTGATGCCGCTGGTCTGGGAACCGATGTAGCTGTAGTTGGCGTTCATGCCCAGGCCGCCAAGAAAGCCGGGCAGATTGGACCAGTGCTGCAGGTACTGTAATTCAACGCCGCTGATCCAGGCGCTGCCGGCGTTCACGTAATCGGTGGCGAGGTAAGTGCCCTGATCGACACGCGGCGCGCCCGGAGGCAGGTAGTTGTTCAGCACCGTCTGGGTGCTGACGGGTGGCGATGCGAGGTACTTGAAGAAATACCCGCCGGACAACACGCCGAAGGTCTTGAAGTAGTGCTCGTAGAGAACGTCGACATCGTCCCCGGTTTCAGCCTTGAGGTTGGGGTTGCCGAAGGTGACCGTGTTTTTGTAGGCGCCGTTTCCGCCGGTGCCCCAACTCACGTCGGACGCCAGTTCAGACTCTTCCGGGCGGGAAACGCCGCGAGCGTAGATGAGTCGCATATAGCTGTCGTGCCCTGCATTGAAACGCAGCGACGCGCTGGGCAGCAGGTCGTAGTAGGAACCTGAGAACTTGTTCGGCGTAGCGTTGCCCCTGGGATCGAACGCCAGGTTGTGCACGTTCACCGTGGTGACCTCTGCGCGCAGCCCAAGGACCAGGCGAATGCCGTTGGAGAAGTCGGTGGTGTTCATCACGTAACCGGCGGGGACGTGCTCCACCAGCGAGTAGTTCGAGGAATCCACCCCCTTGTCGCTGTTATCAAGGGTGAAATCGGTGGGGTGCTGGTTGACGTAGTCCTGGACGGGGCCGAACCACACGTTGTAGCCGTCCTTGTACGCCCCGTTGTAGTAGTTCGGTTGAACGAGATTGTTGGGGAAGGTCGTCATCGGGACGCCGGCGCCGGCGCCGGCGTAAGTTTCGTTACTTTTGTACTGGTTGTTGTATTTGTGCATGCCACGGAACTTGCCGCCATATTCAAACGTGGAGAGATGACCGCCGAGGTGCCACCGGAATGCCCCCGAACCCTCAATTCCGATGTTGATCTGCTCCTCGTGGCCGGGCTCACGCTGCGTCCCGGTGAAGAAGTAGTTCTGGGGGCTGTTGATTTCGTTAAAACATGCCGGTCTCCACTGGGGCACGAAGTAGTCCTTGGTGGCGGCTTGGTTGAACTGGCACGCGGTGGTGGTGGCGGTGTTCGTGAAGTTGCCCGATTCGAAAGGATTGTCGCCAAAGTAGCCAGTTCCGACGGCGGCGCTCCACGAGTACCAGGTATTGGTTAGAACATGCGTGCCGCTGAGCTGAATGCTGTCCGAATAGATCCGGGCATTTTCAAGCTGGTTGTAATAACGCGGCGGAGTGTTGCAGGGCGCGGCAGTTGCCCCTGTGTTAGGGTCGGTGGCACAGCCAGTGTTGCCGGGATTGATCACTTGGACGCCCGGCGTGTTGTCGAAAAGGGTGTAAACAGATTTGTCGCCGCTGTCGTTCGTGAAGGAATAGAAGTAGCGCAAAAAGATCGTGGAGCCGGGCTTGATGCGGTAATCAAGGCTGCCGCCCACTCCATAGCGGGGGCGGTGGAACATATACGTGCGGATATCCTGGGCGTCATCCCAGGGTACGGTTTGGTTGTTGGCGAGCGTGGCCTCATCTGGAGTGGGCTCGACGTCGTTATAGCCGCTGCCATCGAAGGAATACTGGGCGCCGATGACGAAGCCGATCTTCTTGCTGGCTCCAAAACGCCGGCCCCAGGTGCCGTATATATCCGCGTTAGGACGGGGGTTTTCGATCGGCGTGAAGCCGCCCATAGCACCGATGCCGCCCATGGCGGTGATTTGGTAGGTCGGGGTATCGCTCGCGGTCTTGGTGACGAGATCGATCGAGCCACCGATACCATCGCCGTCCATGTTGGCCGAGAGGGTCTTGCTCACCGTGACCGAGCCGACAATGCCTGGCGGTACAGAGAAGAAATCGAATTCGCGGATCCCGGGATCTTGAGAAGGCATGTTGAAGCCGTCGACGGTGGTGTTGGTCAGTCGGGGCTCACCTCCGCGCAGCGCCACAAAATTGTCCTGGCCCTCGTTGCGCGTCAGGGCGACGCTGGCCATACGGCTGATCGCGTCGCCCAGGTTGCGGTCTGGCAGGCTGGTGATGGTCTCGGTGGGCATCACCTGGATGAGGTTATCCGCGGCGCGCTCCTCATTCACGGCCTCCACTTCAGCCGAAGCGCTTCCGGCCGTCACCAGCACGCTCTGTTTTCCTGACTCGACCTGGAGTTGCAAGCTCACCGTGGTCGATTCTCCCGGGTTGACGGTGACGGTTTTCGTCAGTTTCTCGAAGCCGATGTAGCTGACGGAAATTGTGTAGTTGCCGGGTTGTAGTCCACTAAAGAAAAAGCGGCCCTGCTCGTCGGTAGAAACAATCATGCCTTTGTCGGAGATTGATACCTGGGCCCCTCTCAATACGTCGTCGGCAGTATCCATCAGCGTGCCGGAAATGGATCCGGCCTGGTTTTGCGCCCAAGCCGTTGTTCCAAGTGCAAAACAGAGTAGGGATACAATCACAATGCAGGTCCATTTGCGAATGGCTTGTCGCTCAGTCATGGCTTCTCCGTATTTTTGAACGCTGATTAATGCGAGATGAGTTCGTGTTATACCGGCACGAGAACTTCCTCAGGTAGGAGACCGGCAACAAGCGCGTAAGGGGGCGGATCATCGCGTGTTGGAATACCTTGCCCTCGCGCAGCAACAGATCGCATGCAGCCGAGATGGCGCTTTTATACGGCCTAATTCTAGGAATGGATTCTTCCGGGGAGATGAAAGCGATGTTACAGCAAGATGAAACGTCGTGGCAGTTTGTGCAAATGTGACGTGAATCGCACATACGGCTCATTCCCGGGAGCAGACCACGCAGAACGAGGCACCAGTGCTTGGATAGGGTGCTGGATCGTCGCCGATCCCTCCCCAACCCATGGTCGACGGCAGCCGGAGGTTCCGGGAAGAATTAAAACCGCGTCAGAAGGGTTGACGGATCAACCGGAACTGTTTCGAAGCCGTTCTCCGAACTATTCCTCGCGTTCACCGAATCTTCAGGTTGAAGCGTTTATGCTCGTGTTGCCCAAGAGGCGGAAGTCAATTCCCGACTCGGACAGTCCGGACCGCCGGATAGGACGCCAGAGTTGCCGCATCGCTGAACGGCGATCCTACAGACATCGCCTCGGCGGACGAATGTGTTGCCGTCATCGACGGAAATGGAACGGTCTCGCATCTGTCGATCTTCAATGTCGATACGGAACGCAACCGGAAGCTCAAGATCGCGAACACCTTGGCCGCTGGAGCCAACGGGGTTGCCGTCGTCGAAGACAATGACTGACTCAGGCAGCCTCTTCCGTAGAGTTGGACTCGTAAATGCACTCATGCTGGGCCGCGTGCCGATTAGTTGCGGCCCAGCGCTTTCATCTTGAACCGTCGCTCCGGAGGCCCTCCGAGCGTAAGAGGGTCTGAGAGATCTTCCGTATTCAGCGCCATGCACCTTACAGAGCAAGATGTCTCCGACTGAAAGGTTGGAACAATCGACTGGCACGACTGTACAGAGGTGGCCAGACTCGATACGCCCTTTCATCGATGCGCCCCGGGGTCGAAACGAGACTGCTTCTCCAGCACGGAGCCTTTCAATGTAATGTGTTGCCCAACCCATAAGGCCAATGCTCTCATGCCCCATGGGCCTATTCTTCCTTGTTCGGGTTGTGTCGTGGCCAAGTGGGAAGTTACCCAATCCCTTGGCGAACGTTCGGCAAAGGTCAGGTCAGCGATCAATCGCTCCCATCGGCTCCGAGAAAGGTAAGGAGCCAACGACTCCATGTCGAAAGACCGCTGCGGAGACAGCGATTCACGTGCACTATGGCGATTCGCACTTTAGCGGCGCATCGAAATCACATCGCCTGTACCGCATTCCTCCTCGAGCGCCAAAAGGAGGCCCTGGAACTCTGCCATCGTGTCTGCCCGGTGCGCCTGCGCAAACTCCCTCGCGTCTCGTTCAGAGGCGTCCGGAAAGAACCTGCGGTAGAGTGCCACCTTTTGCGACTCGCACGCCGGCCCAAGAAACAGCTTATAGTCGATGCGTCCCGGCCGCATCAACGCCGGATCGATTGCATCTGCGTCAGTGGTCGTCATGACGTAAATCAAATTTGCGGGAGCACTGAATCCGTCCAGCACATTCAATAGACCCGACAGGCTGACGCCGCCCTGATCCGAACTCTTCGTTGCAATGGCGGTATTGACTCCTTCCCCCGGCTGCACCTGTCCTCTACCCACCCCCACCCGGGACGTTGCGGTTTTCATGCAATCGATGTCTTCAAACAGGATCACCGAGTTTTCCGGAACCCAGTTCATTGCGTTCTTCAGCGTCCTGTCATTCATCTCTGCGAGGTTGACAACGTAGATTGACATTCCGAAGTTCGCGGCCAATGCCGAAACCAACGACGTCTTACCGGTACCCGGAGGCCCGTAGAGCAGATAGCCGCGGTGATACGGTACACCCAGCAGCAGCGATGGGTGAAGTGGTGGAGGGGCTCAACGGTCGAGTAAACCTGTCTGGATCCAGCAGAGGGGTGGAAGAGAAGGCTTCAGGATTGCCGCCGGTCAGGGTGCTCTTTCCTGCTCCGTTTGCACCGGTGATGGGTGAAATTAGGGGGCGTCACCGCGCCGCTGCTGGCGAGGTGGAATTCGGCCTGGGCAGGGTGGTACGCGTGGTCTCATCCTCGAGGCGCCGGCGGTCCTCCGCCAGCTTCGCTCGTGCGCCCTCTGCCAGCCGTCGAGCAAATTCAAGCAAATCCCTCTTCATATTCGTATTTTAACTCCATTGGTTTGCCGAGTCGACGACTCGGACGTCCGTGTGGTTCGGGGCATTTTTGGGGAATCAGGCATGAGCGTCAAACAGCCACGCCGGCCCCAACAGGCTCACCTGCTAAGGCCCACTGGCCGCTGGCGGACGAAGATGTGGCAAAGTTCCGCATCCGCGGTTATTCAGGCTGAACACGCGAACACCCACGAACAGCACCAGATCATTGGCATCCAGCGTCGGCATTCCGACATATAATCGTCGGCAAATGTCAGATCAGACGGGGCGCGAAATCATCACGGTTCTTGTGGTTCCGCAGCCCGCCGTTCGGCCGATCATCGCAAGCGCCACTGTTGTGGTTTTCTTGTCCCTCTTCGCAATCTTGCCCTGGAAACTAGGATTCGAGAAGTTCCTCGATTCTCTTGCCTATTTCTCCGCGACGTGGTTGGTGATATTGATGTTCGCGCCTCCGATCGCTTTCTTTGTGTGGCTCGCATTTCTCCCTCCGGGCTTTCTGCCTCGGCTCGAAGTCACGCGACGTTACGTTCGTATCGTTCCAGGCCGGATAGGGCGATTCTTCGCCGAAACGCCCGTCGAAATTGATCTCGCGTCCAATTCAAGCGAGATTCTTTTCTGTCATAACGCGTGGCAGAGTCTAGCGAATGATCTTCGGCTGATCGTTCGCGCCAGCGATGGAACGGAACGCGATATCCGAGCGACCTCGGTCGATTATCTGAGTGAGCGGCAGGCTCAACGGTTGGGGGAAGGGATAACTACGGCAACTGGACTGCCGGTACTGCTTTTGAATAGGAATCGGCAGTCAGACGGGACCATTCGAGAGACTCCGTGGAATCCACCGCTCCGCAGTTCGCGAATTGCTGGCAGTGCTGCTTTGGCAACGGGAGTTGTACCTCTTATAGGTGGATCAGTCGTCGGGGCAATTTGGCCGACGACTGCGCTCATTATTTCGGTCGGTTTTGGACTGTGGCTTAGCCAGATGGTCGCGCTCTCCCTGCTGGCTCGCTGGCGTGGGTCGAGAGCGAAGTTTCCGGTGCTTTATTCACTGACGACGGTGTTTACGTTCTCGGCAGCATATGGCCTTGCCGTAGTTGTGGTTCATTACATCTTTGGAGAGCGGTAACAGGCGCTCTGAGCGAGTGGTGGACCAACCGGACCTTACCAAAAATGGTGCAACTTCCTCTTTCGCGGTGATACGACCAGAAGAAAGTGGCCGAAGCGGATCCGCATTGCTCGATGAGCGTCACGGGAGTTGCTAAGCACGATCCGAAGGCTCATTTCTTGGCCTGCGGGTGGATCGTCTCTCTTCGCTTGAGCATTTCCACGAAGGTCTCGATCTTCTTCTTCCGCCCGGCTTTGGTCTTCATGTTGTGGACGCGGAAGGCCAGCGCGAAGCGGTTTTGCTCGCTGAGATTCTCCAGCATTGCCTTCGCCTTCGGCACAGCATCGATTGCGGCCTGGAGATCGCCTGGGATCTTCATGTTCTTGCCACTCTTGTAGGCGCGGTCCCAGCGGCCGTCGGCCTTGGCCGCCTCGACCTGCCTAAGTCCGTGCTCGGTCATCCGACTTTCCTTGATTAGCCGTGCGACGTTGTCGACATTGATTTGGCTCCAGGTGCTCCTCCTGCCGCGCGGCGTGTAGCGCTGAAGATAGCTCTTGTCGTCGAACCCCTTGCGCACCGCATCGATCCAGCCCCAGCAGAGCACAACGTCGATGGCTTCCTTGGGGGTGATCGACGTGAGCCCTGAACCCAACTTGTGGATCTTGATCCAGAGTTCAGATTCCTTGTCGTGGTGCCTTCCGAGCCACTTGTAAAAACACTCGGCGTCTTTGAACTCGCGGACTTTGTCGGGGTCGACTTTGACGGGCGCCATCAGCCTGATCCTACCACTGGCATAATTTGGTCAGCGGTTCCCGGAGCCGGAAACGCTGCAAAATGGAGTAACGGAAGGATTCGCGGTGACACTCTCTCAACTGATTGTTGGGAGCTATACCAGCCCAAAATTCGATGTTCTCGGGCGAGTCTTATCGAGTTCGTCCAGATCAGGCAACGAGGTAAACCATGAGTAAAACCTGTCGTCGAATCTGTACAGTTTCTCGATGTCGAGCTTCGCGAATCGATCATCATTCGGTTCGAAGACAAGATGCCAAACGTCCGGTGAATCTTCGTCTCCTCTACTCAGATACCTTCGTCGTCCTCTGATTTTGTCGAGTGGCAGAGCGCGTGTGCCGCTAAGGCCGCGCAGTTCAATGACCTGATCAGAAAGGAGAACAGAATTCCGAAACCCGCGAAAAGTGATGAGGGCGGCAAAGACCAGAAATACGGGACAGAGCTCCGACGAAACCTGTTTACGGGCGGAGCGGCATCCGGCATGAGAGGTGGCCTGAGCTTGCCATGAGGCGGTTAGGTGGAACATGGGAACCTGCGGTCGCGATGCTAACGGAGAAGCCACAAGTGGCGAACTCACGAGGGCGAGAGTACGGATGCGTGATGGCAGGGACGGAACAGCGAGTAGTATCCAAGAAGTCCCCGATAAAAGGATCGAGCAAAGGCGCTGTGTCAACAGGCCAGACTTGCAGGGTCAACCAGCAATGGGAGGAACTCACGAGGCTTGGCCGGAGCGCGATCTCTCACGAGACTCGCTCTCAACTTGATGGGAGCCGTATGACGCGAGAGTGTCACGTACGGTTCTGCGAGGGCCTCGGGGTGAAATTCCCCGGGGCTACTCTCCCATCGAGCGCCGGGATAAAACCTTCATGAGCGCTACGCGCTCACCCCTGATCACGAAAACCGATGATCCTCGCGCCGTTGACAGGTACCCCAATTGATGGCGCGCGGCTATGGGGCACTTCAAAGACCAAAGTGGTATAGACCGCATGTGCTTCAGGTTAAATGATGGTGTTACCTAAGAGAACATCTGATATGTACTGGACAAGATTCAACCTCTCGCCATCGCGTTCTAAATGCTCCAACTCTGCACCAATTGCGAACAACCTAGACCGTTGGGTTGGAATCCTCTTGAAATCAGACAACCCACAGGCAACGTGGGAGGGCGCTTTGTGGAACGACAATTCATGTAGACCACTCATCGCCGATTGATTGCGCCTCAGTCAGCCTTACCGGCTTAAATTGCCCAACATCCGTCAGGTGCTACAAGGAACAGAACAAAGAACAGAGCTCGAAAATAGCAGATAACGAACAGAATCAAACTGTAAGTGAGGAGACAGATGGGCACACGTTACAAGTTTGCCTCATACACTCGCCCCCTTTCCGTTGAGAAAACCAAGTGGGAACTCTATTTGGACGAACTGGGGTTGGAAGATGAGACTGCAATCCACGCCCTCCGTCACGGTACCGGGGCAGCGGCAGAGATTCAGGCATGGGTACGCTCCAACTGCACGCGCACATTCATTCCTGAGATGGTTTTAGGGGTCTTGGGGGTTGAAATGGTGTTTGCCGACGTCCTGAAGAGAAAGGAAGATGAAATATGGTGAGTGAACCGCAAAATTGACAATCCCACTGAACCCGTCAAAATCGTCATCTTTCTGCGCCATCACCGCCAACGTCAATTCAACAACTTCGCGGAGCCGTTTCAGCGATTTCCCCACCGTCATCAACGGTAGATTGTGACGGAAAACATTTCGGCATCTGCGCGTCAGGGGATGGTTCCGTGGTACCAGCCAAGCGACGAATAGCCAAAGTACCCTACACACTTTGCGTGACTTACATTAGCGCTTCTGCGGAGTATGATCTATCCTTGCCGACAATGTGAAGAGGCTGCTATCTCTTCCTGCGCTTAATCTCGAACGCCAGATTAAGAAAGCTTCAGTTTGGCTGAAAGGGTTGACATGCAAACCGGAGCCCTCACACCGCTTCTTGTACTCCTCTTGTTTTCCGTTGTAGCCGCAATTGTCAGCAAGATTCGTTCACGGAGGGCATCGTCACGGCGAGAAGTGCTGAAGCTGCGCCTTCGAAAAATAACGACTCACAATCAAGCCAAGACCGACCGCTTGATTGAGTTTGAACGCACCGAGCTGATCCGGAACCGCCGCCCCAAGGAAAACCTTGACGACCTGATGGAGAGAGCAATTAAACGGTGGGAACGAGACAACACATTTGCCGTTTCCATTTACTAATATCAATTGCTGCGTATCGCTACAGTTATCTGGATTTGCTGCGTTTGTCGAAACACCTTTAGATCATAAATGAAGGAATCTTTGGCAAAGTGTCGTTTGCCATTCAAGTTGCCTCCGATGGCAGCGGGGATGGGTACGATTTGGTGCACACGGGGAATTGAACGTGGAGTGGAGACAGGGATGACGGAGGTGCGAAGGGCAATCGCGAACGTTGGAATCGCCGCAGTTTGCGTGGCGATGCTCCTGCCGCCAGGCCTAGCACAGAAGCCCAGCGCTCCCGGGAACCCCGCCACCACTGAGCACACCGTGCAGGTTCTCGTGACCAATGCACACGCACTAGAGTCGCGCGGGCGCCCTGATATGGCTGTGCAGATCTGGCAGCAGATTCTGCTTTCCGATCCCAAGAACACCAATGCACTCGCCGGCCTTGCCCGCGACTTCCGGCTGATCGGCAACCTCAAGGAATCGGACGCGGCACTCGAGAAGTTGCGTGGCATCAGCCCCAGCGACCCCGATATTCCAAAAATCAAGGCGCTCACCAGCACCCGCACTCAGAGCGACAAACTACGCCAGGCCGGCGAACTCGCCCGCCAGGGCAAGAACGAAGATGCCATCCGCATCTATCGCGAGCTCTACTCCGATCGTCCGCCGGATGGCGACATCGCCATGGCCTACTACCAGACCCTGTACGGTACGGCCAACGGCAAAGAGCAGGCCATCATCGCCATTCGCGCCCTCGCTTCGCGCAATCCCGGCGACTCACGTTACTCCGTCGAATTGGGAATCATGCTCACCTATGAGGCGCGCACCCGCGAAGAGGGCATCAGGATCCTGCAGTCGCATCCGCTCGATTCCAACGCGAGGCAGGCTCTGCGTCAGGCGCTCATCTGGAACTCCGCCAACCCCACCTCAGCCGCTCAGCTCCGCGATTACGTGAAAACTCACCCGCAGGACGTTGAAATGGCGGGTCACCTGAAAGAGGACGAGCAGAAACTAGCGCAGATGAACTCCGGCATCGCCCGCACGGCTGAAGAGCGTGCGGCGTTCGCGGCCTTGAACGCGCACAACCTTGAGGATGCGCAGCCACGTTTCATGGCGCTCCTCCAGAAAGACCCCAACAACGGCCGCATCGCCGCGGGCATGGGCTTCCTGCGCATGCAGCAGAACAACTTTGGCGGCGCCATCAGCTATCTCACCCAGGCTGAAGCCAACCTCTACAAAGCCGCGGCCGTCGAGAATGCCATGGCAACCTCCCGCTTCTGGTCCACCATAGGCGAAGCTTCGCAGGCGTTCGATGACAATCTGTTCGATGTCGCGGGTGCCAAGTATCGTGAAGCGCTTACCATGCGCCCCCGCAGTCCCGAGGCGCTCAACGGTCTGGCCGGCCTTCTCACTAAGGAACAGCAATACACGCAGGCGGTCGGCGTTTACGAACAGCTCCTCAAAATCGAACCGAAGAACAACGATGCATGGCGAGGTCTTTTCCTGGCCTATGCGCGCGACGGCCAAGCCGCGAAAGCCCTCGAAACGAATAATCGGTTTCCACCCGCCGTCAAGACCGCGATGGCGCGCGATCTCGACTATCTGCGTACACTTGCCACCATCTACCGCGCTCAGGGCCGTTCAGCCGACGCCCAACGCGTTTTGTCGCAGGCGCTCGCCCTGCCTTTCCCTGACAACGGCGCCCATCTGAAAGAGGACACTCGGCTGCAATACGCCGGCATCCTCATGGAGTCGCATCGCTTCGATCAGGCTGCGACGATGTACACCCAGATCCTCGACGAGGATGGGGGCAGTCTGCCCGCGTGGATGGGCCTGGTCAGCGCTCATCACGAGTTGAAACGCGATGCCGACTCCATCGCCGACGTCGAGAAAATGCCGCCCGCGACCCACGATGCCTCGCTCAACGATTCAGGCTTCCTCTCCCTGCTTGGCGCAATCTACCAGGAGGCCAAGCCGGACGTCGCGCAAGAGCTCATCGAACGGTCTGTAAAGCTCCAGATTGCCGACGGCGGCCAGCCCAGCATTCCCCTGCAACTGCAACTCGCCGCAATCTACCTGCAGCGCAACAACACCGAACCAGCGTACGCCATTTACCGCCAGGTACTGACCATGCACCCCGGCAGCCCCGAGGCGCTGACCGGCCTCGCCGGCCTTCTCACCAAGGAACAGCAATACAAGCAGGCGGGCGGCGTTTACGAACAGCTCCTGAAAATCGAGCCGAACAACAATGATGCATGGCGGGGCCTTTTCCTTGCCTATGCGCGCGACGGGCAATCTGCGAAAGCCCTGGAGGCGATCGATCGGTTCCCGCCGGCCGCCAAGACCGCGATGACGCAGGATCCCGATTATCTGCGTACGCTTGCCACCATCTACCGCGGTCAGGGCCGCTCTGCCGATGCCCAGCGTGTGCTGTCGCAGGCGCTGGCCCTGCCGTTCCCTGACAACGGCGCCCATCTGAAAGAGGATACCCGCCTGCAGTACGGCGGCATCCTCATGGAGGCGCATCGCTTCGATCAGGCTGCGACCATGTACACCCAGATCCTCGACGAGGACGGCTCCAACCTGCCCGCGTGGATGGGTTTGGTAAGCGCTCATCACGAGTTGAACCGCAACGCCGACGCCATCGGCGATGTCGAGAAAATGCCGCCGGCAAACTACGAGGCATCTCTCAGCGATCCCGGCTTCCTCTCCATGCTCGGCGCAATCTACCAGCAGGCCAACCAGCCGGACATTGCGCAAGATCTCATCGAACGCTCCGTAGAGGTCCAGATTGCCGCCGGCGGCCAGCCCAGCATTCCGCTGCAGCTGCAACTCGCCGCGATCTGCCTGCAGCGCAACAACACCGCGCAGGCGTACGCCATTTACCGCCAGGTGCTCACCGCACACCCCGATCGCCTTGACGCGTGGAAGGGCCTGATCGCCACCATGCAGGCCACTGACCACACTAACCAGGCGGTGCAGGAACTGGCATTCATTCCCGCTCCGGTTCGTGCGCAGCTCGATGCCGATCCCGAATTCGTCCAGTCCGAGGCCAGCCTCTACGCCTCCGCCGGCGACACCGCGCACGCCACAGAGTACATGAACCGCGTGATCCGCCACTACGCCCAGCTTGGCACGCCAGAGCCCGCCGATCTCGCCATCCAGAACGCCTGGATCCTCCACAACACCAAAAACGATCGCGCCCTATACCCCGCGCTCATGCGTCTGGGCAGCCGTCAGGATCTGACTATCCCCCAGCGCGAAACCATTCGGACCATCTGGGCGAACTGGGCCGAGCGCCGCGCCGGCGCCGCGCTCGACAACTACGACAACAACGACAACAACCGCGCGGTCGAGATCCTCGAAGCCGCCGCCGCAGCTTTCCCTGAAAACGTTGAGGTCCACCGCGTCCTCGCTGGTGGCTATCTGAGGACCGGCGAAACCCGGCTCGCACTCCAGATCTACAGAAGCCTGCCCACGCTGGATGCCAGCGCCACCGACTTCCAGGGCGCCATAGGCGCCGCTCTCTCCGCCAACGACAAAGCTCAGGCCGAGGCATGGCTGCGGGAGGCGCTCGATCGCTACCCGCAGGACTACAAAATCCTCGGCCTCGCTGCCCGATTCGAGCAGGCTCGCGGTGACAACCAGCGCGCGGCCAACTTCTGGCGCGCCTCCATCGCCGCCATGCCGCAGGGAACGCCAACCGACCGGCTGACCCACGATCTGGCCTATCCGGACTTGAACACCAAGCCGCACACCGCGCGCACCGCCGCCGATCTGACGCGCCTGCTCGATCCGGCTTACGCCGCCGCCAACGAGCCGTTCCCAAAGACCGTGATGCTGCCGCTGCTGCCCGCCTATGGCCCCCATCCCTACATGGGCACGGCCCCCGTGGTTCCGGGAAATCGCCAGAACACCATCGCGCGCCAGACCGGACTGCCCACCGCCCCGCTCACCACCAACCTGACCGTGCCGCAAAGCGAGCTGGACTTGCCACCCAAGCCGCGCTCCACCGCTCCCTAGTCCAGCAACTCGCGGTGCCGCCCAAGCGCCGCTCCGACGGCGAGCCTGACCTCCGTCCATCGCAAAATCCGCCCATCCCATTGCCGCAGTCTTCGTCCAGGCTTCCCGATGCCGATTCAGAGCCGGCGTTGTCGGAACTATCTCCACAACACGTCGACTGGAATGGCCAAGTGCGTCGAACCAACCTCGATGATCTGGCGGAAAGCGGTCATTTGCTTTTTAAAGAAAACGAAAACGCGCCTATCGGCCAGTCTAGACCCAATGCTATCGATGCCGCGGTCAGACCGGTTCGTTGCGATTCTCTTGACAGATCCCGCGCCGCAGAATGAATCTGCCTGTCTCCGGCGCGGACAGACTCACTGTCCCATCGGATTCTCGATCACGAGATGGCGGTAAGCAAGGCCAACCCTGAGTGGATACGAATAGTTGGGCTATATCCCTTTCCAGATTTGATTTGCACCAAAATTGGTAAGGTCAGAGTACGCGGTGATTCTACCGCGATGCGTCTATGATGGATTGCAACTTGCCATTCGATGCGGTGATAACAATGAAATGGCGCAGAGGTCTGGTACTTGATAGCATTCATTTTTTCATTGCGACCTCACTGATCATCTCGGAAATCGTACCGAGATATTCGACTGAAAAGTTGCACTCACAGAAATCGCATTTTGCCCTCCGGCTTGCAGCTTACCAAGAGGACGGTGGAACGGTCGGGAAAACTGACCGAGGCGATGGGACACGTAGTGCTTCTCGAAATCGTGGGATTGCCAGCCTTTGCGATCTTGCTCCTCATCGTGTTCATGTGGTTGGCATGGTTCGCATTGCTGCTTTGGAGAACCGTCTACCTTTGTTGGAAACTTGCGATCTCAATCCGAAATCGCCATGAGAACGCGCGATAAGACAACAAGGGTACGGTTCCGAGTGAATTGTCGCCCATGGGGAACTTTCGAGGAAGCTGGATCATCGTCAATGCGAGACGGCATTGAGAATGGGGTAGTTTACGGACTGATTGGCTCCCCTTTTGGTTCGAGGGGGCCGTGCTATCGACGAACTCAGAACCGACTCGGATTGGTCTGAGACGGTATCAGAGGTGGTGAACAAAGGGAGTGGGCAAATCAAACAGACTTCGCCAGTGGAGAATGATTCCGCATCCGTCAGTTTGGGTCGGTTGCTTGTCTATTTCCCGCACGAGAATCTCGCGGACGGTGCCGGAGTGTGTGGTCGCCAACTGGGCGCTTCACTCACCGGCCCGTTCCACCGGAATACTTAGCAGCGTCACACCCGATGCAGAAAACTGGCTCTCGCTTGCTTAGCTCCACTTTTGACGTCTGCTAAGATGGGCGGATTACCCACTGGCATACCATTGGAGAACCCATGACCACACGCACTTTGCTCAAGTTCAGCGTGGCCGCGGCCCTCATGGGCTTGTCGGGCCTCAGTTTTGCTACCCAGGAACACTTGCAGCCGCGACAGGGCGACGACCTCTCCGGCCTCCACGCCTTCGACCTGCGAGCCGGATGCTGGATCTACCACAACCACGTGCTGAAGGAACGACTGGCCAACAACCACGACTGGTTCGATTACGACAGCATTCAGCATCTGTGGATCACGATGGGTGGCTACGGCAACATGGACGACAACGAGATGCGCAGGCCGGACGGCACCTATTACGGTCTGACGGTGCGCACCTATGACCCCAAGACCGGCGACTGGTCCATCTGGTGGCACGACGGCCGCAACCCCGGCGATCTGGACCCGCCGGTGAAGGGGCGCTTCAAGGACGGCGTCGGCACCTTCTATTCCGACGATACTCTGCGCGGCAAGCCCATCAAGGTGCGCTTCACCTGGTCGGGTATCACCGCCACCGCCGCCCACTGGGAACAGGCTTTCTCCGGCGACGGCGGCAAGACCTGGGAGACCAACTGGACCGCGGACTTCAGCAAGATCGATTGCAAAGCCAACTGAGCGAGCCGCCCGCGGCCGTTGAAACCGCGGGCACTCAACCGAGGCGGGCCAGGGCTTGCCGGTCTCGATGGGGCTCTTGACGCTGGAGAGAAACAGCATCCAGCCCCGTCTAAATCCCCTTATTAGATTGTTATATGTTGAGTTCATCCGTGCTTCTTCCCAGCTGGAGGATTTCGAGTCTATCGTCGCCGATGGAGAAATTTGGCTGGAGCGCCGCAGACCCCTGGCCAGCCAGCCCGTCGAAACTTCACGACAGGCGGTTACTCGTGAACTATCCGCCTAGTCAGTCCCCCTGATCGCGGTAATGCACAGTGTTCACATATAATCTGCGCCATGAATCGAGCCATCGTGTGTTGTGCCTGTGTCATCGCCTGCCTGTGCAATGTGGCCACTTCGCAGGCTCCGCCGTCCAGCATGCCTAAGCGATTGATCATCGCTCGACACACCTTCTTCGACTTCGGTCCCCCAAATGACTTCTACGAGATCATCGATGTTGCACCAGGCGGCAACGACATTTCAGTGCAAAGGGCGCTTGTGACCCCACCCGGCGACGCATGCCTCCAACCGGCGAAGATTGAATTAGCTTCTGCCGTTGTTCACGAAACCATGGAGAACCTTCTTCAGTCCCAGAATCCCTGTGCAATCCCTGAGAAAGAGTTACGCAAGGAGCGACAACGTTGTAAGAAGTGCCTTGTGTTCAGCGGTGTGGATGTGACGATCCAGGTGAACTGTGCCGGGAAGGATCGCCAGATTCGCACTGACATTCTTGATCGTGATTTGTTCGGCTCCCATCCCGGCACCCCCAAAAACACTTCGTGGAGTATGGTTGTTTTGCAGAGACTCGATAGCGTGATTGGCCCCGGTGCTATGGACAAGCCGATGCTTCCTTTGGATACATCACGACCTGCGCGGTCCGCACGGGGAATTCTCGTTGACCAGATTACTGCCGGTACGTTCGATCCCCTGTTCGGCCCAGACGCTAAAGTTTCCGCAATCGCGCAGGATGCCGAAAAGGACTGCCGCCGCCACCAACTATTCAGATCGAGCAGGTTTCGCCTGTTGCACCAATCGCGCCTGTCCTACCAAACTACCCGCCTATAGCGAAGCTCGCGCATGTACAGGGATTGGTTGAAGCAACGTTCGAGATCGGAGAGGAGGGGGGCGTTCGGAACATCAACTTCGTCAGCGAACCACGGCTTCGGATGCTCCAGCCTGCGGTGACTGATTCGATCTCACACTGGAAATTTCCCGAATCTGCGTGGGGAAAGAGTGAGAAGGCTTCCATCCGGTTTCACTTGAATTGTGGCACTAAAATACCATGAGAGTTAGTGACTGTAGACAATTCCCGTCATTGTGAGAGTTCCATTCGCGATTGTTGTCCCGTCGTGGCCGATACGGAAATAACCCAAATTTGGGTTATTTCAGTGTGGCCGTCAATGGTGCGAGTCTTCTGCTTCAAGGCGGGCGGGCCTTCGTGCCACCTTGCCATATTCGATTCTGGCTTCAGTTTGCCGCCGCAACTCGCAGGGCTGTCATCGGCTGGGTGGGGGCAAGATGATGCAGGACGGGCGACCGGCTGGAATGAGGCTTTCCGATCATTTTTGCTAGTGGATTGTAAGTGTAGCGGATGCGCTGATTCCTCGGAAAACTTGTCGCGCCGTGGCGGAATTTATACTGACACCTCGGCAGCCACCATCTGGAGTGCCGCCTCGAATGACCCTGTTGGATCTTTGCTCATATCTCGGCATCGGAGCGGCAGGAGCGGCGGGCCTCAATCTTCTGCTCGGCCTCCTGATCTCAATGCGCTACAGTCCAGTCCGGCGGTGGCCTCATCGCAAACTCGATATCTTCGCATCCCACCGCTGGACGGCGTGGTGCACCATCGTCCTCACCTTAAGCCACCCGATCGTTCTCCTCTTTCTCGACAAGCCACCCTTTCGCGTCTTCGACATCTTGGTGCCGATCCAATCGCCCCTACAACCTTTCATCAATCTCGCCGGCGCAGGCGCGCTGTATCTCTTGCTGCTGGTCTTCCTCACGTCGATCCTGCGAACTCGCATCGGCCGTCCGCTGTGGCGTCGGCTGCACTACCTTGTTTTTCCTGCGGCCATACTCCTCTTCATCCACAGCATCCTCACAGATCCCGAACTCAAGGACGGCCATCCCGACCTGCTAGATGGAGGCAAGGTGTTTCTCGAGATTCTCGCGGTTGTCTGCTTTCTCGCCGTTGCGGTTCGCATTCGTCTGCGAGGCCGGGGATTGCGCGCGAATGGCCGCCGCAATGGGGCAGTTGCTGTTTCCAACCGAATGGGCGGGTGATGACGGCGAATGCCGCCCGGTCCGGGTGAATGGCTTCGCGTCCAAAATGGTTTCACTCGGCGCTATGTTTCCAATGAATGCGGAAACAGAGCAGCCAATTACGGCGATCCTTTTTGTCGCCACTGTATACTGCCCGCATCACGCGAAGTTTCCCCCGAGAGGTTCAACCATCATGACGCGAGTGTCGCGGACAGCATTTTGCGTGCTGGCATTCTGGATCGTACTGGTGTCTGGCTTAACCGCTGCAGCGCAAGTCGATCCTAACCTCTATCGCGGCCTCAAATGGCGGAACGTTGGGCCTTTCCACGGCGGACGCATCTCCTCTGTGACCGGTGTCATCGGCGATTCTGGCGTGTTCTATGCCGGTACACCGCTGGGAGGCGTTTGGAAAACCACCAGCGGCGGCGTGACCTGGTTTCCCGTCATGGATCAGGAGATTAGCGTTGACAGCGTAGGCGCCATCATGGTCGCACCCTCCAATTCCAATGTCGTTTATGCAGGTGCAGGCGACCCCATCGGCGGCAGCCTGGGCAACGGAATGTGGAGGTCGACCGATGCGGGCGCAACTTGGCAGCACATCGGCCTCGAGGACACGGTGAAGATCGACAGCATCGTAGTCGATCCCGCCGATTACAACCTGGTGATCGTCTCCACGCTTGGAGATACCGGCCATCCCGGCGGAGGAGTCTACCGCTCCACCGATGGCGGCCAGACTTGGACCAATGTCCTGAAGCCCGCTAACTACGACGGCACACGCGATCTGCAAATTGCCTTCGATGACCCTAGTGTCATGCTTGCCGCCACCCAGGGCACTGGCGGCGCCAGCCCAGGCGGTAGTGGTGGAGCTGCTGGAGGCAATCGCGCCAAAGCCAAACCGCCCCAACTCTACAAATCAACCGACGATGGAAAGACCTGGAACGAGATCAAGATCCCACCGTTCCCTGGTCGCATTGCGGTGGCCGTCGCCATGCATACCCAGGGCCGGCGCATGTATATCATCGGCAACAATATTGAAAACGGCTCAGGTCTTTACCGCTCCGACGACGGTGGCGCAACCTGGCAACACATGGCGGGAAAAGATCTGCGGATCAGCAACGGCCAGGGCGCCTATAGCTCGGGTGTCTTCGTCGACTCGCAGAACCCGGACATTCTCTACACGATGAGTACCGCCATGTACCGCTCAACCGACGGCGGAGTCACCTTTCAAGCTTTCAAAGGCGCGCCTGGCGGCGAGGATTACCACAAGCTTTGGATCGATCCCACCAATGGCCACCGCATGGTAGTCGGCTCCGACCAAGGTGCCAGTGTCACCCTCGATAACGGCCGCACATGGAGCCTTTGGTATACCGAGGTCATCTCGCAGATTTACCACGTTGCCACCGACAACCGATATCCGTATCGGATTATGGGCGCACAGCAAGATACAGGCGCCGTCATGATCTCAAGCCGCGGCACCTGGGGCCAGGTCAACTTCACTGACTGGAGTCCACTGCCGTCGTCTGAATTCGGCGTCGATACGCCCGATCCCAAGAATCCGGACATCATTTACGGTGTTGGCTACGGCCCGGGTGGAGGCGGCAGCGGCCTGATCAAAATTGATATGTCGTCGGGGCAGTGGCAGAACGTCGCGCCCAACTTTGGGTCCGATGCCATCAAGTATGTCGCCGGCCGCGACTTCCAGAAGAAGTTTGACTTCGCCTTCGACCCGAGTGCCCTCTACGTTGCCTACCAATGCCTGCTCGTCTCGCGCGACGGCGCTCACACCTTCACGGCCGCGAGTCCAGAGCTCACCACCCCTAAAGGCAAGCCCCAGGTTGCCTGCGGTACGATTCCGCAGCCCCCGCCTCAACCGCCTGCGCAACCGCCGCAGCCATCGCCGACACCGCAGCCGCCGGCCGGCGGTCCGCCCCCACCCGATCCCTCAATCTCCGACTTCTCGATTTCCAAAGTCAAACGTGGCGTGGTTTGGACCGTAAGCACCAATGGCCAGATCTACAACACGATGGACCACGGCAAGACCTGGACAAACGTCACCAATATCGCCGAAGTGCCACCTCATACCCAGTTCAATACCATCGAAGCTGGCGACAACGCCAACACCGCATATGTAGCCGCACGCATTGCACCCGAGCGCGGACAGACCCTCCCGCCCGATGAAAACCCTGACGTGCCGCTGATTTGGCGCACCACCGACGGAGGCAAGACTTGGACCGGCATCGTCAATGGCCTCCCGCGGGATGAACGCACCGGAAGT
>Ga0206998_1046_pt1 | contig 32106 bp, 20 predicted proteins | sample Alteio_BWMinCont_FD_153309 | JGI IMG/M metagenome (GOLD analysis project Ga0206998, IMG submission 153309) | Enriched cells from forest soil in Barre Woods Harvard Forest LTER site, Petersham, Massachusetts, United States -... | ecosystem: Environmental > Terrestrial > Soil > Temperate forest >... | reverse complement strand
GCCCGGGGCTCCGCATCGCCGCTTGCGGCCGGTGCTTTACAACTCGTGGGAGGCGACGGGTTTCGACGTGAACGAGGCCGCCCAGGAGGCGCTCGCGGAAAAGGCAGCCAGCATCGGCGTCGAGCGCTTTGTGATGGACGACGGCTGGTTCGGCCAACGCAGAGACGATCATGCTGGACTCGGCGACTGGTATGTGAATCCACAGAAGTTTCCCAACGGTCTAAAGCCTTTGATTGATAAAGTGCATTCACTTGGGATGGACTTCGGGCTCTGGGTCGAGCCGGAGATGGTGAACCCGGACAGCGATCTCTATCGCGAACATCCCGATTGGGTGCTGAATTTTCCGGGGCGCCCGCGTACCGAAGGCCGGCACCAGCTGGTCCTGAACCTCGCGCGTCCCGATGTGCGCGCCTACGTCTACGGCTTCCTCGACAAACTGCTCAGCGAGAACGACGTTGCATTCTTGAAATGGGACTACAACCGCAACTGGTCGGAGCCGGGCTGGCCGGCAGCGCCCCTCGCCGAACAGAAAGAGGTCTACGTCAAGTACGTCGAGAACCTCTACAGCATTCTTGCCGAGCTGCGCGAGAAGCATCCGCACGTGGAGATTGAATCGTGCTCCGGCGGTGGCGCGCGCGTTGATCTCGGCGTCATGCGTCTCACCGATGAGGTCTGGCCTTCAGACAATACCGATCCCTTCGATCGCCTGAGCATTCAGGATGGTTTCACCTATGCCTATTCACCCGGGCTGATGATGGCATGGGTCACTGACTCTCCAAACTGGATGAACAACCGGTCGACGTCGCTCGAATATCGCTTTCTCTCGTCAATGCAGGGTGGCCTGGGAATTGGCGCGAACCTGAATAGATGGACTCCCGAAGATTTTGCAACAGCAAAAAAGCTGGTGGCGGAATACAAGGCAGTTCGTGCGACGGTGCAGGAGGGAGCGCTCTATCGTCTGATCTCGCCGCTGGGAGGCAGTGAATATTCGGCGACCGAGTCAGTGGCGCGGGATGGCCACGAGGCGGTCGTGTTCGCGTTTCTGCACTCCAGCCAGCAGGGCAAGCCTTATCCTCAGCTTTACCTGCGTGGACTTGACCCGGATGCCATTTACAGTATTCATGTGCAGGCCGGCGAGCTCATCGACTCAACCGTGTCGCGCGCCAGCGGCGACTATTGGATGTATCACGGCGTCGGTGTTTCTCTGCGCGGCGACTTTCAGGCAGCATTCTTTACTTTGGAACGGGAGGGTCCGCAATGATGAGGATTTGTGGATGCGGTCCGCAACTGCAATCGCGGTGATGAGCGCTGCGCCCGCTGGTGTGAGTTTGTCTTCGTCTCCCTTCGCCGTCTGACGATCGAACGCGAAAGAGTTTGAGTGAACATCGGAAGTACGGTCCCAATATGCCGATGCATCGTTGTCGAACGTGCTCCTTGTAGGCGACTCCATCTCACGTTAGACGGGTGCTGTCTGAGCCTCGATTTCTTCGAGTGTGCGACCTTTGGTCTCGGGAACCAGGAAGAACACGAATACCGCCCCGAAAAGACAGATGACGCCATAGATAAAGAAGCTGCCTGCGCTGCCCAGCCCACGATTGATGAATGGAAACGAATAGGTGAGGGCAAACGACGAGATCCAAAGCGCGGAGACCGCCGCCGATACGCCAAGCGAGCGCAGACGGTTGGGAAAGATCTCAGCAATGAGCACCCAGGTCAGCGGCGCAAGCGTCATTGCATAGCATGCGATTGCGCAAAGCGTGAGCACCAGCACTGCCGCGCCGTGCTGGCCGACACGGTAAGCGAATCCGGCAAGCAAGTGCGAGAGTCCGATGCCAACACATCCGATGAGCATCAACGGGCGGCGTCCAAGGCGGTCGACGACAGCCATCGCTACAAGCGTAAAGAGCAGGTTGATGGTGCCGGTAATGACAATATCGAAAAGGATCTGATTGGCGCCAAGTCCGGCTGCCCGGTAGACCTCTTCTGCGTAGTTGAAGAGAATGTTTATGCCGCTCCACTGTTGAAGCACGGCGAGCACAATCCCGACGATGAGCACGGTGCGCACGCCGGGCCGCAGCAGTCCGCGCCAGCTTGCCGTCCGATTTTCTTCGTTGCGCAGTGAATTAATGATTGCTGCGGTTTCTGCCGTGGCGTATTCCGCACTGTCGCCAATCCTGCGTAGCACCTTCGAGGCTTGTTCTGTGCGCCCGTGAACGAGAAGCCAGCGCGGGCTCTCCGGTATTGCAAACGCCGCGGCGAGAAAGATAATTGCCGGTACGGCAACCGCCGTGAACATCCAGCGCCAGCCGAACTGGACATTCCACGACATCAGCAAGGCGTCAGGCGAGGCGTGCTCGGGTACGGGAGCGGCAATCTGCCAGTTCACGATCTGCGCGAGGAGGATGCCGATGACAACCGCGAATTGATTGAGACTCACCAGGCGCCCGCGATGCGCAGCCGGGCTCACCTCCGCAATGTACAGCGGGGAAATGTTCGAGCTGAGGCCGATGGCCACGCCGCCGGCGATGCGCCACAGGATGAAAATCGCGAAAGACGCCGCCCATCCGGTGAGGATGGAGGAAACCGCAAAGAGCACAGCCGACACAAGCAGCACCGGCTTGCGTCCGTAGCGATCTCCGATTGCTCCCGCAACCAGCGATCCGGCAAAGCAGCCCACGAGCGCGCAGCTATTGGCCCAACCCACAGCCGACGCGCTCTGAAGATGAAAATAGATCTCGAAGAACTGTCGCGCTCCACCAATCACCACCCAGTCATAGCCGAAGAGCAGGCCTCCGAGCGCTGCAACCAGAGCGATGCCCCAGACATATGCAGTAGACCGCGCGGTGTGCGTCGAGTCACTCCTTCCACCGGAAACCGTCGGGGTGTGCACCGCTAGTCGCCCGCCCGTGCGGCCAGCTTGTCCACAAGAATGTCGCGTGCGCCCGCATGTGAGCGGTCGAGTCTCTGGACCTCATCGAGTGCCGCTTGTGCTTCAGTGTCTAGGCCTAGTCCTGTCAGCGCCTGTGCTTGGAGGAATGTCGCAGTGATGTGTTGACGCTTCTGCAAATCTTCCTCGAAGAGCAGCATTGTCGGCAGGGAAGTAGCGAAATAATCGATCTTTGGAGTTTTCCTCTTCAAGTCCGTTGCATAGTCGAGGATGCTCACAAACAGCGACGTAGCTTCCTTCTTTCGACCCAGACGGCGTAGCGCCATGGCGCTCCAATAGGTCATCTCGGAGACAGCTCGCACCTGCATCTGCTGAAAGTCGCCGCGTTGTCGTTCGGCATTTTGCCAATGCAGCGTTGCGCGCGCAGCATCCCCGGCTGCAGACCAGGCTTCTCCAAGCCAGAACTCGATGTTGCTGCTGTTGGCCAGAAGATGCCGCGCCTCATTGAGGCTTTGCGGCGGATGATCCGCAGCCTTGAAGTGTTCGATGGCACTATCGGCGTTGCCCGCGGCAAGCGCATCGCGACCAAGCAGAAGCTGCGCACGGACATATTCGCCCAATACCAGGCCTTCGCCACCTTCCCAGGGCTGAAAGTTTCGTGAGAGCAGCAGCGCGAGCGCATCGGCCGGTCGGCCAACCTGGTTGTACAGGACCGCAAGCTCCACCGATAGGTCATCACGCAGCGCAACGAGATCACGACGGGTTTCCAGCCGGGCGAGCCGTTCGACGGGATCGTCTCCCAGCCGCTTGTGAAGCTGGTCCTCTTCATAAAGGATGCGCGCGTCACCCGGGTCTGCAATCCTCGCCCGCCGAAAGGCCTCGCGCGCCCTCTTCTCATCATGTTTCACGTTGTAGTAGGCAATGCCAAGATTGCGCCACGCGGTAGGAAAGGTCGGATCGAGCTCAGCGGCCTTTTGCCATTGCTCGATCGCATCGTGATGGCGTCGGCGATCATAGAGAAAATTGCCGAGATAGTATGGCGCACGAGCATCTCTGGCATTCGCGGCGATCGCTGCCTGAAGCACCTTCATCTCTTCAAGCCGGTTCGGAAAGACATAAGTCGCATCCGCTTTTGCGGCTTGCGTGTAAAGGTTGCGGCTCCCTGCAACATCCCCCCCAAGCGCCGTGACAAAAGCGCGAGTGTATAGCGCTATCGCTCCCGTCTCAACTTCGAGAACTTTCTCAGCATCGTCCAGAAGACCCGCTCGGATCAAGTCGTAAGCCAGGTCTAGACGCTGTCCCGCATTCGCCGGGGGAATGCCTGTCTTCAGAAAACGACTCCAGATGTCGAGAGGATCAAGCGCGAGCGCCGCATCCAGCCCGGCCTCCGCTTCGGCTGTGCGCCTGAGCCGGCGCAGAACAACAACGCGGAGATTCCGGGCGCCGAGGTTATCGGCATCGGCGCGCAGAGAGCGATCCAGATGCTCCATCGCTGCCGCGAGATGACCGTTGCGCACATCGATCTCCGCCAGGCGGTGATAGCCAGGCCCGCGCCATGCCGCCGACCATGTTGCCTTATAAAAGGCATCATAGGCTTCGGCGCTGCGGTCCTCGAATGAAAGCACTATGCCGAGGTTGTAGTAAGGCTCGCTGTCATAAGGATTGGGATTGCGGGCAGTCGCCCGCTCGATAGCATTGCGGAAACAGCTCTCAGCCAGTGCAAAGTCGCCGCGGCGCATGTGGGTTCGTCCCAAAGCGTTGCTGGTGCGGCTGTCATGAGGATCGCGCCGGAGCGCCTCACGCCAGTATGGTTCCGGCGCACGAGTTGCGTGGCGATATTGCTCAAGGTGAAGCCCGGTCAGATAAAGCTCATCTGTTGTTGCAATTTCTTCAGGCGCAGGGGGCTCAGTAGCTTGAACCGCCGCCGGCGCTGGTGAAATCTCTGCAGGAGCGTAGCGCAGGAGCACCTCGCTTCCTGACTTAAGCTCAAGCACCCATGCCTCTTCGCTGCTCGGAAGTTCCAGGCTGATGTGAGCAGGGCTCTCCGGTCGTAGCGTTCCGGTCCACGCGCTGATCTCCACATCTCCTGAAGTCAACCGCAGGGTGCCATTTGAGATCTCGCGCGTTACCGACACATGAGCCTGTGCGGTTTCCTCTTCGCTCGTCACGCGCACAGCGGCTTGCAGGTTCGCGGTATCCGGAATTCCGGTCTCCCGAATCGGATACCAGACCTGGCTGAAGCTCTTCGTCTCTCCGGGAGCCAGGAAAGAGAAGTCAGGTTGATTGTCCGTGTAAACACCAGCCATCAGCTCGATATACGGACCATCGCGATCCGTAAGACTGCGATCCCACGCATAACCGAACTCGTGATTCCCCCACGTCCATTGCTTCTTACCCGGAGCAATGTGGTGATTGGCTACATGCACCACACCTGCGCGAGCCGCATGATCGTAGCCGCCGAAAAAATCTTCGCGCGAGTTGGCAATCATGTAGCTCGTCGGAACCGGGATGTTGGCATACCAGCGCAGGTCGTTTGCAGGGTATGAGCCATCAGGAACAAAATTACGCGGCATGTCGTTTGCTGACACGCCGTGCAGCGCCCGCTCGCCATAAGGAATGCCGTAATACACCCCAAGGCTCTCGGGAAACTCGGTGATCGCGCGCTTGGCGTGATCGGCCACATAGCGCACGTCCTGCGGGAAAAAGGATTGATAGTGTTCGTGAACGCGCGTGGCAACGTTGGCCCACCAAAGGAAGCTTTGTGTGTCGCATGTTCGGTTATAGAGCCGGACCTTCAGTTCGAGATAGGCGCATCCTGGCCGCAGACAGACGCCGTGCATACCTTTCATTCGTGATATGGGATCGTGGTCGCTGCACCACACGGTGATCGAGCCGTCCTTGTCGCGCTCGATTGCGACTTCGACCGGCATAAATGTTGCCGGGCGATGATGCTGCGGCCAATTGAACTCGACTCCGCCCGAAATCCATGGGCCCGCGAGACCAACGAGCGCCGGCTTGATCACGTTCTGACGATAAAAGAAGTCGTAGCCGTTGATCTTGTCATATCCCACATGAATGCGGCCGCCGAGCTCCGGCATGATCATCAGTCGCAGGTATTCGTTTTCGAGATGCATTGCCTGCCAGGCATGCTCGCGTGGCTCTGTCGCGACGCGGTCAATCACGGGCAGGGGATACACCTTGCCGCTGCTGCCTTGATAAACGCGCTTTTCCAGGAAAAGGGGATTAGGGTCGGGCTCTGCTGGTAAATAGGTTTTAAGAACGATGGATTGTTGCCAGGCCTTTACCGTGCCGGTTTCGCTGGATGGCGCGGCGGGCAATTCCAGCAGCGAAGTTTCTGTGGCGCGTGAGTTCATGGTTTGGCTAGACATGATGGAGCGATGGTCAAGTTGTCAGTCGTAACGTTATCGTACACGTAGGGGATTGGCAACCGCTTTCTTTTCACAGAGGCGGACCGGGGAACGTCAGCGCATCTGCAAATTCGACCCGAAATTTTGTAAATGTTTTGCTTGACAACCCACAAATGGCGACTCTAAAGTGTCCTTCGTTTCTGATTATTCGTTAACGTTACCGGAACATTGCTCTCAATTTACCCACAAAGGTCATGGAGGCCCCCAACTATGATCACCCGCACCTTATCTTGCGATAGTCCACATCCACTCCCTGACAACACACTGCCGTCGATTAGTTTTCAGAAGCGCTACACCCGGAGGCTGCTTACTGGTGCCTTCGCCATCACCCTGTTCGCATTCGTATCGGCTTCCGCGCAGGTGAATGGTACAGGACAACGGCCCTATCTCGGCTGGAGCACTTTCAGCGAGCAGACCATCAACTCCAGTTTTCTCACCCAGGCCAACGTCGCTGCTGAGTCTGACGCTCTGGCGTCTTCCGGGCTGCAGATGCATGGCTTCCAGTACATCAATATTGACTCAGGCTGGCAGGGAAGCTTTGACGCCAATGGGCGGCCTATTCCGAATACAGCCACGTTTCCGGACATAAAGGCGTTGGTTGATCATATCCATCAGAACGGTCAAAGGGCCGGTATCTATTGGATTCCGGGAGTAGAGTACCCGTCGGTGGTGGCAAATTCGCCCATCCTTGGCACGCAGTATCACATCCAGGACATCCTCGTCGTGCCCTACACGGCAGGCAATGCTTTCGGGGCGTCCGGGACCTCGCCGTATCACTACAAGATTGACTTCACCAAGCCTGGTGCTCAGGAATACATGAATTCAGTGGTCGCGCTCTTCGCGTCGTGGGGCATCGATTTCATCAAACTTGACGGCGTCACGCCGGGCTCGGACAGCTATGATCTTTCGATCGACAATCGACCGGATGTGGAGGCCTGGTCGAAGGCTATCGCCGCTAGCGGACGCCCGATATGGCTGACAATTTCCTGGGCGCTCGATCAGGATTACCTCAGCGTGTGGCAGGAGAACGCGAATGCACGGCGCATCGATCAGGACGTGGAGTGCGAGGGAGGTTGCGCTACGCTTACCGATTGGCCCCGCATTTACGAGCGCTTTCGCGATCTGCCCGGCTGGGAAAACGCCTCAGGTCCTCAACTGGGTTGGAATGATATGGATTCTCTGGACATTGGCGACGGCGCTCTCGACGGTCTCAGCGATGAGGAAAAACGGTCGGCGCTGTCATTGTGGGCGCTCGCGAATGCTCCGATCTATCTCGGCGGCGATCTCACCACCATAGACAGCTTCGGCAAGCAGCTTGTGACCAATGACGAAGTGCTTGCGGTCGACCAGGCTGGTAAGCCTGCGACCCAGGTGCTGGACGGTGACCTGGAGGTCTGGGTTAGCGAACTCGGTAATGGCAGCTACTACGTGGGGATCTTTAATATGAACGCCACGGTTACAAATGCACGCATTCCATGGAGTTTGCTGGGTTTCGCCAATGCGCTGCAGGTTCGAGACCTTTGGTCGCATCGCAATCTGGGGCTCGTACTTGGTGGATTCTCAACTGTGCTGCCGGCGCACGGCTCACGACTCCTGAAGGTCACGGGTTTCGGACGCTCTGTGCCATCGCCGTCCACTGCCTATGAGGCGGAGTCTGCCATCCTCGGCGGATCCGCGGTCATTGCAAGCTGCCCCGCCTGTTCTGGAGGAGAAAAAGTAGGCGGCTTGGGTCTCGGAGCGCAGAACAAGGTGACCTTCAATAATGTCTACGCACCGAGGGCCGGCGAATACCTGATGCAGGTGGACTCGATGACGCAAGGGCTTCGCTCTTATCTCTACGGCGTGAATGGAGGTGCTTTTCAGACGCTGAACTGCGGAGGCGGAAGCTTCTTCCTGCCTGCCAGCACAACTGTGCCCGTCCATCTCGAAAAAGGTTTAAACACAATCGCGTTCGGAAGCCCGGTGAGTTATCCGCCCGATCTTGATCGCATCGTCATCAGCGGTAATGGAGATTTTCCGCCTCCCACGTCAGAGACCTATGAAGCGGAGGTGGCAACGCTGAGCGGAACAGTAACCGGAGGATTCAGCAACTATTCGTCGGGACTGGGGAAAGCCGGCAACATCGGTGGAGGCGCTGCCAATTCGGTTACCTTTTCCGATGTCACTGTTCCGGCGACCGGCACGTATCAACTGGAGATCGACTACCAGACCAGCGGGCCGCGCTCTTATTTCATCAGCGTCAACGGAGGTACAGCCATGGAGCTTGATCTGAACGGCAGCACCTTCAACGATCCGGTCCCGATTGTTCTGCCTGTGCAACTGCACGGCGGAACCAACACGATCAGTATCGGTAATCCTACCGGATACGCGCCTGATCTTGACCGTATTGTCGTTGCCCCGGAAGTCCCGGGCGCAGGCCGAACACTCTAGCGGTGGCGTATGTGAATGGTGAACTCGTGAGCAAAGGCGACAGAACGGGGAACGGCTTGTACCTGAGTCGTTTCCCTCGACATTAATGGCACGGAAGCGACGGACGAGTTGTAGGAGGGATTGCTTGTGGGGACCCATGAGCGGCTGAATGTTCAGAAAACCGAGTGGCGGCCCACCGCAGCCGGGAAGGCGTACCGAGAGCAAGAATGAAGCGTTTCATCCGGTTCACTCCTGTGCCCCACCGCCGTTCGGCAGATTGATACTGCTTGCCGGAGAACCACCGGACATCGGTGCGTCCAGTCCGCCGCTTAGAGTGTAGTTTTCGAGAGAGGTGGCAGATTGCCAGGCATCGTGCAGCGCCTTCAGATAACCGATCTGTAACTGGAAGAGCGTCCGCTGCGATATGAGCACTTGTGGGTAGGCCTGTGCCATGTTCTGGTACTTTTCGAGGTAAAGTTCGTATGCCCTTATTGCCCGCGGAATCAGTTGTGTTTTATATCGCTCCGCCTCGAATCTGGCGGAAAGATAACTCTGGGCAATCGGCTCTGCCTGCTGCCGAAGCCGCAGTCGCTCTCGTACGGCATCTTGTTCCGCGCGCTCGATCTCGGCTTTGGCGCCTTCGATATTGCCCTGGTTCCGGTTCCAGAGCGGGATGTTGATCCCTACGGTTGCGAAGCTCTGTGCGCCGACCGGCTTTACGGGGTTTGTGCTTACCTGCTCGCCGTTATATTGCTCTCCAGCGCGCAATTGAAGATCGGGAACGTCTTCGCGTTTTGCATCTTTCAAACGGGCATGCGCCACTAATGTTTCCTGCTCAGCCCGCTTCGCGGTAGGACTGTCGGTAACGATGCGGTCAACGATTTGCTCTGCGTTCAGATCCGGGATTCGCTCCAGGTCGCCCTTTAACGGGCTGGCAAGCAGCTCAGACTTGCCTGCCCGAACTGCCAGCGTGTGAAAGGCTGCGAGGTATTCGCGCTGTGCCGCTTCGTAGTCCATCTTTGCCTGTTCCGACTCGACTTCAGTTTGCAGAATGTCGGGCGCGTCGGCCTGCCCAACGTTGGCGAGCTGGTGCACGGTTTCAACCGCGTCGAGCGCGACACCGAGCAATCGCTGCCGCAGCTCCACAGCCGCTTGTGCGGCGAGCGCATCGTAAAAAGCGTGTTGGACATCGTTGCGAACACGCGAGGTTTGCTCTTCGACTCCAATCTGGTCAGATTTACTCTGCTGCTCGTAGACGTCGCGCCGCAGGCCCAGCTTTCCGCCAAGGACGATGGTCTGCTGAATAAACCCACCCTGCTCGCCACCACCGTACGATCCGCCGCGAATCTGCTCGCCCTGGTACCCAGCGGTCGGATTCGGATAGAGTCCAGCCTGCCGCGCCTGTGCCTGTGACTCGCGAACCAACGCATTGGCCTGCTTCAGCGTGGGATTGTTGGCTTCGGCGAGAGTTTCAAAATCGGCCAACGCCATGGCTGGACGCCTCGCGACGTCTTTCAAGAGCTCTGGCGCAAGCAGGTTCTCTCCAGTGTGTTTCGCTGGGTTCTCAGGCTCCTGGAGGCTCTTGGTCGGAGGGGTGTCCAAGCCTCGTGTTGGCGGCGATACATTTACCTGGAGGCAACCGGGCATCACCATTCCGTCCATGCACTGTGTCGAGCCGCTCTGGGGCTTCGGGGAGACCAAGCTTTGCGTCCAGGCGGTTCCCGTAATTGCGCTGGCGATTGTGAATGCGAGAATACTGAGCTTCATGATCTTCTCCTCGCGCTCAAGCGCGCTCCAGAATAGCGGCATAAGGGTCGTTGGATCGCTTTGCTTGTTTCATCCGCGAGAGAACGTCGTCGTATCTGTCCGGCTCCAGCACACGAACGAAGGTCATCATCCCCTGCATGTACCCGCTCCATCCGGGTCTCAGACCGTAGTTCTCAGGCCGCTCAACCGCCGCGTCCATCGTCATCATCGGCCCTTCCATGTAGGCGTCCTGCGGGAAGTTCGGCACGTTGTTCGCATCGGGAGCAACGTCGACTTGCATTTCTCCCATCTGCGTACTGCCCATGTCGTGTTGCATCCCGGACATCGCAGCCTTGGCCATGACTTCTGAGAGCGGGCCGTTCGTTGAAGCAGTATCAGAGGCGTTGCCGACGCCCCCAAGTCCCCGTCCCACGGCTGGTCCGTAGTCACCTCCCAACGGAACGCCAGGCGTGCCTTGCAGCATCCCCATGCCAGTGTTCATGTCTCCACCTGCGAGAATCCCCGTAGTACGCGTCATCTTGCCAACGTTTGACGACATCTGGTTCATCATGTGGTGAGGAAGATGGCAGTGCAGCATCCAGTCGCCGGGATTGTTGGCGACAAACTCGACTGCGCGCGCTTGGGCAACGCCGACAAGCACAGTATTACCGGGCCACCAACCGGTTTCCGGAATCCGCCCACCTTCCGTTCCTGTCACGTAGAAAGTGTGACCATGCATGTGCATCGGGTGGTGGTCCATGCCCAGGTTCACAAAGCGAATCCGCACGCGGTCGCCCAGCTTCACGATTAAAGGCGTGTTCGCGGGGGCGGCCCTGCCATTGAGCAGGACCCAGTTGAACTCCATATTCATGGTGTTCGGGACAGTGTTGCTGGGCAGCACTGCATACTCCTGCAGATGAATCAGGAAGTCCTTATCGCAGTGCGGGCGATATGGCTCGCTCGGGTGCATGATGAAACCTCCTAGCATCCCGGCCATCTCCTGCATCGCCATGTGCGAGTGGTAGAAATAGGTGCCTTCCTGATGGATGTCGAATTCGTATACGAAGCGACCGCCAGGCTTAAGCGGAGGCTGACTGATTCCCGGCATTCCATCGTTCCCGATCGAATCCTCGAAGCCGTGCCAGTGCATCGAGGTCGGCTCCGGCAGATGGTTTTCAAAAACCACGCGAACGTGATCGCCCTGGTTAACCTGAATCGTCGGCCCGGGCGCGCTGCCATTGAAGCCCCAGACATCGATGGACTTCATCGGGCTGATCCGCTGCCTGATAACCTCCGCGACGAGCTGGAATACTTTCGTGTTGCCGTCCATCGTGAACGGCAGGTCACCGATATCGGTCGTCACGACGGGCACATTGAATGTTGCGTCGGAACGTCCGGCGGGATGCTGTTTGAGCGCAGCTGGTTTGCTGGTCGATTCGGCGGAGAGTCTCGACGCGGCAAAGACGCCGGCGCCAAAACTTGCCGCCTTTTGAATGAAGGTGCGGCGAGTGCTCATAGAAACTCCTCGTTTGGAGAAAAAACTTACCTGTAAGGCCGCGCAGCTGTGCGCGCCTAACGTTCACAGGAAATGCAATACGAGGAGATGGTGCTAGATGCGAAGGGAAGAACCCGGACGCAGGTCGAGTGGGGCGCTCGGGTGTAGCGGGTCCGGGGGACGACCTGTCGAGGATCTAGTTCCAATGCTGGCCTCTAATGGACAGATCATTAGAGACGTAACAACCGTCGCGAAATGCCTGGAGAACAATTCATCGGACGTCGAGTGCTTGCTGATTGCCACGAGCTCGGCTCGGCAGACAGAGGCTCCGCAGTTGAGACCACTTACTCCGGAGCTGCCATCGTTACTGCAATCCATCGACATGCCGTGACAGTGCGCCACGTGCGCGTCATGGCCGCAATCATAGACGCGTGACGGGTTGACCATCGACGAACAGCGGAGATCGCAGTTGGCCGCGAACGTCTGGACTGTGGCCAGCAGCAACAGAACTGTTACGAGGATTGACTTTCTAAGCATCGTTCGTTCGAAGCCGAGGAAACGGGCAGCTTAGGGATCGCCCAAGCCAGCCTGCTCTCCGTATAGCACGTTTAACCAGAATGCAGCAAGACACAGACTTCCCATAAGCGAACCTCGCGCCCTGCCACGGCAGTTCGTCCGGCGATAAAGCAGGTGCGGCGGCCGAACCTCGCGATTGCTTCGACAGCAAGCAGATCGCGTGTTCGAGACCCCATTAGTGGGGTGCGGTATCGGAGTACGGCGGGCGTAACGAGCGGTGGGACCACTCCGCATCCTTTTCGTTGCTGAAGATGAACTTCAGGTCGCCGCCATTCATGAGTTCCTCATGGGTGATGTAGCTGCGATCGAGCGATTCGCCGTTAAGCAAAACGTTTTTCACGAAACCATGCTCCTCGCTCAGGTTCACGCTATCAATGGTCAGCATTTTGCCGTTGGGCAGATGAAGGACCGCGCGTTCGACGAAGGAGCGGCCCAGAACGTACTGGTTGGAGCCGGGGGAAACTGGGTAGAAACCCAGTGACGTGAAAATGAGCCACGCGGACATCTGGCCAAGGTCGTCATTACCAACAAGCCCATCGGGTGTTGGTTTGTATTGCGAGTCCACAATCTGTTTCAGTCGGGCCTGCGTCTTCAGCGGTGCGCCCGCGTACATGTACAGATAGGCAAGATGATGACTGGGTTCGTTACCGTGAATGTACTGGCCGATCATTCCGGAGATGTCCTCGACGTTGGCGTACGTGGCCGGATCGACCGTCTGATCGAACATGTCATCAAGCCGGGCGGTTAACTTGCCAGGTCCGCCCATTAGGTCAATCAGACCCTGCTCATCCTGTGGTTGATACCAGGAGTACTGCCATGCATTGCCTTCAGTAAACCCGCTGCCCGCGCCCGCCTTGGCCGGATTAAAAGGCTTGCGATAAGCTCCATCTTCAAGGCGAGGCTCAACGAATCCATCGCTTGCGTTGAAGTTGTTTCGCCAGTATGCGGCCCGCTTCTCAAACAGCGCGGCCACTGTATTCTTGCCCATCGCGTTGGCCATGCGTCCGATGGTCCAGTCATCGAAGGCGTACTCCATTGTCTTCGAGGCTGCTTCATCGTCATGGTCGACAGGTACATAACCGAATTTCATATACGATTCGAGATTGCCATAGGGCGCGTAGGTCGCGCTCGCCACCATTGCACCGAGGGCCGCCTGGGCGTCGTAGCCTCGGATGCCCTTCATGTAGGCGTCGGCGATGATGGGCACGGCGTGATAGCCGATCATGCACCACGTCTCCTGCCCCTGGAACTGCCACACCGGCAGAATGCCGAAGGGACTCTCCTGCTGGGAAGCGATCAGCGAGTGAACCAGATCGTTGGTGCGCTGCTCTGGCTCGAGAAGAGTCATGAGCGGTTGCTCCGCGCGATAGATATCCCACAACGAGAGCGTGGAAACAAAATGGAAGCCTTCGGCACGGTGAACCTGGTTGTCGGGTCCGCGATACTCGCCGTTCACATCCATGCTTGTGCTCGGGGCCATCAAAGCGTGATAAAGCGCGGTATAGAGCGATCTCTGCATCGCGGGCGAGGCGTAAAACTCAACGCGCGACAGTTGATCGCGCCACATCTGTTGTGTCCTGGCACGCACCTCGTCGAAGTCGAATCCGGGCGTTTCGGCTTCCATGTTCGCGATCGCGTTTTGTTCGCTCACCGGCGAGAGAGCCACCTTCGTAATGAGCGGAGTTGCGGAAGGCGCAAAACTGAACACAGCCTCCAGTCCCCGCCCTTGTACGCTTTGGGTATCTTGAGGCGATGTTCCCGGCGTCTTAAAGCCGTGGTAGGGCGGCGGATCTTCTTCCTTGTTGTAAAGGGCATGGTTCGACATCGGGGCGGAGAAACGCATCGCAAAGAACAACTGTCGTCCAGGCGCCCATCCGCGGGTCTCGCGCATTCCCGTCACGGTACCATCCGCATGTATCGTGATGCGCGACCACAGCACCTTACCGGGATAGTTGTAGATGCTGCTGCGCAAGTCGAGCAACACGTTACGCTTTGCGCCTTCAGCAAATGTGTAGCGGTGCACACCGACACGCTCGCTGGCGGTCAACTCCGCGCCTACAGCCGAGTCTTGAAGGAACACTCTGTAGTAGCCCGGCTCCGCGACTTCGCTGGTGTGCGAAAAACGGGAGCGATATCCAGGCTGAGTCTTCTCGATATCCCCGGGTTCAAGCGAGACATCGTCACCGCTTATCGGCATAAGGAGCACATCGCCAAGATCACTGTGCCCCGCACCGGAGAAATGCGTATGCGAGAACCCGAGGATGGTTGTGTCTTCGTAGCGATATCCGGCTGCCCACTTGTAGCTTTGCTTGAATGGCCGAATCTGCGTGTCGGGCGAGAGCTGCACCATGCCGAAAGGCGCGGTCGCCCCCGGAAAAGTATGCCCTTCAGGCCCGGTGCCGATCATCGGATCAACAAACTTGATTGGATCGGGTGCTTGTGCGAACGAAATCGAGGCCGCAATCAGCGCAGCAAATAGGAGCGATTTATTCATGGATCGACATTACAGCAACCGGTCCTCCGCACATTCCACGACTGAGTTGCAACTGATCGGTGCCCTGTCTCGGATTGCGAAATCACAGAAAATCGCCCAAAAGGTATCTGTCACTGATCTGTCCTTTACCAATAACAACGGAGGATTGTGTGGGGGTGGAGGATCGCGGTCGCGGGGTTTGCCTTTAATTCTTTCAATTCACAACTTTTTGCAATTTGTTGCGAACATGTGACATATCGCCCGATCCGGTGATCTATTCTTCAGTCCGGGTAGAACTCAGGAGTCGCCGCAAACGCTATATGTGGAAGCTTCAAAATCTTCGCTGGTCCGAACGGCCGCGCATCCTCATGCTGATGCTCGGGATGATGCTTCCGGCGGCCGCGCTGATTGTCTTCAGCGCCTTCTATCTCCGCAACATGCAGCGCGAAAAGGTCATCGAGGCAGCGTACCAGGTTGACTATGAGCACACGCTTGCCGTCGCGGAGAAGCAGATTAACGAGCGTGCATACGACATGGCCGACAACGCCAGAATGCAATTTCCAGATATGGATAGTTCCGACGCAGATGGGCTCGATAGCTTCCTGACGGCGCATCCCGATATTGCCCACGCAATTCTGTGGACCGGAAAAGATCACTTCATCTTCCGATCCCAGCCCGGCCGGATGAGCAGCGGCGCATTCTGCGCCGAGCATCAGGCACTTGCATCGCATTACGCCGACTGGTGGAACACGGACGGCAAGATGTACATCAACAAGCTGAGGTGGCACGAAGCAAACGAAGGCACGCACTTCTTCTTTATGAATCATTGGGTTACCATGGGCGAGAAAATGCAGTATCAGTCTCTGGTGCTCTTTCTGCCCCGCGGCTCCAGCCCCGAGCGTCCCGCCATGGCTGGATTCATCTACGACACTGACTACCTGAAGAACAAGTTTTTTCCCGCGGCCCTGAACGAAGTAATGCCCGATCAGAATCAGGGCGACACAATGCATCCGCGAACGGCGATCATGGTCCGCACGGAGAAAGATGATGTCCCTCTCGCTGCGTCTGCTTCCTGGGATGGTGGAAAAGCCGAAGTCGAACGAGCTTTTGAGGATGTCTTTTCCGGTCTGATTCTGGGAATCAAGCTGCGCGGCACCACCATCGCAGATGTCAGTGCTCGCTTTCTTAGGACCCACTTTCTGATTCTCGCGGCTCTCTCGCTGCTGATGGGCGCAGGCATGTTTTTCACGTACCGCAGCGTGGCGCGTGAGCTCGCGCTAGCGAAGCTAAAGTCGGATTTTGTCTCGAATGTCTCGCACGAATTGAGGACGCCTCTCGCGCTCATCCGTCTTTATGCGGAGACGTTAGAGATGGGACGCATCTCCGGCTCGGGAAAACAGCAGGAGTATTACGAGATTATCCGCAAGGAGAGCGAGCGGCTGACTTCGCTCATCAACAATATCCTCGACTTCTCGCGCATCGAGTCCGGCAAGAAGGAATACAGCTTCCGCGAAACCAACGTCGCCGACCTGGTGCGCGACACCCTCGAAGCATACCGCTTCGAAATCGAGCAGAACGGCTTCAAGTTTGAGCAGAAGATCGCCAGCGACGTACCGCCCCTGATGGTCGACCGCGAAGCCATCGCACGATCGCTGCTGAACCTGGTGAACAACGCGCTGAAGTACTCGCCGAATGAGAAATATCTGGGCGTGAATCTGTATCGCGACAACGGAGCCGTCAACCTTGAAGTCGTCGATCACGGCATCGGAATTGCGCCGAAGGAGCAGTCGAAAATCTTCGAGAAATTTTACCGGGTAGGTGATCCCTTGGTGCACAACACCAAAGGGAGCGGACTGGGCCTGTCACTCGTCTCTCATATAGTGCAGGCCCACGGAGGTGAAGTCGCCGTTGAGAGCCAGCCCGGACACGGCAGCAAGTTCATCATCTCCCTGCCGATGCATTCCATAGTTCAACAGGCAAACGAGGCGCCCGCATGAAACTACAAGAAAAAACAAAAAAAACTGAATCAGCCGTGAAAATTCTTATCGTCGAGGACGAGCCCAACATGGTCGCTGGCCTTCGCGACAACTTCGAGTTTGAGGGCTATGAGGTCATCACTGCCGGCGACGGCATCGAGGGCCTGCAGAGAGCGCTCGATGAATCCCCGGATCTCGTTGTACTCGATGTCATGATGCCGCGCATGAGCGGCCTGGAAGTTTGCAAGCAGCTACGCGCCAAACGCGCCTCGCTCCCCATCATCATGCTGACGGCCCGCGGGCAGGAGGTCGACAAAGTCGTCGGCCTTGAGCTCGGAGCGGACGATTACGTCACCAAGCCATTCTCGATTCGCGAGCTGCTTGCGCGCGTCAAGGCTATCCTGCGCCGCGCCTCGGCGGCCCCGAAAAACCAGGAGCATCACTCTTTCGGCGACGTTGAAGTAGACCTTCGCCGCTGTCGCGTCGTCAAATCTGGCAAGCTGCTCGATGTTTCCTCAACGGAGTTTGAACTGCTCAAGTACTTCATCTCTCACTCCGGCGAAACCCTCAGCCGCGATCGCCTGCTCGAAGACGTCTGGGGATACGACAACCTTCCAACTACCCGCACTGTCGATACGCACTTGGTGCGTCTGCGCCAGAAACTCGAACCCGATCCCGAGCAACCGCAGTACTTCCTCACCGTACATGGAACCGGTTATAGATTCGTCGGTTAAAGGACTTATCCAGAAACGAAACGAGGTGACTCTTGCGCGCGGAGAGACTCATGCCGCCAGCCAATGACGGGTTGCAATCCACGAGCGATTACCGTGATTGGAACACGCTGCCCCCATCAGTACTTTCCTTTGTGGCGCCACCACTTGCGGTGGTCGCCGCGACCGGGTTGCTCCAGGATGAGTTAGACCAGCTCCGCCGCGAAAAGCTTGACCTTCACACGCAGCTATTCGAGGCAGCCCAGATCCAGCGCAAATTGAGCGGTCCGCGCCTGTTGCGCCATGGCGAACTGCAGTTTGCCAGCGAGGTCTTCGCGGCGAGCTTTCTCTCTGGCGACTTCATCACCTTTTCACAAAATGGCTCCCGGGTGTTTGTTGCCCACGGAGATATCGCCGGCAAGGGCATCGCGGCCGGTATGTGGTTTACCAATCTTGCGGGACTTCTGCAAAGCTACGGTCGCCCGGATTCCGATCCAGCCATAATCGCCTCAGAAGTGAACCGCCATCTCTGTTATCTGCGCCCCGTGGCGCCATTCGTCACGGGATTCATCGCCCAGATAGACTGCGAGCACGGAGCGGTTACATATTGCAACGCCGGTCATTTTCCTCCGATGGTGCTCCGCGCCGATGGACGGACCGAACTCCTCGACCAGGGAGGCCCGCTGCTTGGAGCGATAGAGCAGGCCGAATTCAGCTCCGCATCGGTGACTCTCGGACCGGGCGATACTCTCGTCGCCTACTCCGACGGCGTGCTTGAGTGTTGCGACCCTTCCGGAGAAGAGCTCGGAATGGACCGTCTGATAGAAACATTGCGCTGCGCCGAGAGCCAATCTGCTCACGCCAAACTCATGACCGTCCTCGCCACTCTGCAGGACTTCGCCAACGGCAGCCCTTTGCGCGACGACGTCAGCCTGATGGTGATTCTGCGTGATGCGAAAAGCGCGCAATTGTTCTAACCAATAAGCGCTTCCCTGGTTCGCGTCGACGGCGATGTCTGCAGGGTGACGTTTCGTTGCGTCTAACTCTGGCGCTACTTGCAGAAGTCACTGCCAGCCTCCGCCTAATGCGGTGAAAAGCTGTACGAGTAACGCTGCCTCTTTTTGTTGAGCCTGAGCAAAGAGTAGTTGCGCCGAGTAAAGTTCGGCCAGTAGTGAGCACTTCGAGATAACTTGTGTCGTCACCCGGCATAGCGTAGCCTCGCGAGCCTCACGGCATCCGGTGATTGTCGGCCGAGGTTCGCAGTTTTTCCTCCACAATCGCAAGGATGTCTTCCATGTGTTTCTCTATGCATCACGGGATCATAAGATCCGTAGACTGATCTCCAGGGGCGAAAGTCAGGACAGGGCAATCGAACTCGTCGACACAACGGATAAAGCGCGAGCTGCGTTCGTCCAGCAGTATCTCGGGCTGAAATGGCCGGAACGCCACATGTACCACGCAATGTTTAATACTGAGATGGGGGAGTCTTGCGCCGCCACGATGCTCCTTGATTGTGTCCAACAGTTCGATCGTGACTCTGGCGAAGTGAGGGCATGACCGACACTTCGAGAAACAACTATCTGTTTCCGAGAACGATCCCTTGTAGTTTTCATCGGAAGGAAAGTGCACCGTGAGCTTGCTTGTCTCTGTGAACGTCGGCCTTCCGGTCGATGTCGAATGGCAAGGCAAAGTAGTCCACACCGCTGTCTGGAAGCGGCCCGTAGCCGGTAGGGTGATGGCGCGCCGTCTTAATCTTGACGGTGATGGTCAGGGCGATCTCGCGGGCCACGGCGGAGAACACCGTGCTGTGATGGTCTATCAGCTCGACTCCTATCGCTACTGGGAGACGCACCTTCAGCGTCACGACTTCGAGTATGGTCAGTTCGGCGAGAACCTGACTGTCGATGGTCTTGGCGATGACGAGGTCTGCATCGGAGATCGCTACCGGATCGGCGGCGCGCTGTTTGAAGTGACGCAGCCGCGCGTCACCTGCTATCGGGTCGGTATACGGATGAACAACCCGCAGATGCCTGCGCTTTTGGTATCGCATAAGCGGCCAGGCTTTTATTTCCGTGTCATCGAAGAAGGGGAGATCGGCGCGGGCGACGAGATCGTGAAGGTTGCCGACGGTCCGGAGCGTGTCACCGTCCAGGAAATTGATGGACTGCTTTATTTGCCCGGCCACTCGCTGGATCGGCTGCAACGCGCTCTGCGTATTCCATCACTCAGCGCCGGTTGGAAAGGATCGCTCGCGGCACTGGCCGCTGCCGAAGAGAAGCATAAGCAGGGTGGAAATGCGGCACTCGCTCCATCTTCCGCGCCACCGCCTGCGTGGCCGGGCTTTAGGTCTCTGCGAGTTGTGGCGGTAGAGCGGGAGAGTCTTGACGTGCTCTCCTTTGTTCTCGAGTCGGAGGACCGAAGCCCATTGCCGGTGCCTCTTCCGGGTCAATTTCTGGTCTTCAAGCTCCAACTGGATGGGGGCTCACCGCCAATCCTGAGAAGCTATTCGATGTCGGGTCCGCCGGGTGCGGAAACATATCGCGTCAGCGTGAAGCGTTCCACTGGCGAAGGGAGCCGATACTTTCATGACTCCATTCGGCAAGGAGACCTGCTTCAGGTGAGCGCGCCGAGGGGCAGCTTCACGCTTGCTCCGGGCAACAACCCTGTTGTACTGCTGAGTGCAGGTATTGGGGCGACGCCGGTGCTGGCAATGCTTCATTCGCTTGTGGCTGCCGGCACAGATTCAACGCGAGAAGTCTGGTGGTGTTACGCCACTCGCAACGGCAGGGAACACCCATTCGCGGCGGAAGCGCGGGCTTTGCTCAATGACCTTCCGCGCAGTCATGCATTCATCGCCTATAGCAAACCAGAAGATGCTGATCAGCAAGGCCAGGACTACGACGCGTCGGGACATCTGACTATCGCATTACTGCAACGGCTTCAAATACCGAAAGAGGCGGACTTCTATCTATGCGGACCAGCTGCTTTTCTTTCTGATTTTACGACGGAGTTGAAGCTATGGGATGTCCCGGATTCCAGCATCCACTCCGAGAGATTCGGCACTCAATCTTCCATCACGCCCGGAATCGCAAGCATCCCTTCCATACCCCCGCATCCACCTTCCGGAAGCGTGGGCACAGGCCCAATGGTGTCCTTTGTACGCAGCGGTCTCACGGTGCCGTGGAGCTCACAGTATGGAGGTCTCCTCGAATTCGCAGAGGCTTGCGACGTCCCTGTCAGATGGGCCTGTCGGACGGGTGTCTGCCACATGTGCGAGTCCGGGTTGATCGATGGAGAGATCAGCTACACACCCGAGCCTCTTGAACGGCCTGCCGAAGGGAATGTTTTAATCTGTTGCTCGTCTCCGCTGACGGCTGTCGAATTGGACCTCTGACAGCTGGCTGATGACCCCGTTCACCCCAACTCATGGCAAGTGGCCGATAGACCTGCCATCCGGATCGAATGCCACGGGACTTTTCCTCTCATCGTCGGCGAAACAAGAAAATTCTTCTTGCGGGAATTCCTTTTTTCGCCGATCCGGAAATGCTTATATGACGGAAAAGCGCAAGGCACACGGGGCTGTTGTGCAAAAGGTCCTTCACTCAGAAAGTGTGAAGAATATGCGTTTTAAAGATGCTTCCGCTTAGAGTTGGGCTGGGGGGATTTTAGAGCAGATTCTACCGATTTTAGAACAATCGTAACATCTTTAGATTGTTTTGGTTGCGGGGGCTGGATTTGAACCAGCGACCTTTGGGTTATGAGCCCAACGAGCTACCGGGCTGCTCCACCCCGCACTCTTATATTAACAATTGAAGAGGGCAGGGTCAATCCGGCCGCCCGGCTGTCCTCGCACACGCGGGCCCTACTGCGCTGGAGCCAATCTGAAGCTGTACGCGTACATAGCCGTGTCGGGCTTAGCCGGAAGCTCCAGCTTCAGGCCATCGGCATCTTGCGTGAAGACGACCTTCCCCGTCGAGCCGAGCAGTCTCACATCGCCCACCTTGAAGTCGCTCCCCGTCCCCAGCGAGTGAATCGTCAGATGGCCGTCCGGCGGCCAGCCCAGCGCGATCGCATACAGCGCCCCATTCTTCGTCGTGAACCGGATATCCTGCGCCGTAAATGCGCCACTCGCCGTGTCGTGGAAAGATCCCGCAACCACCTTGGTCGGACCCTCACCGTAAGTCGTCCACGGCCGCGTGCCGTAGATCGCGTCGCCGTTCACGTTGAGCCACGCGCCTATCTGTCGCAGAATCGTCTGTGCCTCCTCGGGAATCGTCCCGTCAGACTTCGGCCCGATATTCAGCAGCAGGTTGCCGTTCTTGCTCACGATATCGGCCAGCTGCCAGACAATCGATTCCGCCGACTTGTAGGTGTCGTTCTTTACATACCCCCACGAAGCATTGCTGATCGACGTGTCCGTCTGCCAGTGCTGCGCGCGAATCTCATCCAGTTGCCCGCGCTCGATATCCAACACCGTCGTTCCATCGGGAAAAGCATCGTTCTTGCGAAAGAGCGCCGGCTGCACGCCTTCCTGCGCCGCGCGATTGTAATAGAAGGCCGCGAACCGCTGAAGATATGGCTGGAACTCCGGCTGCTCCACCCACCAGTCGAAATAAACCAGCTCAGGATTGTACTTCTCCACAATCTCCGCGCTACGCGCTAGCCAGTCGTTCAGATACGCGCTATCCGGATGCAGCACACCTTTATCGCTAGGATTCTTGCCCGCCGGCGCTATGTGCGCCGGTCCATAGAATGCTGCATATTTCGGATCCTGCACATCCGACGGAAACATCCTTCCGCCGTCGAGGAACCAATAGTGCTCGGCTCGATGCGATGAAGCCCCGAGATGCAATCCCTGCGCGCGAATCGCCGTGGCCAAATCGCCAATCAGGTCGCGCTTCGGACCCATCTTCGCTGCGCTCCAATCGCTCAGCCCCGTGTCATACATCGGAAATCCATCATGATGCTCCGCCACCGGGATCACGTACTTCGCGCCTGACTCCTTGAACAGCGCCGCCCACGCCGCCGGATCGAAGTGTTCAGCATGGAACATCGGGATGAAGTCCTTGTATCCGAACTTCGTCTGCGGCCCGTAGGTCTCCACTTGATGCTTGAATTCCGGCGAGCCTTGCACGTACATATTCCTCGGATACCACTCATTCCCGAACGCCGGCACCGAGTACAACCCCCAGTGGATGAAGATCCCGAACTTCGCGTTCTGATACCAATCGGGAATCTTGTAGTTCTTCAGCGAATCCCAGTTCGGCTGGAACGGGCCCTCATGCGCCGCCTGATCCACCGTCTTCAGCAGCGCCGCTCTCTGGCGGTCATACTTGGCTACCGCCTTCTGCCAGATCAGATCATCAGCGTTGGGCTGCTGGGCGACAGCCACCAAAGCCATAAAAATGAAAACTCCCATTAACACGCATTGCCGCACTGGAAGGGCCCGCATCAGTTTGTCGCTCCTCGAAGGGGATAAGTGGCAGAACTGTCAGCTTATACCCTCCGCGAGCGAGCGGCGTATTACTGTGCTCCCAAAGATCCGGCAGCGTGCGCCAAACGATGTGTCTGTTCCGCCGGCCATCGCCTTGCCTGCGCGATGCTGATGATGTGCAGGATCAGAAAGAGCGGTACACCAAATCCCGGAATCACGCTGAGGGGCAGCGTCGTCATGGGAGCAGTCGTCAATCCATGAGGATTAAGCAGCCCGGAAGCCGCGCCCATACCGACCGCCGTTACGAGATCCAGCACTCCGAGTAAATGCCACGCGATGAAGCCCCGCTGATAATGCGGAACCAGCCTGCTCGCGGCAAGATATGCTGTCGCTCCAATTGCGATGTCTCCCCACCCGGCCGGCAATGCGAACATGCCCGGCAGAATGCCATATGCATAGAGCACAACAAATACGAATCCCGCAATCCTCCACGAATGCAGCATTGTCAGTGTGCGTGGATCGAGCGACAGAATATAGTCCCGGAATGCCGGCGACCGCAGATACCAAACCGAAAATACCGCGATCGGGGTCAGCACTGCCAGCAGCAACCCGAGAGGTGGTCGTCCCTGTGGCGTCTGCAACAGATGCAGCGCCGAGGCTAGCAGGGACAACGCAAACCAGGCGGCGATCAGCCCAGCAGTAAGTCTTCCGTAATTCGTCTTAGTCATCACGCATCTCCTGATTGGTTGGCGGCGAGACCCGCGACGGCGTTCGTCACATCATTGGTCAGCCGCGTAAGTTCACTTACCTGACTGCGGCCAAATACCTGCCTCAGTCGTGATTGCGCGTTCTCCCAATAGGGAAGCGCCGCGTTGAGTTGATTCTCGCCACCTTTTGAGAGCCCAAGTCGCCACTCCCTGCGGTCTTTGCCGCGCCTCTTTTCAATCCACCCATGCCGGCTCATGATCGCAAGCGTCCGGGTCAGGGAAGTGCTGTCCATGGAAAGCAGTTCCCCAAGCCGCCCCTGCGTCGCGTTCCCCGCAATCGATAGTGTTTGCAGGATCGTGAATTGGGTTGAGCGCAACCCTGTCGGGCGAAGTTCTTCTTCATAGAGTTGAGTAACGGCCCGTGCCGCCCTGCGCAGGTTGGCGCACATGCATGGCAACACCGGACTGGGAGATCTGTTCATGTTCAATAGATGTATATACATATATTCTGCGATGCAGAATATTTCTCCGGAAATAAATCACGAGCATTCCACGCAGGCTCGACCCCTGGCGCAGCCCGCTTCACCGGCTGATAAACTTGACTAGTCCCTATGTTTGAGAACCTTTCAGAAAAGCTGCAGCGCGCCTTTAAGAATCTCCGCGGCCAGGGCACCGTCACCGAGGAGAACATGCAGGAGGCCCTGCGCGAAATCCGCGTCGCTCTGCTCGAAGCCGACGTCAACCTCAACGTCGTCAAGGATCTGATCGACCACATCCGCGACAAGGCGCTCGGCCAGGAAGTCCTGACCGCGCTCTCGCCGACCGAGCAAGTCGTCAAGATCGTGCACGACGAACTGGTCGCGCTCCTCGGCAAGGACACCGCGCGTTTTCAGTTCGCCTCGCGTCCTCCGACGGTCATCCTCATGGCCGGCCTGCAGGGCTCCGGTAAAACCACCACTTCCGGCAAGCTCGCCGCATGGCTGCAAAAGGGCGGACACCGCCCCATGCTCGTCTCCGTCGACGTCTACCGTCCCGCCGCGCGCGAACAACTCAAGGTCGTCGCCAGCTCCATCAAGGCAAAAATCTACGAGGGCGATATGAAAGGCGAACCCGCGGGAACTCCGCTTGTCGAGCGCCTGGCCAAAGAAGCCCGTCGCGAAGCGGTCAATACCGGTTGCGACACGCTCATCGTCGACACCGCTGGCCGCCTCCACATCGACGCCGACCTGATGGACGAGATGGCGAAGCTCAAATCGCTGCTCTCGCCGCAGGAGATCCTCTTCGTTGCCGACGCCATGACCGGCCAGGACGCCGTCAAGTCAGCCAACGAGTTCCACAAGCGCCTCGCGCTCACCGGCGTCGTCCTCACAAAGATGGACGGAGACGCCCGCGGTGGCGCAGCACTCTCCATCCGCCACGTCACCGGACAGCCCATCAAGTTCATCGGCACGGGCGAGCGTCCCGACGCTTTCGAGCCTTTCCATCCCGACCGCATCGTTGGCCGCATCCTCGGCATGGGCGACATCATGACGCTCATCGAGCACGCCGACGAAAAGCTCGATCGCAAAAAATCCGAAGAGTTCGCCCGCAAGGCTCTCAGCGGCGACGGCTTCTCGCTCGAAGACTTCCGCGATCAGCTCCGCCAGATCCGCAAACTCGGCTCACTGCAGAACATCATCAAGATGCTGCCCTCGGTCGGCCCGTTCCAGGGCATGTCGCAGATGGCCGATCAGGTCGACGAGAAGCAGTTCACCCGCGTCGAAGCCATCATCAACTCCATGACTCCGAAGGAGCGCAACCACCACGAGATCATCTCCGGCAGCCGCCGCAAGCGTATCGCCAACGGCTCCGGCACGACCGTGCAGGAAGTCAACCAGCTGCTCCGCCAATATGCGCAGATGCGCAAGATGTTCAAAGGTGTCGGCAAAGGTGGAATGCTGCAGCGCCGCGCCATGGGCATGCTTGGTGGCATGAAGGGCATGGGGCGGTAAGCACCATGCCACACCTCCAGGACCAGCTCGACGAGATCACCGCCAACACGCGCAACCTCGTCCAGCCCGAGCGCCTGGCCGTCAGCGAGCGCGCTGTCGAAGACCTCTTCGCCACGGGCATCGAGCAGCGTATCCTGCCCGTCGGCGCAAAGGCTCCGGAGTTCACGCTCCGCGACTCCACCGGGCGCCTCGTCAAGTCGTCCGACGTGCTCGCGCTCGGCCCGCTCATCATCAGTTTCTTCCGAGGACGCTGGTGCCCGTACTGCACAACCGAGCTCGAGGCTTGGCGCGACCTCTATCCCATCGTGCGCGAACGGAAGGCGCTGCTCGTTGCCATCTCGCCGCAGACCATCCGGCAGAGTGACTTCATGCAGGGCCAGCACTCCATCCCATTCCCGCTGCTCTTCGACGAGGGATGCAAAGTCGGCGAGCAGTTCGGACTCGCCTACACCATTCCGCCTTTCCACCAGCAACACTATCGCAGCGTTCTCGTGAATCTGCCCTTCGTCAACGGCGACCAGAGCTGGAACCTCATCCTGCCTGCAACCTACGTCATCGATCGCGACGCTACCGTGCTCTTCGCCGAGGCCCACGCCGACTTCCGCGTCCGCCCCGAGCCGGAAGAGGTCCTCCGCCATCTGCCCGCAGTCAGCCGTTAAGATAGTCCCGATGAAGCGCAGCCTCTCGATTGTCCTCCGCTTGCTGATCGCAGCCCTGATCGTCGTCTATCTCGTCGATTGGACCATCCTGCGCATCCGCATGACACGCGGAACGGCCTACGGGACCGTGCAGGTGGACCAATACTTATCCACGCCGCTCAAAGGCAACAAGGACGAGTACGACTACCTCGGCACTACATCCGTCTCCTGCGCCCGTTCCATCTTCCCCCACGGAGCCGCCCCCTGCTGGTGGCGCCAGCGTCACACGAGCATCTGGGAATAGTGCTTTACTTCTCCTCGTGATACTCCTGCTCGGTATTGATCTGCCATAACGACGACTTCTCCAACGTCCCAGCAACGATATTGTCCACCGCTGTCATCGCCGTCAGCATGGAGTGGTCCTGGTTGTTGTACTTATGCATCCCATTGCGCCCAACCAGAAACAGATTCTCGAACCGATCCATATACTTCACCAGCTCATCGAACCGGTCATAAGTCCCAAAGTAAGCCGGATACGTCTTCGGCACCCGCACCACATGCGAGTCAAGCACATCGTTCGCGCGCAGAATTCCGATTTTCTCTACCTCCGCCATGGCAAACTTGGCGATCTCCGCGTCCGGCATCTTCCATAGTTCATCGCTCTCGTAGCAGAAGTACTCGAGCCCGATCCACACCTTTCCGGGATCGGCCACCATGTATGGGCTCCAGTTATTGAAGATCTGCAGCCGCCCCACCAGCACATCCGGCTCCTGAATATATATCCACGTGTCTTTCAGCAGAGACCCGTCCGGCTCCGTCACCGCCAGCCTGTCCACCAGCAATCCCACCGTGATGAAATCCCGATAGACGAGACCCTCGGCAATCTCCCGAATCTCCGGTGCCACAGGCACGTCCAGGCTGCGAATCAGATCGCGCACCGGCATGGTCGAAAAAACATAATCGGCCGAAATCGTCTTCCGCTCGCCCTTGGCATCGGCCGCCTCGACCGAGACAATCCGGTTGTCCTCAACATGCAGCCTGTCCACGCGCCAGCCCTGCCGGACCTCTCCGCCTTTTTCTATAACTAGCTTGGCGACATATTCCCACAATTGCCCCGGCCCAAACTTCGGATACATAAATTTCTCGATCAGCGACGTCTCCGTCTTCTTCTGAGAAATGTCGTTCCGTCCCGACCGGCCAAACGTCTGCCGCAGAAAGTGCGCAACCGCGGTGCGCAGCGACAGCCCTTTGATCCGCTGGGCGCCCCACTCGGCACTTATGTGATCGCAGGGCACGCCCCACACCTTTTCCGTATATGACTTGAAGAAGGTGAGGTAAAGCTCCCGTCCGAAGCGGTTGATCAGAAAATCCTCGAGCGTCTTCTCCTCTTTGCGCGGAAAGAACTTCGTATGGATATAGCTCAGGCCGATCTTCAGCGTCCGCCACAGTCCAAGCTGCCCCAGCGTCTTTCCATTCAGCGCCAGCGGATAGTCAAAGAAGCTCCGCAAAAAGTAGATGCGGCTTTTGCGCGGGCGAACCAGCATCACCAGGTCGGCATCAGTCGTCGCGCCTGCCGATGTGGCGACGCTGCGCTGCCGGTTCTGATACTGAATCGTCTGCTCGGACGAAGTTCCGTCTGTCGCGACCGGCATCAGCTCGGTCCACCAGTTCATCACCCGGTCGGCCTTGGAGAAGAAGCGGTGGCCGCCGATATCCATCCGGTTTCCCTTGTACTCGATGGTGCACGAAATGCCGCCAATGCGGTCGCTCGCTTCGAGAACAATCGGTCGAATATCGCTGCGGCGGAGAAACTCGAGCGCGGCCGTAAGTCCAGCTGGACCAGCGCCGATAATGACCGCGGTTTTGCCTGAAGTCACCCGGCAACCACCGCTGAAGCGATATTCCCGTTCAGGAAAACGCTCTTTCGAACGCACAATTTAGCCGGCGCCAGCTGCACGCCGGTCAGCACTTCAATAAATTGCATATAGGACTATCTTCCGGCATGGCGGCGGTTTGGGGCAAGGAGCTTGAACCCCCCTAGGCCACGCTCTCGCCTACCGCTCCGCAGTCTGCGGCACTTCGGTCTTTGGAACGCCCCCCGAAAGCGTCTCCCATCCGCGTTTTTCGAGATGCCACCAGATCAATCCGCCGGCGATCACTGCCGCCACCAGAAGCAACGCACCGGTGAGCCACTCGCCAAAGACAAGTTTACCGATGCCGAAGAGCGCTCCATAGACAAGGATGCAGCCCATCACGGTGTCGAATGCATTCGCTGACATATCGCGCACCTGCGGCATCTCTGGCGCGAGCCTTGCGATGCGGTGCCAGCCATGCACGGTGGGGTGAACCCGGCGATAGAACGCGAGTAGCGTTGAATCAGGCTCCGGACGCGTCACAAATGTGGCCACGATCCACGCCAGCGTCGTGATGCCCGCGGTAATCAGCGTGCTCTTCGCAAACACTACTGCGTCGTTCCCTGTGAAGTGCACCCGCGACAGCACCACTGCCACGAACGCCGCCACCAGCATTGCCGTGATCTCGCTCCATGCGTTCACCCGCCACCAGAACCAGCGCAAAATGTACACCGCTCCCGTGCCCGCGCCCAGGTTCAGTACAAGTTCCCATCCCTGGCTGATTGAAGTCAGCTGGCTGGCGACGTAGCCGCTGGCCAGAACAAGAATGACCGTGATGACCTTGCTGATCAGCACGTAATGATGTTCCTGCGCCTCCCGTACCAGGAATCGCCGGTAGAAATCGTTCACCAGGTACGATGTGCCCCAGTTCAACTGAGTGCCGATCGTCGACATGTACGCCGCCAGAAACGCCGCGACCATCAGGCCGCGCAGCGCCGGAGGCAGAAAATCGCGCAGCACCATCACGTATCCCTGTTGCGGATTGGCCGCGAATGCTGCATTCGGATGCAGGCCGCCATGCGGCGAATAGATGGCCAACGCAACCAGGCCGGTGATGATCCATGGCCACGGCCGCAGCGCATAGTGAGCGATGTTGAACCACAGCGTTGCGCCCAGCGAGTGCTTCTCATTCTTTGCGCTGAACATGCGCTGCGCAATGTAGCCACCCCCGCCCGGTTCCGCTCCCGGATACCACGATGCCCACCACTGGACGCCCAGGTACATGAAGAACGTCAGCAGCGGCAGGGTCCACAGATTCCCAGTGGTCACCCCGGTATGAAAATCAGGCAGGAACGAGAGCACATTCGAGGTCGGCAGCCCGGCCGCGCGCGTCGCCGCGTCGACCGCCGACAGCTGCACCTTCAACGCGTGCATGCCGCCAACGTGCGCAACCGCCAGCCACGCCAGCACGACAATCATCGTCATCTTCAGCGCGAACTGGAAGAGGTCCGTCACCAGCACGCCCCACAATCCGCCGATAAACGTGTAAAGGCCCGTGAAGGGAACGAGGATAAAGATGCAGATGGCAAGCGCCGTGTGCCGCGGATCGCCCAGTGTGTAATGGAAGAGCGTGTGTGAGCCGACCGCAAGCGACAGCACCCGGCCTTCGGCGATCATTGGCCCCAGCACCACCGCGATGATATCCACCATCGCGCGAGTCACCCAGCCAAGGATGAAGCAGTTCATCAGCAGGCCAAGGTAGATTGCCTTGAAGCCCCGCAAAAACGCCGCCGGCTTGCCGCCGTAGCGAATCTCAACCAGTTCCACGTCGGTCAGAATCTCCGCCCGCCGCCAGTACCGCGCGAAGAAAAAGACGGTCGTCATGCCCGACAGGCAAAAGCTCCACCATATCCAGTTTCCGGAAATTCCCTGCGTCGCCACCAGTCCGCATACTAGAAGGGGCGTGTCGGCGGCAAACGTCGTCGCCACCATAGAGGTCCCGGCGAGCCACCATGAAACATCGCGTCCGGAAATGAAGAAGTCTTCAGTGGAATTGCCGGCCTTGCTTCGGTAGTAGAAACCGATTAGCAGGTTAAACAGCAGGTAGCCGGCGATGACGAGCCAGTCGGTAAGCGAAAAAGCCATGTATTAAGCCTTTGGGTGATGATAGGGCCTTGGGATGAGGCTGTCCACCAGTATATACAGGTTGCTTTCGCGACAGCATCGCAGGCTCAGACGGTTAGAACAGGCTCGGTATCCAGGGCCTCATGCGGCGCGACCATCAGGCCGCCCGGAGCAAGCCGGTAAATCTGGTTGCGCCACACAATTTCATTGTTGCTGTAGCTCGCCGCCCAGTAGAAGAACCCGAACAGATCGCGTACAGGATAGAGCAGGGAAGTGCGAAGCACATGGCGGTCGCGCACGACGACTGCGCCCACCAGCGCGGCCAGCGCCGCGCGCGAGCCCACACTGAATGCCAGGAGGCCCAGAGCCAGGTAATGATCCCCCAGCGCCCAGGCAGCCGCAGCCGCCAGCAGCCCAAACGGCACGCTGAATGTGAGACAAGTGCCCAGATGTCCCTTAGGACGCGAGAAGCGTGTCGACTTCATCCAGCGGATCTGGTGTTTCTGCGAATCGACAAAGCTTGTGCTAAGGACTACGTGGTCGATCGCATGCGTCGAAAGCACCACCGTGTGGCCATTGCTCGCGATGGCGCTACCCAGCACAAAGTCATCTGCGCAATACGCGCCCAGCGTTCCGAATCCGCCAATCTCGCGCACGCAACTCCGCCGTACCGCCATCGTTGGCCCCAGCGTGAATTGCATGCCCTCCATCAGGTCGGCCACCAGTACGCCCGCGGTCATCTCGATCGACATTCCGGCAGCCTCAAGCTTCGACCACAGGCCCTGGTCGGCAACGCCGCGATAAAGGCAGGTCACAGCGCCAACCGATTTCTCGGCAAAGGGTGCTACAACTTCCCGGATGTAGTCCCGGTTCACCTGCACATCGCTGTCGCTCACGACAAAAATGTCGTGTGCGGCTGTCCTCTCCATTAGCTCGAGCGTGCTCACCTTGGCGTTCACGTGCCACGGCTCGCCGGTCAGCACGAACCTGACTGGAACCTTCGGGTAACGTGCCGCAACCCGTCGGGCAGCCTGCAATCCCGCGTCGGCAGAAACACGCGCGCCGAAAATGATTTCGAATTCCGGATAATCCTGCTGAAAAAATGTTTCCAGATGCGCCTCAAGATTCGGCTCTGCGCCGTACAGGGGCTTAAATAGCGATACAGGGGGCAGAAAGGCCGGCCTCGCCGCGCGTCGGCGCGCGAGGAAGCGCCAAAGCCCCGCTATCACTAAACCACTGAATGCGGAGGAGGTGAGCAGGCCAAGCAGCCCAACGCCTAGCAGAATCTTGATCATGAAGTTCGCGGAGTCCACCGGAGCATATCCTAAGAGGCAGATTCCTCAATCATTAGAGTAACGCAGCCAGAAAATTTTTGCGTTCCTCGAAAGGAAGACCGTGTCAATGACGTCAATCAGCGCCTGTTCTTGTTAGCCGGTGGCACAACCACCGGGCGGCGCAGCGGTACCATCGCCGAACCCTGCTGAAAACCGTGCATCCGGCTGAACATCTCCGTGCGGACATAGTCGACGAAGCCCTGCATCTGCCGGTTCATCTCCTCCATCCGCTCCCGCATCTGCAGAATGATAGCGATTCCGGCGATGTTCACCCCCAGATCACGCGCCAGGTTCAGAATGAACTCCAGCCGTTCCAGGTCCTCAT
>Ga0206998_1049_pt1 | contig 32323 bp, 22 predicted proteins | sample Alteio_BWMinCont_FD_153309 | JGI IMG/M metagenome (GOLD analysis project Ga0206998, IMG submission 153309) | Enriched cells from forest soil in Barre Woods Harvard Forest LTER site, Petersham, Massachusetts, United States -... | ecosystem: Environmental > Terrestrial > Soil > Temperate forest >... | reverse complement strand
GGCAGCCCCAGAACGCAAAGCATCAGCCGGGCGAGAAATTGCGTGCGATAAGGCAAATAGAAATCCTGAAGTGCAATAAGCGTCAGTCGTCTTCCTGACGAATCGTATCAACGGAACAGCTGCGCGCAGCCCGAAAGTCGACATTCCAGGTCAAAGCGGACCATTCCCGGAAGGATACTTTATTGCACCGGAAGCGTCGCCTAGGCTTGTACATTATCATAGACAGTGATGACCACAGCGACCACCACGTTCGCGCCAATACCGGTTCCCTCGCAGCAACCCTTCCGGACGGACGACGCCAGCCTCACGCCCATCGCCGAGAAGGTGCTCGCGGGCGAACGGCTTGAGATCGCCGACGGGCTTGCTCTCTATCGCTCTCACGATATTCTCGCCGTGGGTTGGATGGCCAACTTCGTTCGCGAAAAGCTTCACGGAGACGTCGCCTACTTCAACGTAAATCGTCACATCAATCCGACGAACGTATGTGTTGCCGCCTGCCGGCTGTGCGCTTTCGGACGCAAGAAGGGTGGCGGCGGCGCATACACTATGGCGCTCGAGCAGGCCTGGGAGACAGCCGCTTCCGGCTACACTGAAGCGGTAACCGAGTTCCACATCGTTGGGGGGCTGCATCCCGATCTTCCCCTCGAATATTTCCTCGATCTCGTCAGCGGTTTGAAGGAGCGCTTTCCCAAGGTCCACATCAAGGCATTCACCATGGTTGAAGTTGCCTTTCTGGCGCGGCGCGCCAAGCTGACTATCCCCGAGACCCTCAACCGGTTCAAAGAGGCCGGTGTCGACTCCATGCCCGGCGGTGGTGCGGAAATCTTTGCCGACCGCGTGCGTCACATCATTTGCGATCACAAAATTGACGGCGACGAATGGCTGGAAACCGCCCGCATGGTACATCAGGCGGGTCTCAAGTCAAATGCGACCATGCTCTACGGACACATCGAGAACGATGAAGACCGCGTCGATCACCTGCTGAAGCTGCGCGCTCTGCAGGACGACACGCACGGCTTCCAGACCTTCATTCCCCTGGCGTTCCATCCCGACAACACGCCGCTCGCACACCTGCCGCGTACCACCGGACTTACCGATATAAAACAGATCGCTGTGAGCCGCCTGCTGCTCGACAACTTCCCGCACATCAAGGCCTACTGGCAGATGATGACCGCCAAAATCGCGCAGATCGCCCTCCGCTTCGGCGCCGACGACATCGACGGCACGGTGATTGAAGAAAAGATCTATCACGATGCTGGCGCCACCACGCCGCAAGGCATGCGCCGCCAGGAACTCATGCGCCTGATCACCGCCGCTGGACGCGTGCCGGTCGAACGCGACACTCTGTACCGCGCAGTCACTCGAAGCGAAGACACATTCACCGTAGCGGTTTAAATGTAACTGCTCTTCGGGGTAGGCTTTTTACGCTCCCCGCTTTACGGTCCCCGTCTATGGTCTCTGCTCGGCGCAGGAGAGCGGCTGGCCATTCGGCGCCGGCGGCAGGGTGTCTCCATCGGTTGCCGCGCCGCTCCCGGCGTCCTGCTTCTCGCCCTTCTTGCGGTCGGCATGCCGCTTCCGTACCTCATTCGCCGCCACCAGCACCAGCGCAGCGAAGGTGACCACAACCAGGACGATCGCGGTCACTCCGTGCAATTGCTCAACCTCTCCATATAACAGCGCCAGACCGACGAAGACGAAAAATACGTGCGCGCAAAACACCTCGAGCGACGCCTTACCCAGCGTGAGGAAGGGCTCGCGCTTGACCAGCTTGATTACGTACTTCCGGAGCCAATAGCCGACTATGGTGAAGGCGACGAGATTGATCAACCGCAGCGGTCCAATCTGCCATTTGTCGAGTTCCATTCCCAGCGCCTGCTGGGTAAGGTGAGGGCCCAGCCAGCCATGCCGGACCCCTATGAAGAAAAGGCACACAGCGCATGAGGCTCCTACCGCCCAGCCCGGAATCTTCTTTAGCGGAATCTCACCCGTCGCCGACTTGGCTCCAAGCCACAGCCCCGCTGTCCACACGCCCTGCCAGGCAAACAGATTGAAGGCGCCTGTCTCCTGCAGTGGGATCGGCAGATGCGTTGTGCGTACGATCACTCCGTGTACGACGGTGCGCAGTCCAAACTGGGCCAGCAGCCAGACAAGTCCGCTGGCCGCGAGAACTTTCCGCCAGCCAAATCGTACCGACGCCGACAGGACCAGTGGCGTGAAAAACAGAAACGTCACGTACATCGGCAGAATATCGAGCAGGGGAGGGCAATAGAGCAGCAGGACCGAGCCGACGATCGCGACGAAGGGATGCGCGAGGTAAAAATTGAGAAGATTAGTTAACGCCGCTCTATGCGTGTGTACTGCGAACTCGGCCGCAATCGTAAAGGCGAACGTCAGCATCAGCAGGTGATAGCCGTAGATCTTCAGCGAGCGTTTCCACAGCTTGAGATGAGCGCCCGCCTCGTCGCGAAGCAGTTCGCGAACATAGATGCGGCCCACCAGCAGCGCCGACAGAAAGACAAAACCCTCTGCCGACGTCACAAAGCCCACGGGCTGATTCACAAAATCGCTGAAGCGCGTCGGGAGATGCGTGAGCGTCATCCAGACCAGAAAAAGTCCCCGCAGGGCGTCGAGTTCCGGACGGCGTTCAAGCTTCGGAAGATGCATAGCGGCGCGAGACGGTTGTCACAGTCCCTGTCAATTAGACGTCTGGCCGCTGTACGGGTTGCGTGGTCCCTGTCTTCGATTTGTCTCAATACGCCGGAATGCCGGTTACGCTTTGTCCAATGATAAGGGTGTGAATATCGTGCGTGCCCTCATAGGTCTTCACGGACTCCAGATTCATCATGTGCCGCATGATCGGATAGTCGTCCGTGATACCGTTGCCTCCCAGGATGTCGCGGGCCTGCCGCGCGCATTCGAGCGCCATCCACACGTTGTTGCGCTTGGCCATCGAGATGTGTTCGTGGTTTACCTTGCCCTCGTCTTTCAGGCGCCCCACATGAAGTGACAGCAGTTGCGCCTTGCTGATCTCTGAGATCATCCACGTCAGCTTTTCCTGCACCAGCTGATGGCTGGCAATGGGCTCGTCGCGGAACTGCTTGCGCAGCAGCGAATACTGGAGCGCGGTATCGTAGCAGGACATGGCCGCGCCAATCGCGCCCCAGCTGATCCCGTAGCGAGCTTGGTTCAGGCACATCAGGGGGGATTTGAGACCGCCAGTGCCCGGCATGAGGTTTTTTGCCGGAATGCGAACGTCCTGCAGCGACAGCCCTGAGGTAACCGAAGCCCGGAGCGACCACTTGCCGTGGACATCGTAAGCCGAGAAACCCGGCCGATCCGTCTCTACCAGAAATCCGCGCACCCGGCCGTCCTCGTCGTCCACCTTGGCCCAAATGACCGCGACGTCCGCAATCGACCCCGACGTGATCCACATCTTTTCGCCGTTCAGGACGTATTCGTCGCCGACCTTCTGCGCCCGCGTCCGCATCCCTCCCGGATTCGACCCAAAGTCCGGCTCCGTCAAGCCAAAGCAGCCCAGCTTTTCGCCCGTGGCCATCTGCGGAAGCCAGTAATCCTTCTGCTCGTCCGAGCCGAAGGTGAAGATTGGATACATCACCAGCGCCGACTGCACGCTCACAAAGCTGCGCACTCCGGAGTCTCCGCGCTCGAACTCCTGCATTACCAGGCCATATTCCACATTGGACATCCCGGCGCAGCCATAACCGTGCAGATTCGCCCCGAAGAAGCCGAGCTGGCCCATCTGCGGCACCAGCTCCCTTGGAAACCGGCCCGCCCGGTTGCACTCCTCGATGATCGGAATGAGGTTATCTTCGATGAACTGGCGCGCGGTATCCCGAGCCATGCGCTCGTCTTCGCTCAGTAGATTGTCAAAACCGAGGAAGTCTACGCCCTTGAACTTGAATGCCATAAGTAACTTGCTCCCGCGAAAAGCTCAAACCATTCAGCGTAGCAGAGCGAACCAACGCCCGGCAAAGAGCGAACGCCCCCGGCGCTTAAAGCCGATTTGAATCCCCAATTCGACGAATTGTCCGGTGTGCCGCCCTACTCCCCGCGGAGTGCTTCCATCGGCTCCACGCCTGCCGCTCGCCGCGCGGGCAGCGCCGCCGCGAGCAGGGTGACGGCTCCCAGAACGACGGTCGTAGCTCCCAGAACGAGCGGGTTCCATTCTTTGACACCGAAAAGTTCCGCCGCCATAAGATGGCCGGCGGCGATGGCTGCGGGGATGCCGATGACCAGGCCGAGGCCCACCTGGAGAAAGGCGCCGCGCAGCACCATCTTCTGCACGTGGACGCGGTTAGCGCCGAGCGCCATCCGAATGCCGATCTCGCTGGTGCGCTGCGCCACAGCGTAGGCGGTGACGCCGTAGAGACCGATTGCGGCCAGCGCTAGGGCCACCAATCCGAAGAGCGACGTCAGCTTCACGATCATTTGCTGCTGGCTGAATCCGAGGTTCACCTGTTGGGAGAGGCTCTGGAAGCGCGTGATCATGAGGTTCGGATCGATCTGCTGCAGCGCGGTGCGCACCCGACCTTCGAGGTCCGGTACTCTGCCCCTGGTCTCAATTTCAAGCGAGCTCATGTAGTGCGTCGCGGTGAGGAACTCCGCATACTGCGACACATTTGGAGTGGAGGCGGGCAGCTGCGGCCACTGCCACGCCGGAAGGAAGTACATGGGGTGCCCCAGCTCCTGCGGATCGTTCGGAGGCCAGTACTGCGCATTCTCGACGACGCCGACGATGGTGTACATTCCCGCCGTCGAGGCATCCCAGTCGCCAAAGTGCGCGCCGATCGGGTTCTGTCCATGGAGATATTTTTTGACGAAGTTCTCATCCACGATCGCCACGTTTGGGGCAGTGCGATTGTCGCTGTCGGAAAACACACGTCCCGCGACCAGCATTGTTCCGATGGTTGTGAAATAGTCGGGGCTGACACGCACCCAGGAGACCAGATTCACATTCGAACCTGGCGGCGGCGTGGGCTGGCCCTCGACGTAGACATCTTCGCTGCGATTGTTGCCGTCCATCGGGCTCCACCCCGACCACGCGACATGTGAGACGCCGGGGACAGAAGAAAGCGATTCATCGAGGCGGCGATAGAAGCCGTCAAGCTGGTCGGGCTGCAGGCCCGCTGTCTGCGCGTTGATCTGGACGATGGTGCGGTGCGAAGTGTCGAAGCCTAAGTGCTGGTGTTCGAGCTTCTGCAGGCTGAGAATAAGTAAGCCTGCGGCGCAGAGCAGGACTACGGAGACGGCTGCCTGAGCGACAACTAATGCCTTTTGCGCCAGCGTGGTGTGGCGTCCCGTCGAGCGGTTGGCGCCGCGCAGGGCGTCGATAGGATCGGCGTGAGCGGCGAGCCATGCAGGCGCGACACCGAAGAGCAGTCCGGTGAGCAGCGATTCCCCAAATGCAAATCCCATGACCGCCAGAGAGGGGCTCGCGCTGATGCTGACCGGGTCATGCTGGAAGGCGAGACGGAGAATGAGCCTTGCTCCGCCCCATGCGACGAGGATGCCGGTGACGCCGCCGAACAAGGCAAGCAGAACGCATTCGAGGAGGGCGCGCCGCACCAGCCGGCTGCGCGGAGCGCCGAGGGCGCCGCGCAACGCAATCTGCTGGCGTTGCGTGACCGCGCGCGCAAGCATCAGGTTGGCGAGATTGGCGCAGGCGATGAGCAGAACGAAGCTGGCGATCCACATCAGGAGGTGCAGGTCGTCTTTGTACTGGTCCTGCATTCTCTGCACGCCGCCGCCGCCCGGCGCGAGCCGGAGGTACTGCTTGGGAATGAGTGGGCGCTCGGGGGCAGGGAGATTAGCCAACGGGCTTTCCAGAAATTGCTGGAGCTCGACCTGCATCTGCGCCTGAATGGCGGCAGGCTTTGCGCCCGGCTCGATGCGCCCGATGACGTTGAGCCACTCCAAATTGCCGCGCTCCAGAAGGTCAGCGTCGATAGGCGAGATCGCGGGCATCAGATGGATGGGAAGCCAGAAGGCTGGCGGCGTGGGACTCAGACGCTCGCTGTAGAAGCCGGGTGGCGCGATGCCGACGATAGTCACCGGCTGACCGTTGATTATGAAGCTGGAGCCGAGGACCGAGGGATCGCGGCCGAGCTCCTGCTCCCACGTCTGAAAGCTGAGGACAGCAACCGGCGGTGCGCCCTTGTCGTCGTCAGAGGGGCGTAGCAGGCGTCCGGCATACGGGCGGAGACCGAGGGTATCGAAGGAGTTTCCGGAGACGAATTCGCTGTACCAGGGCTGCGCGGGATGATCGCTGCCGCTACGGCGCACCGCCATCTCGTAATCCGACGATTCAAACGCGGCGAGGCTGGCAAAACCCGGAGTGTGGTCGCGGAACTGCTCGTATTGCCGGTATGAGAAAAGCGACCAGTCGTACATGGGTTCCTGGTAGTCGGGAAGGCCGCCGTTCAGGCAGCACTGCTCGTTGTCGCCGACGCGCCATAGCCCTCCAGGATCCTCAACCGGCAGCGATTTGAGCAGCACCGCATGCACCAGGGTAAAGATCGCTGTAGTGGCGCCGACGCCAAGCGCCACGGTCAGAACAACAGTGAGCGCGAATCCAGGCGATCTGCGGAACTGCCTCATCGCATTTTTCAGGTCAGCCAACAACGGTGCTTCCTCCAGATGCGGGTGCATGCCCCCCGCAGGATCCTTCTCTAAAGTGGATGCACCCGGCCTGCCAATCCGGACAGGGGTAGCTGCCTGAAAAATAGGGCTTAAGCTCCGAATCAGGCTGGACCGCTGTCCAGCGCCAGACGATATTGTTCGGATTCGGACAGTTTGCAAGCCTTCTGGCCAGCAAAATGACTCCTTCCCATAGCCATTCGAGTGGAGTACTATCTTTCCCATAGTCATTCGAGTGGAGACTGATTGTGGTTGTTAAAAGACCTCCGGAAGCCGGAGACATTCTGCAGGGAACGCTGGACATGCTTATCCTGCGCACGCTGGTGATGGGACCGGCCCATGGGCACACGATCGCGCAGGTTATCGAGAGCACTTCAGAGAACGCCTTAGAAGTTGAACAGGGATCGCTGTATCCCGCGCTCCATCGTCTTGAAGACCGCGGTCTGGTTTCTTCCGAGTGGGGCGTGAGTGAAAACAACCGCAGAGCAAAATTCTATCAGCTGACCAGCAAGGGCCGGAAAGAGCTGAGCGCTGCTGCAGGCCGCTGGCAGAGGATGACTCGCGCCATCGGCCTCATTCTCGGTGAATCGTTCGAATAACGCAGGAGGGTAACGCAAATGAGTATGCGGCGTTTCACAAATCGCACAAGGAAAGATCAAGACCTCGCAGAGGAAATCGAATCGCACCTTTCCCATGCACAGGACGCGAACGCTGCGCGAGGCCTTTCTCCGGAAGAAGCCCGTCGACAGGCTCACGTCCGTTTCGGTAATCCGCGCGCTACGCGTGAGAGAGTGTGGCGCTATCGTTCGATTCCGTGGCTGGAAGACCTGTGGCGCGATCTGCGCTTCGCGCTGCGCGGGCTCGGCAAGACTCCCGGCTTCACCATCATTGCCGTGCTTGTCATTGCCGTCGGGATCGGCGTGAACACGGCGGTCTTTTCGGTCATCAACACCGTGTTGCTCAAGCCGCACACTTATCCCGATCCGCAGGCGCTGGTGGAACTGAGGAACACCAGTGCGCAGGGATCGTTTCCGGGCGCGAACATACCGAAGTTCAACCTATGGCGCCAGCAGACGAACATTTTTCAGCATGTCGCGGCGTATGACTTCGGCGGGGCGGGGCTTAATATCACCGGAGGCGATCATCCCGAACAAGTACAGGGCATGCACGTTTCTGCGGATTACTTTGCGCTGTTCGGCGCTCCGGTCGTTGCCGGACGCACCTTCACTGCCGCAGAAGACAGCCCGCACGGTGGACATGTCGCGGTGTTGAGCTACGGTCTCTGGAAGAGCCGTTACGCAGCCAATCCGAATGTTGTAGGGTCTACCATCCAGCTTGATGGCCAGCCGTATCTGATCGTCGGCGTCATTGGCCGCGGATTTGTTACCGATGTGCCGGCTGATCTCTGGGTGCCATTCCAGTTCGATCTGAATTCGCAGGACATGGCTCATTACTTCACGGTGGCCGCGCGCCTGAGGCCCGGTGTCACCCTGCCGCAGGCCAACGCCCAGTTGCGTCTCGCGGCGGACCAGTACCGGCGCATCTACGGGAAAAACTCTCTGCCACCTGACGGCGGATTCGGGCTTGCCTCGCTTCAGGAGTCGATGATTGGCGATACGCGCTTTCCTCTTCTGGTTCTGCTGGGGGCTGTGGGCTTTGTTCTTCTCATTGCGTGCGCCAATGTTGCCAATTTGCTGCTGGCAAGAGCCTCGTCGAGGAAGCGCGAGTTTGCCACACGTGCCGCGCTTGGAGCAGGCCGGGGTCAAATCATCCGTCAGTTGCTTACGGAAAGCCTGACGCTCTCGCTCGCCGGCGGACTTCTCGGGCTCATTCTTGGATTTGCAGGCGTTCGCTTGTTGCTGGGCATCAATCCGGGCAATATTCCGCGAATCGGCGAAGATGGCGCGGCTGTCACTCTCGACAGCCACATCCTGCTTTTTACGCTGGGCATTTCACTCCTCACGGGAATTCTTTTTGGCCTTCTTCCGGCCATCAGCGCATCGCGACCGAACCTGGCCGCTGCGCTCAACGAAAATGCAAGCCGCTCTGGACTCGAGTTTCGCAATGGCAAGCTCCGCTCGGGACTTGTCATCGGGGAGATGGCACTGACTCTGGTGCTGGTCATCGGGGCAGCCCTGCTCATCCGAACATTTCTCAAGCTGCAGGCGGTTGATACCGGCTTTGCCATGCACAATGTGATCAGCATGGCCATGTCCATGAGCGGCGACCGCTTTCAGAAGACCGCGCCGGTCGCTCAGGTCGTCCGCGACGGTACGGATCGTGTACTCGCTGTCCCCGGAGTCAAAGATGTTGGCGTAAGCAATTGCCTGCCTATGGCCGGCGGTTTCAGCATGACCTTTGATATTGTCGGACGGCCCAAGGGGAATACTCCGTTCACCGGCGGCGCGGGCTTCTATTCCATTTCGTGGCGCTACTTCAATGCACTCAGGATTCCGCTGCTGCGTGGCCGCGAGTTTACCCAGCAGGACGATGGAGCCGCGCCGGGCGTGATCATCATCAATCAGGCCTTCGCGCGCCACTACTGGCCCAAAGGCGATCCGCTGAATGATCGAATCCAGATCGGACCCGGCGCCGGTCCGGCCTTCGCTGAAGGGCCGCGTCAGGTTGTCGGGATCGTGGGCGACACCCACGATGGCGGTCCGAACCGCGAGCCTATCCCCATGATGTACATCCCGCTTGCGCAGATGCCGGACCTCGAAACAGCGCTGAACTCACGCGTTACCCCGCTCTGGTGGATCATCCGCAGCGATGTCGACCCGCACACGCTGGTTGCGTCTATCACCGCCGCTTTGCACGATGCCAGCGGTGGTCTGCCTGTAGCGCATATCCGCACGATGGACGAAATCGAGGCGCGCAACACGGCACGTCAGCGGTTCAACATGCTGCTTCTCACTGTGTTTGGCTCCGCCGGCCTGCTTATGGCCGCCATCGGGATCTATGGGGTGATGTCCTATTCTGTGCAGCAGCGTACCCAGGAACTCGGCGTCCGCATGGCACTTGGCGCGCAGGCTTCCAATCTTCGCAACATGGTTATCCGGCAGGGCATGGCTCTAACGCTCATCGGCGTAGCCCTCGGTGCTGGCGGAGCCTTCTGGCTCACGCGCTTTCTGGCCAGCTTTCTCTTTGGAGTGAAGACCGTGGATCCGATCGCTTTCGTCGCGACGCCTGTCCTCCTGTGCGTCGTTGCCCTGCTCTCGATCTGGATTCCGGCGAAACGCGCGACTCGCGTGGACCCAATGACTGCCCTTCGCTCCGAGTAATGCGGAAGGCGCATATTTTTGAGAAGTGGTCGCAATTTTCAGTTGCTGCCAAAGCGCCAACTTACTCAGAGGACGCTTCCTGCTATCGGACCTCAATGTGCGCATCGTACCGTCGTCACTAATTGACGCCCGTCAGCTGACTTTCTGTCGAACGATCTCAAGAATTTCGTCTGATAGCTGCGGGTCGCGCACAGCGCGAGCCAGCACCACCCCGCCGAGCAACGCGGCTGTTTGAAAAATTCCTTCTTTTCGGTCTCCCCCGCCTGCGGAGAGAATTTCCTCGAATCCTCGCTCGAATGCGGTTTTTAGCTCAGGCGTTGAGCGAGCCACCTCAGGTGCCAGTGCGGCCATGGTGCACCCGTCGCCCGGATTGTCCCGATGCCGCTGGCTCAGGTACCGCTCGGCGTAGGCTCGCCTGCCCTGCTTCTTTGCACCATTGCTCCGAGCGCGGCCCGCCGAAATGCTCTGTCCATAGGCAACGGCAGCTTCCTGAAGCTCTTGTTTTGAGCCGAAGTGCGCATAGAACGCGCCGTGGGTAAGGCCCGCAGCCTTCATCACCTCGCCCACGCTTACGTTTTCAAATCCCCGTTCACGGAAGAGGCGTGAAGCTTCTTTCACAATCCGTTCATGTTTGGCGGCGGTCTCTTTGGCAGGGTAGCGCATAATTTTCCTGCATCCTCCATTTATGATGATCATCAATTACAAGTATGACGATCATCATATTTGATGCCCATTAGAAGGAGAAAGTATGAAACTCGCAGGCAAAAAGGCTCTCATTACCGGAGGCAACAGCGGCATCGGGTTTGCCACGGCTCGTCTTTTCGTCGCCGAAGGCGCCCAGGTTGCCATTACCGGTCGGGACCAGAAGACGCTGGACGAAGCGGTCGCTGAACTCGGCCCTAACGCGCGCGGCTACCGCGCCGACGCCACCATAGCCGAAGACCGCAAGCAGCTTTTCTCAGCACTTGCCACGGACTTTGGCAAGCTCGACATTGTCTTCGCCAATGCCGGCATCTCCGGCAGGACGCCTACGGGCACAACTGACGAAGCTGTCTTCGAGAACATCATCCACACAAACCTGAGTGGCGCCTTCTTTACCGTGAATTCAGCCGCTCCCCTGCTGAACAACGGCGGCAGCATCATCTTCAACGGATCGGTGCACGACTATCTCGGCCAAACCGGCCTGGCTGCTTATGCTGCCACGAAGGGCGGCCTCGTCTCCATGGCGCGTTCCATCGCAGCCGACCTTGCACCACGCAACATTCGCGTAAATGTGGTCGCACCCGGAGCCACGAAGACCCCCATCTGGAAGCGCGGATCCCGCGCCAACGACTCTGCCGAGCAATCTGCCAAGCTGGCTGACTTCATCTCCTCCACAATCCCTCTGGGCCGTTGGGGCGAGCCGGAAGAACTTGCCAAAGCCGTGCTTTTCCTTGCCTCCGACGATGCTTCCTATATCAATGCGGTTGAATTGATGGTTGACGGAGGAATGACGGGTGCTCCCTTCGGAGCTCCAATTCTGCGCGGCTGATCGCGCAGGCGGCCCATTTCGCCGCTACGACAAATAATGTTCAACGCAGAAAAGGAGAGACACATGCCCACGATCCATTTCCACCAGATAACCAGGCTGACACCGGAGCAGTACGTCGGCGGGCTCACCGACTTCGGGCCCAACCGTTCGAAGCTCTTCGGCAACAGCGCCGACGAGTACCTCAAGGTGCATCAGCGTAGCCGCACACAGGCCGACGTCACCGAAGGTTCTGGAGGCATCTGGGAACGACTGCACTACGACTGGTCCGATCCTGACCACGTCGTCCTCACCACGACCGACTCGAACGTCTGGGGAGGCGCTTCGGGCCACACCTACACATTTACGCGTCAGCCCGACGGCACCACAGACATTGACGTCGTCGTCATACGCGAGGGCAAGAATCTCAAGGGACGCCTGCTGGGCCTTGTGCTCGGTACCATCGGCAGGAGCGTTTTGGGAAAGGCCTTTACCAACAGCGTCAAGGCCATCGAAGTCCGGAACAGCGTGGCGGAGAAACACGCAGCGTAAGCCCCCAGCGAGTGCCAATCGGCAGATCAGGGCGTAACAGTCCAACTGGCTGACACTGCATTCGCCTTGAAAAAGGAGACACCATGAAAAAGGGCTATTGGGTCGTTGTCTATCGATCGGTCTCGGATGAATCGGCGTAAAGGTCAATGGGGCATTGGCGCTGCCGGCAGTTGAGTCGTTCGGCGGGCACTTTTTGACCAGATCCACGAGCCAGGTTCAAACCCACGAGGCCGGATTGCCGCTGCGGACGATACTTGTCGAATTCGACAGCTACGAGATTGCCCTCGCCGCTCATGAAAGCGATGCTTACCAGAAGGCTCTTTAGGCACTCGGCTCCGGAGCAGAACGCGACTTTCGCATCGTCGCGGGTGCGTAAGCGCGATCGAAACCAGACGTTCATTGTGACCAACGGGATGGGCCGCCTCGTTCCTTCGGAGATACGAGGGCGGCCGCAATCCTTCACAACACAGGAGCCAGCCATGAGCACCAACGAAGTGGGCAGTAACGAAACGGCGGCAAGCACGAACGTCGCAAATCTCGCCATGAAGCTTGAGGTGGTCGTCATCCCAGTCTCGGATGTCGATCGCGCCAAAGAATTCTACTCAAAGCTTGGGTGGCGGCTCGACGCCGACCGCTGTCGGTGACAACTTCCGCCTGGTCCAGTTCACGCCTCCCGGCTCCGGCAACTCGATCCAGTTCGGCGTGAACCTCACATCGGCCGCGCCCGGTTCGGCCCGCGGAATGATCCTCGCCGTCTCCGACATCGAGGCTGCGCACAAGCAACTCGTCGCGCAAGGCGTCGACGCAAGCGAGGTGTTTCACTGTGCAACGGGGACTGGTTGCAGGTTTGAAGGCATCGACGTCCGGATTACCGGGCCGCACCCCGAGCGTCTCAGCTACGGGTCTTTCGTTTCCTTCCGAGATCCGGATGGCAACGGCTGGTTGCTGCAGGAGGTCACGAAGCGGCTTCCTGGGCGCGTTGCAGGCGACACGACATACGCCTCGGCGCACGACCTTGCCCAAGCGATACATCGCGCCGCGATGGCCCACGGGCAGCATGAAGCGCGGACTGGGAAAGCCGATCCCAACTGGCCAGATTGGTACGCCGATTACATGGTGCGCGAGCAGTCCGGCGAGGAACTGCCTCAATAAACAAGTAGACCGCGCGTCACGGCCCCTCCATCGCACCCACTCCAGCCTGCCTTTCTTGGCCGACAATTTCTTCCAATCCGTTAAAATAGAAGAAGTAGAGATCCAAAAAGCCCGCCCCACCCGGCGGACTTTTCAATTTCGCGAAGGAGACGGCTCCCGAGCTAACTCCCACTGGAACAAACAGTTACGGTCTTCCCCAATGAAATGAAACGGTTACAGGCAGAGCGCAGCATAGCTCGGATAAGTCATTCCGGAACAAACGGTTACAGCCGGCTCCCATGGAATGAATGAGTTACAAAGCACAACGCATAAGCAAAACGGAATGAATCAGTTACAAAGCACAGAGAATCGAGGGGGGAGGGGGTACCCTCTAGGCTAAGTACTGCTTCAGGAACTCATCGTCCGAGTGAACCAGGACATGGGTCGACCCGTCAAAGACCAGCTTGCCTTGGTGCAACACCAGAAAGCTGGTGCTCGGATCGGTCGTTCCATCGGGAAGCGGCTCTACGTGACCGGTTTCCTTGTTAAAGCGGTGGCTCACCAGCATGAATGCATCCTGCAGGCGATGGGTCACGAGAAGGGAACTGGTCCCGTAGAAGTCGCGCTGCTTGATAACCAGCTCGATGATCGTTGTAGACGTGATGGGGTCAAGTCCGCCAGTGGGTGAGTCATAGAGCAACAGATCGGGCTTGGTGATGATGGCGCGGGCGATGGCGACCCGCCGCCGCATGCCTCCCGAAAGCTCCGAGGGCAGCTTAGTGAGGGTATGCTCCAGTTCCACAAAGCGGAGCGCCTCAGTAACGCGCTCGTCGATCTCGGCATCGGGCAGATGCTGTTCCATGAGCCGATAGCCGACATTGTCACGCACCGTGAGCGAGTCGAAGAGCGCTCCCTCCTGGAATACGATCCCTATCGTTTCACGCAGCCGGAACAGATCCTCCTCGGGCATCGCGCTCACCTCATAGCCGAAGACGAAAATCCGGCCCGAATCCGGCTTGAACAGACCATTGGCCAGCTTCAGGAGAACGCTCTTGCCGACACCGGCCGGTCCAAGCAGAATGCGGGTCTCTCCCCGCTTCACCTCAAAGGAGATATGCTCCAGGACATCCTTGCCTTCAAACCCGATCGAGACGTCTTCAAAGCGGACTGCCGGCGCCTCCGGATGGACATGACTTTCCGGGATATCTTGTTGGACCGCAAGGTCGGCCATGCGATCACCGCCCGAAGATGCCGATCATGAATCGGCTGATGACGAAATCCATGGCGATGATCAGCACTGAGGAGACGACCACCGCCTGTGTCGTCGAACGGCCCACCCCCTGCGTACCACCCCGTGTATTCATGCCGTAATAGCAGCCGATGGTTGCGATGATGAAGCCAAAGAACAGCGGTTTAACCAGGCCTTGCAGTATATCGGGATATTGCAGTGACTGGTAGGCAGTGTGGAAGTATTGCGAGGCGTCCTGACCCAACATGATGACGGACACGAAGGCGCCCCCCAAGATGCCTACGGCATCCGAGACAATCGTCAGGAAGAACAACATGATAATCGTTGCCACGATGCGCGGCATTACCAGCTTTTTAAGCGGATCGGTGCCCAGGGCCCGCATGGCATCGATCTGCTCTGTCACCATCATCGAACCCAGTTCGCTGGCCATACCCGAAGCGTTGCGACCGGACACCATAAGGCTCGTGAGCACCGGCCCCAGCTCCTTGATCATGGAAAAGCTCACGAGCTGACCGGTGATAGCCGCGGCGCCGAACTGAGCCAGCGTGGACGCCGATTGCAGAGCGAGTACGCCGCCCGTGAAGAAGCCGGTGAGGATGACGATTGGCAGCGAGCCGACCCCGATCAGGTCGCACTGGGTAATGATGTCGGCACCGTAGAAGGGACGCCGGAAGAGATTGCCCAGAGAGCGCGCTGAAAGCAGCGAGTATTGCTGTACTGCGGCGACTCCTCTTTTGGCGGCTGCATCGACTGAGGACAATGGCATGGGTCTTTGATGCTTGGAACAATCTAAAGGCGAGACTATCACGGGCCGAGCCTTTTGCGGCTTCGGTTACTCCTTCACCCGCTTCTTGATCTCAACATTCAACCGCTTGATTTTCTGGTTCAACGTGGAAAGGGGAATATGAAACTGTTCGGCAGCTTCAGTCTGATTCCAGTTACAGCGTTCCAGCTTCTCGATTATGATCCGACGCTCAATGTTCTCGAGAATGTCGAATAGTGATGCGTTGGGATTGTGTTCGAGCAGACTCGTTGAATAGTTGCGGCCGGTGAGATGCCCGGGCAGCAAATCCGCGCCAATCACCGGACCCGACGAAAGCACTACGCCACGCTCTATGGCATTCTCAAGCTCACGTACATTGCCCGGCCAATCATAGTCGACGAGGGCGCGCAGTGCATCTGGTGCGAGCGTGCGCTCAGGAAGCTCGTTCTCGTCGGTATAGTGCTTGAGAAAATGCGCGGTCAGCAGCGGGATATCCTCCCGGCGGCTACGCAGCGGCGGAAGATCGATCGCAATGACATTCAGCCGATAAAACAAGTCCTCGCGAAATTTTCCTTCACGTACAGCCTGCTTGAGATCGACGTTGGTCGCGGCGATAATGCGCACGTCCACCTGGATTTCCTGAATTCCGCCGAGTTGCATGAATCGCTTGTCCTGGAGCACGCGCAGAACCTTAGCCTGTGTGTCCATCCCCATCGTGCCGATTTCATCCAGAAAGAGAGTGCCGCCATTGGCCACTTCGAACAGACCCTTTTTCGCGGACACCGCCGATGTAAACGCGCCTTTTACGTGGCCGAATAGCGTGGATTCGAGCAGGTCGGTGGGCATAGCGCCAGTGTTCACGGGCACGAAGGGTTTGTCCTTGCGCCCGGAGTTGGCATGAAGCGCCTTGGCGATGAGTTCCTTGCCTGTACCACTTTCGCCCTGAATGAGTACGGTGGAACGACTAGGAGCCACCTGTGCAACCAGGTCGAAAATGCGCAGCATCCCTTCACTCTTGCCGACTATATTCGAGAAGCTGTAGCGCTGCTTTAGAGCTCGCTTAAGTTGAAGGTTCTCCTCTTCAGCGTGATAGCGTCCGATGGCCGATCGGATGTCGGCCAAAAGCTTGTCATTATCCCAAGGTTTCTGCACGAAATTTTGTGCACCCAGCCGCATGGCATCAACAATGTTGTCCACTTTGCCATAAGCGGTGATCATAATGACGGGAAGAACCGGCTGTAGCTCGCGTATGAGCTGCAGGATTTCGAGGCCGTTCTTGCCGGGCAATGCCAGATCAAGCAGGACCAGATCATAGATATTCTGCTGAATCTGATCTAGTCCCTCCTCACCATTCGTAGCCGTCTCGACTAGGTAACCCTCCAGCGACAGTAAGGTCTCCAACGATTCGCGGATCGCGGCTTCGTCGTCGATGATCAAGATTCGTTGCCCAGTCTCAATCTGGGCAGGAGGTGTGGCGGAGGAGATGGCTAGTGTGGCCTCAGACATGTGCAGGCTTCCTCAACATTGGAAATTCGAGATAGAAAGTGGTTCCGGCGCCGAGCTGACTCTCCACGTGAATCTTTCCGGCGTGCTCCTGGATGATGCCGTAAGTAACCGCTAGACCCAGGCCGGTACCACGTCTCTCTCCCTGCTTCGGCGCTGATTTTGTCGTAAAGAAGGGATCATAAATCCGCTGCAGATGTTCAGGCGCGATGCCTGACCCGGTATCGGAAATAGCGACACTGACATGACCATTTATTTCTGTTGCAATGCGCAGTGTGCCACCACCCTTCATTGCATCTTTCGCGTTCAGAAAAAGGTTAAGAAATACCTGCTGCAATTTGCCCGCGTTGCCAAGGATCGGCGGCAGGTCGGGCATCAATGAGGTATCCAGCCGTACCTGAGAAGCCTTGAACTGGTGTTCCACCAGGGTTAGGGTCTCTCGAATGATTGCGTTCAGGTCTGTTTCGCGGAACTCAGTCGTGCCGGTGCGCGAGAAATTCAGCAGGCCGTTGACGATTTCCGACGCCCTAAAGGTCTGCTGAGTGATCTTCTCAAGCATAGGAGACAATCGTCCGTCGCCTCGTAACTGTTTGGTGAGCATCTGCGTGTAGGACGAGATAACTGCGAGAGGTGTGTTGACTTCATGAGCGACGCCTGCAGCAAGCAGGCCGATCGAGGATAGCTTCTCCGCCTGGGAAAGTTGCGCCTCAAGCTCCGTGCGCTCCGTGATGTCGTCCACCAGAACGATTCGCCCAACCGATTTGAAGTCGCGGGAAACCAGCGGAGCGATGGCAATATTCGCAACCCGGACCTCACCGGCGCGCGTCTCAAGACGGAACTTGTAAAGATTGTGAACCCCGGGTTCGCCCTTGACGCGCTGATACTCTTCCATCAACGGGGTAGGAAATACGGTGGACAAGGGTTGCTTCAACGCCTCGGCGCGGGGTAGTGCATACATCACTTCCATCTGCGAATTCCAGCTGTCGATTCGGTCCTCTAGATCGACGGCGAGGATTCCGACATTGATCGATTCAACGATATTTTCGTTGAACTCCTTCAGCCGCTCGTATTCCGAGATTTTCTCTTCCAGACTCGCGTAGAGGCGTGCATTCTGCAACGCAATTCCGATGTAGCTGGCCAGCGATTCCAGAAGCTCAACATCTTCGCTTGAAAGAAAATCGCCGTCCGCCGTTCTTCCCAGACCGATCACAGCAATGGCCCGATCCTGCACCCGGCACGGCAGGTAGTAATTCAGATCAAGCAAGGCAGCGGTACGCCGATCCGATTCCGACAAATGCAGTGCCTGCTGAGGGTTCTCAAGGAAGATGTGCGAGCCGGCCCCGGGATGATTGAAATCAAGAAAGCCCAGATCTAAGTTGGATATTGCTTCATAAGCATTCCTTGGAAGACCGTGGCCAGCGGTAAGCTTGAACTTTCCCGATTGATCTGAGAGAAAGACCGCGACGCGTGTCAAAAGCAGCGTGCGTGGGAGCCGATCGACAATCGAGCTCAGCAGCATACTCAGATCCGTCTGCGAACTCAGGCCGCGTCCAAACTCGATTAGCGTTTGCCGGTAATCGTACCGCTTGCGGTCGAAGATCCGATCGACCCGATCCTGGATCATGCGCTTAATGGGGTCGAATAGTTGGGCCGTAACGATGATAGCCGCAATTAATCCCCATGCTCCGGCGCTTGGCAATCGTTTGCGAACGAGTTCTGCTGCAATGGCCACAACTGCAAAGTAGAGGCCCACGAGCGTTGCCGTCGCCAAGGTATAAGTGACACCGCGCTTGAATATAAGATCGGTGTCCATCAGCCGGTAACGAACAATTGCCCAGCTGAAGGTGAGAGGAAGAAAAACCATCGAGATGCCCGCCAGCTTGGTTATCACATCGGGCATGGCAACGTTTACCAAGTAGGGAATCGCAAACAGTAGTGTGTAAGGTGCGACGGCAACGATCGTTCCCCGTGTAAGCCACTTCAATTGCTGCCGGCGCAATGGCGCTGTGGTGCTCTTGTAATTAGCGAACAGCACGATCGCGGCCAAAACGTAATAAATCGCTACATAGCCAGTTGAAACCTGCTCTAGGCGGTGCAGTAGGATTTCGGTTGCGGACCAGCGCTCTATCGCCATTACACGCAGAGCCACGACAATAAACGAGGGAAGATAGAGTAGGGCGAGGAGCCATGGACGTCGCCGTCTGTTCTCCTCGGCAAAAGAAAGTGCGAAGTGCAGGAAGAGCGCCGGCTGGAGCGCCTCTGCCACGATGTTGCCCCAATAAATAATCTGATCGAGACTATTCAGTTTGCCCGTGTACTTGAATGAGTAGAGAACAAAGGAAACCAGGCAAAAAATGAAGAAATGCGTCGAGTGAGGGGCCGTCCAGCGCCGGAAAAGCACGTAAAGACCGATGCCGAGATAAACCAGAGCAATCAGGCGAAAGCCTTGATTAAAGCTCCGGTCGGCTGGATCAAGGATAACCGGGACTTCCAGCCGGATACCTCCGCGCACAATTGTGTAGGTAACTGTGTTATAGACTTTGGTGCGAATTAGTTCGCGCGTCAATGACGCCCAGCGCGGTGTAATCCTGCCGTTAGCCGCGATGACTAGATCGCCCTTCTTCAGGCCTGCCCGCTCGCCGGGACCGTCTCTGGCCACGCGCTGCGCCTCAAGACCACCGCGTGCCTCGAGCCACCATACCCCATCGGTGGGGGACTGATATTTACTGTCTTGGATGAAATTGAAAGAGGCGAAGACCGCTGCGGCCGCGGTGAACAGTGCGAGCAGAATGACGACGATACGAGTTTGGTAAGACTTCTCCATCATCGGGGGAAGGCGAGCTGCTTATAGAATGTCTATGAGCAAATCGCCTGCCAAGTTCCACAGGTTGCGATTCCCTTGCCGCCAAACAGAGTATATCGTTTATTACCAATGGCATAAGGCCTGAACGCAACCGCAGTTATCCTCAACAGATCTCGGGAATTGGAAGTTGCTATCCAAATTCCGCATCTGCATATGGAAAACCATATCTTTCGCGGGGCGCCATCCAGCGGAAACTCGGGACCCTGATCGGTCAATTTACGCCTGAGACCACACGTAGTCTCGATTGAATGTTGTAGAGGATCATCCCATCGATCCATTGATTTCCGGGAGACGTTGTAGCGACTTGCGCAAAGGACTGGGCAAGCGACATCTAGGTTGCAAGCCCCCAAACGATGGCCGTAAAAAGATCCCTTGCCCGCCATGGGGGGGAGTTTGCTTGGTAAGGGTGGAGAGGCGCTCGAGATTGGTACGTCTACAGAGCAGGAGCGCACAACTGCAGCGGCTAGTGAGATTTGTGTCCGCGCTCCGGTCTAGTAGCCCAAAGAATGCCTACGACAAAGATTGTCACAAAGCTGGCGATCGCTAGCAGAGCCAAAGTTGAGTCTCCTCTTTCTAATAGTTTCTAGCATATCGCACTTGCAACCTCGAGTGCGGAGCCGCGCGTTTGGACCTTGTCCTCTATGGGAAAATGGCTTTAGCCATGACTATTCGTACATTGAGCAGCCGCGAGATTTACCGCAATCCCTGGCTTCGTCTCCGGGAGGATCAAATCGAGCGAAACAACGGAACAAAGGGGATTTATGGCGTAATCGACAAAGATGATTGCGCTGTAATTCTTCCCCTTGAGGGCAACAAAATTTATCTCGTTGAGCAGTTCCGGTACACGATTCAGCAACGCGCTTTTGAATTGCCCCAGGGGGGATGGGAGGCTCCGGATGTCGATCCAGAAGAACTGGCGCGCGGCGAATTGCGCGAGGAGACTGGCCTCGTCGCTTCCTCAATGACGTATCTAGGCACCATGTGGATCGCCTATGGCTTTACCAAACAGAAACAACATGTCTTTCTCGCCTCCGGGCTCACGCAGGCAGGGACAGATCCCGATCCCGAAGAGCATGATCTGACCTTGCACACATTCCCGGTAGATCAATTTGAGCGAATGCTTCTCGACGGCACCATTCAAGACGTCTGCACGCTCGCGGCATGGGGTCTCTACAAAGTATGGAAAGAAAAGCTGGGCAAGGTCTGAAGCTTTGCTTACAACGCTGGTGCCAGCAATCGAAGCAGTAAGAACATCAGCACGCCCGCGAAGAATACGAGAGCCATTCGGATGCCTGGCTCGCGGTTCACTTCTGGAACCAGATCTGTCGCCGCAACGTAAATCGCGACTCCGGCGGAAAGCGGGAGTCCGGCAAGCACCCATCCGGGCAACAGGTTGATCACGAGGACTCCGAGAATCGTTGCAGCCGCCAGGATAAAGGCGGAGACTAGGGCGGTTTGTCGGTTGCGTCCCGATGCCAACATTACCGAAGCCACTGTGAACCCTTCTGGGACCTTGTGCAGAAAGATAGCGAGAAAGATCAGCCACCCCAACCAGGTCGATAGCACGAAGCCAGAACCAATCGCAACGCCATCAAAGAGCGCGTGCGCAGCCAGGCCGGTGAGCACTGAATATCCCGTGCGGGACGAGACGAATTCATCGTGGTGAGTTTCTTCGCCGAAATGAAAGTGCGGAGTAATTGTGTGTTCCAGCAAATGAATGGCACAATAGCCCGCTAGCACAAGTACGGGCGACCATCGTGTAGAGAAACGCAGGCTTTCCGGAATCATCTCCAGAAATGCGACCGCCAACATAAACCCCGCGCCCAGTGCCACAAAATAGCGAAGGTAGCGCTTCTCCCAATTCCGTCGAATCAAAACCAGACCGCCGACAACGTCCGCTATAGCGGCCACGAATCCGAGAATGAAGGAAAGTAGCATGGTGGAGGACAAAGAGCGATTATCCACTGTGCCGGATGTGCATTACATCGCCGTCCTGCACTAGGTAGTCTTTGCCCTCAAGGCGGAGAGTTCCCTGGGCCTTAGCGGCAGCCTCCGAGCCAGCGGCGAGTAGCGAGTCCCAGTGGATGGTTTCTGCACGAATGAAATGCTTCTCAAGGTCGGAATGGATGGCGCCCGCCGCCTCTTGCGCCCGCGAATTGACCGGAATGGTCCACGCCCGGCACTCGTCTTCACCGACGGTAAAGAAGCTGATCAGACCGAGCAATTCGTAACTCTTCCGAATTAGACGCCTCAGGCCACTCTCGGTCAGGCCATAGGACGAGAGAAACTCTGAAGCCTCTGCATCCTCCATTTCCGCCAACTCGGCTTCCACCTTGCCGCAGAACGCTGTAACACCGGCATTGAGCCGGGATGATACCTCTTCCAACCTGTATTTTGTCGCCGCCGCTTCGAGATCTGCACCTAATGTCGTGCTCTCTGGTAAATTAACCGCGTAAAGAATTGGTTTCTGAGACAAGAACTGGAACCCGCGAATCATCTTTTTTTCATCTGCTGACATATCCAGTTCACGCAGCGGCTTTTCTGCTTCGAGCGCTTCTTTCGAGCGCCTGAGCAGCGCATCTTCCTTCTCGAGATCCGCAGACCGCATCTTCTTCAGATCTTTCTCAAGACGCTCGAGCCGCTTTTCAATCTGCGTCAAGTCCGAAACCATCAAATCAAACTCGACATTCTTGATATCCCGAACCGGATCGATCGGTCCCACATGGGGAATCGCATCATCTTCGAAGGCGCGCAAAACGTGAATGAGCGCGTCGACGTTGCGCAATGCCGCGAGAAACGCGGTCTCTTTCAAAGCCTCCTGCCCGATTGCTGCCACGTCGGCATACTCGACGGTGGCATATACGGTCTTTTTCGGCTGGTAGAGCGCAGCCAGCTTGTTGAGCCGCTCGTCAGGAACCCGCGCCACGCCCAGATGTGCTTCGCGAGGATTGGAGTAGCCGCGGTCTTCCAATTTTGCCTTGGTAAGGATCTTGAACAAGGACGTCTTGCCCACCTGCGGCAGGCCGATAATTCCAGTCTTCATTAGGTGTCCTGAATGGAGTGCTTAGGGCGCATGCAGTCCGAAAAAGACATCAACGCCAATCGTTGATCATAACAGCGATGCGGGCATTATTTGAGCGGTTCATCCGTTTTCCGGTGGCATGCGTTCACCGTAATTCGCAGCTAGGAGAATCACGAGCACGATGCCACCCAGAAGTACGGTTTCCTCGACCCGCTCGGACGCTACATGCAGTTTGTTGAAAGCCAGACGGTTTGGATTGTCGCGACCGATCGCATCAATCGAACCACCTGTGGCAATCCGATAACCGTCCATCTTCGGAATGATCCAAAACTGAGAGAAGGCAGTGAGACCAAGCATGACTAGCGTCACAACGACCGGTCCCACGACTCGGCGCTTCAATACGCCCAGCGTCTGCACGACGAGCAGCAGAACCACAATCAGCGAACCTGCAACGAGCCCTTCGTAATGCAGGGTCAGCAGGCATTTGCGAACAACGGTTCCAGCCACATGGGTATCGGCCACCGAACCAAACGCCGCCGAGGCGACGACTGGAAAAAACATCAGGCCTCCCAGCCAGAGCACGACCAGCAACCAGAGAACCGCGCGCAAGAACATCTTCATCTACTTGTGCTGGATTCCGTACACACTTGACCGTCCAATCAGTCGTTCAATTCGCTTTGGAATGGGTGGATGCGTGGAGAATAGTCCCGCCAGGTCGCGGGCGCTGATCATAGGGGCCACGATGAACAGATGGGCATTCGTGGACGAAGCCTCCAGCGGCAGCCTCTTCGAATATGCATCCAGCTTCTCGAGCGCGCTCGCCAGCGCGTAAGGATTCCCCGTAATGTGCGCTCCTGTCGCGTCCGCTTCGTATTCGCGCGAGCGCGACACCGCAAGTTGAATAAGAGCAGCAGCAATCGGAGCAAGGATCAGCATGATCAACGCCCCAAATCCTCCACCTCCGCGTTCGCGGTCTCGGCCCTGTCCGCCGTAGCCGCCAAATAGCGCAGCCCAGTAGCCCATGCGCGCCAATATTGTGATCGCGCCAGCTAGGGTCGCCGCAATCGAGCTGGTGAGGATGTCGCGATTTTTTACGTGTCCGAGTTCATGCGCAAGCACACCCTCGAGTTCATCGTCGTTAAGCAGGTTCAGGATGCCGTGGGTTACCGCAACCGATGCATGTTGGGGATTGCGACCGGTCGCAAATGCGTTTGGGGAATCCGTAGGAATGACATAAATCTTCGGCATCGGGATTCCGATGCGCTGCGTCATTCTCTCCACAACCTGATACACCCGCGGCAACTGTTCACGTGTCACCGGTTGCGCGCTGTACATTTTGAGTGCGATCTTGTCGGAATAGAAATAGCTAAAAAAATTCATTACCGCCGCGAACAGAAACGCCAGGATCATACCGTTCCGTCCGCCAAAATAATCGCCAGCCACTACCAGCAGCAGAGTCAGGCTGGTTAGCAGAACAGCTGTCTTCAGTGTGTTCATTCCTAGCCTCCCGTTCCTTGATGAGGCTCAATCACATTCTTTCACGAGAAGTGGCCGTGAAGGACGGAAGCCCAAACGCAGGAACTGAACAGTTAGCCCCGAAAAGTCGCCATCTCAACCGCACAATCCCGTCTCTCGTCCCTAAGCGATACGATTTTTGGTATTCCCACTCCTGATTGCTGGATTAAACGAGCCAGGCAATCCAATTCCTTACAAAATGCTTCGCCATTGGTCACACCGATTCGCCATTTGTCACACCTTTTCGCCATTGGTCACGGCAATTCGCCCCAGCCCCGATAAGGCTATGAAATTGCACCCTTGTCGGCTATGAGAAACCTTGACACGCACCGCGCTGCGATTGCCCCAGCAAAAATAACATTTGCTTTGATCCTGGCGCTCCTGATGGGCACCGCGTTCCCGGGAAACTTGAAAGCGCAGTCGCTCATTTCTGGAGACATCGCCGGCATTGTTACTGATCAGTCAGGCGCGGCCGTGACCGGTGCTACTGTTAGTGTAACCAGCAAGGCCACCGGCGAGACCCACTCGACGACAACAAGCTCGAGCGGATCCTATCGCGTGCCGCTCCTGAAGCCTGGCGACTACACGCTGACGGTTTCAGCCGCAGGCTTTGAACAGGCTTCCGCGCCTGTCGCCGTAAGTGCGAGCACCACAGCCGCTGCGGACGTCAGGCTCACTGTTGGCTCAGCATCGCAAACTGTCGAGGTTACTGCCACAGCGCCCTTGCTGCACACCGAAGCAGCTGACCTCAGCACCACCTTCACCCAGCAGCAGGTGCAGGGCCTACCCAATCCCGGCAATGACCTGACCTTTGTTGCCCAGACGGCTCCCGGCTCTGTCATGAATACCGGAAGCGGCTACGGTAACTTCTCGTCCTTCGGCCTACCCGCCACTTCGAACACCTTCACGATCAACGGCGGTTATTTAAACGACCCCTTCCTGAACGTCAATAACTCCGGCGCCAGCAACCTGCTGCTTGGCAACAATGACGTTTCCGACGTGTCTGTGACCTCCAACGCCTATAACGCTTCTTTTGGCGGCCTGGGCGGCGCGCAGATCAATGAGATCTCCCGCGCGGGCTCCAACAAGTTCCACGGCAACGCCGCGTACTGGTGGAACGGAAGTTCCCTCAATGCCAACGACTTCTTCCTCAACCAGACTGGCACCCCGAAAAATTTCGACAATGTCAATCAGTGGGCAGCCGCGATCGGTGGACCAATTCGTAAGGATAAGACCTTTTTCTTCTTCAATTATGAAGGCTTGCGGCTTGTGCTTCCTACCAGCGCCAATGTCTATGCGCCTGACGCCAGCTACGAGGCCCAGACGCTCGCGAATCTGGCCGCGAATGGGCACTCAGATGAGATTGCCGGCTATACCAATATCTTTAATCTGTACAACAATGCCCCGGGCCGCGCCAACGCAACGGTGTCCACACCCGATTCCGCTTCTGGCGGATACGGCACGGTACTGTTCCGTGGCCATGCGGGTAATTTCACCCACGAATGGTTGATGACCGGGCGTGTCGACCAGTCGTTCAGCGACAAGGACCACCTATTTGTCCACTTCGAAGTTGATAAGGGGCTGCAGGCCACTTACACCAGCCTTCTCAATCCCGTCTTCAATGCCGATAGCCCTCAACCGCAATATTCGGGGCAGTTGAACGAGACCCACACCTTCAGCCCCACCCTCACCAACCAGTTCCTCTTTTCCGCAATTTACTATCGCGCCATCTTCACCAACACAAATTTGGCTGCGGCCACGAACCTGGTGCCCTTCTCACTGATCTTCGCGGATGGAGATCTGGGCAACAATGGCCAAGGTGCATGGCCCGGTGGTTTGGACCTTATTTGGCCGCAGGGACGCAACGTCACTGGCTACCAGTTCACCGACGATGTGAATTGGAGTCATGGCAATCACAATGTCCAGTTCGGCTGGACCATGCGCCGGAACGATGTCACCGACTACAGCCCTTCCGAGTACACCGCCTCGCCTGAGGCTGTTCCCCTGAACAGTTCGTTTCAAAACGGCCAGGTTGACGAATGGGTTCAGCAGTTCCCGCAACGCGCCACGCAGCCGGTAGCCCTGTATACGATGGGCTGGTACATTCAGGATCAATGGAAGCTGAAGCCTAACTTCACGCTTACCTATGGCCTGCGTTTCGAGCATAACTCCAACCCCATTTGCATCACGAACTGCTTCGCCCGTCTGTCCGGCGACTTTTCCACGGTCAGCACATCTGCGGACACCCCGTATCAAAACCTGATCAAATATGGCCAGCACCAGGCCTTCAATAGCCTTCAGGTGCTTGGCTACGAGCCGCGTATCGGCTTTGCCTACTCGCCATTCGGAGCTGACGGGAAGACCACGGTTCGCGGCGGCTTCGGAATGTTTGCGGATGCCTTCCCCGGGCAAATCGCCGACGACTTCCTGAACAACGCTCCCACCAATGTTCCATTTACGATTGAGAGCCAAAATTTTGGGAACGGCAATGCGCCCGCGGCAGGCTACGCGTTAATCCCCACCGCAGCCGGAAGCGCCCGCACAGTAGCGTCCAATTCTAACGCAGCGTTTACCGCCGGTTTCCTCAATGGAGCCACTCTGAATAGTCTCCTTGCGGTTCCGGGATTCAGCCCTCCCAACATGACGAATGCCGTTCACCATATCAGCTACCCCACCTATGAGGAGTGGAGTCTGACGGTCGAGCAGCAATTGACGAAAACAGCGGCCCTGTCGATTGGCTACGTGGGCAACCACACCTATCACCAACCCATTCAGGCTTTCAACTCGAACGCTTCTGGGTTTGGCGGTCTGCCATCGTCACAACCGAATCAGAATTTTGCTCAGGTTAACCAGATATACAGCGCAGGCAGCTCCAACTACAACGGCCTGGTCACCTCGGTGGTCAATCGTGCACGCTGGCTCACCCTCCAATTCAACTACGTGTATAGTCACGCGCTAGATGAGATTTCTAACGGCGGATTCAATCCGTTCAACGGTAACACCGGCACTAATATCTACGAGTATCCGACCAATCCTACCAACTTCAGCCAGAACTACGGCAACTCTGATTACGACACCCGTGGCTACTTCAGCGCCAGCTATTTAGTCCCGCTTCCCTACTGGGGAGGTCCCAGGGTTCTCACCGACGGTTGGGAGTTCTCCGGCACCGCTTTCCACAATACGGGCTTTCCTTTCTCGGTCACGGCAAACACTGTCGCGTCGGGCATCCCGTTATATGGTGCTTTGCTCTATGCCCAGCAGGTCGCGCCCATCAAGAACAACCACTGCGGTGGAGCGAATCACAGCGTCTACGGGCCCGCGGGGACCTTTAACCCCAACGGCGCCATTCCCTGCTCCTTCGTCTCTTCGTTCGCTGAACCCACAGCTGTCGGCCAGGGTCGCCGGAACGACGTGTATGGCTCAAGCTACACGGATACGGATCTCGCCATCACAAAGAGCTTCGCGATTCCTCATTGGGAATCGGCCCATCTGAAGGTCGGATTCCAGTTCTTTAACCTTTTCAATCATCCGAACTTCGCTAATGCGAACAGCAACATCGACTCCGGCCCAGCAGGCCAACCATATGGAACCATTTCGAGCACCGTCAACACGCCAACGTCCATCCTGGGCGCGTTCCTCGGCGGCGATGCTTCGCCCCGTTTGATCCAGGTCACTGGAAAGTTCAGCTTCTAACGAAGCGGTGTTTACAGCCAACCCAGGCGGCCCAACTTGGGCCGCTTGCTTATTTGGCGGCGAAACTATGCGATTTCTAGCGAGACCGATGGTTTTTGGTATTCAAGCTTCCAATTACTGGATCCGAGTGCGGCCGTGATCGACCCCGTTCCTGCGGTGCATGATTCATGCCAAACCTAACGCCATTGGTCACAATGCTTTACCGTTGGTCACGGAAATCCGAAGCTTTGTCCCTAGGCTATCCAGATAAAGGTGATTAAATTGCATCGCCAGAGGCATGAGAAACCTTTGCCCGCATCGCTCTGCGATTGCCCCAGTAAAAATAGCATTTGCTTTGATCCTGGCATTTCTGATGAGCACCACCTTCCCGGGAAGCCTCAAAGCGCAGTCGATCATCTCCGGAGACATTGCCGGAATCGTCACCGATCAATCCGGCGCGGCCGTGACCGGCGCCACCGTGACCCTCACCAGCAAAGCTAGCGGTGCAGCTCAAACGATTACAACAAATTCGAGCGGAGCCTATCGCATACCGCTTGTGAAGCCTGGCGACTATACCATCTTGGTCACAGCCCCCGGTTTTGAGCAGGCTTCACTTCCCATTGCGGTTGCTGCGGGCGTTGTAAACTCTGCAGACATCAAACTCACTGTCGGTTCGGCATCGCAGACGGTTGAGGTTACAGCCACTGCGCCGATATTGCACACGGAAGCTGCCGATCTCAGCACCAGCTTCACGATGCAGCAGGTGCAAAGCCTCCCCAACCCTGGCAACGACCTGACCTTTGTCGCGCAGACGGCTCCCGGTTCCGTCATGAACACCGGAAGCGGTTACGGTAACTTCTCGTCCTTTGGCCTGCCCGCCACATCGAACACCTTCACGATCAACGGCGGTTATTTGAACGACCCGTACCTGAACGTCAATAACTCCGGCGCAACCAACCTGCTGCTCGGCAATAATGACGTTTCGGACGTAACCGTTATCTCCAACGCCTACAACGCATCCTTCGGCGGTCTCGGCGGAGCGCAGATCAACGAGATTTCCCGCTCCGGATCGAACAAGTTTCATGGGAATGCTGCCTACTGGTGGAACGGCAGCTCTATGAATGCCAATAACTTCTTCAACAACCAGAGCGGCACGAAAAAGCCTTTCGACAATGTTAACCAGTGGGCAACCGCCATCGGTGGACCAATCTGGCGCGACAAGAGCTTCTTCTTCTTTAACTACGAAGGCTTGCGCGTTGTTCTTCCCACGCGGTCTACCGTCTATGCGCCTGACGCCAGCTATGAGGCCCAGACCCTGGCAAATCTGACCGCTGGCGGACACGCGGATGAGATTGCCGGATACACCAATATTTTCAATCTGTACAACAACGCTCCCGGCCGCGCCAGCGCCGTGGTTTCCACTCCCGACACCCCCGACAACCCATATGGCACGGTACGGTTCAACGGCACTGCTGGTAATTTCACCCACGAATGGTTAATGACCGGGCGTGTCGATCAGTCGTTTAGCGACAAAGACCATCTGTTCGCCCACTTCGAGGTCGATAAGGGGCTGCAGGCTACTTATACCAACGTCCTGAACCCCATTTTCAACGCCGATAGCCCTCAACCTCAGTATCAGGGGCAGCTGAACGAGACCCACACCTTCAGTCCAACCCTGACGAACCAGTTCCTCTTTGCTACGATCTACTACCGTGCCATCTTCACCAACACCAATTTGGCCGCAGCCACTAAACTTGTACCCTTTTCCCTTATCTTCGCGGATGGGGATCTGAGCAACAATGGCCCGTCTGCATGGCCAGGTGGCTATGATTTGATCTGGCCGCAGGGACGTAACGTCACTGGCTACCAGTTCACCGACGATGTGAACTGGAATCATGGCAACCACAACATCCAGTTCGGCTGGACCATCCGCCGTAATGATGTCACCGACTATAGCCCTTCGGAGTTCACTGCCTCGCCCGAAACCGAAGCCCTCAACAGTTCATTCCAGACCGGTCAAACCGACTTTTGGTTTCAGCAATTCCCGCAACGCGCCACCCAGCCGGTCGCCCTCTATGCCATGGGCTGGTATATCCAGGACCAGTGGAAGGTGAAGCCTAACCTTACTGTTACCTATGGCATGCGTTTCGAGCATGACTCTAACCCCGTCTGCCAGACCAACTGCTTCGCCCGGTTGTCCGGCGACTTTTCGACCGTAAGCACGTCTCCTGACACGCCGTATCAGAGCATGATCAAATACGGTCAGCACCAGGCATTCAATAGCCTCCAGGTGCTTGGCTATGAGCCGCGTGTTGGCTTTGCCTACTCGCCATTCGGAGCTGATGGAAAGACCACGGTTCGCGGCGGCTTCGGGATGTTTGCGGATGCTTTCCCCGGCCAAATTGCCGGCTCATTCCTGAACAACGCTCCTACGAACGTTCCGTTTACGATCCTTAGCCAGAACTTTGGGAACGGTGGTGCGCCCGCGGCCGGTTACCAGCTGATTCCCACCGCGGCTGGAAGCGCTGGCACAGTGGCGGCCAATTCTAACGCTGCTTTTTCAGCGGGTTTCCTTCATGGCGCTACGCTCAACAGCCTTTCTGCGGTTCCGGGCTTCAGCCCTCCCAACATCACGACTGCCGTTAACCACATCAAATATCCCACCTATCAGGAGTGGAGCCTGACCATCGAGCAGCAATTGACGAAAACAGCAGCCTTGTCGATTGGCTATGTGGGCAACCACACCTATCGCCAGCCGATACAGGCTAACTCCGCGAACTCCTTTGGATTTGGCGGTCTCCCATCGTCGCAGCCGAATCCGAACTTTGCTCAGGCTACCCAGATCTACAGCGAGGGCAGCTCCAACTACAATGGTCTGGTCACCTCGATCGTAAACCGCGCCCGCTGGCTTACCCTCCAGTTCAACTACGTGTACAGCCACGCGCTGGATGAGATTTCCAACGGAGGCTTCAATCCGTTCAACGGCGCCAACGGGCTCTTCCAGTATCCGACCAATCCTACCAACTTCAGCCAGAACTACGGCAACTCCGATTACGACACTCGTCATTACGTCAGCGCCAGCTACTTAATCCCGCTCCCATACTGGGGAGGCCCCAGGGTTCTCACCGACGGCTGGGAATTCTCCGGCACTGCCTTCCACAACGACGGCTTTCCTTTCTCGGTCTACTCGAACACTGTCGGATCGAGCCTTCCGTTTTATAGTGCGCCGCTATTTGCTCAACAGATCGCGCCCATCCAGAACAACCACTGCGGCGGAGCGTCCCACAGCGTCAATGGGACCAACCCCTGCTCCTTCATTACTTCGTTCCAGGACCCCACAGCTCTCGGCCAGGGTCGCCGCAACTCGATGTATGCTTCGAGCTACACAGATACGGATCTCGCCGTCTCGAAGAGCTTCGGGATCCCCCATTGGGAAGCGGCCCACCTGAAGGTTGGAATCCAGGCCTTTAACCTCTTCAACCATCCGAACTTCGCTCAGGCGGAAGGCAACATCGACTCAGGCGCTGCCGGGTTCATCTCCGGCACCGTGAACACGCCCACCTCTATTCTGGGCTCGTTCCTCGGTGGAGATGCCTCGCCCCGTCTGCTCCAACTCAACGCAAAGTTCAGCTTCTAAGCACGAACTTGCTCAGAACAATTCGAGGCGGCCCAAATGGGCCGCCTTTCTTCTTTGCTCGGCAATACGATGGGTGCGCGTGCTCTCAAACAGCAGCCCGGATGTCGCAGGTCAATGGTCCAAGCCCTAAAATCAGAGAGGAAAGGCGTTTGATAAGTCCAATGCGAACCGCCATCCTTCAACTGCATGTCTGCAGTATGGTGACGCGACATAAAAATGTAACCAAGTCAGGCAACTCGTTTCAGATCGACGTGCATCTACTCATACCTGACATTTTAGTGTATTAATACGGCGAATGAACTAACTGACAAAATGACCGCTGAAATTCTTCTAGTCGACGATAATCCCATTCAGGCTGCGACACGTCAGGCAGTCCTTTCTCTACATGGGAGAGCGGTTGTAGTTGCGGAAGGCGGGCGCCGAGCCCTCGAACTTCTTGAAGACCCTGAACTTTTCACCTCACTCGGCCTTGTCATCACTGATCATTGGATGCCGGATCTGAACGGCCCTCAATTTGTTCAACTTCTCCGCCGGCGCATGCCCACGATCCCGGTGTTGGTTGTTAGTGGCATGGCCGATGCTGAGACAGAGTATGCGGATTTGAATGTCTTATTCCGCACAAAGCCCATACCTCCAGACCAATTGCTCTCTCTCGTCGATTTCCTGCTTGATGCACGTATGAGCCGTACTGCCTGATTCCATTTAGGGGCTCCCCTGGTTTGTGGGTGCGCCACCCCGGCCCGCCGTGCCGCTAATTGCCGCCACCGAACGCGGTCTGCGACAATAGAGGGGCCCGCTATGCCGACCTTTGGCAGTTTCGCTCTTCTGTTTGCCCTCGCCCTCAGTGGATACACGCTGGTTGCTGGCGCTGTTGCCCTTAGGCAGCTTGCAACCGGGAGTCGCAGTCGCGTTTCGCCAGAGCGATTAGCGGAAACTGCTCGCCGCGCAGGTATCGGCAGTTTTGTCGCTAC
>Ga0206998_1047_pt2 | contig 32368 bp, 26 predicted proteins | sample Alteio_BWMinCont_FD_153309 | JGI IMG/M metagenome (GOLD analysis project Ga0206998, IMG submission 153309) | Enriched cells from forest soil in Barre Woods Harvard Forest LTER site, Petersham, Massachusetts, United States -... | ecosystem: Environmental > Terrestrial > Soil > Temperate forest >... | reverse complement strand
CGCAAAATGGCAGCGCCATGGTTTCCCCGCATGCGATGGTTTTACTGCTAATCGCCTGGCAAGTGCTCGTGCTGAGCTTTGTCATTCTGACTGCTATGATTTCTTTTCGACGGGCGCGGTGACTTCCGCGTCAAACATCCCCGTCTCTACCACATTTCCGTGCTTCACCTGCACGACGATCCGGTAGGTCCCAACGCTGGGAAATCCATAAGGGAAGCTGACCGTGCTCGGCGGGGGGCTTTGGCTCATGGCCATGCCGGACATCGACGCCGTATCAGTCTTGGTGGCCGGGGCCGCGCCGGGAGCGTCTCCATTCTGCGCCTGCGCCATCATCAGAGCCGCCATCGACGCCGTACCCGAGGGATGAATGTGCGCGAAGACGCTGCCGTCGGTCTTCACGAAGGCTGCGTGTCCGGGCATGCCCATGTAGAGCGCCATGTCCGGCGCCGGCTGGCCGTCCGCGTCGAGCAGCTCGAAGGTAAAGTCGTAAGGAGACTTCGCAACCAGCACTCCCGGCCTCTTCCACACCATGGTGTAGCCGTCGGGAAGCTTGTAACTCGTGGCGGTCTGGGATGCCTCGCCCGCGTACTTGAGCGCGACCGAAGTTCCTTCAGCGTCGTCGCCGGCGAGATCGCGTCATCAGAGGGTATCGTCCCATTTTGGAACAGCTTTAGTTTTGAGCATGGCTACTTACTGATGCTGACACTTATCGATTTCTATGGCAGAGGTGCCAGCCACAGTGCAAAATAAAGCCCGGCACGAAGCCGGGCTTTATTTTGCGGCGGCGCCGCAGCAGCAGCGGCGAAGCCGCGTATGCCCCTCTGGCTAAGAGCAGCCGCTGGTCGAGCCGCAGCTCATGCAGCGGTAGCAGCTTCCATTGCGAACCATGATGGCTCCGCATGTGTGGCAGCTTGGCGCATCGCCCATGTCGTAGAGACTCTTCATCGCGTCGGCGGCGTGGTAGACGCCGCGGTCCTCCATGTGGGGTACTGACGAGGATTCAAAGCCGGTGGCGTGAACCTCTGGGAGAATCCCGCCCTGTGGTGCGTGGGTTGCGCCCATGCCGCGCGTCGACGAGTGCTGGTCGGCGGAGAAGCGTGTTGGCTCATCGCCGCCGGCGAGTTCCGGCAAAGCCGCCGGCGCAGCCAGCCCGGCGAACAGCGACAACTGCTGTCCGGAGAGGAAGCGCAACTGCAGCCAGCGGAAGATGTAGTCCATGATCGACTTTGCGAAGCCGATCTGTTCGTTGCCGGTCCAGCCCGACGGCTCGAAGCGGCTGTGCGCAAACTTCTCGCACAGCACCTTGAGCGGAACGCCGTGCTGCAGCGACAGCGACACCGCCGTGGCGAAGCTGTCCATCAGGCCGGAGACGGTCGAGCCTTCCTTGGCCATCTTGATGAAGATCTCGCCCGGCTGTCCGTTGGGATACAGGCCGACGGTGATGTAGCCTTCGTGTCCGGCGATGCCGAACTTGTGGGTGAGCGAGGCGCGCTCCTCGGGCAGGCGATGACGCACGGCACGCGGCGGAGCGCTCCGGTCCTCCTGCGGTGCGGAAGGTGAAGCGCCGCGGGTAATCGAAGCGAGTGCCGCGGTGAAGGCGTTGGTCGCATCGAGCACCTGCCTGGCGGAGACTTCGATCTTCTCGGAGAGCTTGGCTTCGAGGGTCTTTACGTCGGCGTCGGTCGCCGCCTTTCCGGATCCCAGGGCCGCCAGCACCCGGTCGACAGCCGCAACCAGAGTTTCGTCGGCAGCGGCGCCCTTGATGGCCTTCGCTCCCTTGCCGTCCGAAACGTTGAGCGGCTGCGCGCCCTTCGATCCATCGCGGTAAATAGCGACAGCCTTCAGCCCCTGACGCCAGGACTCGAGGTAGGCCTCGGCGATGTCGTCGATGGTGCAGTCGTGCGGCAGGTTTACGGTCTTCGAGATGGCGCCCGAGAGAAAGGGCTGCGTGGCAGCCATCATCTTGACGTGGCCCATGTAGTGAATGGAGCGCGTGCCCTTCGACGGCTTGAACGAGCAATCGAAGACGGCCAGGTGCTCGGTCTTGATCCCGGGCGCGCCTTCGATGGTGCCGGTTGCGTCGATGTAGCTGACGATGGCGTCGACCTCATCGTTGTTGTAGCCAAGCTTGAAGAGAGCTGCCGGCACGGTATTGTTGACGATCTTGATCATGCCGCCGCCGACCAGCTTCTTGTACTTGACCAGCGCAAGATCGGGCTCGATGCCGGTTGTATCGCAGTCCATCATGAAACCGATGGTGCCTGTGGGTGCCAGCACGGTGACCTGTGAGTTGCGATAACCGTACTTCTCGCCGTGCGCGAGCGCTTTGTCCCAGCAATCGCGGCTGGCATCGATCAACGCATCGAGCTGCGGAACGACGAACGGTTCGCTGCTGTTCTTCGACTTGCCGATGTTGTTTACCTCGGCGCGGTGCATGCGGATGACGTCGAGAAAAGGCTCGCGGTTGACGTAGAAACCGGGGCAGGCTCCGCCTTCGTGCCCACCTTCGTGACTGACCGAAGCCGTCAGGGGCGTCGCCGATGCCAGCGCCGGGCACTTCTCGGCGATGCGCGAAGACTGCAAATAGGCCTCGCCGCACATGATGGCGGTCAGCGTTGCGGCGAAGTCGCGTCCAGCGTCGGAGTCATACGGTAATCCAAACGACATGAGCAGCGCGCCGAGGTTGGCGTAACCCAGGCCCAGCGGCCGGTAGTCGTGCGAGTTGCGGGCGATTGACTCAGTCGGATATCCGGAGTTGTCGACCAGGATATCCATCGCCGTGATCATGATGTCGATGGCGTTGCGATAGGCAGCGATATCAAATGTGCCCGCCGGTGTTACGAATTTCAGCAGGTTGAAGCTGGCCAGGTTGCAGGCGGAGTTGTCGAGGAACATGTACTCCGAGCAGGGATTCGACGCGTTGATCCGCGCCGTGTTCTTCGAAGTGTGCCACTTGTTGATCGTGGTGTCGTACTGCATGCCCGGGTCGCCGCACTGCCAAGTTGCTTCGGCGATCTTGTGCATGATCTCGCGCGCCTTGCGCGTCTCGACCGGCTTATGCTCCTTCACGGTGTACGTGGTGAAGTCGCCATCGCGCTCAAACGCGCGCATGAACTCGTCAGTGACACGAACAGAGTTATTCGCGTTCTGGAAGAAGATAGAGCTGTAGGCCTCTGAGTCGGGGCCCGAAGAGCCGTCATAGCCCTCGCGCATCAGCGCCCAGGCTTTTGCCTCTTCCTTCATCTTGCACTCGACAAAGTCGAGGATGTCCGGATGGTCGACGTTGAGGATGACCATCTTGGCGGCGCGGCGCGTCTTGCCGCCGGACTTGATAACTCCTGCGAAGGCATCGAAACCGCGCATGAAGCTGAGCGGGCCGGAGGCTGTACCGCCGCCGGAGAGCTGTTCCATCGATCCGCGCAGGCTGGAAAGGTTAGTGCCCGTGCCCGAACCCCACTTGAAGAGCATGCCCTCGGTCTTGGCCAGGGTCAGAATCGAGTCGAGCGAGTCGTCGACGGCGTTGATGAAGCAGGCCGAGCACTGCGGCGTGCGGTATCCGGTGACGGAGAACTCGACGGCGCAGGTGTGCGGATTCCAATGCCAGTTCTGCGCATCAGAGTTGGGCTCCAGGCGATCGCAGCCCACGTTGAACCAGACCGGGGAGTTGAAGGCGACCTTCTGCCCCACGAGCAGGTGCACCAGCTCATCGTGGAAGATAGCGGCGTCTTCGGGGGTGGCGAAGTATCCGCCGGCCAGGCCCCAATCGCGAACCGTTTCCGCCACGCGCCCGATAAGCTGGCGGACTCCCGTCTCGCGCTCCGGGGTGCCGAGCGATCCGTGGAGGTACTTGCTGGCCACAATGTTGGTCGCCGTCATCGACCAGTCAATCGGGACTTCAACGTCCTTCTGCTCGAAGATGGTTTTGCCGCTCGCGTCGCTGATCAGGGCCGTACGGCGCTCCCACTGCACCTCGTCATAGGGCGAGATGCCGGCTTTCGAGAAGAAACGCTCGAAGCGCAGCGCTGCCTGCGCCGCAGTCTTGGAAGGGGTCGGAGAGTCGTCGCGTGCGGTGGTGGTGGTAACGGATTTCCTGGTGGCCTCGGCCATGGTGCTCCTTCTAGGTGCGTCGAATTGGGATGTCCGCCCGCGGCGGGTTTTAAGTCTCGATCTGACGTGGGGAAGGGCCGTTCGCCGCCCTGCTCCGCCTGAAAATCTCCTGAACTCGTGGCCGCGGGAGGCTATCTTCTACTCAACATGGAACTTGCAGATTGAGCTGGGAGATCCTTGCTTTCATCCCGTGAACCTGCGGTAAATTTCAGGGCCGCAAGTGGGAAAGTACCGCTCTTGGTAGTGGGTGTCAAGCCACAACCACAATATCTAGTATTTTAGATTCAATTTTGGTAACCCCGGCTTCAATTCCGGGAATTTGCCTGTGGAGAATTCGCTGAAGCCGCTATAGTCGCGACCGGAAGCAATTCGCGGGCACGCCAAAATTGCTCAAGCAGCCGGCGCCCCCTTTGCCACCGGTCCCTGATCGCAGGCTACGCGCGCCTCAGTGTGGGCGGCAAGGCGCAAACCGGTGCAACACTGTGGATGGGTGTGGGAGATGTGGAGAACGGGTCGCAAATCGCTGCGTCCGTCCCCGGCAGCTGGAATCTAAGAGGGCAAAGGGAGTCTTCCCGAGGAGTTCTATCTTGTCTAGCAAAGCCGAAGACATTGAAAAGGTGAAGCATGCGCCTGCTACGCCGGGCGTGATTGAAGAGATTCTGGCGCGCTGGAGCCCGCGTGCTTTTTCCCACAAACAGGTCTCCGCCGAGGATTTGAAGAAGATCTTCGAGGCCGCGCGGTGGGCGGCGTCTTCTTTTAACGAGCAGCCCTGGCGATTCCTCGTGGGCCATCGTGGGGATCCCACGTATCAAAAGATCTTCGACAGCCTGGTCGAGTTCAACCAGGGATGGGCGAAGAGCGCTCCGGTGCTGATTTTGTCGGCGGCCGGCAAGCACTTCGCTCATAACAAGTCCCCGAATCACTTTGCGATTCACGACACCGGAGCGGCGACGGCCTACCTCGTGCTGCAGGCGACGGCGCTCGGCCTCCATGCACACTCAATGGCAGGCTTCGATCAGGAAAAGGCGCGCGCCGCATTCGGCATCCCCGAAAGCTTCCATATCGGCGCGGTGACCGCGCTTGGGCATCCGGGCGACCCGGACACCCTGCCGGAAGGGCTGCGCGAGCAGGAGCTAGCGCCCCGGCAACGGAAGCCGCTCGGCGAGATCGTCTTCGCGGAGTGGGAAAAGCCGGCCAAGCTATAGTGCTGGATTTTCGCTTCCTCGCAAGCGGTCAGCGAACGACACGAGGCGCTCTGAGAGTATTCACCCCGAAGTATCCATTACCGGAGTATTCACTTCGTGGATTCTCCAGCGCGCTTCTTATCTTTTATTCATCAAGCAGTAATCGCTCCGGCACTTACTCTCTTGTTTGGGCATGCGCCGTGTTCACCTTTTCCTCAATCCGCTGTTGATGGAGCGCCGCAATCGGCGCGCGACGGTCGACCGCGTTGCCGCGTTTCTGCAGAGTGAAGGCTGCGTGGTCGAAATGCAGGACACGCTTTCTGCTCACTCCGCCGGCGAGCAGGCTCAGGAAGCAGTGGCGAGCGGCTTCGACACGATCTTCGTCTGCGGCGGCGATGGGACGATATTCCAGGTGATTCAGGGAGTCGCTGGTTCCGAGGTTGCGCTCGGTGTCATTCCTTTCGGCACCGGCAATGTGCTGGCCCAGAATCTGCGGCTGCCGCGCGATGCCATGTCCGCAGTGCGTGCCCAACTGCATGCGCGAGCAGTATCGATCCCGCTGGGCAAGATCGTGTGTAAGACTCCGGGGCACGCGAAAGACAAAAACTGGTACTTCACCATTGCGGCTGGCATGGGTGTGCATGCCGCTTTGATGAATCTGGCTCCGACCGGAACCGGCAAGCGTGTCGGCGGGAAACTCGCTTACTTCACCGGCGGGATTCGCCTCCTGATTCAGCATCCGGTCGAACCATTCGATCTGGAAGTGACTACTGCTGGGGGTCGCGTCCGCTACACAAGGGTGAACGAGGCAATTGCGATACGGGTGCCGGAGATCAATGTGTGGCGGCCCGGCGGAAATCTGCTTGAACCGACACTGCGCCTGGCAAGCCTGCGGCAGACGGGACGGGCTGGTCTGGCGCACGCCAGCTTTCATGCTTTAGTGACGCGAAAAACCAGCGGGAACTCGAGACTTCCCTATCCGCAATACGACGATGCCTGCACGATTATGTGCAGGCCCGTACCGGATTTCGACTATCGAACTCCGTTGCTGGTGGAAGCTGACGGCGAGGTGATCGGAATGGAGCGGGCGACCATCACGATCGCCCAACGACGTTTGCGGCTTCTTTGGCCACAGAGCCCGAATTCGTAACCGCTATATATACGATTAGTCGTTCGTCTCGACGGAAAACATGTTGGATCGGGCCCGGCTGACCGAGCCCGTCCTTAGTTTAGAGCAAGCAACGTTGTGTTCGGACCAAGCCACGCCCTCTGTTCGCGAACCTGTTTCTCCAGCTTTGATGGAGGAAGCTCGACGTTCATTGCAATGGAGGGGCAACGGATTTCACGCAGGAAGTAGTGATCGCCATACCTGTCGAATACGAGGTGGCTGGCATAACTCCTCCCGCTGCTGGTTTCCTCTGTCCTGCTCAGGACGGTGGCCTTGTAGTCGGTACTCCGGATAACGACGGTATCGTTCGGCTCGGTAAAGAAAGTGTAGCTTCCTGCGGGGAGCACTTTGCTACCCACGGCAAAATCGAATGGAACATTTGCGCGAACTTCATGGCTCTGCGCCTGCAGGGTGCCAGCGGTGCACGCTCCTGCCAGGACGACTAATGCGATGGCTGCGAATCGTTTCATGGGAGTCTCCTTTCAAAACAGAGATTAGCTGCCCATGAACCATTCCGTCGTTAAACTGGCGTCCAATAATCGCCCAATTTGCGTGGACGCGCTTTAGACGCATTCCACGCAAGCATATTTGTAGCTGCAGCAGTGACTATTGCGTCGCCGCGCTTGTGTTCGCTGCGGAAGGCTGCACGCCGCTGACTTGCCAGCCTTTGTCGCTCTTCACCAAAGTAGCCGTCGCCGTTTGTTGTCCGGAAGTGTCGGCGGCAAGACTCGGAAACGCCGTTTTCATTTCCGCGCTGTTCACCCAGTCCGGTACGCTCGTCACGCTGTAGTGGTAGTTCACCGCATATTGTGTGGCGTTCGTGTCAGGAGGAGTAAATCCATCGATCGAAGTTACCGCGCGCTGGCCGAAGCAGAAGTTGCCATAACCGGGCTGCGAGGAATCTGCAGTCCAGACCGAGCGGCCTTTGTCGGATAGATCGTAATTGTTCACCTGCTTCGATCCGATCAGGAAGCGTTTCTTTTCAGCCGATGTTCGTGCCAGCATCCCGGCGTCGGTCAGTGCGTCAAAGCCCTTTGTCTGTTCGTCGTTGGAGGTGTCGGCCTGGGCCGGAAACTTGATGGGACTTGACCAGAGGCATTCGGGCTGGCCGCGATAATAATCATTGATCGCCGACTTGAACGCACTTTGGTCGACTGTATTGCTCCTGCACCCTCCTGCCATCAGCATCGTGCCACACACAACGAGAGTAACCAGGTTTCTTTTACGCATCTCGAGGGAATCTCCTTCGTGCTGAGATGCATAAAGTTCTCCCTGAATCTACTGATGCTCAGTCTTTTCCGGTCAGTGCGCCTTAGTGTGCGACGTCGCAGTCTTGCCCTGCGCCAGGCGGTCCACTTCCGAGCCGGCCAGCAGAAACGCTCCGACGCCATACACGTAGCTCGACGAGGGCTTGAAAACACCAGGTGCGCCACCGATGGGCTGAATGCATCCGAGCCGCCCGTCCACATAGATATGCGACAGCAGCCCGGCCCAGCCTTTCTGAACGATAGGCAGGTATTTGGAGCGGTTCAGCAATCCATGATTGATGCCCCAGGCCAGCGAGTAGATGAAGAACGCCGATCCGGAGACTTCCGGCAAAGGATACGCGCCGGCATTCAGCAGTCCCGAGCGCAACAAGCCGTCCGCCCTCTGCAGAGCAGCGACACGCTCAGCCATCTGCTGGTACTGCTCGATATACTTCTGCCGCGTGGGATAGTCCTCGGGCATCGCCTCCAGCACTCTCGCGAGCCCCGCCATCACCCAGCCATTCCCGCGCGACCAGAAAAGCTTCTTCCCGTTCGCCTCGGTCTTGTGCAGATAGGTCGCATCGCGGAAATACAGATGTTCCTGCGGATCGTAGAGAAGGTTAGAGGTGATCCACCATTCACGGTCCATGTAGTCGAGATACGATTTATTCCCGGTGGCCTGATAGAGACGCGCCCACACCGGAGGCGCCATGAACAGGGCGTCGCACCACCACCAGACCGGTTTCGCGGGGTCATCGGGCATTTTCATCAACGCATCGAACTGCTCGCGAGTGGGAGCGATCATTTTCGGATCGTGGTGATCGCCATAGAGTTCGAGATAGGTCTGCCCGATCGCCTGATCGTCCGCATGCGAGAGCCGTGGGCCCAGCTTCCACTCGAAGTTGTTGCCAACCTGCATCATTGCTTCTTCGTATCGCGGCTCAGGCAACGTCTTGGCAGCAGCCATAAATCCGGCATACAGCGCCGCGAAGGTCCAGTCCTGGCTGAAGTAAGGGCGTGAGCGTTCCAGTTCCCAATCGCCGACTTTGCGCATGGCGGCTTCAATCGCCTTCTGCTTCAAAGCGGGAGAAAGCTTGGCCAGCGACAGCGGGTTATCCAGTGTGTCTCCGACGCCATTCTGGCTTGGCTTGGCCGGTGGTACGGTTTGGCCGTTAAGGTTGCTGAACTGAAGAAACAAAAGACAAGCCGCCGCGACGGAAACCAGAAGGCCTTTACGCATCAAATATCCCCAATCAATTGAATCTTGAAGAGCCATAGTAAAGTGCAAACGCCATTCGAGAAAACGCGCCATCCCGTATAGCGGGACATGATTGCACGAATGTCGAGACACGGGTATGTCGGTTCTGGTAAACAGAATTCGCGGGCGTGAGTACTAAATTCGTTCGGCCGCAGCAGGCTCTACCATGCCTCGAATCAATTTCTTCGTGACACCAATGCGCCGTAATTACAGTCACTGTCTCCTGGCTCTGTTTCTCTGCGTGGCCTCGGGCAGCATAATCCACGCACAGCGGACTCCAGCCGAAGCCAGTTCATTCACCGCCAGCAGCGGACTCTTGCTCCCGTCATCCACGGAAGACGCTCACGGCCAGACCGTAATTGTCGATGCCTGGTTCAACAGCCAGCAGAGAAAGAACGCTGCCGGCCAGATGGAGTATTTTCACTACAAGTGGAATGACGAGAAGGACAGCGGATTTTCACTCCTGGGACAGATCTTCGAGAGCCACGGTATCACTCTCGATGCACTCTATACTGCTCCGACCGTAGACAAGTTGAAGCACGCGCAGTACTACATCATCGTCTCGCCCGATATTCCGGTAAAGAATCCCACTCCTCATTACGTGCAGGCCCGGGATGCGGAGCAGGTAGCCGAATGGGTGAAGCAGGGCGGCGTTCTCGTCCTCATGGATAACGACCCGGCCAACGCCGACATTGAACATCTCGACCTGATCGCCGACCGCTTCGGCATTCACTTCAACAATGTGCTCAGCCACCACGTTGTTGGCGACGATTATCCGGCGGGTCAGATCCACGTCACCGGCGGAGGTCCGCTCTTCCACGATTCGCATACCTTGTACATGAAGGACACCTGCACGATTTCGCTGAAGCCTCCCGCCGTGCCGCTGCTCGAAGACCAGGGCGACATCATGATCGCGACGGCGAAGTATGGCAAGGGAACTGTCGTGGCGGTCGTGGACCCCTGGCTCTACAACGAGTACACCGATCCGCACAAAGTCCGGCCTGTGCAGGACAATTATGCCGCAGGAGAAGAATTTGTTCGCTGGCTCATTCAGCAGTCGCCGGCAACCCGCTCCGCAGGCGCGAAATAGATCACGGCTCAATTTTGTGACGAATGATGTTGATTGAAGGAAATCATGAAGACCCATCTGATCGCCGATTCCGTTCGCTACCCCACCATGACAACCGCCCAGATTCGCGATGCGTTTCTGATCGACGCCCTTTATGAGCCGGGTGCGCTGAACCTGGCCTATGTCGATCTGGACCGCGCCGTGGTGGGAATGGCTGCGCCGTCGGGCGCGCCCATCGCGCTGCCCGCTGACTCGACGCTGCGCGCGAATTACTTCACAGAACGTCGTGAGCTGGGGGCGTTGAATATCGGTGGCCGCGGCCTCATCCATGTGGATGGTACGGCGTATACGCTGGAAAACCTCGACTGCCTCTACATCGGGCGGGGAGCGCAGGATATTCGCTTCGAATCGGCAGATCCTGCGAATGCAGCGGTCTTCTATCTCCTTAGTTATGCGGCGCATATCAGCCATCCCACCACGCTGATTCGCAAGGACGATGCCAACCCTGTTGAGTTAGGCAGCACCGAAACGTGCAATCGTCGCACCGTCTGCAAGTACGTCCATCTCGACGGCGCGCAGAGTTGCCAACTGGTCATGGGCGTAACACATCTCCATCCAGGGAGCGCCTGGAATACCATGCCGGCCCACACCCACATCCGCCGCTCGGAGATCTACATGTACTTCAATCTGGGCGAAGGCGCACGAGTCTTTCACCTCATGGGGCCGCCCGACGAGACGCGCCACATTGTTATGAAAGATCGCGAGGTCGTCGTATCTCCCGGCTGGTCAATTCATGCCGGCGCAGGCACGCAGGCCTATAGCTTTTGCTGGGGCATGGGCGGAGAGAATCAGGATTACGCCGACATGGATCCTGCTCCGCTGTACAGCCTGCGCTGAGTGGGATCCTGCAATTATCCCGGAGGATAGATGAAACTGATTCCGATTCTCACCGCCGCTCTCTTCGCCGTTCCCGTCTTCGCGCAGACAGGAGGCAGTGCCGAGGTGTTCCCAGGTAAAGATGTGGCGACGCAGCTGACCGCCCTTGTAGAAAAGGCCAGGCCTTCGGGCAGCAGCGGGGCGACGCTTGGCGACTACAAGTCGCACGCCATCAAGCTCTCCGTCCGAACGGCCAGCGGGGGAGCGGAGATTCACGCGCACTACGATGACATTTTCGTTGTGACGGATGGGAGCGCCACACTGATCACGGGCGGAAGCGTCGTTGACGCGGAAACAGGTGCTGATGGTGAAACTAAAGGCACACGCATTCAGGAAGGGAAGTCGCAAACCATCACGAAGAGAGACATCGTTCACATCCCAGCGGGCACGCCGCACCAGTTGATCATCGCCCCCGGCGGCAGCTTCAGCACGATCGTCGTCAAGGTGAGGGAATAACTGATCAGTTGCCGTAGTGCCGCAGGAACGGCGACAGCACGTGCGACTTCTTCTTGGTGTGCAGCCCCAGCGACGCGGAGATCTCCCGGCAGCAGTGCAGCAGGTGTTCGGCAATAGCCGGTACGCTCTGCACGGTAATCCGCGACGCCGGTCCCGACACGCTTACGGCGGCAATTGCGCGATGGTTCTCGTTGAAGATGGGAGCTCCGATGCAGCGAACGCCAAGCTCGATCTCTTCATCGTCGATCGCGTAGCCTCGCCGCCGCACTCTTTCCAGACCCTTCAGCAGCGCCTCGCGAGTGCCTATCGTCTTTGGCGTATACCGCACAAAGCGGATCTTCGCGATGATCTGCTCGATGGTCTCGACAGGCTGAAAGGCAAGCATCGCCTTGCCCATTGACGTGCAATAGACCGGATTCGACGTGCCGATCTTCGAGCTCATGCACACCCGCCGATTTGGCTCGACTTTATCCAGATAGACCACCGACGTCTTCTGCAGCACGCTCAGGTGCACGGTCTCGCCCACCTGCATCGACAGGCGGCGGAAGTACGGGTGCACCCGCGCGCGCAGATCGATCTGCTCGACCGCGCGATTGCCGAGCTCGTACAGCTTCAGGCCCAGCCGGAAGCGGTTTTCCTGAGTTCGCTCGATCAACGCGCTGCGCTCCAGCACCATCAGTGCGCGATGCGCCGTGCTCTTGTGCAGACCCATGCGCTGGCAAATCTCAGCCAGACTAAGAGGCGTGTCGCTCTCGCCCAATACTTCCAGGACCGAGACGGCGCGGTCCAGGCTATGCAGTTGATACGGCCCGTCGGTTCGGGCCACCGTCTCTGAAAGTGGTGCTGCAAACGATGTGCTGAGTGATGCCGCCATGCGAGTACCCTCAATCGTTGATTCTTGCTGCCGCTGTTATCCCGGAGGAAGTCCACCGAGGTACATGTAGCTCAGCGACGGCGCCTTTGCGAGCAACTGCGAGATCTCAGGATCAGGAAATCGTGAAACATACAGCCGCGCCCAGCTGATCTCCTCCGCCGTGGGAGGGCCCTTGGGCGTATCCTGCGCGATCCCTGCATTCTTGGTGAAGAAGCTGTTGTCTTCCAGCCCCTGCGTTGAGAGCGCAGCCAGTTTCTTCAGTGCGTAATTGTGTTCGGCGTAGAGATTCAGTCCGTTGTCCTCGCCGAACTCCGCTAGATAAACCAGCGGCGCCACCGCGTACAAGTGATAATGCAGGGCGCGCTGTCCGCGTCTCATTTCGAGCGGCAGCGATCCGTCAGGTTCAATCTGCGCAACGCCGATCTTGTACGCATCCATGCCCCAGTCGAATAGCTTGCGGTCATTGGCGGCAATGCCCGCGGCGGAGATTTCTACTCCCGCCCAGTAGAGATGATTGTTCTCCGCGTCACCCGTGCCTTTCTGCCGTCTCGTGTCGTAATAGTCCACAGTCTGGTGAGTCACATTCACGATCCACGGCAGAATCTCGTGTGCCTGCTCAGCAGCAATCAATCCACTGCCGCGCACCTTTAGATAAGCAATGGCAATGGCGCCGATTACCCAACCCTGCACGTAGTACGCCTGGTTGGAAGACATCTTTCCTGTGAACACGCCATCTTTCGCCGCGGCTTTCATGAGCTGTAAGGCGCATTGCACCGCTTCGCGGCTGCCTGTCGTGCGATAGGCGTCCGCGGCGTCGACGATTCGCTGTCCGAGCTCTTTGTATGGGCGGGAAGTCGCGACATACGCCTTCCATTTCTCCGGATCGATGATCGATGACTTGGCGTCCGAATAGAACCGATCGGTCGTCAGATCCGGCGAGAGATGGACGATCGCAGGACAGGCGTAGGAAGCGTCCGTCAGCTTCACATCCTTGCCATCCCACGGAGAGCGCAGAGGCTCTGCCGCAATTGCCGCCAGTGGAACCATCAGAAGCGTGCTAAGCGCAAGCAGTTTGGCCATCATGTCAGCGCTTCTCCGCATACTCTTCGCGAAAGGGAGTGAACACGTCCAGAACCTCTGACTCTTCGAGCGCGCTGGCCTGGTGTTCCATTCCGCCGGGAACCACGAAGCTGTCGCCGCTGCGCGCTTCGAAGGTGCTGTCCCCTCCGCTGAACCGAAGGTGTCCTCGAATGATGTAGACCAGCTGCTCGTGCGGATGACTGTGCCTCGCACCCACCCATCCCTTTTGCATCAGGTGCCGAACAAGCATCAACTGGTTGTTGTAAGCCAGTACCTGTCGCGACAGCCCTGTCTCCGGTGAAAAGAGATTCGCCGTCTTTTGCTCCACAAGAGTTACGTGTTCGGTAGCCATAGATCTATTCGCAGTCAGCGTGACATCCAGCCGCCATCAACAACGAGCACCTCACCGGTGACGTAATCGCTTGCGCGCGAGGCCAGAAACACGGCAGCACCCGCGATATCATCCGGCTCGCCCCACCGGCCTGCGGGAATCCGCTCCAGAATCTGGCGGTTTCGTATTTCATCTTTTTGCAGCGCGGATGTGTTCTCGGTGCGGAAGTAGCCGGGAGCGATGGCATTCACCTGCACGTTGCGGTCTGCCCACTCATTCGACAGGGACTTCGTCAATTGCGCCACCCCACCCTTGGATGCCGCATAGGCCGGCACGCGGACGCCGCCCTGAAACGACAGCAGCGACGCAATGTTGATAATCTTGCCCTGCTGGCGCGCGAGCATCCCACGCCCGGCGAGCTGGCAAAGCCGAAAGACGCTGTTGAGATTCACCTGGAGGACCGTCATCCAGGCCTGCAGGTCATAATTCTCAGCCGTGTCCCGATGAATCGTTCCGGCGTTATTTATCAGAATGTCCGGCTCGCCCATTGCCGCTTCGACAGCGTCATACAGAGAATCAGCGCCATCGGGCTTGCTCAGATCGGCAGCAAAGCTCTGTGACTCGCGCCCGAGGGATCGGATCTGTTCGCTTGTCTCATGGGCGGGCCGCCGATTCCCGTGGCATGCCACCGAGGCTCCGGCCTCGGCCAGCGCAATGGCGATCGCCGCCCCCAGGCCACTCGCCGCCCCTGTAACCAGCGCCGTCTTTCCGTCCAATCGAAACCGGTCGAGGATTCCCATTTTTCCTGTTTGCGGTACGGCGTACTGCTATGCGAACCATACGCAGAGCCATTCTTTTAGTTTGGGGGAAGTGTTGTCAACGCTGCATGACTCAAATCCGGAGAGATCGTACCGCGATGCGGGACGGTCACGAGCTGCGGGCGGTCCGAATGATCTCCAGATAGCCTCGAGCGGTATTCGTGATGAGCTCCGGCTTTCCTTCCGCAATAGCCTTGGCATTTACCAGGTCGGCGCCCACACCGAGCGCTCGAGCTCCAGCCTGCAGAAAATCCGCCGCGGTTTGCAGCGTCACGCCGCCCGTCGGGATCAACTTCAGGTCCGGGAAAGGCGCAAGAAGCGACTTCAGATAACTGGCTCCTCCCATCGCGGAGCAGGGAAAGATCTTCACGAAATCGGCTCCTGCGCGCCACGCGGTAATCACCTCGGTCGGCGTGAGCGCGCCGGGGATCGAGACCTTGTCCAGTTCCTTGGTTCTGGCAATCACATCGAAATGCAGACTGGGGCTCACGACAAATTCCGCTCCCGCTTCAATCGTCGCCTCCGCTTGCGCCGCGTCGGTTACCGTGCCTGAACCCAGCAGAAGACTGCTTCCGTACTTCTGCTTCAAATCGCGGAGCAACGACACAGCATTAGGGACCGTCATCGTGACCTCAACCACATTCACACCGCCCGCCATCATTGCATCAACCAGTGCATGCGCCATCTCGACTGAACTGGCTCGCAGAACCGGAATCAATCCCTCACGCTCAAGTGCCGACTTAATCTCTTCGGACATTTCTTCTCCTGAAATCAGCGTTCGATTCTCGCCGAACTGCCCTTCATCACGCGTTCTACTTCCGACTTCGTTGCCATGCTGGTATCGCCCGGCGTAGTCATGGCGAGCACGCCGTGAGCCACACCGCAACGGACAGCCCATTCGATTGGCTTACCCGCCAGCATTCCATAGATAAGTCCCGAAGCGAAGGAGTCTCCGCCGCCCACACGATCGAATATGTCGATGTCGCATTGCGGGACATGCACAATTTCATCCTGATAAAGAGCAATCGCTCCCCACGCGTTCCGGCTGGCGGTATGCGCGGTGCGCAGAGTGGTCGCGATCAGCTTCAGGTTCGGATAGGCCGCGGCCACCTCGCGCAGCATCTTCTCGTAGCTGGCCACCGGCAGCTCACCGAAGTCTTCCGTGATACCTTCGAGAGAAATTCCGAGCATCGCCGAGAAGTCCTCTTCGTTGCCCAGCAGCAGATCCACCTTGCGCACCAGGTCGCGATTCACTTCCTGTGCCTTGGCCTTTCCGCCGATGCTCTTCCAAAGCGAATCGCGGTAATTCAAGTCATAGGAGACAGGCATCCCATGCTTCCGCGCTGCATCCATTGCGTCCGACGCGACGAGTACCGTCGACTCCGAAAGTGCCGCGAAGATTCCGCCAGTGTGGAACCAGCGCGAACCGTTTGCCGGGCCGAAGATTTCTTCCCAGTCAAAGTCGCCTCGCTTGGTCTGCGAGACCGCCGTGTGTCCGCGATCGGAACAGCCTGCAGCGGCGCGGACGCCAAAGCCCCGCTCGGTAAAATTCAGGCCGTTGCGAACCGTGCGGCCGACGCCATCGTAGGGAACCCAGCGGATCAGCGACGTGTCCACGCCGCCCTGCAGGATGAAGTCTTCCACCAGCCGGCCGACCGGGTTGTCGGCGAGCGCGCTGATAATTCCGGTGCGCAATCCAAAACAGCGTCGCAGCCCCCGTGCGACGTTGTACTCGCCTCCGCCCTCCCACGCAGTAAAGTGGCGCGCAGTGTGAACGCGGCTTTCGCCGGGATCGAGGCGCAGCATCACTTCGCCAAGGCTCAGACTGTCCCAGCGGTACCCCTCAGATTTCATGACGATCGGTTGCATGCAGTTGTCCTTGTCGCCGTCAGTTCAGCGGCTTTGTTGGGCTTTCCTGTTCGGAAAGCAGCGTACCGCATAGCGGTATGAGGGTTCTTGACGGCGAGACACAGACAGTCATTTTCCACATCGGCTCTGTCCTCTGTCAAGAACACAGTCGAGCGTCTTGTCGCATTTCTCTTCGTGAAGAGAAAACCCTCCATCAGGAGTGTGACTGGCGTCACCGACGGGAAGTCGCGATTTCGCTATGGTAAGCTTCGCATGATGAAGCGCGCAGCCAAACGTCCCAAGAAACCACCCTACAAGGTGCAGGTGCTGGACCGCGCCATCAACATGCTGGAATTCATCGGCCGCCAAGGCAGCGGGGAAGCTGCGCTTCCTGAATTATCCGCGGCGATGAAGCTTCATAAGACGACCACCCATCGCATCGCCCATGTGCTCGAGTCCAGAGGCCTGCTCCGCCGCGGCCTCGATTCAAACCGGTATCGCCTTGGTTTGCATCTCTATGACCTCGGTTGCCAGGCGCTCGACCACGTGAACATTCGCGACGAGGCGCGTCCACTGATGATGCGCGTGGCCTACGAAGTTGGGGAAACCGTGCACCTGGCCTTACTCGACCGCGCGGAGGTGCTGTATATCGAGCGGGTCGAAGCGCAGCGTTCCCTCACCATGGGCTCCAAACTCGGAGCGCGCAATCCCGCTTATTGCACGGCGCTTGGCAAAGCGATTCTGGCTTACTCCGCTGAGACCGAAGTTGATCGCATTCTTGCCGGCCTTCGCATGGAGGCCAGGACCCGAAACACAATCACCAACGTGCTCACTTTGAAGCGCGAGTTGGAGCGGGTCCGGGATCGCGGGTATGCCATTGATGACGAGGAAATCGAAGAGGGCATACGATGCATCGCTGCACCAATTCTAAGTGCGAGCGACCGGGCTGTTGCTGCAGTCAGCGTTTCAGGTCCCTCTTCGCGGATTACGCCGGAGCGTTATCAGCTCATAGGAAAGACCATGATGAAAGCGGCGCAGGAGCTCTCCACGCGCATGGGACATCAGGTGATCGACTCCGAACCGCCGCGCCACAAAAAACGCTGACCTTCCATTTCTTCAGGTCACCCTCTATCCACTCCCCCACCAATCTCTTCGCGACAAATCTCGAGCTGGACGTAAATGTGGTGCCTTTCATCTACTTGTTCGGCGTCCCACATAGCGGAACGGCAGTAGCACAATCTGCTTGACACTCGTCCGCGCTGATTTGAAGAATACGGGACTGTATGTTGAGGGAGCACACAGTGAAAACAACAAACGCACGATCGACCAACTTCGGAGGCAACGTCAAAGTTCTCAGGCGCGCATTTACCACAGTGCTTACGATGGGGGTCCTCATCCTGATCTCGGTACTCAGTTCCAGCGCCCAGCAGATCACCGGATCCATCAGGGGAACGGTCAAGGACGAGCAGGGAGCAGTAGTCACCACGGCTACCGTCAAAGCGACAAACGTTGAGACTGGATTGTCCCGGCCTGCTACGACAGACAGCGAAGGTAGCTACCAGATCGAGCACCTTCCGGTCGGGACATACAAAGTGGAGGCCGAAGCGCCCGGCTTCAAGAAGTTCGTACAGCAGAATCTGGTCCTCACCGTGGATCAGACACAGGCCCTGAACGTCACCCTGGCAGTCGGCGCAGAAAGCCAGACGGTGACCGTCACCGAGGCTCCGGCCCTGGTGGATACCAACTCCGCGACGTTGGGCAGAACCGTGCAGCCAGCCGAGATCATTGGGCTGCCCCTGGTAAACCGCAACGCGTATGCGGAGCTGTCGCTGACGCCCGGTGTGCAATACAACAGCTCCAGCCCGCTCACCAATCCCAGCGGTACTCCCAACTATGTGATCGGCGTGCCGTCCACGCAGGTCGTAGTCAATGGTGGCATTGACGGCGGCGTTCCCATGGTCAGTTATTTTCTCGATGGCGGAAACAACATGACCGGGATCCGCAACTACGGCAACCCGCTGCCCAATCCCGACGCGCTGCAGGAGTTCCGCGTCGAAACCAGCAATTTCTCGGCTCAGTACGGACGGATGTCGAGCGCCGTGGTTACAGCCATTACGCGCTCCGGGACCAATCAGTTTCACGGTTCTCTGTTTGAGTTCGTGCGCAACACTGCTCTGAATGCAACCCCTTGGAATGCCACGCTGAACCCGCCCTATCACCGCAACCAGTTTGGCGGCACGATCGGTGGCCCGATAAAGCGCGATAAGGCCTTCTTCTTCTTTAGCTATGCCGGCCTGCGGCAAAGCGTTGGCCAGTTCCTCAGCGGCGGCGTGGTTCCAACCTCACTTGAGCGGCAGGGTGACTTCACCCAGTCGAAGGTGATTCCGAATTATCCCGGGACCAAGACCAAGGTCGCCGGAACTAACAGCTCCCCCAACTGCCAGGTCGCCACCGTGGGATGCGTCCCGACCTCCTTGCTCGATCCGACGGCGGCGAACATCGTCAACAAGTTCATTCCTCTCCCCAACAGCGCCAATAACGCCTGGACGGGGTTCTTCACCGGTCCGACAAATCAGGACGAGTATCTGGGGAAGTATGATCAGGTTCTCGGTGCCAGGGATCACCTGTCGGCCACTTACTTTTATCTGAAATCCACTCAGAATGCTTACGGGAATGGCAATCTGATCTGGGATATCAACCAGTCCTACTCGACACAGCAGAACGCAAACGTCAGCGACGTTCACACCTTCGGCCCAACAACTGTGAATGAAGTCTGGCTTGGCTTCACGAGAGTCGCCGGAGGCCGGGTCAACCTACCCCAGATCTCTCTTGGAGACCTCGGGTCAAACTTCACAATTCAGGGACCAAAGGGCCTTCCCCAGTTAACTGTATCGGGATATTTCGGCGTCGGTGGAGCGCTCGCTGGTCCGGTGAGTACTACTGACTACTACTCGCTGCGCGACCTGGTCAGCATGACCAAGGGCAAACACTCCCTGAATTTCGGCGCGGAGCTGGCGCTCGACAAGAACATGATCGTTGGCAACCTGTACAACTTCGGGGTTTTCACCTTTCAGACCTCTGCGCCCACCACCACGGGGAACGCGCTTGCTGACTTTGTTACCGGCCAGGTCAACACCATGGAGCAGGACACCCCCTACCACGGGCTTCTAAGTGACTGGCACACCGCGGTGTTTCTTGAGGACGATTACCGGATTACTCCGCGGCTCATCGCGAACCTGGGATTACGCTGGGATATCGACGTTCCTCCGGTCGAGTCTTCAAATCTCACCGGCACCTTCGTCCCTGGCGTCCAATCCACGGTGGTTCCCAGTGCGCCGCTGGGCCTGCTTTATCCGGGAGACAAGGGCGTTCCCCGCGGCATCGTCGACCTGCGCTGGCACCATATTTCACCGCGCGTCGGGGTGGCATGGGATCCTTTCGGCAACGGCAAAACATCGGTCCGCGCCGCCGGTGGCCTTTTCTACGGCAGCGTGAGCGGCAACGAGTGGAACCAGCCGGCCAACGCGCAGCCCTTCGCCATTCGGCAGACCTTCAACTCCATCACGTCGTTTACCAACGTGTACGGAAATCCTGCCTCTTTCCCCAATGGAGATCCCTTCCCCTACACATATTCCCCGACCAATCCGCGCTTCCTTCCCGCGGCCAGCGTCGAGACAATTTCCAAAGGCACTCAGTGGCCCCTCGTGTATCAGATCAATACCTCTGTTCAGCAACAGTGGCCCGGCCAGTTCACCTCCACGGTCGCATATGTCGGAACCCTCTCGCATGATCTCCCCATCATGATCGACGACAACTATGCTCCGTACGCACCGGGAGCCAGCACATCGCAGGCCAGCATCAACGCACGCCGCCCCTACGATCCAGGTGTCCTGGGACAGAACATCTTCCTTATCTCGAACCAGACCGCTTCGTATCACTCACTCCAGGTCTCGATGCAGCGGCGAATGACGCACAATTTCATGTTCAACGGCTTCTATGTCTGGAGCCATTCGTTCCAGAGCTCGAATGAGTCGGCTGTCGGGCTGGCGGTTGCCCAGGATTACGCCAACCTATGGGAGGAAAGGGGCCCGACCGACAATGATCGCCACAACATGGCGAGCATCTCAGGCATCTGGAATCTCGACTACTACAAAGGGCCGAGCTCCTTTATGCGGCAACTGGCAAATGGCTGGACGATATCGTCCATCGCCACTCTCTACAGTGGTCCGCCGCTTAACATCGTAACCGGCTCTAACAAGAACTTCGACAGCGCCAACAACAACCGTCCTAATCTGGTTTCCGGACAGAACGCCTTCTTGAACGCGCATCGGAATCGGTTCACGGCCGCCTCGGAATGGTTCAACATCAACGCGTTCACGGCCAACGGTCCTGGCCTTGGCATTGGCCCCGGCGGCGCCGACGGCAACGCGCCGCGCGACTACTTGCGTTCTCCAGGTTATCGGGACATCGATCTGGGTATCTTCCGCAACATCAACTTTGCTGAGCGTTTCACGTTGCAGTTACGCGGCGAGGCCACCAATGCCTTCAACATGGTGAGCCTCAATGCGCCAACCGCGAATCTGGCCTCAGCGCTCAACGGCAAGATCACCGCTGCCGCTAGCCCTCGCCTGATCCAGATAGGCGCACGCTTGACGTTCTAGCACTACGGCTCACTTTCTGGAACTCGCATCACTTGACTCCCGGCGGGACTTCGGTCCCGCCTTCTTTTTACAATCGTCCTTCTTTACCAGTCAAAGAGCGTTCCATCGAGCTTGCGATTGATCGGTAGGTAAGCGCGCTGGTAGGGATACTTCGCCGCCAGCGTCTCGTCGATCTCCACACCCAAACCCGGTCCATCTCCCGGATACATATATCCAGCATCGAACGAATAACCGTGAGGAAAGACGGCATCTGACTCTTCGTTGTGCGGCATATGTTCCTGAATGCCGAAGTTATGCACCGCCAGCCCGAAGTGCAGCGCAGCCGCCATGCACACCGGAGATAGATCCGTTGCGCCGTGACAGCCGGTCCTCACATGAAAGAGCGCGGCGAAATCCGCGACTTTTTTGAGGTGCGTCAGACCGCCGCCATGCACCACCGTCATACGGATGTAGTCGATCCACTGTTTTTCGATCAGGTCCTTCGCGTCCCAGACTGTGTTGAAAACCTCACCCGTAGCAATAGGAGTCGTCGTATGTTGCCGGATAATTCCGAAGCCTTCCTGCAACTCCGCCGGGACGGGATCCTCCATCCAGAAAAGGTGAAACGGCTCGAGCTCTTTGCCCAGACGCGCCGCCTCGATCGGCGTAAGCCGGTGATGGCAGTCGTGCAGAAGATGCACATCTTCACCGAAGTGCTGGCGCGCTCGCTCGAATAACTGAGGCGCATGCCGCAGATACTTCTCCGTGGACCAGAGACTCTCCGACGGCAACCCGCGCTCCGCCGGCTCATAAGGTGTGTTCCCTTTGGCGACTCCGTAGGTCGAAGCCAGGCCGGGGATGCCGCTCTGTGCTCTTACTGCGAGATATCCGCGCTCGATCTCCCAACCAACGGCGTCGATTGTCTGTTCGATATCCGCGCCGTTGGCGTGCGCGTAGACCATCACGCCATTACGGCTCTTGCCACCCAGCAGGTTGTACACCGGGGTATTCAGCGCTTTCCCTTTGATGTCCCAGAGCGCCACATCAACCGCGGCGATGGCGCACATCGTAACCGGACCCCGCCGCCAGTACGCACCGCGATACAGATATTGCCAGATATCTTCTATCTGAAAAGGATCCCGCCCGATGAGGCAGGGAATAACGTGCTCGGTAAGGTAGCTGACGACAGCAAACTCGCGCCCGTTCAGTGTCCCATCTCCGAGGCCATAGATGCCTCCGTCGGTTTCTATCTTCAGAGTTACGAAGTTCCGCCCCGGGGAACAAACGATTACGGAGGCATTGGTGATCTTCATTCAGACGATCCTTATTTGAAAGCCGTTCAATGAGCCCCACTCGCTGGCGAAATCTCCAGGTAATCCAGCGGCGCAGGCTCGCCATCGTCCGGATGGCCTTCAATCTTTAGCGTATCTACTGGCTTTAGCGCGACCCCGCTGACGGTAATTCGCGTAGATGTATCGCCATTCATGCGGTCGGCGAGCAGCGTGTTGTCGGCGCGCCACTCCTTGAGCAACCCACCATTGAGATACAGGTCGTAAGTCGACACGCCGTGCCGAAAGTCAAAGTACTGGACAGCGATGTCATAGGTGCCTGCGGGGCGATTGAGTGTCGTCTCGGCCGTACAGACACTATGGCTCTGGCACGCGACTCCTTTACCACCCGACGCCGTCTCCCACGGATTCGCATCGGCTATCGTGTACCCGTCGAGCCGCATGTCTTCTGCTTCAATGCGGTCGGGGTCGTGACCGACGCGGCCCTTCGTATCCGCGATGCCCGACATCTTATAGAACCACTGGTTCACAGCGTCGCGCCATACATCCGCGTGGCCGGCCTGGTACTGCTGCAGCGCCAGCACCTTTTCGTAGCGCTCATCGTCCACAAGCCCCTTCAATCCCTGCCAGTCACTCACAAACTTTGACGCGCTCGCTGCTCCTTCATAGTGCGAATCGTAGATGTGCTGAATCACCGTCTTGCGCGAGTGCAGTTGGTACGCGTACGGTACATGATGCATGAAGAGCAGCAGCTGATCGGGACACGTTGCCAGCGACTCATACATGCTCGCCACCTCCGGCGGATACTGCCCGATGTAGCCCGTTCCCGTCGCCACCGTGCGATCCATGCCCACGCCCTCATGATCGGCGCGAATCCATTGCCCCCAGCCGTTTCTCTCCGCCGATTCAATCCCCGGTCCGTAATGCGAGTGCAGAATATCCGTCAGCGTGCCCAGACCGAGCGGCCCGGTGTAATCCTCGTAAGTACTCCACGAAGACAGCAGCATCCCGTCAATCGTGCTTACCACCTTTGAGTTGTTCCCGAATGTCAGCCGTGTCCAGTCGTCGGCGATAGTCTGCGACGTCGTGTCCGGGTTCCATGCCAGCCGCCCAAAGCCGTAGAGATTTGCCATGGACATCGGATGCCCAAGCCAGTTCGCATCGAGTCCGACGTTCGCCACGCCCGCAAAACCGCCCAGCGGCCGGTTAAACGCATTCCCCTCGACGATCTCCTTGACCGGCGTGTGCCGGTTATCAGCGCGCAGATCGAAATCCAGCGCCTCTTTCCACATCGGGACAAGAAACACCAGATGCCGTCCTTGGCCGGTGTATTCCTGCGTGATCTGAAGCTCGATGGCCTCATTCGTCTTTTGCAGGCCCGCGAAGAGCGGCGACACTGGCTCCCTCACCTGAAAATCGATCGGACCATGCTTGATCTGCACGATCACGTTGTCGTCGAACTTTCCGTCGAGCGGATGAAAGATGTCATAGGCCGCGCGCGCTCGGTCAGCCTTCGGATCATTCCAGTCGAGATGATGGTTGTAGACGAATGCCCGGTAGAGGAGCACGCCCCCGTGCGGCTTCAGCGCACGCGCCAGTACGTTGGCTGCATCCACTGGAGTACGGCCATATTGTGACGGTCCTGCACGTCCTTCCGAATCCGCTTTCACGACAAAACCAGCGAAGTCCGGAATCTGGGCGTAAAGCTGGTCCACCGCTTTCTGCCACCAGGCGATCACCCGTGAATCGAGCGGATCGAAAGTATCCAGCCCGCCCACTACTTTCGGACTGCTCAGGTCAACGGACATGGCCAGCCGCACGCCCCAGGGCCGAAAAGCATCGGCGATACGTGCAAGTTGCGTGATCATCTCTGGTGTCAGCATCTTCAGATCGGCATTGACGTTATTGATGGCGCAGCCATTGATGCCGACCGAAGCCAGCAGGCGTGCATACTCACCCGGCCGCGTCATGTCAGACCGCACGCTTCCGTTGTCGAAGAAGATCGACCGCCCTGCATAGCCACGCTCGATCGTGCCATTCAGGTTGTCCCATTCATCAACCCATCTCACCGGCGCCGCTGGTGACGCGCTGATCGCGAGCGAACGCAGATCGTGCTGCTCCGCGATCTCCTGCAGCAACCGAAAAGCCCCGTACAGCACACCGCGCGGATCGGCTCCGGCAATCAGCCAGTAGGTGTGATCATGTGCACGCAGAGTCGCCAGGGCATAACCTTCCGGACGGATCTGCGCAGCCGGCTTCCAGTGGGGAAACTTCGCCTGTAATTCTGTAACTGTACCAAGTACGAATGCTCCATCGGTTGGAACGGTTTGCTCCACACGCAGCTTTCGATCGAGCATCCCGTCGATTCCGCGAACAATCTCACTCTGTGCGCTGCGCGTCAGAGCGGAATCGTCGAGAGACACAACACCGCCCGGCAGTTTGCTGTATTGGGTTCTTACGCCCGCGTCCTTGATTGGCGCATAGCGAAGCCAGCCGGCTGCACCCGTTTCAGCCACTGACCACGTGGTTCCCAGCAGCAGCGTTCCAGACAGAACGAATCCAAAACCGCGCACAGCCTATGCTCCTTAGCGCGGAAGGGGCGCGCTTCCCTCGATCGCAAACTCGCTGCTCTGCCCCGTGCCGGGCGCGGGCTGCGCGCCGCCGACAAAGATTCCGTACGTTCCCGGTTGAACGCTGCGCTTACCCGCTGCGTCCACTTCGCTCAGCTGCCGCGGATCAAGCTCAAAGAGAACGTGGAGCATCGCACCTGGCTCGAGATGCACCCGCTGAAAGGACTTCAGTTCGCGAATCGGAGCAACATCGCTGGCCGGCGGAGTCAGGTAAAGCTCGACGACCTCATCACCGGCGCGCTTACCCGTGTTGCGAACTTCGGCCTCAACCGTGAGCGGCTCACCGGCCTTCACCGTTTTCGTCGAGAGCTTTAACTTCGAGTAACTGAACTTGGTGTAGCTGAGTCCGTAACCAAAGCCATACAACGGAGTACCGTGAAAATACCGGTACGTCCGTTCCTTCATCGAGTAGTCGTCGAACTTGGGTAGCTGATCGACAGAGCTGTAGAACGTCACGGGCAGCCGGCCACCGGGATTGTTCTTCCCGTCCAGAGTCTGCGCTATCGCCTCGCCGCCGGCCTCGCCCGGATACCATGCTTCAAGCACCGCCTGCGCATTCTGCTGCGCCCAGTCAACCGCGAGGGCGCTGCCATTCATCAGCACCACTACCAGCGGCTTGCCGGTAGCGGCCACTGCTTGCAGCAGATCCTCCTGCGCCTTGGGCAACTTGATATCCGTCCGGTCGCCGCCGGAAAATCCCTCAACGTGCACCGGCATCTCTTCACCCTCAAGCTCGGGCGAGAGCCCCACAAATGCCAGCACTACATCTGCCTGTTTTGCTGCCGCGACCGCCTCGTCGCGCAGCGGCTCAACCGGAGGAGTCCAGTTCAGCGTAATCCCGGCTCCAAACAGCGGTGCATTGTGTTCGTACTCCACGCGGAGCGCATGCGACAGAGTGTCGTCAAACTTCAAATGAAACTCCGGCGTCGTGCTTACACGGGAGTCCGATTTCTCGCTGCTTCCGAAGCTCGCGACCTCCTTGTCGTCGAGATAGACCTTGTAGCCTTCATGATCCCGGCAGGGATAGCAGTGGGCTAGTGTAATGCTGAAAGGGTAATCTCCCGCAGCCGGTGCCGTGATCGTTCCTGTCCACCGCACGCCGAAGTTTTTCGCGACCAGGCCTCGCGCGGGACTTGCCGCATTCCAGTCGAAGTCAATCTGCGGATCGACCCGTGTCATTACTGGCTTGCCGCTCAGGTCGGACGACGCAAAATACTCCGCCTTCAGGCCCTCCTCCGAAGATCCCGCCGACGGATGCAGCGCTGTTCGCGGCACCGGCACCGGCAGGCCTTCTACATAAGGAGAGCCCTGCGCATACAACACCTTCGCGCCGCGAAATTCCTCGCGGATCCCATCCAGCGGCAGCACCGGGTGCGAAGGCACCGCGTTGTAGTTCCCCTCGAGCGCGGCTAACGCTGCCGCATTCGGACCCACCACGGCGATGGTCTTCACTCCCGGCTTCAGCGGCAGAAAATCGTTTTCGTTCTTGAGCAGCACCATCGATTCGTATGCTGTTTTGAGCGCTAGAGCACGGTGAGCAGCCGAATCGTCTTCGCTAAAGGGAATCTGCGCATAGGCCACCTTGTCCGCGGGATCGAACATGCCCAGCCGGAAACGCGCTGTGAACAATCTCTTCACCGCGGTATCGAGTGCACTCTCAGGCAGCAACTCGTCCTTCACCGCCTTCACCAGAGCCGTATAGGTATTACCGCAATTCGTGTCTGTTCCTGCGAGCACGCCCGCTGCTGCCGCATGCTCCGCGTCCGGTGAATAATGATGCCCATTCTCGTGAAAGAAATCGTCGATCGCGCCGCAATCCGAGGTGACGTAGCCGTTGAATCCCCAGTCTTTGCGCAGCGTTTGCTCCAGCAGCATCTTGCTCGCGCAAGCCGGGACGCCATCGACCGCGTTGTAGGCGCACATTACGGAGTCGGCATGGCCCTCCGTCACCGTCGCGCGAAAAGCAGGGAAGTAGGTGTCCTCGAGATCGTGCGGCGAAGGGTCGACATTGAACCGATGCCGTTCCGACTCCGGTCCGCTGTGAACGGCAAAATGCTTCGGTGTCGCCACCGTCTTCAGATAGATGGGATCATCTCCCTGCAGCCCCTTCACAAATGCAACGCCCAGGCGGCTGGTCAGAAACGGATCTTCGCCGTAGGTCTCCTGGCCGCGACCCCACCGCGGATCGCGAAAGATGTTGATGTTCGGAGACCAGATGGTCAATCCGAAATAGATGCTGTGCACGTTGTCGCGCATCGCCTGGTTGTACTTGGCGCGAGCCTCGGTCGAAATCGTCGTCGAAATCTGCCCAATCAGGTCCGTATCCCACGTCGCCGCCATCCCGATCGCCTGCGGAAACACCGTTGCGTATCCCGATCGCGCGATTCCGTGCAGACCCTCGCTCCACCAGTCGTATTTCGGGACGCCCAGCCTTGGGATCGCGTCCGCGCCATTCATCATCTGCGCAACCTTTTCCTCGAGCGTCATCTTCGAGACAAGGTCATCCACCCGCTGATCGACGGGCAAAGCCGCGTTCATGTAGGAAGCTGTCGCCTGGCAAACCGCACTCCTTCCAACCAGAGCAAACAATGCGGCGAAAGCCAGCGCCGCCGCCTTCATGAGCCGCCTGAAATCTGCGCTATTCTGCACAACCCCTCCTGCTGCTATTTGCTTTTCGATAGCCGGCTCCCAACAGAATCCACTTTGGCGCGCCGCCGGTACTCCACAATTTAGTATGAGTCCCAAACTATAGGTGTCTCTGATCAAGGGTGTCAATGGTGGATGATGCGAGGTCGACTCATTTCCGCGCAGCCTGGCGCGTTCCCGCCGCTTTGCGCGCAGGGGGACGCCTGGCAGTGACCCCGCGCGCTGCCTCGTGGTTCGCCTCCTGGCTTGAGCGCCGCTGCAGCACCAGCGCCGCGGCTCCGCGCAGTCGCGCCACCTCGCCCTCGTGGGTGGGCATCAGCCGGGGAGGAGACCCGGCCAGCGTTAACCTGGCAATGTGCTCCTCGATGATCGGTCCGAAGCGATGCCACGCCGACGTAACGTCGCCGGCAACCAGGATGACCTCTGGCGAGAGGCCGGCTAGAATCAGCCGCATTCCTCGTCCGATGGCGGATGCCTGACGCCTCAGCGCCTCCACCGCGTTCGGGTCACCACCTTCAGCCGCGCTTAGCAATTGCTGGAATGTCAGCGCCTTCGACGTGTGGGCGAGGTCACCGTAATAGTGCAGGGCAGCGCGGCATGACCCGAGAGTCTCCCAGCAGCCTTTCATGCCGCAGGCGCACAAAGGTCCATCGGGTTCCAGGGTGGCATGCCCGAACTCGCCGGCCATCCCGTGCTGGCCGGTGACAAGATGTCCATTGGCAAAGATCCCAGTGCCGATGCCTTCAGAGACGGTGATCAGAACGGCATTGCGCACGCCCTCCATCCTGCCAAACCACAACTCAGCCAGCAGGCACGCATTGGCGGCATTCTCAAGCACCACCGGCATACCTGTCCGCCGCTCGATTGCCTTCTTGATGTCGAACGGTGGCCAATGCAGATCAGTCGATCGCTCTCCGGATCGACGCGCCCGGGCAGGCTGATCCCGATGCCCTCGACCGATTTGCGCGGGAAATTTGCCTTAAGCCGCAAAATGCAGTCGATCAGCAATTCGATCGCCGCAGCGGGATCCGCACCGAGTGGGATGAGCGACCGCGTAAGCAGGCGCCCATTCAGGTCAACCACCGCAACCGAAGACTGTGCAGGGTGAACATCGGCGGCGATGACCACCAGGTCTTCATTCAGGCCGAGCAGCGTGGGCCTGCGTCCGCGCGGCCTGCGTGCGACCGCGCCCTCCTGCACCCATTTCTCTTCGATCAGTTGTTCGATGATCAGAGAAACCGTGCTGCGCTGTAATCCTGAAAGACGCGCCAGCTCGGCGCGTGAGATTGGTTGCCGCGAGCGGATCATCTCGAGCACAATGTCGCGGTTGATATTGCGGGCGGTTTCGCTTGAGGCGAGTTCAATCGAGCTGAGGTCAACGCGCCGCATGCCCCTGGCGGTGCGTCCCTGCGGTTTCCGTTCCTTACCCATCAGCACACAAGCATAAACGCTAACGCTGGTAAGGCAATCACGATTTTCAAGGTCGAGACACGAACTTGATAGGAATCGTAAGATCTATGATCGGTCCCGGGACTTCAAAGCATCAGTTTCGTCGCATCCCACTCGGGGTGCCCGTCGGCTTCGGCTTCACCACTCCCGCTGCCTGATCCACAGGTCGCACAGCCGCAGTCGTACTCACCGGGGTGCCGGGGGGAACACGGGAGCCGAGCGCCGTTCCCAGCGGGCGCAGATTCATCGCCGGCTGAGGCAGGTGTTGCTGATGCATGGTCACGATCAGCGCCACTGCTGAAGTCTTGCCCGCGCAGCGGTAGGAGTGGGGCGTGCTTGCGTCGAAGTAAACTCCGTCCCCCGCCTCCACTGTATGGATCTTATCTCCATGCCGGATGTCGAGTTCTCCGTCCAGCATGTAGAGGAATTCATAGCCGGGATGTACGTGCGGTCGCACATCTGTCGCCGCTTTGAGAGGAATGAACTCGGCATAGTAAGGATCGAGATGCCGGTCGGGCACCATGTAGCCCAGGCTCTCGAAATAGTAGGTAGGGTCGTCGGTCCCCGTCTGCGGCAGTCGCACGCGCTCATGCTTCTTGTGAACGCGGAACAGGGTGTGCGGCTCAGGCTCGAAGAAATGCGACAGATCCTTGCTGAAGACCATGGCGATACGCGCCAGATTGCGTAACGTCGGCACCACGCGGCCGGTTTCGAGTTGCGACAGAAAGCTCGCTGACAAACCCGTGTGCTTTCCCAACTCCACAAGCCCCATCGACTTCTTCAGCCGCAGCTTCTTGATCCGTTCACCGATCCGACGTTCTGCAATGAACGCCTCCGCAGTTGCCGGATCGATCTGAATATTGGATAGATCCATCCTCGACAACGCCGGATCGGCCTTTGCAGCCCCAGGATCAGCCTTTGGTGACTCCGGTTCTGCCCCGCCGTTTACCGCTTGCTCTTGCTTTTTCCCCTGCTTGGTGGCCATGCCAACCCCCGTTGGTGCACTGCCGTTTAGACGCACGCTTTTAGATAAATGTTACCACATCACAATAATTTTTTACCGCGTGAAATTACATTAAGATTTCCGCAACCGCTGCCTCCCCTTCATCCGCGCGCCATCGAATGACCATAATCTGCGATCTGCACTAGAATCAGTGATCCATATCACCAGATCCCTTGAGAGATATCCATGACCACTACCCCTGGAAAAATCCTGTTCAGCGGGGCCACCGGCACAATCGGCTCAGCATTGGTACGAGCCGCAGAGGCTGAACGGATTCAGGCGGTGCAGCTCGTTCGCCACCAGCCCGCCAGCTCCTCGGAGATCCAGTGGAACCCTGATGCCGCCGTGCCTGTCTCCGACCCTGCGCCGCTCGAGGGCATCGGCGCCGCAATTCACCTTTCTGGCGCGAATCTGTCGAGCCATCGGTGGACGGCCGACTACAAGCGCCAGATTCTCGAAAGCCGTGTGAACAGCACTCGGGCCTTAGTAAATACGTTGAGGTCTCTAAAGCAGCGGCCGCCGGTTTTCCTGTGCGCATCCGCCACCGGTATTTACGGCAACCGAGGCGACGAGGTCCTTACCGAAGAATCGAATCCCGGCCGGGGGTTTATCGCCGATACCTGCATCGCCTGGGAGGCGGAAGCTGCGCAGGCCCGTGCACTGGGAATCCGCGTCGTGCATCTTCGCTTTGGAGTGGTCCTGTCTCGCGAAAGAGGTGCGCTCAGGCATATGCTGCCGCTCTTCCGGCTCGGGCTCGGAGGCAATCTGGGCAGCGGACGCCAATGGATGAATTGGATCGTGCTGAGCGATGCGGTCCGCGCCATCTTCCATCTGGTCGACTCCACAATCGATGGCCCGGCCAATCTCGTTACGCCTAATCCGGTGACGAACGCCGAATTCACCCGCGTCCTGAGCCACGCCCTGCATCGGCCTGCCATTATGCCTGCTCCCGCCTTCGCACTTGGTCTCGCCTTTGGCGAGATAGCCGACGAAGTCCTGCTGGCCTCTACCCGCGCCGTTCCCGATCGCCTCCTGGGCAGCGCCTTCACCTTCGAACTCCCCGATATCGCCTCCGCGTTGAAGGCAATCCTCTAAATCTGCGTGACCTCGAACCCTGCTAACCTGAGCTTGGCATGATCGTTGCACTGCGCGTGGCGGTAGCCGCACTCATTCTGCCGCCTCTCCTGATGATGGCCGGTTGTGGCCTGCCCTCGGCGCCACAGCCGCCGAGCCTGAAATTACCCGAGCCCGTGACCGATCTCACTGCCGCGCGCTACGGAGATCAGGTCCGCCTAAACTGGACGATGCCTAAGCGAACCACCGACAAAGTCCTCCTCAAAGAAGCGCAGAAGGCACACATCTGCCGTCGCGTCGAAACCGGACCCTGCGAAACCGTCGCCGATCAGGCCTTCACGCCGGACGCGCCCGCGGAGTTCGTCGACCATCTCCCACCCGCCATTACCACCGGACCCCCGAAGCTCCTGGCCTACACGGTCGATCTCGTCAATCATGCCGGGCACAGCGCCGGCCCGTCGAATACCGCAGTCACCGCTGCCGGCGCGCCTCCCGCACCTGTCGACGGCCTGACAGCAATCGCCCAGCCTGACGGCGTCGTTCTGCGGTGGCACTCTACCGGCGCAGACCAGCTGCTCCGCATCCACCGTGTGCTTGTATCCACGCCGGGCGCACCGAAATCCTCGCAGGCCGCCGGTTCCCCCGCTCCGCCAGAACAGACCCTCGAGGTTACCGGCGCCGACCAGGGACAGGCGCTGGACCGCGATGCCGCCCTCGACCACACCTATCGTTATTCAGCTGAGCGCGTGTTGCGGCTCACGCTCGATGGCAAGAGTTTCGAGGTGCTGAGCAAGCCCAGCGAAACCATCACCATCAACGCACGCGACATTTTCCCGCCCGCCGCGCCGCGCGATCTTCAGGCCGTGGCCGATCCCGAAGCTCGTGCCATCGATCTTTCGTGGGCTCCCAATACTGAGCGGGACATCGCCGGCTATGTCGTCTATCGACGCGATATAGCATCGGCCGCGCCAGTCATCCGAATCTCGCCGCCGAACGAAGTCGCGCCCTCCTTCCGTGACGCCAACCCGCTCCCCGGACACCGCTACGCCTATTCCGTCAGTGCCATCGACCTCGACGGCAACGAAAGTCCGCGCTCCGCCGAAACCGAAGAGAGCCTGCCGCAGCAGTAAGGAGAATTCCCAATGAAGTATTGCCGTTTTGAAACCGACGCCGGACCGCAATACGGAGAAGTTGTCGACCGCGCCGGCATCCTCTGGATCGAGCGCCTGCTGATCGTGACATATTCATTTTGCGCGATGGC